>Ga0136616_10001837_pt1 | contig 11203 bp, 13 predicted proteins | sample AntDrymUQ2992106_2_FD_106648 | JGI IMG/M metagenome (GOLD analysis project Ga0136616, IMG submission 106648) | Polar desert sand microbial communities from Dry Valleys, Antarctica - metaG UQ299 (21.06) | ecosystem: Environmental > Terrestrial > Soil > Desert | place: Antarctica: Dry Valley... | reverse complement strand
GATCCTGGACGGGCGCATCCGCAGGGCTTCCTTGACCAACCGCCGGAGCAGGATCGCCCCGTTACCCTCGAGGTTGGGCTGGCGGGTCTGCATCGAGACCACATCCGGCAGCGGGATCCGCAATTCGAAGACCTCTTCGACGCTGATCACCCGCTCCCTGGCCGGGATTGCTGCGCACAAGCAGTTGAGCAGTGTGGTCTTGCCGGCCTGGGTGCCGCCGGAGACGACGACGTTGAGTCCGGCTGCGACCGCTGCTTCCAGGAACCGAGCCGCCGCCGCGGTGATGGTGCCCAGGGCGATCAGCTCGTCCAGGTGATAGGCCTGCAGGACGAACTTGCGGATGTTCACAGCGAGGTGGGCCCGGGTGATGTCGGGAATGACAACGTGCAGCCGCGAGCCGTCGGGCATCATCGCGTCGACAAAGGGCTGACTCAGGTCGACCCGGCGCCCGGAGGTGCGCAGCATCCGCTCGACCAGGTCGGCCAACGCCTCCGTGGACAAGATGGTGGTGGTCAGCTCGGAGCGTCCCCGGCGAGCGACGAAAACCTTGCCCGGCTCGTTGACCCAGATCTCCTCGATCTCTGGATCATCGAGATAGCGCTGTAGCGGCCCGAACCCGGCGACCTCGTCCAGGACCGCGCGTACGGCCTGGTCGTGGTCACCGACCGGCGGCAGCGACGACGACGCGGCACGGTCCTCGTAGTCCAGCACGACCTCACGGACGAGCGAGCGAATCCGGCCGGCATCGAGGAAGGGATCTACGCCGCGTCGACGGATCAGCTCACGAACCTCGTCGTCGATGATCTCCGCCGCCGAGCCAGCGCTGCGCATGTCACCTACTCCCCGTAAGGCCACGATCACGATCCGGTGCCTAGGGTAGGCGACAGCGCGGAACCGCCGCAGGAAACTTTCACGACGCCTGTGGACAGCGGACGGTCACGCAAAGGGACTCCAGGATCTCAACCGATTCTCCGGTCGCGAGCGTGTCTATAGGTGTGATGCTCCCGAGGATGAAGCCGGCGCGATGAGCAGCGACCAGGACGACGCGTTCCACGATTTCGTCGTCGCGGGGTCTGCTGCTCTGCTTCGCGTGGCGTTCCTGCTCACCGGGGACCGCGGGCATGCCGAGGATCTGTTGCAGACGGCGCTGATGAAGACCTCGCGACGCTGGACGCACTCGTGGACCGCGAGGCGAGCTACGCCTATATCCGCCGGGTGATGGTGAACACGCAGACCAGTTGGCTGCGCCGTCCACGGGTGGTCGAGAGCTTCGTCGACGTCGTCCCCCGACTCAGCGGCGAGCCTGATGACTTCCATGCCATCGAAGGCCGGACGCTGCCCGCCCTCGCTCAACTGCCCGCGGGAATGCGAGCGGTCATCGTGCTGCGCTTCTACGAGGACCTCAGCGAAGCCGAGACAGCCCGATTGCTGGGGTGTTCGGCCGGAACCGTCAAGAGCCAGACCTCACGTGGGCTCGCTCGGCTGCGGGTCTACTTCGCCGACCAACGCGCCAGCTCCACAAGCCACCGAGAGGACCTGTGATGGACGTCGACTACCTACGCGAGGCACTTCGCCAGGACGCCCAGCTGGCCGGCGACCCGGAACCAAACCTGTACGAGCAGGTACGCCGTCAGAAGTCAGACCGCCGACGGTTGAGTGCCGTCGCGTCCGGTTTGGCCGCACTGTTGGTCGGTATCGGCGTCCCGATCTCGCTGAACGCGCTGCAAAGCTCAGCGGAGTCCGGTCAGGTAGTGAATTCCAGTGGTCGACGGACATCTGGGGCTGCCGACCCGCGGGAGTCTGGGCAATGATCGGACGTTCATCGAGGCGGTGCTGCAGCTGCCGTGGGATGTCGCGGGTGGCGTGCCCAGGCCGGAAACCCGACACGTTGCCTTCGCTGCCGATCTCTTCGAGCAGCGATGGGCACTCGTGGCCGGCGCGCTTGAGGACGACACCGTGGTCGGCACCTGGTTCTTCGCCTGGGCGGGCGCAGAGGCAAAGAATCTCCGCCCCGGTGCACAACAACAGGTCGCCTTGCCTGACGAGCCAATGACTGCCGTGCGAGGCGGCAATGCCGAGTCCCCGGTCGTGGTGGTCGCCGCGCCTGGGGATGTTGTCGAGATCTCTCGGCATACCAATATCGACATAGCGGGCACGATCAGCAACTCTTCCGTGGCTCACCGCCAATTCAGGGCGGTACGTATGTGACACCTGACCCGGATTCGATCGCGTTCGCCGATCCGCGAGGCCTGGGCGACCTTGTCCCAGAACCGCGATGGATAGCGGACGGATTCTCTGCACTCGCCGCACCCGTCGGTATCCCGATCAACGAGCTCTCCCCCAGGCTGTTGTTCGCCGGACCGATACCCGGGACACCCGGTTGGGACACCGTCGGGATCGTCGTCGCGATCACTCTGCCCTCCGACGCCACCGCCGTCAGTGCCGCTGTCATTGCCAGTCGCGTGAATGAAGACGGAATCGCGCTCTCGGTCGACAGCCGGATCTACGTCCTCCCGCCGGGCCTTCTGGAGCTTTCCGGACTGGCTCTCCGACTCGAGGCGCCCACCGGCCGGATTCCCACGCCGAACGGCCGCGGCGCAGCGACGACCGTGTCCCTGTTGGTGCTCGCCCCACCGGGGTACGCAACCGCACGTCCACTTGGTCCCGGCGACGTTCTCGTCTCAACCGACATCCCGCTGGAGGAGGGTCTTGCGATCGTGACGTACCCGGAGCCGACGGTTCGCTGGTGCTCGAAGGACCGAATGCCGACGGAACCACGGTGAGCGTCGGGGAGGGTGATCGGACCAGCCGGTACGCAGACGCCGGGCCGGGATACAACGACTGACCCAGCAGTGCAGCGCCACCGCCGGTCACAAACGACAGTTCTGAGGGGCCTGGGTTGTCGTTTGCGACCGGTTACCTCGGCAACAACCGTCGGCCCTCAGCGGGCGGAAGCGGCTTGTCGGGCGGCGATCCGGGCGCGAACCTCGGGACGACGCAGCGGCGGGACCGCCTTCGGCGGCTGACGGCGGTCGGGCAGCTGGTCGAGCAGCCGAGCGGTCGTCGTTGTGACCTCGGCGACCGCCGCCTCGAAGGCGGCCGAAGGCGGCCCCGAAGGGTCGCGAAGACCAGAGACCTTGCGAACGTACTGCCGGGCAGCAGCAGCGATCTCGTCGTCGGTGGCTGCGGGCTCCAGCCCGCGCAGTTCGGTAATGTTGCGGCACATGCCTTTCACCGTACGTCGGCGCGGGCCTCGACGCACTCGTCCTGCTGGCAACAGCCACTCAGCCCAGCGCCGGCGTGTCCCGCTGAACCCAGGCCATGTCGGGGTAACGGTCGCCGGACGCGCGCAGGTCCGACAGTTCCGCGAGATCGGCCCGTGACAGAGCCACGTCGACGGCACCGGCGTTCTCCTCTAGATGGTTCCGGCGCTTGGTTCCCGGGATAGGCACAACGTCGTCGCCCTGAGCCAGCAACCAGGCCAGCGCCACCTGAGCCGGGGCAGCCCCGTGCGCGGAGGCAATCGCCCGGACCCGATCGACCAGCGCCTGGTTCGCGGCCAGGTTGTCGGTCTGCCAGCGCGGCAGCGTTCGGCGGAAGTCGTCGTCGGCCAAGTCCGTCGTCGAGGTGGCCGCGCCGGTCAACTGTCCCCGGCCCAAGGGGCTGTACGGGACCAGCCCGATGTGCAGTTCGCGGGCGGTCGGGACCACCGACTCCTCGATGTCCCGGCTGAAGATCGACCACTCGGACTGGATCGCGGCGATGGGATGCACCGCAACAGCCCGGCGGATGGTGCCGGCCGAAGCCTCCGACAAGCCAAGGACGCCAACCTTGCCCGCCGCGACCAGCCCGGCCATGGCGCCCACGGTCTCCTCGATCGGCACCTGCGGGTCTGGCCGGTGCAGGTAGTAGAGGTCGACGTGGTCGACTCCGAGCCTGGTCAGCGAGCGATCGATCGCTGTCCGGACGTAGTCCGGTGATCCGTTCACACCGTTGGGCCTCGACGTCGCGGGGTCGACGAGGATGCCGAACTTCGTGGCCAGGATGACCTCGTCTCGGCGCCCGGCGATTGCCTCTCCGACGAGCTCCTCGTTCTCGCCGGCGGCGTACATGTCTGCGGTATCCACGAAGGTCACGCCGAGGTCGAGAGCGCGGCGAATGGTCGCCAACGCTTCGGCACGGTCGGTCGGCCCGTAGGCATAGCTCATTCCCATGCAGCCCAGTCCCAGCGGTGAGACGCTGAGCTCGGCGCTCAGGCGACGGGTGCGGCCGGACGTATTCGTGGTCATCGGTGCTCTCCTCAGGATCGTCTACATCGGAAGCGGTGGCGGCCAACTGAGGGTCTACGGAGAGCACTCACCGCCGTAGGAGGTGATCTTGTAGTCGATGACCGCGAGTGCCCATTGCAGGTCTGCCATCCGGGACTGGATTGATGCGCGATGCTCGACGAGCAAGTCCAAGCGCTCCGGGACGGTGGACTGCCCCTGGTCGACCAGCTCGACGTAGCGCCGGATATCGCGAATGGGCATGTCGGACATACGTAGTCGGGTGATGAATACGACCCGGCCCAACGCCTCCCGGTCGTAGGACCGCCGGCCACCGCCATCGCGGCCGACCGAGACCAACCCGATCCGTTCGTAGTAGCGCAGTGTGTGGGCTGTGACGCCGGTCAGCGCGGAGACTTCGGCGATCGGCAGAGCGTTGCCCACGCCGGCGGGTAGGTCGAGCGACCGGACAAGCTCCTCGGACAGCGGCGGCAACTCCTTGCCGTCGGCATGCTCGAGGACCAGGCATTGCAAACGTTCGGAGACATCGTTCATGCCGGTAACGGTAGAAGTGTGAGCGCACTCGAAGTCAACACTGACAAGATGCAAGGAATAGTTGCCGATGCAACCGCCTTGATCCTTGACGTACGTGCCGGACATCTCGACGAAAAGAAGGATCGCCACATGACGACGCCAGCGCTCCTCGAGAAGGTGGACGTTCGACGGTCAGCGAAGCGGGATGCCACGAAGATCTCGTGGCTGGACTCGAAGCACTCATTCTCCTTCGGCGGGCACTACGACCCACACAACACCCATCACGGTCTCCTGCTGGTCAACAACGACGACGTCGTACGGCCGGGCGCCGGCTTCGAGACCCACCCGCATCGCGACATGGAGATCGTCACCTGGGTCCTGCAGGGATCGCTTGTCCATCAGGACTCAACGGGTCACTCCGGTTTGATCTATCCAGGTCTGGCCCAGCGGATGAGCGCTGGCACGGGAATCCTGCACTCGGAGAAGAACGACTCCTGGCGGCTGCAGGGCGGTACGGCACACACCGAGACGGTTCATTTCGTCCAGATGTGGGTTGTTCCGGACGAGACCGGGATCTCCCCCGGGTACGAGCAGGTCGAGATCGAGACCGATCTCCTCTCCGGCGGGCTGGTACCAGTCGCTTCCGGCATGGACCAGCATGCCGGTGCGGCGGCCATCCGGATCTCGAACCGGTACGCCGCCCTGCACGCCGCGCGGTTGCAGCCCGGCCAGAGCGCGCAACTTCCTGACGCCCCGTATCTGCACCTGTTCGTCCCTCGCGGCACGGTCACGCTGGAAGGCGCCGGCGAGCTGGAGGCGGGTGACGCTGTGCGGTTTACCGCGACCGGTGGGCAGAGGATCACTGCCGTCGAGCCCGCTGAAGTTCTGGTATGGGAGATGCACGCCAGCCTCGCTGCGTGAGGCGCGCCTCTTCCCCACCGACGCCATCCAGCAGCGCCGCTCACCCCGCTCCGAGCTGAGGACAGCGTCCCTGAAGTATTGCCGGCGTGCTCGCCGGTCTGGGGCGCGCGGTAGCCCGCCACCCGCTCCCTGTTGTCGTTGCCTGGCTCTTCCTGGCCGTCCTGGGCTTCACCGCAGCGCTCGGCGGATTCGGCGAAGGGCTGTTCCCGCGGCTGAGCTCCGGTGACCCCACCGTGCCGGGAGAGGCTCGGGACGGGCAGGACATCCTGCAGGACAATGCCGAGACCGGCGGCGGACTGACGCTGCTCACCGACGGCATTCCGGCCACCGACCCCGGCCTGGTCGGCCCGATCACCTCGGCTCGCGAAGACCTGGCCGGCATCGACGGGGTGCTTCGGGTCCTCGACCCGTTCGCCGTCCCAGGCGGGCTCGATGGCCCGGCCGCAACTGGCCTGATTGCCGAAGACGGCAACGGCCTGCTGGTCGTCGTCGACCTCGAACCAGAACTGCCCGAAGCTGACTACGACGTCGCGTTGGCAGCAGTGCAGGACCGCCTCGACCAGGCGGCCGCAGACATCACCGCATCGGTCCAGGGTGCTCGAACACTCGTCGGCGGCACCCAGCCGCTGGTCACCGCGATCACTGACCAGGTCTCGGCTGACCTGGCCACCGGTGAGGGAATCGCCCTGCCGGTGAGCCTGTTGGTGATGATCCTCGTCTTCGGCGGCTTCCTGGCCGCTGGGCTGCCGATCATCGGTGCGATCGCCTCGATCGCGGTCAGCCTGCTTGGGCTGCTTGGCTTCTCCTACCTCATCGATCTCGATGCCAGCGTGGTCAATGTTGTCACCGTCCTCGGGCTGGGTCTGTGCATCGACTACGGCCTGCTGATCGTCTCCCGCTTCCGGGAAGAACTGCGCAAGCTCGCAACCGAGGATGAACACCGGCCGAGCACAGAATCCCAGGCGGTTCCCGCCAAGATCGCTACCCAGGAACGGGTTCGTACGGCGCTCGCCGCGACGATGGCCAGCGCCGGTCGTACCGTCGTCTTCTCGGCCGTCACTGTCGGAATCAGCCTGTCCGGTCTGCTGCTGTTCAGTGCCGACTTCCTGCGCGCGGTCGGGGCCGCCGGGATGAGCATCGTGCTTGTTGCCATGCTGGTCGCACTGTCCCTGGTACCTGCCCTCCTGGCGCTGGCCGGCCCGCGGCTGGTCAGGCCAGGCCTGCTACAGCGGATTCCGGGCCTGCGGTCGGCGCTGCGTCGACTCGGCGATGTCGCGCCAGCCGAAGGTCTGTTCTCCCGGCTGGGTCGAGGCACCCAACGCCGCCCGGTGCTGGTGGTGCTCGCGGTGCTTGCTGTCCTGGCGCTGCTCGCCGCCCCGGTCTCGGATCTTCAGCTGCGCAACTCCGGGGTCGCGCTGTTGCCCGAGTCCGCGCCGCAGCGACAGTTCTTCGACACCCTGACCGCCAAGTACGCCACGGCTGGCTTCCCGGCCGTGCAGATCGTCGGCCGGGCAAGTCCCGAGCAGATGACCGAGCTGGCCGAGCGGGTCAGGGCGACGGACAGCTCGCTCACGGTGGCACCTCCGGCTGCTGTCGGTCCGGACTACAGCGTGCTGTCGGTCTATCCGGCCGACGGAGATCCGGCCAGCCCCGAGGCCCTGGAGCTGGTAGCGGCCGTACGAGCCGACCCGCCCGGCTACCAGACCTGGGTCACCGGTCAGAGCGCCGGGTTGGTCGACTTCGTCGACGCGATCACCGACCGAGCGCCGCTGGCCATCGCCGTCGTGGTCTTTGCAACCTTCTTGTTGCTCTTCCTGATGACCGGCTCGATCCTGGTGCCGCTCAAGGCGTTGTTCATGAACGTGGTCTCTCTGGGCGCCTCCTTCGGTGTGCTGGTCTGGGTCTTCCAGTACGGCAACTTGAGCGATCTGTTGGGCTTCACACCGACCGGTGGTATCGAGACGACCATCCCGCTGTTGGTGCTGGCCTTCGGGTTCGGGCTGGCGATGGACTACGAGGTCTTCCTGTTGAGCCGGATCAAGGAATTCCGCGATGGCGGAATGTCCAACAATGAGGCGGTCGTGGCCGGCTTGCAACGCTCCGGGCGGATCATCACCTCGGCGGGCCTGATCGTCGTCCTCGTCTTCGCTGGATTCGTTGCAGGTCAGCTGATCATCATCAAGCAGACCGGAGTAGCCCTCGCCGTCGCAGTTGCGATCGACGCCACCCTGATCCGCTGTCTGCTGGTGCCGGCCACGATGACGTTGCTCGGCGAGTGGAACTGGTGGGCCCCAAGGCCGTTCCGGCGCGTGTACGCCCGCTTCTGCGTACGGGAAGGTTGACTGTGGACGTCCGTACCCGCGTCTCACGAAACCGAGCGTTGCGGCTGCCTACGCGCCACTGGCGGCGCAAGGTCGGGTTGGGGTATGCCCGCCAGTGGCTTTCGAACTCGGCTACTCGACCCGAAGCCAAGACGACTACAACAGCTGACTGAGCGCCTGCGCGCCTTCACAGCGGTCCCAGTCACCGACGCTGATCACCGGCGCTGCTTGGAGGTTCAGGGCGAGCTGTGCAGTCGTGGCCAGCACCGGGCCTTGTCCCTCGTCGACGCCTCGTCGCAGCGATCGCCGAGACGAGGGGGCCTGACTGTGCTGCACTATGACGGACTTCGAATTGGTGGCTGAGCTTACGGGGCAGCCACAGGAGTGGATTGTCAACCACGGCAGCACTGACTGACCGCAAGCCAGCTTTGCGCTAGGTCGCCTTGCGGTACTCCTTGAGCAGCCCACGACTGATGATCATTTTCTGTATCTCGCTCGTGCCTTCACCGATCAGCAGGAACGGCGCCTCACGCATCAGGCGCTCGATCTCGTACTCCTTGGAGTAGCCGTAGCCGCCGTGGATCCGAAAGGAGTCCTGGGTGACCTCCATGCAGTACTCGCTGGCCAGCAGCTTCGCCATGCCGGCCTCGACATCGTTTCGTGCACCGGCGTCCTTGAGCCGAGCAGCCTTGACCATCATCGTGTGCGCCGCCTCGATCTTGGTGGCCATCTCGGCCAATTTGAAGGCGATCGCCTGGTGCTCGGCGATCGGCTTTCCGAAGGTCTCGCGCGTCTGCGCGTAGTCGATCGCGAGCTCGAAGGCCCGGATCGCCACCCCGCAGCCACGGGCCGCGACGTTGACCCGGCCGACCTCGACGCCGTCCATCATCTGGTAGAAGCCGCGGCCCGGTTCGCCACCGAGAATCGCGTCGGCACCGATCCGGAAGCCGTCGAAGCTCGCATCGGTGGAGTCGATTCCCTTGTAGCCCATCTTCTCGATCCGGCCTGGAATCGAGAATCCTGGCCGTACCTCGCCGAGCCCCGGCTCCTTCTCGACCAGGAACGTCGTGAGGTTCTTGTACGGCGAGTCGCTACCCTCGTCGGTCTTCATCAGAAAGGCGACCAGGCCGGCGTTCTCTCCGTTGGTCAGCCACATCTTCGACCCGGACAGCACATAGTCCTCGCCGTCGCGTACCGCCTTGGCCTTGATCGCCGCCACGTCTGACCCGAGTCCCGGCTCGCTCATCGAGAAGGCGCCGCGGATCTCACCGGTGGCCATCCTGGGCAGGTAGTTCTGCTTCTGCTCCTCGGTGCCGTGCTGGCCGATCATGTAGCTCAGAATGAAGTGCGTGTTGATCACACCGGACACGCTCATCCAGCCCCTGGCGATCTCCTCGGCGACCAGCGCATACGTCAACAGGGACTCGCCGAGACCGCCGTACTCCTCGGGGATGGTCAGCCCGAACAGGCCCATGTCCATCATCCCGTCGACGATCTTGTCCGGGTAGATGTCGCCGTGCTCCAGTTCCTGGGCCCGCGGCACGATCTCCCGCTCGGTGAAGGTACGGACGGCAGCCAGGATCTCGGTCTGGATGTCGGTGAGATCGGGGGTCTGCGCAAGGCGGGCCATGGGATCGGGAGTCTCCTTCGTGGTCCGGCGTTACCGGCAGTATCCTCCGGTCCGCGCTGCGTCCAAGTCCGGATCCTCGGTGATCCGGACCACCCTGTTGGGCCGCTCCGCCTACCGTGGAGGGATGCCACCGACGGCGCGCGGTTATGCACTGGCCGTGACTTCGGCAGTTCTGCTCAGTGGTTGCATCGGGTCCGGTTTAGGCCCCGAGGGCACTCCTGGTGAAACCCGGTCGACTCGGGTCACCGTGTCGGGGCCGGGCGGGCCAGCCGAACCGACAGAGGCCTCCAGTTCGGCTCCAACCCCGTCAACGCCGGAGCAGGCGATACGTACCGTCGCCCTGACCGCCGCCGATCTGCCTGCGGACTGGACCGTGGAGGAGAGCCCGACCGACGGAGTCCTCTTCGACGATCCGACCTTTCTCGGTCTGTGCGGTTTCGAGTTCCTGTCCGAACGCCGTCGTACGGCAAAGGTGCCTGTGACGGGAATCAACCCCGACGGCATCGCAGTTCTGGCCACCGAAGCGGTGGCCTACGACGAGTACGACGGCGCTGAATTGGCCTTGATCGAACTGCGCGGCGCGTACGGGAACTGCCCACCGGACCAGACGTTCACCGAGATCCCGCCGATCGACCAGAGCGGGCTGGCCGAGGATCGTGTCGTCGTGGAGTACACCTTGGCCGAGGGGACCACGCAGACGGTGATCGTGCAGCGCCGGGGCTCCATTCTGTCGGTGCTCCTAGGCGAGGCCAGGCTGATCGTCTTCGACGCCGCCCGAAAGATATTCCAGCGGCTGACCGCCCTGACCCCTGAAGCTGCCGGCGAGGTCTAACCGAGCGACCCCAACTGGGCGAGGAATGCGCGGGTCCGGTCGAGACTGGCAGCGGCGTCGGCACCGACCGGGAAGACCGCAGGCCAGAGTTCGGTGACACCGGTCCCGGCGTAGCCCACCAACTCCCTCTCCAGGTCCGACTCGATGCCCACGAGGGCGAGTTCGGCCACCGAGTCCACGCCCTCGCGGTCGAAGACCTTGCGGTAGTTCTCCAATCCGCCGTAGCGGGCGAACCTCGATTGGGCGACCGTGCGAGCTTGCTCGGGATCCGCCAAAGCGACCGGCAGTCCAGGGACCGTCAGGTACTCCCGCATGTTGCGGCCGGAGCGGTGTAGTCCAGCCCGTGCAGGCCCTCGATCACCGGACGATGCGACACGCCCACGCCGAGGGTCAGCCGCCCTCCGCAGAAGACCTGCGTGGTCGCTGCCTGCTGGGCCAGGGCCAGTGGATGACGGGGATAGGTAGGCACTATTCCGACGCCGAGCTCGATGCGCTCGGGGGCCGCACCCGCGAGGGCCAGCGTGCTCAGGGCGTCGTACCCACGTGAGAAGTGCACCGACCATGCCGATCCGAACCCCTCGGCCTCCGCGCGCCGGGCCTGCGCTACCACGTCGGCTGGGGAGCTCGGCTCGCCGAAGACATCGCCGCCGATGTTCATCGCGATGCGCACGAGGAAGCTTCCGTTGATCGCCACGCTGGG
>Ga0136616_10001834_pt1 | contig 11211 bp, 7 predicted proteins | sample AntDrymUQ2992106_2_FD_106648 | JGI IMG/M metagenome (GOLD analysis project Ga0136616, IMG submission 106648) | Polar desert sand microbial communities from Dry Valleys, Antarctica - metaG UQ299 (21.06) | ecosystem: Environmental > Terrestrial > Soil > Desert | place: Antarctica: Dry Valley... | reverse complement strand
GCGCGCCCTGCACAAGCACTGCCGCTGGCGCAACGAGAACGCGCGCCACCCTGCCATCTTGGAAGCCGAGCGCAAGGAACGAGCGCGCGTGCGCAGCGAGTCGGGCCGACGCTGGGGCCAGCGTCAACCCCGCGCCGCGTAAACAAGAAGCGCGCGCTCAGGCCAACAATGTGGACGGCTTTAGGCGCTCGCGCCTGTGGCCGGGTGTTTGCGCCTTTGCCGATCCATGCCGCGGCCTGCCCGCTGTGGTTGGGCTCGACAAGGATCCCGAAGCGGATCACATCCATGTAAGTTTCTTCCAAAGCGCGCAAGGGTTAGTAGTCACCGCACTAGTTTTCCGCTGCGGCAGGCGGAACCTCCATGGGGGCGCCTACCTCAGCGGCAGTCTCGGGACCGGGATCGCCGACGATAACGGCGCAGTCCGCGTCCAAAAGAAAGGCCGATCCCAACAAGCACCTCAAGAACGCCAAGCAGCGGAACGAACCAGTCCGGGTTGAGCCAGAAGACGGTGTCCGCTACGAGTTCGCCTACGGGGGTTGGTCGGTGATCTTGAGGATTCCGAACCGTACGAAGACGATGCCGAGAGAGAGTCGCAACAACGGGAGGGCGAACCGTTACAGTAAGGCAAGCACCCGTGTATCGATTCTTTCGAGCGGCGCCATGAGCGTTCGGCGATGTCTGCGGGTGAACTGTGGATCTGCTGCTGCATGTCCTTACCTCCTGTTCGGCCCGCTATTAGTAATCATCCGTAAAGCCCGCGTAGTCCCTTCGAGGATGTCCCATTCTCCGTTGAACTTCAGTGACGACCCAACGACCTGACTACGCAACTTTACTACGTTCCTTCTGCGACACTTTCTCGGCATGGCGCGAAGCGCAGCGACCAGGACCGGGATGTCGCGGTAGCCGTTAACCCGGCGGAACTGCTTCTCTGCGACCTCGAGGCCCGCCGCGGTCCAGCGCTTGACCATCTTGCCATCACGCCAGCGCTTGACATTGCGCATCACCGTTCGGGCGATTGAGATCGCGGACTCCATCGAGTTGGTTGATTGCAGCGTCCGCAGCAACGAGCGCGACAGCCCGAGGCGAGTGACGGTGAGCGTCTCCTCCATGCCCTCTCGCAGCGAGCCAGCCGCGTCGGGGTGCTTTGCCTCGAGGCCCTTGGCGAGTGCCTCAAGCGCGGCGTGCGCGTCGTCGGGGTTCTCTTTGCGCCACGCCTGGTCGAGCTTCTTGCCGATGAAGGCTCGCTCCGACTTGGGCAGCTAGTCGAGCACGTTGCGGCGCTTGTGGATCCGGCAGCGCTGGATCAGCCCGAGGTCCGAGAAGACCTCCTTGGCCGCGGCGCGCAGGCCCTTGCCGCCGTCGATGACGAGCAGGACGCCTCCGGAGAAGTCGAGACCGCGCTCGACCATCGAGGTGAACAGGTCGCGGCACACAGTCTTGTTCTCGGTGCTGCCTTGTTTCAGCCCCAAGATGTGCTTGGCGCCGTGGACATCGACGCCGAGCGCTCCGACCATGGTGTGATCTGAGACCTCGAACCCGTCGGCGATGATGGCGACGATGGAGAGCTCGGAGAGGTTTTTGCCCATCAGCTCGTCGAGCGCCTTGGAGGTGCGGGCGACGAAGCGCCGGCTCACCGACGACCGAGTCGTCCCGGTGGCGCCGAGGTCGTCTCCGACCGGCTCCAACCCGGCCGGAGAGCGGCGGGTCGAGAGCCCCGCCAGCATGCGCTCGAGCGCGAGCTCGGACAGCAGCTCGTCGTCCGAGAACTCCTGCCACGTGGGGAGCTTGACCTCGCCGCCTGAGACGGAGCGGGCGCGCGGCTTGTCGACCGCGACCCGCCTGCCCCCGAGCACGACCGAGGAGCGCTCGGTGGTGTGGCGGTAGGCGGCGCGAGAGGAGTTGTGCTTGCCCTTGTCCCCGACGATCGCGGTGACATCCTCCTCCAGCAGGGTGGCGAACACATCGACCCGGCTGCGACTGCGAACGCCAGCAAGCCCTGCCTGACCTTGCCTCCGGGCTCTGCGAGCGACACCTGTGCCTGCTCCGGGAGCTCGACCGTCTTCTCCCGGGGCTTCTCCCCGAGCGGGATACGAGTTATCTTGGCCATGGCGGTACCTCCTTTTCTCAGCCTGACCACTACCACAATGTGGCAGCGATCAGGGCGGAGGGCCGCCACTTCAATTTCAACGGAGCCGGGGACAACCTCGTCGGCTCCTCGTAGTCCTGTACTGTCCGAATAGCCCTAAGATCGAACAGCAATCGATATACGAGACCCTCTTACCGGCACCGTCACCTTCCTGTTCACGGACATGGAGGGCTCAACGCGACTGCTGGAGCGGCTCGGGAAGCAGTACCGGGACGTTCAGCACCGCCACAACTCCATCATCCGCGAGGCCATCGCCGAGGGCGACGGCCGCGAGGTGAGCACCGAGGGCGACTCGTTCTTCGCGGTATTCCCCGCGCCCAGCGCGAGCTCGCCGCAGCACCGTGGCCGGACGGGGTTGTCATCCGAGTACGGATGGGACTCCACACCGGCGAGGGGATCGTAGGCGGCGACAATTATCTCGGTCTGGACGTCAACCGAGGGGCACGGATCGCTGCGGCGGCGCATGGCGGGCAGGTCCTTCTTTCCGACGCCACAAGGGGTTTGGTCGAGCGGAGCTTGCCCGCCGCGACGCGCTTCCGAGATCTCGGCCAGCACCGCCTAAAGGACCTCGCGCAGCCGGAACGGCTGTACCAGATGGTGATCGAGGGGCTGGAGCAGGAGTTCCCGCCGCTCCGAACCATGGATGCCCGGCCCAACAACCTGCCGGCGCAGCTCACACGGTTTATCGGTCGGGACTATGAGATCTCGCGGGTCCGCGAGCTGTTGACGAGGAACCGCCTCGTGACCCTGACCGGGCCCGGCGGAACCGGCAAGACCAGGCTCGCGCTTGGGTTAGCGGGAGAAGCCCTCACCGACTTTCGTGACGGCGCCTTCTTCGTCGACCTCTCCTCCGTGACCGACGCGGAACTCGTGGCCCCAGAGACGGCCGCGGCGCTCGCCGTGCCCGAGGAGCCGGGGCGCCCATTCCTGGACACGCTGGGGGATCATTTGCGACCGAAGAACCTCCTGCTCGTGCTGGACAACCTCGAGCAGGTCGTGGACGCGGCCTCGGGGTTCGTCGAGCCGCTGTTGCGCGCTGCGCCCGAAGTCAAGGTGCTGGTCACGAGCCGCGTTCCCCTGCACCTATACGGAGAGCAAGAGTTCCCGGTTCCACCGCTCGCGCTTCCGGATCCGCAGCATCTCCCAGACGTGGACAGCCTCGCTCGGTTCGAAGCAGTAGCACTGTTCGCCGACCGTGCTGGGGCCGGCAAGCCGGACTTTCGCCTCACCGCCGAGAACGCCCGCACGGTAGCGGAGATCACGGTACGCCTCGACGGGCTACCGCTCGCCATCGAGCTCGCCGCGAGCCGGGTGAAGCTCCTGTCTCCAAAGCAGCTGCTGGCGCGGCTCGAACAGCGGCTCCTGCTGCTCACCGCAAGAGACCGCAACGTGCCGGAACGGCAGCGCACCTTGCGTCGGACGATCGAGTGGAGCTACGAGCTACTCGACGAGGCGGAGCAGCGTATGTTCTCCCGTTTGTCGGTGTTCGCCGGCGGGGCCGACCTGGAAGCGGCGGAGGCGGTGGTGAACCCGGAGGGCGAGCTCGGGCTGGACACCCTGGATGAGCTAGCTTCGCTGGTCGACGCCAATCTCGTGCGGAGCGTGGAGGCGGCCGACGGTGAGCCGCGCTTCGTCATCCTCGAGACGATCCGCGAGTACGGGCTCGAGCGGCTCGCTGAAGCCGGGGAGGAGGAGGCAGCCATCCGGCGCCGCCACGCGGGGCACTGGACCCAGGTCGCCGAGGACGCACTCGAGGCGCTGTCCGGCCCCGAGCAAGCGGCGTGGACCCGGCGCTTGGAGGTAGACCATGACAACTTCCGCTCGGTGCTGAACTGGGTGCTGCGTTCGGGCGATGCGGAGCTCGGCCTACGGCTCGGCGCGGCCCTCAGTGTCTTCTGGCGACTCGGGAGTCATGTCCGGGAGGGTGCTCGATGGCTTGGCGACCTCCTGGCACTGCCGGGCGCCGCCGGAAGCACACTTTGGAGGGCTCGGGCTCTGACCGCGACCGGGGAGCTCCACGCGTGGATCAACATGCCGGAGGCCTATCTGCGCTTCGCGCAGGAGGCAGTCGCGATCTATCGTGATCTGGGCGACGCGCCCGGGATCGCAGCGGCGCTGCAGGAGCTCGGATGGGCCCAGCTGCAGCTCGGCCACCTCGAGGAGGCGCGGACCAATCTCGACGAAGCGAAAAAACTCAGCTTCGGCCTCCGGGATCAGCAGAAGGCGGGTGAGTGCTTGAATGGTCTTGGGATGCTGGCACTGCTCCAGGACCAACTTCAGCAGGCACGGCCGCTGTTCGAGGACGCGTTGGAGGCGTTCAAAGACCTCCGTAACACGTATTGGGTAGCGCTCATGGAGCTCATCGTGTCGCTGGTCGACAGAAGGGAGGGAAAATTCGACGCTGCCGACAAGCGCATACGAGCGGGCCTGACGGCATTCCAGGAGCTCGACAGCCTCATGGGTACGATGTGGGCCCTTTACTCGTTTGCCGACCTCGCCCTGCATCGAGGCAAACACGAGCGGCCGCTCCGCCTGGTTGGAGCTTCTCACTCCCTGAGAGAACGGGTAGGGGAGATGCCGGTACTCGTGATGGCCACTATGGGGGACGTCGCAGAAGCGGCCCGCTCATTTCTGGACGCGGATACGGCGGAGGGACTCTACCAGGAGGGACTGACGCTGGAGCTCGAGGACGCGGTCGCGTACGCACTGCAACACGAAACATGACTCAAGGGGGAACTATCCACGTCGTGGCGATTTTGCAGGTTACGTGGACGGATCACGCATGCATTTACTCGGATTCCCTCCGCACATCGGTTGCGTTTGACCAAAGCGCTCTTGCACTGAAGTTAGCAGCGGCGCAATCATTGGGAGTAAGCCGTTCTGCCGACTGAGCCACCCGGCATGGAATTGGTGGTGAAGAGCCTGGTTGGACCTAGTTAGGGATGATCGAGGCAACTTCGACCTCCTCGGACACTCCTTTGAGCGTGACCGAGCGAAGCTCGCCGACGGGGAATCGAAGGTCGACTGCATCGATCAGATCTCGGGAGGCGAGGATCTCACCTTCCGCGGCGAGCGCACCGATCCGGGCCGCGGCGTGAACGCCTTTGCCGCCGTAGTCCCGCCCCTTCTGGGTGGCTTCCGCACGGTGTAGACCCACACGCACCTGGGGCGCAAACCCGTGCGCCCTGCTGTGCTCGCGGAGTCGACGCTGTACCGTCACGGCACATTCGACGGCGTCATATGGGCTATCGAAGACGACGAAGAAGCCGTCCCCGACCTTGTTGTTCTCGAGACCATGATGGTCCGAGAAACATCTGCGGAGCGTCTGGTCGTGCCACTCGAGGAGGTTCTCCCATGCCTTGTCACCCATCGCGTCGACGAGGTTCGTCGATTTGACGATGTCGGTGAACATGAACGTCTTCGTGACCCGGGCTCCAGGCGCCGAAGCCTTGGGCGTACCTTCGGCTATCTCCTCCCCGAGGAGCTCCATCGCAGTACGGAGATCAAGAACCGCGCCAAGCCGTTCGAATGCGGATCTGGCGGCCTGGATCTCCCGTCGACCGCTCTCATCATCTCCGTCGGCGCTCAACGCCACTCCGAGCAGCATCCGGGTGCGGGCAGCCTCGTAGGGGAGGTCTGCCTGGGTCCACAGTCGCCAGCTCCGGCGGAAGCTCTGACCCGCTCCGCCAGGATCGCCTTGCGCCTGGAGGATCTCACCGCGCGCACGAAGGGCCGCAGCCTTCAGTGGAGGGGTCCCGAAGGTTTGGACCAACGACTCCAGTCTCTCGGTCGCCGCGCGAGCCGTTTCGAGGTCCTCGGCGGCGAGTGCTATCTCGACCTGAGCCGGCAGCAGCCGTGACCTGCGGATGTCATCGATCGTGTCGTCGTCGAGTGCTCGATCGATGCCGACGCGCGCAGAATGCACCCTTCCTTGCGCGAGACGCAGCATGGATAACCCCGGCTCAGGCTCCCGGCCAAGCTCGTGCGCCTGACTAAACGCTTCTTCCGCCTCGGCGAGATCCCCCATCCTCAGGCGTATCTCACCTATCTCGTTGAGTCCTTCGGCCACGAACTCCAGATTGAAGCTCTGGAGCTCATCGAGCGCGCCCCTCAGCTCCTGCTCCGCCTCCGCCCAACCGCCCCGAAGCCGCACGATCTCGGCACGATGGACCCGGCAGATGCCGGGAAACCCGGAGATGGATTGCCGCTCGCACCATCGTTTGGCAGCTTCAGTCCACTGAGCTGCCCTCTCATAGTCGGCGAGCTGGGTGGTGGTGGTGATCGCTAGACAGTAGATGATCCCGGAGGCCAGCGGATTGAGCTCGCCGCTCACCGCGGCCACAGTGGCTTCGTCCAGCAAACTCAGGCCTTCTTTTACGAGTCCCTTGGCGACCAGCACTCTCCCCTTCTGGAGCAACCCATAAGCCAGAAGGTCACGATCTCCAAACCGCGTTCCGAGATCAAGCACCAGTTCGGCCTGCTCGAGTGCTGCGTCGAGATCACCAACGGCCATAAAGGCATGGGTCCGCATCCATGCGAGATAGCCATGCGCGGGCGCTTCTTCCTCTTTCTCCAAGAGCCGCTCAGCCCGGCTGAACCAGCCCTGGGAAATCGAGTGGGCTAGCTTCCCCGAATAGTCATGAGACAGGACGAGAGCGATCATGGCGGCGCGCGGGAGATCCCCTCCCTTCAAGTAGGTGGCGTAGGCCCGCTCCCGGGCTTCGATGCAGTCCTCGATCCGACCAGTCCACCAGGCAGCCTCGGCAAGCGCGGCCAGGTCGTCCGCCGAGAGCGCCTCGCTGCGATCAGCTTCCTTCAGAAGGCGATACGCGTCGCGCCAGGCATTCTTGGCAATCGCTTCCCGCCCCTTCTGCAGGTTCGATCCTTCGACGACTTGGGCCACGGATGAGTCCCCTTTCCGATACCGACCGCTCTCCATTATCCCACACCGGCCGAAGGGCCCTCAATAGGGAGCGGACGGCATGCGTCTCCCACGGGTCAAAACCCCACCATCTCGAGCTCAGTTGTCACCGTCCACGATATATAGGGGGCTGCCGCCACGATCGGTACGGCCTCGCCGCCCCCCACCCGAGCGTGAAGGTTTCAGGAGGCGGACGTACTCGACTCCGACGCTAGCTTCGCTAGGTGTTCGTGGATGAGGCGGATCACGGTCGAGCCTTCCCCCACCGCGGATGCCACTCGCTTCAGCGATCCATGCCGCACGTCGCCCGCCGCAAATATGCCCGGCACGCTCGTTTCCAGGAGCAGCGGTTCATGTGACGATTCGGGGGGCAGGCTCTCGAGCACGTCCGCGCCCGTAAGGACGAATCCCCATCTATCACGCGCGATATCGCTCGGAAGCCAGCCCGTGTGAGGTTGGGCACCAATGAAGAAGAATATTGCTTCCGCGTCGACGAGTTCTGGCTCCACTGCTCCGCGTTTCGACAGCGCCACCCGTTGGAGCCATCCCTCGCCTTCAGCAGCCACCACTTTGGTGCCCGATCTCACCAAGATCTTGGGTGTGTTTTCGATCTCCTTGATCAGGTAATCCGACATGCTCGACGCGAGCGAGTCGCTTCGCACGACAATCGTCACCCGCTCGGCGTGGGCCGCCAGATGTATCGCGGCCTGACCCGCCGAGTTTCCCCCTCCAACCACCAGAACATGGCGGCCTTGCGTCGCCTGCTCCTCAGCGCACGATGCCCCGTAGAACACGCCGGCTCCGATAAAGTCATCGATCCCCGGCACATCGAGCCTTCGGTACGACACCCCCATGGCGAGTACGACTGCGTGTGATACCGCTTCCTCTCCATTGGAAAGGCTGATTGCAAAGTGGGCACCGTTTTGCCGGATCCCGGTCACGGCGCGCGTCATAAGGAACGTCGTTCCGAAGACCCAAGCCTGCTGGAACGCCTGCTGCGCAAGCTCGCTACCGTTCACTCCCTTCGAGAAACCAAGATAGTTGCGGATCAGCGCGCTACTTCCAGCCTGCCCCCCGATCGCCTCTCGCTCGACGACGAGCGTGCGAAGACCTTCGGAGGATCCGTAAACCGCCGCCCCAAGCCCTGCCGGCCCAGCACCGATTACGATTACATCGAAGTCAGTGTCGGCCTTTAGGTGGGTCCGTACCCCGAACGCCTCCGCGATCTGTGCGTTCGACGGATCGACGAGGACTCCTCCGTTCAGCATGATCACAACGGGCAACTGGTCCGTGCTCACGCCGGCGCTGCTCAGGATGTCCTCGCCTTCACGAGAGTCTGCGGCGTAGAAGGCATAGTCGATACGAAAGCGCCCCAATAACTCTCGAACCTCCTGGGGGCGCTTAGTCCATTTATCGCCCACGAGGGCGATTTGGGGTCTAGCGACGGGTTGCGTCCGTGACCATTCGTGGAGGAAGACTGTAATCGTGCGGTGAAAGAGCTCGTCGGGAGAGCGCCACGGCTTGAGCACGTAGTAGTCGATGTACCCGAAGGTCATGGCTTCGACGATCGCCTCGGCCGTCGCGTTCTGGCCCCACGCTCCCCATTCGACCAGTAACCCGCGTTTGGTGTTCGGAGAAACGCGCTTCATCTCGGCCAGGAACTCGACCCCCGTCGTCCCCGGCAGCCATTGATCTATGAGCACGAGCGCGATCTGCTGGTCCGCGACGAGTATTTCGCGCAATAGCCGCTTGGCTTCCTCTGGCGAGCTTTGGCAAACGATGTCGTAATGGCGGGCGTAGCGAGAGTGAAGCTCCTCTTTGATCCTTTTCAGTTCCTTCAGGTCGTCGTCGACAACCAACAGAAGTGGTTTGACAGACTCGGAAGTCACTTGAGGCTTCTCCTCCATGGTGTTCGGCAGGATGGCAACCCCCGAACGCCGGCGTAAGCCCACCTGGAGCAGCTTGGGCAGGACAGGTTCCCGACACGTCTCAAGAGATGTCCGGTCCCCCAGAACGAGCAAGGCTGCAGCGCAAACACGGTGGATTCGAACGCGGACCTATGGAGGACCGATGCGGCTTTGCGCCGGAACGTGTCCGGGAACTTTACGGCTGCTCCTGCGGTCTCCATGGCTGACCTTTGAATGAGTTCCTAATCTTCTAACTTACGTAGCCTACCGGATCAGTCCACCAGTAGTCAGGTCACAGGAGGAATAAGGAGAGGTGGGGTCAAGGCTCCCGGCATCTCGCAGATCATGCCTCCTGGGTAGGTGATTCTGCTGGCAGCATGAGAGTCTGCTTGTTAGAAGTGCGCGACACTGGGTTCAGGTTTCCACCGTCGCTGACAGGCTTACTGCGGAGTCTGAGCGCGTGCGGAGGTTGTCCCCGGCCTCGTTGAAATAGAAGTGGCGGCCCTCCGCCTGATCCCTGCCACACCGTGGTAGTGGTCAGGCTGAGAGAAAGGAGGGGCCGCCGTGGCCAAGGTAACTCGCATACCCCTCGGGGGGAAGCCGGGGGAGGGCAAGATCGAGCTTCCCGAGCAGGTTCAGGTGTCGCTTCAAGAATGGCCGGCTCAGTAAAGCAGGGACTGCTGGCGTTCGCGGTCGCAGTCGAGTTGGAGGTCTTCAAGACGCTGCTCCAAGAAGACATCAATGCTGTCGTCGGGGAGAAGGGCAAGCACGACTCCGAGCGGACCGCCTACCGCCACACCACCGAGCGCTCGAGCGTCGTGCTCGGGGGACGCAAAGTTGGGATCAACAAGCCGCGCGCGCGCTCCGTCGCCGGCGAGGAGATGGCCCTCCCTGTTTGGGCCGCGTTCTCAGGCGACGAGCTGCTGTCTGAGATGGCGCTCGAGCGCATGCTGGCGGGGCTGTCGACGCGCCGCTATCCGGCCGGGCTCGAGCCGGTCGGTGACGATCTCGACCAGAGTGGGACCGGGCGCTCGGCGGTGAGCCGGCGCTTCGTTGCCCGCACCCACAAGGCGCTCGACGAGCTCATGGGAAAGACCTTTCCGAGCTTTCCATCGTGGCCTTGGTCGCCGACGGCATAGAGGTCTCGGACCACTCGATGGTGACCGCCCTAGGCATGGACGCCAAGGGCCACAAGCACATCCTGGGCCTGCGCCAGGGCACCACCGAGAACAAGACTGTGTGCAAGGACCTCTTCAACGACCTCTCGGAGCGAGGCCTCGACTTCTCCCGAGGCATCCTGCTCGTCATCGACGGCGGCAAGGGGCTCAAGTACGCGGCCAAGGAGGTCTTCTCAGAGCTCGGGCTGATCCAGCGCTGCCGGCTGCACAAGAGAAGGAACGTCCTCGACTACCTGCCGAAATCCGAGAAGGGCTTCATCGGAGCAAAGCTCGACAAGGCGTGGGCCAAAAAGGATCCCGACCAGGCGCTGGCCGCGCTGAAGGCGCTAGCCCAGAAGCTCGACGACACTCATCCCGACGCGGCTGCGTCGCTGAGGGAGGGAATGGAGGAGTCGCTCACGGTGACGCGCCTCGGCCTGCCGCCGTCGCTGGCGCGCACGCTGCGCTCGACCAACACGATTGAGTCCGCGTTCTCCGTCGCTCGCACGACGATGCGAAACGTCAAACGCTGGCGAGACGGCAAGATGGTCAAGCGCTGGACCGCAGCAGGTCTCGAAGTCGCGCAGTCTCAGTTCCGCCGCGTCAACGGTTACCGCGATCTCCCGATCCTCACGCGGCACTTCAAAGACATGCCGAGAAGGTGTCACAGGAAGGTCGTAAGGTTGCGTAGTCATGTTGTTGGGTCGTCACCGAAATTCAACGGCGATCGGGACATCCTCGGGTCTAGGTGACTGAGCAGAAAGTCGAATTGGGATGAACTTCCACTGCAAAGCTCCTGGTCAGGCGCTTGACCGATGGGTCAATTTGAGCGCGAACCACACTTTCGAGTCACTCACCTAGGTTCGACCCCCCGGCTCCAGAGCAAGGCGTCTTGCCCGCTCTAGCCAGGGGGCCGCCCCCAGTTGCTCAAATATGGCGCGCGCCTCGTCGACCAAGGGAGACGCTTCTTGCTCGCGCCCCTGCTCCCCCAGGCACTCCCCCAGCTCCAGAGAGGTGACGCCCAACCAGAAAGGCGTCGCCAGCTCCCGAAAGAGCCCACAAGCTCCTGTGAGCAGCCGT
>Ga0136616_10001833_pt1 | contig 11212 bp, 11 predicted proteins | sample AntDrymUQ2992106_2_FD_106648 | JGI IMG/M metagenome (GOLD analysis project Ga0136616, IMG submission 106648) | Polar desert sand microbial communities from Dry Valleys, Antarctica - metaG UQ299 (21.06) | ecosystem: Environmental > Terrestrial > Soil > Desert | place: Antarctica: Dry Valley... | reverse complement strand
GAGCGTCGCCAGCAGCTGGCGCAGCAGCGCCCAGCTGACGGGAGCGTCCACGCCGAGCAGGAACTGCAGCAGCGCAAAGCCGATGCCGAACGCCAGCGTCGCGGCGGCGCCGACGGCGATCGGCACGATCGTCCCCTCGGGGTCGCGCGCCTCGCGCAGGCGCCCGGCGCCGTAGCCGACGCCCAGCAGCACGAGCGAGGACACGCCGAGCGTCTGCAGCGAGACGACGTCGGCGAACAGGCCGACGCCGAAGCCGAAGCTGCCGCCCGCCAGCGACCCGCAGAGCAGGCCTACCGCCATGACGAGCAGCGGCGACAGGTCGGCGTTGCCGCCCGCGACCGGCAGCTGCGAGACGGCCGCGGTCTGCACGACGACGCCGAGCACGCCGAGGGCGGCGAGGCGCGCGATCAGCTGCGGCGTGACCACTGGACCCCTACTCCCCGCCCCGCGGGTTGGTGAGGATCTGGACGACGTCGAGGCTGCGCATGTCGGCGAACGGGCGCAGGTGGATCTCCTGCGTGTCGGTGCCCTCGTTCTCGATCCGCCAGACGCGGCCGATCGGCAGGCCGACGGGGTACAGCGACTGCAGGCGGTCGTCGGGCTCCGTGCCGCGCGTGACGACGCGGTCGCCGGTGCGGATGCGCGCGTCGGGCTTGGTGAACTTCATCACGAGGTCGTTGGGGTTGCCGGCGCTGGACGGCTCGACGATCCCGAACTCGCCGCGCCGGCCGGCGCGCGCGGGCACCCGCATCGTCGTGTCGGTGATCAGCGTCACCTGCGCCGCGCCGCCGAAGACCTCGGTCACGCGGCCGATCAGCGACTCCTCGTTGATCACCGGCTGCCCGATGCGGACGCCGTCGTCGGAGCCCTTGTCGACGCGCACGGTCGCGTACCAGACGGTCGGAGACTGGAAGATCACGCGGCCCGTCTTCAGGCCCTTGTCCTCGAGGCCGAGCGCGCCGTCGAGCTCGACCATCGCGGCGAGCCGGGTGTAGTCGGCCTTGCGGACCTCGTTGGCCATCACCTCGCTGCGCAGGCGGTCGCGCTCGCGGCGCAGCTCCTCGACTTGGCCCTTGGCGGCGACCGTGTCGCCGAACCAGCCGAACAGGTCGCGGATCGGCTTCAGCGCCCGGCTGCCCCCCTCCTGGATCGGGTTCAGGATCTCGCTCGTGCCGCGCTGCACGCCGTGCAGGGCGCCGCTGCCGGTTTCACCGAAGTAGGCGGTGAGCAGGATCAGGGAGCAGGCGACGAGCAGCCCGAGGACTGCCCGGCGACGGCGGACCGTTTTGTCATACACGCTGGCGTTGACTCCAAGGGGGTTTAGTACCGCTTGCGGCGGTGCTTCGACGAGTTGCGGTTCGTGCGGTGGATGACCTCGAACTCCTCGAGCGACCGGCCCGAGCCGACGGCCACGCACGTCAGCGGCGACTCCGCCAGGTGGCACGGCATCTGCGTCTCCTCGCGCAGGCGCTCGTCGAGCCCCTGCAGCAGCGAGCCGCCGCCGGCGAGCATGATCCCGCGGTCCATGATGTCCGAGGACAGCTCCGGCGGCGTGCGGTCGAGCGTCTCCTTGACCGCGTCGATGATCTGCGACAGCGGCTCCTCGAGCGCCTGGCGGATCTCCTCGCTCGTGAGCACGACCGTCTTGGGCAGGCCCGACACCATGTCGCGCCCGCGGATCTCGGCCTGCACCTCTTCGGCCATCGGGTGCGCCGAGCCGATCTCCAGCTTGACCTCCTCGGCCGTCTGCTGGCCGATGAGCAGCTTGTACTCGCGCTTGGCGTAGTTGATGATCGCCTCGTCGAGCTCGTCGCCGCCGATCCGGATCGACTGCGAGACGACGATCCCGCCGAGCGAGATGACGGCGACCTCGCTCGTGCCGCCGCCGATGTCGACGACCATCGAGCCGGTCGGCTCGCCGACCGGCAGCCCGGCGCCGATCGCCGCCGCCATCGGCTCCTCGATGAGGTAGGCCTGGCGCGCACCGGCGCTGAGGCAGGCCTCCTCGACGGCGCGCTTCTCGACCCCGGTGACGCCGGACGGCACGCACACGACGACGCGCGGATGCGCCCAGCGGTTCTGGTGCACCTTCTGGATGAAGTGGCGCAGCATCTCCTCGGTGACGTCGAAGTCGGCGATGACGCCGTCCTTCAGCGGCCGGATCGCGGAGATCGTGCCGGGAGTCCGACCGAGCATCCGCTTGGCCTCGATGCCGACGGCGTGGACCTCGCCGCTGCGCGAGTCGATCGCGACCACCGATGGCTCGCTGAGCACGATGCCGCGACCACGCACGTAGACGAGGGTGTTCGCTGTGCCCAGATCGACAGCCATGTCACGGCCACCGAATCCGGTGAGGTAGCTGAAAAAACCCATTGAAGAGGTGGCGTTGAACCCGATTTCCCACCGTGCGCAGGACTGCGCTCGGCGCTGACGCCGCCGCTGAGTCTAGCGGCGAGTCGGTCGCCGCCAAGCCATCCCTCTAGTTCTCCCTGAGAATAAGGCTCAAGTCGAGGTCGAGCAATTTTCCCACCGGCAGACCGACCACGTTCAAGTAGTCGCCCATTATGCGGCGCACTAGGCCCGCGCCCCTGCCTTGGATCGCGTAACCGCCTGCTCTGCCTGACCATTCGCGGGTCCGAACATAGCGCCCGACGAGGGCGTCGTCGAGCACGCGAAACGTCACTCTCGTGACCTCATGAACAACCTGAGGGTTGGCCGATTTCGCGAGCGCGAGCCCGCTGACGACGTCGTGGGTGCGTCCGGAGAGCCGTTTCAGCGTTCTCCGCGCGGCCTCCGCGGACGGCGGCTTTCCGAAGATCTCGCCGTCCAGCGCGACGACCGTGTCGACGCCGAGGACCGTCTGCCCCGGGCGTTGCCGCGCTCCCGCGCGCGCCTTGCGCAGCGCGTTCTCGCGCGCGACCTCGATCGGGTCGCCGGCGACGATCTCCTCGACGTCGACCGCAAGCACCTCGAAGGCGATCCCGAGCTGCTCGAGGATCGCGCGGCGCTGCGGCGAGCGGCTGGCGAGGATGAGGGGCGCGCCGGCTATCGCGTCAGTCGATTCCAGGCCCACCACGCTACTGCGATCCGGCGATGAGGCGGTCCAGCTCGACTGCTCTCATCGCGCCGCCCCATGCTTGCGCGGCTGAACTGAAACCAGGGTCAAGGGCCTTGCACGCCCGAACGGCACCAGCGTACGATCCGCGTCGGGACGTGTGTCACGTACGAGGAGGTCGGGAATGGCTGTCGGCGTGGTCATTGAGTACGACAGCTGCTCGCTCGAGCGGTACGACCAGCTACTTGAGAGGATGGGCTTCTCGCCGGGTGGCGAATGTGCCCCAGGCGCCCTCTTCCACACAACTACCTGACCGCTGGGTAGCGCAGCCGCCGCGAACGTCGGCTCGCTGTCTTCGAGTAGTTGGGGCGCGATCGGAGTCAGCGGGCTGCCCTCACCATCCACCGCACTACGCCCGGTAGTGGAGGCCAGTGCAATCCCGGCGACGCCATCACACAGCAACGATTCGCAAGCCACGAAGGCGGTCCCACACACGAAGCTCGCGCCTACGTCAGCTCTCAATTGACCTGATGCCAACGGAGTGTGAGCTTTGCGCGCCCCGCCCCTACCCCGCGTCGCCGAAGTAGATCGTGATCTCGCGCTCGGCGGACTCGCGCGAGTCCGAGCCGTGGACGAGGTTGCGACGGACCTCCAGCGCGTAGTCGCCGCGGATCGAGCCGGGCGCGGCCTCGATGCCGTTCGTCGCGCCGATCAGCTGGCGCGCGGCCTCGATGGCGTTGGGCCCCTCGAGGATCATCGCGACGAGCGGCCCGGAGGTGATGAAGGCGACGAGGCCGTCGAAGAACGGCTTGCCCTCGTGCTCTGCGTAGTGGCGCCGGGCGATCTGCTCGTCGAGCGTCATGAGCTTCAGCGCGGCGAGATGCAGGCCCTTGCGTTCGAAGCGAGCGATGATCTCGCCGGTCAGGCGGCGCGCGAACGCGTCCGGCTTGACCAGGATCAGCGTCCGGTCCATCGATCAGGTCTCCTCATGGGCGGATGGACGTCAGGCTTCGGAGCGCAGCCGCGGCTGGCGCGACACCTCACCCAGCTCGGCCTCGCAGTACGGGCAGAGCTTCCAGCTGGGATCCAGCGGTCGCGCACAGCTCGCGCACGGGTCGCGCAGCTTGCGCCTGCAGTTCGGACAGCGCAGGAAGTCCTCCTTGACCTCGAAATCGCAATGCGGGCAGAGCATGTAGTTCAGCTCGTGCAGGCGCGCCTCGGCGGCCTGCATCTCCAGCTCGCGCTCACGGACGTCCTCGAGATACTCGGGCGGCCGGACGATCACGTAGAGGATCGTCCCCACGAACGGAAACAGCGACGCCACGGTCGCGCAGATGACGAGCATCGGGTCCTCGATCCGCCTGATCGCGTCCATGTACGTCCAGTACACGAGCGCCAGGTAGATGACAACCAGGAACAGGATGAGCATGTTGACCGCAAGGTTCAGCCCATTGCTGTTGATGCCGAAGACCGCTAGCACAGTCGGGGCAGCTTATCCGTCGGAGGGGACGGCGGCGTAGTGCATCGTGCGAGCCGGTCCTAGAGGAACATCCGCCCGAGGGTGTAGCCGATCGCGAAGAACACGAGGATAACGAGCGCGACGATCAGCGCGACGGCCGCGATCAGCGCGGGGGCCGACGGTCCTTCGCGGTTCACAGCGTCGATACGCGGCCGGCTCTGTCCGGCCGCTTGAGGTCGGCGACGAGGTAGATCGAGCCGGTCGCGAGCACGACGCCGCCGGGCCCGGCGAGCTCTCCGGCCAGCGCGACCGCGCGCCGCGGGTCGGCCTCGACGCGGGTGACGGGCGGCGCGCCCACCTGCCCTGCGAGCGAGCTGAGCGTCGCCGGCGACAGCGCGCGCGGGTTGGCGTTCGTCGTGAAGACCGCGCCCGCGCACAGCGGCAGCAGCGCGGCGAGCATCGCGGCGGCGTCCTTGTCCTCGAGCACCGACACGACGGCGACGAGCGGCCGGCCGGCCAGGAAGACCGGCAGCGACTCGGTGAGCGCGGCGACGCCACTGGCGTTGTGCGCGCCGTCGAGCACGAGCTCGGGGCCGTCGCCGGCGCCGGCGACGACCTCGAAGCGCCCGGGCACGACGGTGGACGCGGCCGCCGCCCGCAGCGGCTCGTCCTCCAGGCGCCCGAGGGAGGCCTGCGCGGCGGCGCAGGCCACGGCGAAGTTGCGCCGCTGGAAGGCGCCACGGGCCAGCAGCTCGTCGCGCAGAGCCGCCGGCGGCTCGGCCGCGGCGTGCACGATCGTGGCGGCCGGCTGGCGCGACGCGGCGAGCACCTGCGCCTCGTGGGCGGCGTCGGGGTGCAGGTCCGGTCCGAGCACGAGCGTCGCGCCGGGCGCCACGACGGCGAGCTTCTCGCGCGCGATGTCCATCACCGTCGGGCCGAGCCAGCGGGTGTGCTCGAGGCCGACGTTCGTCAGCACCGCGACCTCGGCGCCGATGACGTTCGTCGCATCCCAGCGGCCCCCCAGCCCCGCCTCGACGACGGCGACCTCGACGCCCGCGGCGGCGAGCTGCGCGTAGGCCGCCGCCGTGAGCGCCTCGAACTGCGTCACGCGGTCGTCCGGCTCGAGCGTGCGGTCGACGAGCTCCGCCGCGCGCCGCGCGCGCCCGATGGCGGCCGCGAACTGCTCGTGGGAGATGTCCTCGCCGCCGACGCGGATGCGCTCGGTGAACGACACGAGGTGCGGCGAGAGGTAGGCGCCCGCGCGCACGCCGTGGTGCTGGAGCAGGGCGGCGATCATCCGTACGGTCGACGACTTGCCGTTCGTGCCGACGACGTGGATCGACCGGAACGCCTCGTTGGGCGAGCCGAGCGCGGTCATCAGCCGGCGCATCCGGTCCAGCCCGAAGCGCATACCGAAGAGCTCGCGCGACAGCAGCCACGCCTCGGCGTCCCGCACCCCCCAGGACTGCACGGCGCCGGCGCCGAGGCCGGCCGGGGTCACAGTGCCTCCAGCTCGTCGCGCAGGCGCTCGAGCTTCGCGCGCTCGCCCTCGACCACCGGCGCCGGCGCCTTGGCCACGAAGCCCTCGTTGGAGAGCTTCTTCTCGGCGCGCGCGATCTCGGTACGCAGCGTCGCGCGGCGCTCGTCAAGGCGCCGCTCGGCCGCGCCGAGGTCGACGTCGGGGGACTCGAGCACGGCAACCGACCCGCCCGGCACCGCGACGCTCGCGACCTCGGCGCCGGCCCCCGCGCCGTCGAACGCGAAGCGCGCGAGCGCACCGACACGCTGCGCCGTCGCCTCATAGCCCGGGGCGTCGAGCACCGCTGGGATGACGGCGCCGGGCCGCACGCCGACCGCGTCGCGCCAGCCGCGCAGGACGCGGACGGCCTCGATCGCGCGCTCCATGGCCGCCTCGGCGTCGCGATCGCGCAGCGCGACGACGGGGGCGGGCAGCGGGCTCGTCGCCAGCAGGCCCGCGGTCTGCGGCAGCAGCCCCCACAGCTCCTCGGTGACGAACGGGATCACCGGGTGCGCGGTCGCGAGCGTCTCGCGCAGCACGTGCAGCAGCGTCCCCGCCAGCGCGGTGCGGTCGTCCGGGTCGGCGTCCTCGACCAGGCGCGGCTTGACGATCTCTAGGTACCAGTCGCACAGCTCGCCGTAGATGAAGTCGTACAGGCCCAGCGCCGCTTTGGCAAAGTCAAAGCTGTCCACGCGCGCCTGCGTGTCGGCCTTGGCCGCCTGCAGGCGCGAGAGGATCCAGCGGTCCTCGACGGTCCGCGGCTGCGGCCCCGCGTCCGCAACGTCGTCGTCGCCGACGCGCAGCAGGACGAAGCGCGTCGCGTTGTAGAGCTTGTTGGCCAGCGCCTGGCCCTGCTGGACCTTCTCCTCGCTGAAGCGCACGTCCTGCGTCGAGGACATCGCGAGCAGCCCGAAGCGCACCGCGTCGGCGCCGTAGGCCGGGAAGTCGCCGGGCGGCTGGGACGACTTCGCGTACACCGGCGGCCGCGGGCCCCCCTCGACGAGCGCCAGCGGGTCGATCCCGGTGCCCAGCGACTTGCTCATCCGGCGGCCGTCGGGCGCCTGGATGATCGAGTGCACGTAGACGTCCTCGAAGGGGATGTCGTCGGCGAAGCGCAGCCCCATCATCACCATCCGCGCGACCCAGAGAAAGAGGATGTCGCGCCCCGTCGAGAGCACGTCGGTGGGGAAGAACGCCTGCAGCTGCGGGGTCCGCTCGGGCCAGCCGAGCGTCGCGAACGGCCACAGCGCCGAGGAGAACCACGTGTCGAGCACGTCGGGGTCCTGCTCCCAGCCCTCGCCCGCGGGCGCCGTCGCGCCGGCGTACGTCTCGCCCGTGCCCGACCCGGTACCGCTTTTCTCCCCGGGTCGGGTATCGCCGCGATACCAGACGGGGATCTGGTGGCCCCACCACAGCTGGCGCGAGATGCACCACGGGCGGATGTTCTCCAGCCAGTCGACGTAGCGCCGCGACTGCGACTCGGGATGGATCTTCACGTGGCCGAAGCGGACCGCGTCGATCGCTGGCCGGGCGAGCTCGTCCATGCGCATGAACCACTGCAGCGAGATGAGCGGCTCGACGCGCTCGCCCGAGCGCTGGCTGTAGGGGACGGTGTGGACGTAGGGCTCCTGGCCGCGGATCGCGCCCAGCGCCTCGAGGTCTGTGACGACGCGCGCGCGCGCGTCGGTGGTCGTCAGGCCGGCGTAGCGCTCACCCGCGGCGGCCGTCATCAGCCCGTCCTCACCGATCACGCCGACCTCGTCGAGGCCATGGCGGCGGCCGATCTCGAAGTCGTTGGGGTCGTGGCCCGGCGTGATCTTCAGCGCGCCGGTGCCGAAGTCGGTCTTGACGTACTCGTCGGCGATGATCGTCAGGCGGCGCCCGACGATCGGCAGGACGACCTCCTGGCCGACGAGGCTCGCGTAGCGCTCGTCGTCGGGATGCACGGCCACGGCCGTATCGGCCAGCATCGTCTCGGGACGCACGGTCGCGACGACGACCTCGCCCTCGCCGGACGCCAGCGGGTAGGCGATCGAGTACAGCGTGTTGACCACGCCCTCGCGATCCTCGACCTCCAGGTCGGAGATCGCCGAGCGCAGGCCCGGATCCCAGTTGACCATGTAGTTGTCGCGGTAGATCAGGCCCTGCTCGTAGAGGTCGACGAAGACCTTCAGCACCACCTGCGCGTACTGCGGGTCCAGCGTGAAGCGCTCGTCCTCGTAGTCGCAGGTCGCGCCGAGGCGCTTGAACTGCTCGGTGATCTGGCCGCCGTACTTCGCGCGCCACTCCCACACCCGCTCGACGAACTCCGCTCGGCCCAGCTCGGTGCGCGACGTTCCCTCCGACTCCAGCAGCTTCTCGACCTGGCGCTGCGTGGCGATGCCGGCGTGGTCGGTGCCGAAGATCCACTTCGTGCGCTTGCCGCGCATGCGGTTGGTGCGCACGAGGACGTCCTGGATCGTGCCGTTGAGCGCGTGGCCCATGTGCAGCGCGCCGGTGACGTTCGGCGGCGGGATCGCGATCGAGAAGTTCTCCTCGGCGCTGCCGCCCGGCTCGGGATGGACGAAGCCGGACTCCAGCCAGCGCGCGAGGATCCGCGGCTCGACCTCCGCGGGGTCAAAGCGTGTGCGTTCTTGGAGATCCGCCATAGACTGGCCAAGCAGTCTATGGAGCGTCGATGAGCACCGACCTCACAGCCTTCAAGGACAGCCAGCGACGCCTGTGGTCGGCCGGCGACTACGCGGTCAGCGCGCGGCGCTACGAGGGCGTGGCGCGTGCGCTCGTCGCGGCATGCGGGCTGGGGCCCGGGCAGCGCGTGCTCGACGTCGCCGCCGGAACGGGCAACGTGGCGCTGGCGATCGCCGCCTCCGGGGCGAGCCCCGAGGCCTGCGACCTGACGCCCGCGCTCGTGGCGGCCGGCAGGGCGCGCTGCGACGCGCTCGGCGAGTGGGAGATCCCGTGGGTCGTGGCCGACGCCGAGGACCTGCCGTTCGCGGCGGGCCGTTTCGACGCGGTGCTGTCGGTCTTCGGCCTCGTCTTCGCGCCGCGCCCGGAGGTCGCGATCTCCGAGGCCTTCCGCGTGACACGCTCGGGCGGCTGCGTGGGCTTCACGACCTGGACGCCGGGCTCGGCCGCGGCCCGCTTCAGCGAGGTCGCTTCGAAGTACGTTCCGCGGCCTGCCGACCCGCCCCCGCCCCCGCATCGCTGGGGCGACGAGGACATCTGCCGCGCGCGCCTGGCGCCGCACGCCGTCGATGTGACGTTCGAGCTCGGCGCGGTGACCTGGAGCTGGCCGTCGGCCGACGCCGCGCGCGAGGAGAACGAGGCCTCCAACAGCTTCGCCGTGGCCGCCCGCGAAGCGCTCGCGCCGGAGCGCTACGTCGCCCTGCTCGACGACCTGGACGAGTTCATGCGCGCGCAGAACACCGCGACGGACGGGCGCCTCACGTACGACGCCGAGTACGCGCTGGTGGTGGCGCGCAAGCCCGGCTGAGCCGCGTGGGCCGGTCAGGACGACGGCGAGTCGAAGAACGCGTGCAGGTGCCCGCCGGGCGCGAGGTAGGGCTCGACGAGCGCGCGCGCACGTTCGGCCTCGCGGTGAAACAGGCCGACGCGCACGGCGAAGATCGTGTCGAAGCGCCGGTCGCCGAGGTCGAGCTGCTCGAGCCGCGCCACGAGGAACTCCGCGGTGCCGTCCTCGACATAGGCGCCGTTGCGGCGGATCGCGGCGTCGATCATCTTCTGCGAGCGATCGATCGCGGTCAGCCGCCCGCCCTCGAGGCGCTCGCAGACGTATGTCGCCGCGACGCCGTGGCCACAGCCGATCTCCAGCACGCGGTCGCGCGGCCGGATGTCGAGCCGCTCGACGATCGATCGCAGCCGCTCGGTCACGAGCGAGCCGTGTGGTGGGGTGGGGTGCGCCGAATGACCGGCGGGTGGCGCGAATCATTCGACACACCCCGAGGCCGATGGACCCGTCGTGTCGACGCAGGTGCGGATAGCGCCCACCAACGCGCCACGACGCACCGCCGCGAACCCCCGGGCGCGGCACGAGCGAGCACCGTCCGCGGTCCCTCAGCGGCCGCGGCGGCTCCTCGCGCGGCGGCCGATCGGCACGACGCTGCGCGCGATCTGCCCCGGCTCGAGCTTGGCGACGAGCCCACGGACCCGCCTGCGCTCGCCGGCGTTCAGGCGCGACGGGCGCCCCTGCGACTTCTTGATCAGGGCGGCGAGCTCGGTGCGCTCGGCGGGCTCCAGGCGCTTCCAGTGCTTGCGCAGCGTGACAGCGAGCTCGAAGACCATGACCCACGGCATGGCGCGGACGCGGGAGAGGGCGGGCATGGGCCGGATGCTACCCATCGCGCCGCGCCTGCCATCCGGCAGTCGGCGCGAGCCCGGGACGGTTGGAGCGTCGAGCGCCGCTCAGGCGGATTCGGCGCGCCGCGCGTCCTGCACGTCGGGCGCGGCCTCGGTGACGAGCGTCGGCGTGATGCCCTTCTCGATCGTCTCCTTGGTCACGACGCACTTCTTGACGTCGCGCCGCGAGGGCAGCTCGAACTGCACCTCGAGCAGGACCTCCTCGATGATCGAGCGCAGGCCGCGCGCGCCGGTCTCCCGCGCGAGCGCCTTCTCGGCCACCGAGACCAGCGCGTCGTCGGAGAACACGAGCTCGATCCCGTCGAAGCTGAAGAAGCGCTGGAACTGCTTGACGAGCGCGTTGCGCGGCTCGGTGAGGATCGTGATGAGGTCGTCGCGCGTGAGCTGGTGCACGGCGCTCACGACCGGCAGGCGGCCGATGAACTCCGGGATCAGCCCGTAGTTGACGAGGTCCTCGGGCAGCGTCTTCTCGAACAGCTCGCCCTTGTCGCTCTCGATCTTGGACTGGATCGAGGCACCGAAGCCGATCCCGTTGGAGCCGATCCGTCGCTCGATGACCTTGTCGAGGTTCGCGAAGGCGCCGCCGCAGATGAACAGGACGTTCGTCGTGTCGATCGACAGGAACTCCTGGTGCGGGTGCTTGCGACCGCCCTGCGGCGGGACCGAGGCGGTCGTGCCCTCGAGGATCTTCAGCAGCGCCTGCTGGACACCCTCGCCGCTGACGTCGCGCCGCGAGGGCAGCTCGAACTGCACCTCGAGCAGGACCTCCTCGATGATCGAGCGCAGGCCGCGCGCGCCGGTC
>Ga0136616_10001830_pt1 | contig 11216 bp, 8 predicted proteins | sample AntDrymUQ2992106_2_FD_106648 | JGI IMG/M metagenome (GOLD analysis project Ga0136616, IMG submission 106648) | Polar desert sand microbial communities from Dry Valleys, Antarctica - metaG UQ299 (21.06) | ecosystem: Environmental > Terrestrial > Soil > Desert | place: Antarctica: Dry Valley... | reverse complement strand
GGGGGGACGATGCTGATCGGAGGCCTGGCTGCCTCGCCGTCGGTGGCGGGCAAGAAGGGTCGTTCGATCACTTCGTCCAGGCGCCTGACGGTGTTGAGTGAGGGCCGTGCTCCGGCCGCTCACTTGGGTTCGTCTACGGCGGAGGCTCTGCCCGATGCGGATCTGCTCGAGGACATCCAAAGACTCCGTTGTCGCAGCGAGGGGAACCCGCGGCTCTCGGTCGACATGAGCTGCAACACGAAGAGGCTGGGGCAGGACTTCAGCCCCGACAACGAGATCTCGGTGGCCGTCGATCCCGAGGATCCCGACCATCTCGTCGCCGGCTCCAACGACTACTTCTACCGCTTCAGGGGCGTGGAGCGGCTCGTGTATGTGCCCACCGGTTTCTTCACCTCCTTCGACGGCGGCCACCATTGGATCGACGGTCAGATTCCCTTCAACTCCGGCAACAACGCCGGCGACCCGTCGCCCGCATTCGATGTGAAGCACGATGTCGTGCTTATGGCCGAGATCGAATTCACATCCGACGCCGCCCGCACCGAGACCCGAAACGGCAATATCGCCGTCAGCCGATCGACCGACGGCGGCCGCCACTTCAAGACTCCGGTGATCGTGATGCGTGGCAGGGGGCCGGACTCTGCCGAGGACCAGGTGTTCTTCGACAAGGAGTACCTGACGGTCGACAATCACCCCGACTCTCCCTACTACGGTCGCGCCTACTTGATGGGGGCTCGCTTTCTCGGCGGCCCCGTGTACCAAGAGTCGCCGATCTACTTCAGCTATTCCGATGACGGTGGTCGCACTTGGTCGAGCCCGCGCGAGATCTCCGGGCGCCACCCGAGCTGCACCTACCAGGAGTTCGGCGGCGGCACGGACTGCGACGAGGACCAGTTCGGGATTCCCGAGGTAGCCGCCGACGGAACTCTCTACGTGCACTACATCAACTATCAAAACGAGGCAGAGTTCGAGGTGCCGTTCGACTTCGACGGTCAGGTAATGGTGCGTCGATCGGATAACGGGGGCGAGTCCTTCACACGGCCGGTTCCGGTTGCCCAGCTCGAGGACGGCTTCAGTGACATGCCTTTCAGCGTCATCGGTCGTCAGACGGTGTGGGGCCACCAGCTCAGATGGAACTCGGCGGGAACCATTACCACTGACCCCACTGATCCCGAGGACGTGACCGTGGTGTTCGCCGACCGAGGCAGCGCCAATCCGAACGCCACCGAGGAATGTCTTGCCGAGCTGCCGGCAGCTCCGGACTATGACCCCTGCAACGCAGGCCCGGGCAGCGACACCGACGTCTACATGGTCCGCTCAACAGACGGAGGAGAGTCGTGGTCGGGGCGCCGGAGCATCGGCGGGTCTTCTTCACATCAATGGTTCCCGTGGGCCGACCGCGGGCCCGACGGTGAGCTTGCCGTCGCCTGGGACGAGGACAATGGGAGTGGCCCCGCAGATACCTTTAACCATGTGTTGTGGGTGCAGGGAGAGGGCAAGGAGACCCTCTACCCGGACGCCCGGGAGGATCGCAGCCGCAGTGAGCAGATCGACATCTCTGCCACTCACTGGGCCGGCCAGTACGTACCGGAGGAGGACTGGCCGGTGATCTGCGGTCCAGAGGACTACCGGGATCCTCCCGTGTCCGATGCCGAGGGCAAAGATTGCAATGTTTTCCACGGCGACTACACGGGCTTGGCCGTTGGATCCGACGGGAGCATCAACGTGGTGTGGACCGGCTTGAATCGTTTCGTAGTCACTCCGCAGCTCGACCCCTACACCGGCAAGCTGCACGATGGCTACGCGCAGGACGCGATGTTCTCGAGGCGGTAGTCGCTGAGAGGCAGCGTGTTGCACCTTGTAAGTGTTGATCCGCACACGGGCGACTGACAATCGCCGGTGTGCGGCTTCGCGTCAACTGTGCAGCTTCTGACGCGTGGCTGTCACCACGGTTCGTTGGCGGCGAGCGCCGCGAGTACGTAGTCGATCGCGCTCGGCGCGCCCGGGAGTACGCAATCCTCACTTCAGCGCGCCTTGTGCGCGTCTCACTCACGTTAGGTCGGCATCCTTCTCACAACCGGCAGCGCCCGTGGATCTAGGCTAGGCTCACTACTCACGGCGATTCCCGCGCCGAACCCCCGCGCCGGTGCTCACGCCACCGGACTCGAGGGGGGCAAAGGGGCTCCGCCTCGGGAGGCTTCGGTCCACCGGATCGTGAGCCGCAGGTCCAGGGGAGCGTGAGTCTCGGGCCGGCGGTCGCGAGGAGGAAGAGATGACCGAAGACAAAGCCCGCAAGCGCTCGATTCGCACGCGCATGGCCAAGACCGGCGAGAGCTACACGGCCGCGCGTCGCCACGTCGTCAAGTCGAAGGAGGGGCCGCCTACGCGGCTATCCGTGGACCTTGGGAAATCCGACGAAACGATCAGGCGCGGCTCCGGCAAGTCGTGGGATGAGTGGTTTGCAATTCTCGACGCCTGGGGTGCGGAGGAACACACACACACCGAGATCGCACGCCACTTGCACGAGGAGCACGAGGTGTCCGGTTGGTGGGCCCAAACTGTCACCGTCGGATACGAGCGCGGGCGCGGAATGCGAGGTGTCAACCAACGGACAAGTGGATTCTATGTAGGCGTGTCGAAGACAGTTCCTGTTGGGGTGAACATGCTGTTCGAGGAGTTCACCGACACGAGGAAACGGAACCTGTGGCTCGAGCCCGGAACGCTGCGTAAGCGAACCTCACAGCCGGGCAAGTCGGCTCGGTTCGATTTTCGAGATGGGGAGAGCCGCGTTCACGTCTACTTCGTGTCCAAGAGCAGATCGAAGGCGAGTGTCAACGTGCAGCACGAACGCCTGTCCGATGAGGAGGCCGTCGAAGAGATGCGAGCTTTTTGGAAAGAGCGACTCGGCGAGCTCGCCCACAGGGTTGCGCGATAGAGCTCTGGTCTGGAGGGGGCGATCGTCAGCCGAGCAGCATCTGGACGACATAAAGGTGAAACTGCGTTGCGAGCACCAGGTCGTCGACGTGGATGCGCTCATCGACGTTGTGAAAACCGGAGTGGTAGACGTCGAGCGGGGTTGTGCGGACCGGCCAGATACCGTAGGCGGCGGTGCCGAAGCGTTCGCGCATGAAATGCGAGTCGGTGAAGCCGGTCGAGATCACGGGCAACAGAGTGGCCTCGGGCTCGTGCTCGGCGAACCACGACGAGCATGCCGCGAACAACGCGGTGTCGAGCGGTGCGGCGGTACCGCCGGTTGGCTCCTCGAGGACCTCGAGCTCGTAGGCCACGTCGTCGCCGAGAGCCTCGCGCAATTCGACGACCAGGTCGTCGGGGGTGGTGCCGGGCAGGACGCGGCAATCGAGCTCGGCCGAGGCGCGGCCGGGAATGACGTTGCGCGCGCTCGACCCGCGCAGGCGCGTCGGAGCGATCGTCGTTGCGAACAGAGCCAGCAGGTCGTGGCGGGTGTCGGGGTCGAGTGCGGCGGCGCGTTCTAGGTCGCGATCGAGATCGTCGCCCAATGACCCGATCAGGGTCTCGAGGAGGCGGCGGGTCTCGGGGAGCAGACGCCGCTTGGGCCGGTATCTGCCGACGCGCTCGAGCAGGGTCGCCAACCGCAAGACCGCGTTGTCGGCGGCGCCGGGGATCGAGGCGTGCCCCGCCTCGCCGACGGCGGTGAGAAGCACCGGCAGCGTCGCCTTCTCCCCGATGTTGATCGGGACCATTACGCGCCCGTCGGTCAGCTCTTGGCGGATTCCCCCGCCCTCGTCGATCGAGAAGTCGGACCCGATCTCGGGACGCTCGTCGCGCAGCCATTTGAGGCCGACCTCGACGCAGCCGTCTTCCTCGTCCGCCTGCGCGACGAACCAGAGGTCCCCCCGCGGTTTGAACCCGCCGCGCGCGAGCAGAGCCATCGTGACAGCGCGGGTAGCGGTCTCGTTCTTCATGTCGGTCGCACCGCGGCCCCACATGTAGCCGGCGTCGTCAAGGTGGCCCTCGAATGGGGGATGGGTCCAGTTGGGCTCTTCGGCGGGCACGACATCGGTGTGTCCCAGGAGCGTCAGGGTCGGCCCGTCACCCGTTCCCCGGATGCGCGCGACGAGGTTTGCGCGCCGGGGATCGCGAGCGACCAGCTCAGACTCGATCCCCGCCCCCTTTAGATATCGTTGCAGAAGCTCAGCCGCCGGGGTTTCGTTGCCCGGAGGGTTAGAGGTGTCGATCCGCAGCAGGTCGCCAAGGAGCGCGATCGCCTCAGACCGGATGACGTCGTCGTCATAGCAGATCACAGCCCGACTCTCTCACGCGCAGACGGTGACCGCCGGCGCTGCCGTCGAGGTTTCGATTCCAACCGGATGGGTTTTATGGGCCGGCTCCCTCCATGAAGGGCCATCCGGACCAAGTGCGCAGGATCGCGGCGGTGTGCTCCTCCTCGTAGTCGAGGTGCATGAGGAGATCGGCCGCGAGTTGTTCGAGCGCGATCACGAGCCGGTCGCGATACTCGGCTGAGTCGGTGTCCGCCAGTTGGGCAGCTGCGGCTTCGACCTCGTCGAGGAGCCCGGCGACGTTCTCGTGGTCGGCCTCGAGCTTGTCCACGACTGGGTTCATGGACTCATCCGCAGCGCGTAGCGCCGGAAACCATGCATGCGACTCCAGTGAATGGTGTGAGTGCACGAATCTGCAATAGTGGAGACAATTGACGCGCAAGTGCCACAGTGGACCGTTGGCAGCGAGCGATTCGATGCCGGCCTTTATCTCGGGGGCGGGAAGGCCGGCGGGGATCTGGTCGGCCATGCGCCGCACAGTGGCCAGGTCTCGCCGGATCAGGTCGTGTACCCACCTGAGCTCACGGACCAGCGCCTCGCCTTTGGTAGTGGGCGCGCCGTCACTCATGCCCGCTTCACGCGTCCAGTTCGGCGATGAGGCGTTTGGGGGCAACCTCCCGGTATGCGTCCACGATGATCTCGGCGACCTCGTCCCAGTCGGGGTTGCGATCGAGATAAACCCCCAACCAGCCGCGTCCGCCGACATAGGGCGGGCGGAAGAATTGCTCTGGATCGGCGACCACGAGCCCTTCCTGCGCCCCTTCGGGGGCCGCGCACCAGAGCGCGACGCGATCGTCGTGATGATGGTTTGCGTAGGTTACAAACAATTTCTTTTCGCGCACGAACCACGCGGGCTCCCCGTGACTGACGCGTTCGGTCGTCTCCGGGAGACTCAGGCACAAGGCGCGCAAGCGCTCCAAAGGATGGTCCATCCGCCCAGCTTACGGCCGTTGCTTTCGACGTAGAGAACGGCGAGAGGGGTCGGCGAGGTAGAGCGCAGAGGCGGCCAGTGCACAGCCGAGCGTGTTGAAGAGTAAGTCGAAGCCCGTGTCACGAAGCCGCCGACGTTCGAGCTGGGATCGATCCGGGTGACGAGGAACTCGATCGCCTCGTTAATTGCCCCGAAGCCGAGTCCGCCGAGCAGAGCGAGGACGGAGCGTGCAGCGGGTCGATCCTGCGTGATCACCTCGCCGAGCACGTCCCAACAAGCGGCCGCAGCGAAGCCGAACCCGAACGCGTGCACGACCTGATCGAAGCGCAGCATGGTGAGAATGAGGTCGAAATGGTAGAGCACATCTCCACCGACGCTCAGCAGCCCGCCCGCCATGTGCGCAACCCCCCAGAATGAGAGTCCCCAAAGGGTGAGCGGCCGCAGCCGAAAGTGGGTGTAGGTCACTGCAACGAGGGCAAACGCCACCACCATGAAGACGGCATAGAAGATCGTTTGGCCCAGATCCGAAGCGAACCCCAACGCCACGAATGTGACCAGGTATCCCACGGAGAGGATGCTAAGGATCGGCTGCTCTGTGGGAAGTCTTTTCAAGCGTCTCCTTCGTCGTGCGCAGACCGAGATCATAGGGCCGCTCCGACGCCTCGTGGTGGAGCGTGTTCGGTATTCGATTCCTAGCAAATACTGGGGCTAGTAGGGCAAGCTTACGCTTTGCCCGAGTACTAGGCTCAGAGGAGATCCTCAGGAATCCGCTAGTCTGCAAGCATCGACGTCTGTCACGACCAAAGGAGCATGCGATGGCCTCCCGTCTCAACCCGTACATCAGTTTCGCCGGCAACGCGCAGCAAGCCATGGAGTTCTACAAGAAAGTCTTCGGCGGTTCGCTAGCGCTCAACACCTTCGGTGAGTTTGGTGCGGCGGATGGCCCTGAGGCCAACCAGATCATGCACGGGATGCTCGAAACCGACAGCGGATTCACACTTATGGGCGCCGATACACCGCCTGGGATGGAACACAACCCTGGAAACAACATGGCGGTGAGTCTGAGCGGCGAGGACGCCGACGAGCTGCGCAGTTACTGGGAGAAAATTTCCGAAGGCGGCACCGTGACGGTCCCCCTAGAGAAGCAGATGTGGGGCGACGAGTTCGGTATGTGCGAGGATCGGTTCGGTATCGCTTGGATGGTCAACATCGGCCAGCCGCAAGCCTGAGCCGCTCTTGTTGAGCCTTGGCGTGGTTGCTCGGTGTTGAAATCCCGCTGATTAGGGTCTCCCACTACAAGTAATGGTAGACATTCGTCAAGGTGCAGCTCTGGAAGACCAGACCCAGCGCCCAGGGGCGGATGGACTCGGGCGGCCGTCCAATGGCCAGTTCGCCGGTGTTTCGATGGTGGTCAGACGTCCCTTCTTCCTGCGGTTGCGAGATCAACCAGCTCCTCCTCAGGGATGAGCCTTTCGACAAGGGGAAGTAGGTCGTTCTCCTCAGCCCGAACGTGTGTCGTCAGCAGTCTCGCTAGGTCTCTCATCGTTTCCGGATCGGAGTCGCCGCTCACCAGCCCGCGTCAAGGCGCGTACCAGAGCATGCATCCGAAGGTGCTCCGCTGTCGCCTGCATGACGAGATCCCGCGCATCAGGGGCATCTACGAGCGGGGCAAAGAAGAGCTCCTCTTCCTCACGGAAATGGCGCAGGAGTCGACCCAAGTAGAAGTTGACGAAATCGTCTGCAGCCCGGCGTCGCTCCGCGAGGCCGAGTATCGATGCTCCCTCCTCCAAACGCCGTGCCGCCTTGAGGGACCCAAAACAAGGCCCGAAATGGGTACCTTTCATCGACGCCATCGAGCGACCTTGACCGAGGAAAGGGCGGACCTCGGACGCTCCGGTTCACCGGCTCCAAGGGAGCGGCCCTGCGCCGAGCGGGGTTCCGGGGCTGCTGGTTGGCAGTCGGCAGTCGCAGCCGCGGGCTTGGACGGTATCAAGTTTCACGAGCTCCGGCATTCCTCGGTGCCTGTGGCGCGACGCCGGAGCCGATGTCCTCGAGGGACCGCGCCGCGCCGGTCACTCGTCGGTGGTCCCTTCGACGAGCACGTGATCGATGGGTTTCGGATCGTCATGTCGGGTGGTGGTGGCCCCGGCCTTTGTTCCCACTAGCACGGGATCTGCGTGAAAGGGGAGTCGCGCTAGACGGCTCGAATAGCAAGCTGCGGCGGATCACGTCAACGACCCCATGGATGCTGCAGTGGCTTATCCGTTACCAGCGGTTAGTGTTGCCACCCGAGGCAGTCACACAGACCGGCCTCTTCCGTGCTTACGACAGAGGAGGCCGGGCCCTCCTAAGAGGTCGAGTAAATGAACCCTGCTTGGGCGCTCCTTGAGAGGCTGGACAGAACGGTGAAATCTGCGCGGTCCTAAGCTGCGTCCTGGGGATCATCGCGAGGAAAAGACTTGCCGAGCAGTAGCGGCGCAAGACTAACGACACGGGCACGCACTCCAAGCAGTCACGCAAATCATTTCCGAATAATTCTGCCGACCAGGGAACACGTCCACTATTAACAGGATAAAGAAAGTCTCCGTCATCGTCGCGAACGAGATAGGTGAGCCGATCCCAATTCGTTCATGACCCATCATTCTCCCCCCAGTTGCTTCCCTGCCTAACAACTACTTGGAGGCGAGGGTCGATCTGGTCTCGGCTGACGAGCGTGAAACGACGCGCATCACAAGCGACGCCCTGGCGGCTTGACCCTGATACCTGGATCATGGCACTTTCGCTACTTCAACTATGAAATGGGGGCGCAATCGGCCGGGCGACCGAGACTCAAAAGGGCTTCTCATGGGGCGAGTGCTGTACGAGCTGTGGGCTTCGTACTGCCGAACCAGGGAGACGACGTGCCATTCGCCTCTTTCATCAACAGAGTCCGCCCAGGAAATCCGTGCGCGGGCGCGGTTGTGGGGCCGACAAGTCTTCGACTATGTGATAGCCCTTGAGTCATGACGCTGCTCGTCGATGTCGTCGCTGCCTCGAGGGAGATCTCGGAGACGAATTCCCGAGCCCGCAAGATTGCGATCCTCGCGGAGCTCCTGCGGAGGCTAGACACAGACGAGATCCCGATCGCGGTGGGTTTTCTCTCCGGCGTGCCGCACCAGGGTCGGGTCGGCATCGGCTACTCGATCGCCTACGGGGTCAAGGGTACGGCGGCGGCCGAGGCGTCTCTCACCGTCGACGACGTCGACCGGGCGATCACGGCCGTGCAACGAGCCATCGGAAGCGGCTCGTCTACGCGCCGCCGGCAGATCCTTGGTGACCTCTTCGGCCGCGCAACCGAGCGGGAATCCGACTTCGTCAGGCGAATCTTAACCGGCGAGCTGAGGCAGGGAGCGCTGAGCGGCCTGATGCTCGACGCGATCTCGGGAGCGGCGGGGGTCTCCGGCGAGGTCGTTCGGCGCGCGGTGATGCTTTCGGGCGATCTCCCGCGCACGGCTGCGATCGCGATGACGTTGGGGGAGAAGGGGCTCAGCGACGTGGGGTTCGAGATCTTCCGGCCGATTCTGCCGATGCTGGCCTCCACCGCCGAGAGCGTGGGTGAGGCGATTGCGGGTTTTCGCCGCACGTCCGTCGAGTGGAAGCTCGATGGGATCCGCATCCAGATCCATCGTCGCGACGACGAGGTGCGCATCTACACGCGCAACCTCAACGACATTACGGACGCGCTCGGGGGGATTGCCGACGCGGTGCGCCGTCTTCCAGTACGCCAAGCAGTCCTCGACGGAGAGGCGCTGTGGATGGGGGAGGACGGTCCGGGCGCGTTCCAGGAGACGGTGTCGCGCATCGATCGCGAGGCGCCACCGGAGGGAATCGTGACGTTCCTCTTCGACTTGTTGCATGTCGACGGCGACGACCTGCTCGACACGCCGCTCGAGGAGCGTGCGACCAGGCTGGAGGCGACCGCGCCGCATCTCAAGATTCCAGCCGTTCTCACCTCGGACGCGGACGAGGCACAAGGCGTTTTGAACGAAGCGCTGCATGCGGGGCACGAGGGCGTCGTCGTGAAGGACGCGACCTCGCTCTATAGCGCGGGCCGGCGCGGCAAGGCGTGGCGCAAGGTGAAGCCCGTGCGGACCTACGATCTTGTGGTGCTCGGTGCGGAGTGGGGCCACGGGCGCCGGCAGGGCTGGCTCTCGAACCTGCACCTCGGCGCGCGAGTTTCCGGCACGGGCGAGTTCGTAATGGTGGGTAAGTGCTTCAAGGGCCTAACCGACGATCTCCTTGTATGGCAGACGAGGGCTTTGCTCGAGCGTGAGACCGAGCGGCGGGGGATAGCGGTGCTGGTGCGCCCCGAGCTGGTCGTCGAGATCGCGCTCGATGGGGTCCAGTCCTCGACGCGTTATCCGGGCGGCGTGGCGCTGCGGTTCGCGCGCGTTAAGCGCTACCGACCGGACAAGAGGGCTAACGAAGCAGACACCATCGACGACCTGCGCGGCCTGCTCCGAGCGCGCTCCTGAAGCTGCCGCAAACGGATATCGCAGTACTGTCGCGGGAATACTGCGTCCGACCAAGCTGTTTGCGAGAAACTCTTGCAGGCGCAGGGGGACGACGAGCTCCAGATCTCAAGGAGATCTTGGAGCATTCCATCCGAGGGAATGGCGCTTCTACCGCCGGCGGCCTGTCCCTTTTCTCGGGGTTGAATCGCGACCACGTAAGGTGCGCCATCTCGTCACCGAAGTTGCGACAAGCGTCCGTGCGCGATGGAGCGGCTCCGCAGTGACAGCGCTTTACAGGTTTGCGCCGGCGAACAGCGCCCCCGCATCCAGGGCTCTGCGCTGGCGCTCCGAGGTACCGCCCCAGATACCAGACTCCTCACGGGTCCAGGGCTGCTTCTAGGGACTCGCTTTTGACGGGCCACGAGGCGCAGAGAGCGCGCCGTTCACTCGCGCAGTGGTCTCTCTGCGGAAAGAACAAAGCGCAGCCTCTTCGGGCTCCAAAGTCGCGACCCGCCTCGTCACGCGCCCACTCGGGAGCCATGAGCGCGCTGAGAGCGGCGGTCGGCTTGGCCCAGGGTAAGGATGCGAGCACCACAACCCGACGCTATGACGGGGGTCTGAGCGTCGGATTTCTTTACAGAAGGGTGAGACACTCGGCGCAGGTGGGCTCAACGACGAGTAAAGGAGTTGACACCGCCTCGCCCACCTTCGAGTGCACACGCGAGCTGCGAAAAGACCAAGAAAAACGCCTCGTGCCAGTGGCATGACGCCGGGCTTCACTTCATGTCGCGGCGATTCTCCCAGCTCCTTCCGTGTCCCGGACGTGATACGAGCCCTGAGTCGTGAGGTTTTTCCGAAACGCACTGAAGGGATCGGCCTCGAAGCGCGGTGCCGAGATAGAGCATCCCCAACATCTGAGGATCGATCAAATACGCGGTTCGTCTCGGCCGCGCTTGTGCGCTCGATGACCCTCAGTTCCCAATGGACTACCCGAACCACCTGTCTCGAGTTGGAACGCGTACCCGCCGGCTCAGCCGACAAGTCGAGACTCGCCGAATTGGCTGGTTGAGGACGACAACCGTGGGGCTACCCCCAGTCGCCCGCATGGTTGCAATGCCGTTGCGAATCTTGGCGATTAATCCGAGCCGCTGGTGCCGAAGGCGGGCTTTTCATCGACGGTCTGAGCGAAGACTCTTGACCAGACCTCGCGCCACACAGCGGCCTTTTCCGGGTTAGTGTGTGGGGTATGCCCGATGACCGTACAGCCATCGAGGCGCGAAGTCTGGTCAAGAGCTTCGGCGATGTCCGAGCGCTGGACGGGTTCGACATCAAGGTCAAATCCGGGCAGGTCCATGGCCTAGTAGGCCCGAACGGCGCAGGCAAGACCACGCTTCTCCGTATCCTGTTTAGTCTGGTGTCTCCCAACAACGTGATCGAACCGCTGTCGGGAGACACCAGACTAAACAGGATACGGAG
>Ga0136616_10001828_pt1 | contig 11221 bp, 7 predicted proteins | sample AntDrymUQ2992106_2_FD_106648 | JGI IMG/M metagenome (GOLD analysis project Ga0136616, IMG submission 106648) | Polar desert sand microbial communities from Dry Valleys, Antarctica - metaG UQ299 (21.06) | ecosystem: Environmental > Terrestrial > Soil > Desert | place: Antarctica: Dry Valley... | reverse complement strand
CTGTCCATTACCGCGTTCTCGAGCACGGCACCGAAGCGGATAGCGTCCCATATCTGGGGTTCCTTCTCGGGGGACGGGTCTATGGTCTTCGCGTAGCAGCCGCCCTCGAAGTTGAAGACCCCCGAGTCGGACCAGCCGTGCTCGTCGTCACCGATCAGATCCCGCTCCGGGTCGGCCGAGAGGGTCGTCTTGCCTGTCCCCGAGAGCCCGAAGAACAGCGCAACGTCTCCTTTCTTTCCCACGTTGGCCGAGCAGTGCATCGGGAAAACGCCGCGCTCGGTCGGCAACACGAAGTTGAGCACCGTGAAGATGCTCTTTTTTATCTCCCCCGCGTAGGCCGTGCCGCAGACAAGGACTACCTTGCGCTCGAAATCTATCCCAACGAAGGTCTCGGACTCCGTTGCGTCCTCCTCGGGGTCCGTAAGGAGCCCCGGGACCGAGATCACGGTCCAGTCAGGCTCGAAGGAATCGATCTCAGCCTTTGTGGGACGTCTGAAGAGCTGTCTGGCGAAGAGGGCCTGCCAGGCGTGCTCGGTCACCACATTGACGTTAAGGCGGTAGCGGGGGTCTGCGCCAGCGTAGGCGTCGACCACGTAGATCTCCTCGAGGTTCTCGACGTAGGCGGCCGCCTTGTCGAGGAGCGCCCCGAAAGCGTCGCTCGGGAAAGCCTTGTTGCCCGTGCCCCAGTCTACGGCTTCCCTCGTGACCTCGTTCTCGATGATAAAGCGATCCTTCGGTGAGCGCCCGGTCCGCTTGCCCGTCCTGACGACCAGGGCTCCCGAACCCGAGATCATGCCCTCCCTCCTCCTCACGGAGGCCTCGACCAGGCGCGCGGGAGGCAGGTTTTCTTGCACGGCCCCGACGTCCTCCACCCCGAAGCGTTCCAACGTCATCTTGCGAACCGCCAGATCCATAGTTCTCCCTTCCGCCCTGTCGAACCCGACGCGTAGAACGGACGGTCAGGGTCCTTTTCCTCTCGCCCGAGATTCTAACAAAGCCAGGAAGCGCCCGTCTGCACGGCCAACGCCAGGCGTACCAGGACAGTTTCCGAATCGTCAGCGCAGGGTAGGAGGAGTACTATCTGCCTGCATTGCGATTCTGCCGAGGAGGTAAGTGGTGACGCAACAGATCAACCAGGATACGGTGGGGACCGAGCAGTGGCACGCGCTCGCGCAGCAGCTGAGGGTCGACAGTGTCCGCTCGAGCTCCGGCGCCGGATCGGGGCATCCCACCTCGTCCATGTCGGCAGCCGACCTCATCGCCGTGTTGATGAGCAAGTACCTCCGCTACGACTTCGACGACCCGGAGAACCCCAACAACGACCACCTGATCTTCTCCAAGGGTCACGCCTCCCCGCTGCTCTACTCGGCTTACAAGGCGGCGGGGGCGATCTCAGACGAAGAGCTCATGACCTTCCGTACATTCGACAGCCGACTGCAAGGACACCCGACGCCCCAGATCCCGTGGGTTGACGTGGCGACGGGCTCTCTGGGCCAGGGACTCCCGATAGGTGTCGGGGTGGCGCTGGCCGGCAAGTACCTGGACAAGCTACCCTACCGGGTCTGGGTGCTCTGCGGTGACTCCGAGATGGCTGAGGGATCGATGTGGGAGGCCTTCCAGCACGCCTCTTACTACAAGCTCGACAACCTCATCGCCATCCTGGACATGAACCGCCTCGGCCAGACCAGGGAGACGATGGACGGCTGGAACGGCGACCACTACGTCGCCCGCGCCGAGGCCTTCGGCTGGAACGCGATCCAGGTCGACGGCCACGACCCCGAACAGATCGACCAGGCTTATGCAGAGGCACTGGAACAGACGGATGCGCCGACCCTGATCGTCGCGAAGACGAAGAAGGGTCGCGGGGTCTCGTTCCTCGAAGACGTAGACGGCTTGCACGGCAAGCCCGTCGGGGCGGACCAGGAGCAGGCGGCGCTGGACGAACTCGGCAGCACCGACGACCTGCTGGTCGAGGTACGCAAGCCCGACCCTGGCTCGGGCGAGAACTTCACAGCCGGTCTGACAGGCAAGCTGGAGCTGCCGACCTGGGAGGTCGGGGACGAGGAGGCGACCCGTGGGGCCTACGGCGCGGCCCTCAAGGCGCTGGGTGGCGCCAGGGAAGACGTAGTCGCCCTCGACGGCGAGGTCAGCAACTCCACCAAGTCCGAGGAGTTCGCCGAGGATTATCCTGGGCGCTACTTCGAGATGTTCATCGCCGAGCAGCAGATGGTCTCGGCGGCCGTGGGGATGAGCGTGCGCCACAGGGTCCCTTTCGCCTCGAGCTTCGCCGCCTTCTTCACCCGCGCCTACGACTTTATCAGGATGGCCGCGATCTCCAGGGCCAACATATGTCTCTCCGGCTCGCACGCGGGCGTCTCCATCGGGGAAGACGGCCCATCACAGATGGCCCTCGAGGACCTGGCGATGATGCGGGCCGTGCACGGCTCGACCGTGCTCCAGCCCTGCGACGCCAACCAGACCGCCAGGCTCGTCGCCGAGATGGCCGACACAGAGGGCATCGTCTTCCTGAGGACGCTGCGCCCGAAGACGCCCGTGATCTACGACCCCTCGGAAGATTTCCCTATCGGCGGCAGCAAGATAGTGCGCTCCTCCGACGACGACGCGGTTACCGTGGTCGCGTCGGGCATCACGGTCCACGAAGCCGTAAAGGCCGCAGACGAGTTGCAAGAGAGCGGCGTTGCCGTCCGCATTATAGACGCCTACTCCATCAAGCCCATAGACGGCGAGACGCTGCGCGCCGCGGCACGGGCGACGGATGGTAAGGTAGTCGCGGTCGAGGACCACTGGCCAGAAGGCGGCCTTGGCGAGGCCGTCCTGTCCGCGCTCTCTGAAGAAGCCGATCCCATCCATTTCGAGCACCTCGCCGTGGAGATCATGCCAGGCTCGGGTAAGTCCGAAGAACTTATGGGCGCGGCAGGCATTAGCGCGAACCACATAGCAGACGCCGTGCGCAAGCTGGCGAACGGCTAGGACGAAACCCCACCCATAAGTGGAAGGCGCCAGGCGCGATAGCCTTGCGCCTTCCCTTTTCGCCACGCGACAGAAGCCCCTGTGGTCACAAAAGTCTACCGCCCCCAATCGTCTCTCCGCGAAAACAAAGAGCCGACATGCTGAATTGCTCTAATAGCGTTACGGATCTCCTCATCACGCGGAGATCGTTGCGATACTGTGATTGCGGCGGCATAATATCGCCGTCACAGCGTATCAGGAGATGAGGTCGTGTTCCGAACGTCGATATCACTGCTCGGTGCGCCACGCATCGAGCATGACGGCGTGCCTGTCGAGGTCGACACGCGCAAGGCTATAGCCCTCGCCGCCTACCTGGCCGTCACGAAACAGAGCCACACCCGAGACGCGCTCGCCGGACTGCTCTGGCCTGAGTACAACCAGAGTCGCGCCCGCGCCGCCCTGCGTCGAACCCTCTCGTCGTTGGGGAAGGCGCGTGCGGAGGGTTGGTTGCACGCCGACAGGGAGAGCGTGGACCTTGCCAACGACGCCATCTGGGTCGACGTAACCCGATTTCATGACCTTCTTGGGGCGTGCAAAGAGCACGGGCATCCTGAATCGGAGGTGTGCCCCGAGTGCCTGCCCCCGCTGACCGAGGCTGTAACGCTGTACCGCGACGATTTCATGGCCGGTTTCGGCCTGCGCGACAGCGTCGCCTTCGACGACTGGCAGTTTTTCCAGTCCGAGAGCCTGCGCAGGGAGCTTGCGGGTGCGTTGGAGAGACTCGCGCATGGTCGCGGGGCACTTGGCGAGTGGGAGGTTGCGATCGTCCACGCCAGGCGCTGGCTGGCCATGGATACTTTGCACGAGCCGGCCCACAGGCTGCTCATGGCGCTCTACGCCTGGTCCGACCAGCGTGCCGCCGCCCTGCGCCAGTACAGGGAGTGCGTCAGGGTCCTCGGCCAGGAGCTGAGCGTAGCCCCGCTCGAAGAGACGACCCTGCTCTACAGGGCCATCCAGGAGAATGATCTCCCACCACAACCGGCCCTCGCAGAGTATCGGTCGCCTGCCAGGCGAGAGCCGGTGACTTCTACCGAGCCCCTCGTCGAAAAGTCGCGCGACGTACCTCGCTCACCTGGCAATCCGCTAGTGGGCCGAGATCCGGAGTGGGAGGCGCTGCTCGAGTCGTACAGAGCGATCGGAGAGGGGGGCCACGTCGTTGTCGTCGAAGGGGAGGCTGGCATCGGCAAGACCAGGCTCGCCGAGGAGTTCGTAGCCAGCGTCAGCGCCGCGGGCGCGATCGCAGTCACCGCGCGCTGCTACGCTGGCGAGAAGAATCTGGCCTACGGGCCTTTCGTCGAAGGCCTCTCTGCCGCCCTCGGCCGGGGGGGCACAGACCGCCTGAAGGGTTTGCCGGCAGGCTCCCTGCAGGAGGCGGCACGCCTGTTGCCTGATCTGGCTGACCTCTCCCCTGGCTCGCCGCCGGCCCCGCCGCTCGACACGCCGGGCGCCCGTAGTCGCTTCTTCGGGGAAGTCGTCAGGGTCTTGCTTACGGTCCTCGACGGTCCTCCTCCTGGTGTCCTCTTTCTCGACGACCTGCACTGGGCAGACGACGCCTCTCTGAGCCTGCTGACCTACCTGGTGCGGCGGCTCGACAACAAGCCACTCTTCGTGCTCCTCACCTGGCGCGCAGAGGAGGTCCATGAAGGGCACCGTTTGCGAGAACTGCTGGCAGAGACCAGGAGGTCAGGGAGGGCGACGACCCTGATCCTTGGGAGGTTGGCCCAGGCCTCCGTCGAGGAGCTGGTCGGGCACGCCGTGCCCAGCGCGGGGATGCTGGGCTCGCGGCTCAGCGACGAGACCGAGGGCCTGCCGCTCTTTCTGACGGAGTATCTGACGGCCATCGAGAAGGGCGGGCTGGATCCGGGGGACGAAGCCTGGACGCTACCAGGAGGGGTGCAGGACCTCCTCAGGACCCGCCTCCTTACGGTAGGTGAGACGGCTGGGCAGGTGCTCGCCGCCGCCGCTGTGGTCGGACGGTCGTTCGACTTCGACACTGTCAGGGCAGCCAGCGGCAGGAGCGAAGAAGAGACGTTGACAGCCCTCGAAGAGTTGACGTCGCGAGGTCTGATCCGGGAGGTCGGTAGCGCAGTGGGAGCAGCCCCTGCCTACGACTTCGACCACGACAAGTTGCGAACCCTGGTCTACGAGGAGACCAGCCTGGCCCGCAAGCGTCTCCTGCACCGCCGCGCCGCCGTCGCGCTCGCGGGGCAGGCGCGCGGGCGCGAGGCGGACTCCCTCGCGGGCCAGATAGCCCGCCACCACAGGCTGGCTGGCCAGGACCAGGAGGCCGCGCTGTATCATCGGCTGGCAGGAGACTACGCGCGGAGCCTGCACGCCAACAGCGACGCCATCACCCACTACGAGGAGGCGCTCGCGCTCGGACATCCCGACGCCATCGCTCTGCACGAGGCGATAGGAGACCTGCGGACCCGCGCCGGCGAGTACGGCGCGGCGCTCTCGAGCTACGAAGCCGCGGCCTCCTCGGCAGGCCAGGGTCATCTGTCCGTACTCGAACACAAGATCGGCAACGTCCACGCCCGCAGGGGGGAGCGGGATCTCGCCAGGAGCCATTACGAATCCGCCCTTGAAGCGCTAGGAGAGCCGGAAGGCGGGGCCGCGGGTGAGCTCGCACGGCTCTACGCCGACTGGAGCCTGCTCTCCCACGGCCAGGACGAGCGTGATGAGGCTACCGGATTCGCCCGCAGGGCGCTGGAGCTGGCCGAAGGCACGGGCGATACGAAATCCCTGGCCCAGGCCCACAACATGCTGGGCATCCTGGCCGGCAGATCCGGCGACCAGGAAGCGGCGCTCCGCCACCTCGAGGAGAGCCTGGATCTCGCAGAGGCGCTCGGAGACTCGGACGCGAAGGTGGCCGCCCTAAACAACCTGGCCCTCGCCCACGAACAAGGCGGGGGGCCGGACGAAGCCCTGAGGCTCGCCGAGACCGCCCTTGCGTTGTGCGTAGCCTCGGGGGACAGGCACAGGGAGGCCGCGCTACACAACAACCTGGCCGACCTGCTTCACGCAGCGGGCCGCGAGCAAGAGTCGATGACGCACCTCAAGCAAGCCGTCGAACTCTTCGCCGAGATAGGCGAGAGAGACGAGCTGCAGCCGGAGATCTGGAAACTCGTAGAGTGGTAGACGTGCTCAATCTCGGTCGCTGTGTTCCCACTCCGCCCCGAGCGTACGTTCGGGTATGCCCCACCGCGGCGAGACGGCCACCAGGCCAAGTTCGCGGAGGACCCGGCGGGCCGCAATCCCCACTATTGCTGTAAAGGTGGGGTAGGCGAACTCTACATCCGCCAACTGTTCCACAGGCATCCCGGCCCGCATCGCCGTCGCCACGATCTGAACCACCTCGACGGCCTGCTCCCCAACGATGTGCGCGCCCAGGATGCGCCGCGAAGGGCGGTCAACGAGAAGCTTGCAGAAGCCCTCCGTGTGCCCGTCGACGACACCGCGATCCAGTTCAGCGTAAGGCACGACCGCCACGGCGTAGTCGTGCCCTTCGCTGCGAACCCGATTCTCGGTGAGACCCACGCTTGCGTACTCTGGGTCGGTGAAGCCGCCGTGCGGTACGATAGTGTGCCGGTAACCATGTTCCCCGCCAAGCACGGTCTGTTCGGCGGCGAGGTTCCCCTCGTTGGTGGCGCTCTGCACCAACATCATGCGCCCCGTTATGTCCCCGGCAGCGCAGATGTGAGGAGCACTAGTCCTCAGGGAGTCGTCCGCGAGCACGTAGCCGCCACGTCTGGTCTCCACGCCTACGGCCTCCAGGTTCAACCCCTCCACGTTTCCAGGCCAGCCAACCGCGAACATGATGGTTTCCGCGGTAAGCGTGTGTATCTCGTCGTTCCTTGCGTAGAACAGACGTAGGCGCCCGTTCTCTCTCTCGACCTTTTCGACCCCTCCGATGCCGGTAACAATCTCGATCCCCCGGCGCCCGAACGCCTCGGCCACTCCTTCCGATACCGCCTCATCCTCGGCTGCCAGGATCCGCGGCGAGACCTCAAGCACCTGCACCCGCGAGCCGAACGCCGCAAACACCGAGGCCAGTTGGCATCCCGTCGCGGCGCCGCCTACAACGGCGACTGACTCTGGCAGCCCCTTCATCGTCCAGACGTCACTGTGGGTCAGGGCGTGCTCGCCACCAGGCAAGGGGATCCTACGCGCGTGGCCGCCCACGCACAGTATGAACTTCTCGCCTTGTACGCTGCTTCCGTTGCCGAGTGCGAGGGTGTGACTATCGAGAAAGCGAGCGTCGCCAATGCCGTCGAACACGCGTACGTCCGCGGCTTCGAGATGGTCCAGCAGATGCTTCTTCTGGTGGACCGCGCGTACGACATGCTCCGTACGGTTCAACAGCCGAACGAAGTCCACCGCGGGCGGTTCACCCTCGAGCCCGTAGTCGGCGAACTGCTCCGCATCGCGCACCAGACGCGCGGCCCTGGCGAGTACGCGGGTAGGGACGCAGCCATCGTTCGTGCAAACGCCGCCCATGTGCTCGCTCTCTATGAGCGCGACGGTGGCGCCAAGCTCGCGGGCGCGCAGTGCCGCTGTTACCCCGGCTGGCCCGCCGCCGATCACGACAACCTCAAACACCGTTTGCCTCGCTTTCAAGTCGTTCCCGCCTGCCCGGCGACGGCCTCAACCACAGGGAGGCGTGTTGCGGATGCATCGTCTCCCCAACCACCGAGACCAGCTCCTCACCCAGCCGGTCGAGGTCCGTCTCCTCCCGCAGTTTAGAGGAGAAGGTCTCAAGAGTCTTTCTAGCTGAACCCTGGCGGTCGCCGTCGGCTATGTCCTGGGTCTGCGTCGGGACCTCCTTCCCGCCCCGTTACTCGAGGTAGCGTAAGGCTACACGGGCCGCCAGGTAGCCGCACATGCCATGCACACCCCCACCCGGTGGCGTCGATGAGGAGCAGATGTAGAGGCCGCCGGCAGGGGTCGAGTACGGATCGACCCTGGGCATGGGCCTGGCGAATAGCTGCTTGAGGTCCATGTACCCGCCGTTGATATCACCGCCTACGAGGTTGGGATTCCACCGTTCGAGGTCGGCTGTCCCCGCGGCACGCTTCGCCAGGATAAGATCCCTGAAACCTGGTGCGAAACGCTCTATCTGCGCCTCGATCCTCTCGGTCATGTCGAAGGTCGAGCCGTTTGGGACGTGGCAGTAGGCCCAGACGGTGTGCTTGCCCTCGGGGGCGCGCGTCCGGTCGAAGAGGCTCTGCTGGGCGAGCAGGATGAACGGCCTCTCGGGGTGCTCCCCGCGCGACACGGCGCCCTCCCCCGCCGCGACCTCGTCGAACGTGCCGCCGAGGTGGACGGTACCGGCCTGCCTGCAACCCTCCGCCTCCCACGGCACCGGCCCGTCGAGCGCGAAGTCCATCTTGAAGATGCCAGGGCCGTAGCGGTAGCGCTTGAGCCCGTTCCTGTAACCCTCGGTAAAGTGCTCCCCAGCGATGTCGAGGAGCTGGCGCGGCGTCACGTCGAAGAGTACCGCGCGGGTTCGCGGCACGTCTTCGACAGAACGTACCACTGCATCTGTGTAGATCTCACCCCCCAGAGCCGCGAGGTAGGATGCGAGGGCATCTGCGAGCGCCTGCGAACCCCCTTTAGGGAAAGGCCAGCCGAAAGCGTGGCCAAGCGTCCCGAGCATCAACCCGAACATGGCGCTCGGTGGACGATCCAGCCGCAGGAAGGAGTGCGCAGCGTTGCCGGCGAAGAGACCCCTGGCCATCTCGCCCTCGAACAGGCTCTCGACCAGGGTGCGGGCATCCCGCAGAGACCAAATGCCTGACGACGCGAGCGCCAGGGGATGCCTGAGAAAGCTCGGCCTGCCGACGAAGAAGTCCGCTATCCTGCCTGCGTCATCAGAGATAGGCTCCATCAGCCGGCGATAAGCCGCGGCGTCGGGGCCGAGCGCGGCGGCCGTCGCCGCTATCGAACGCCCCAGTACCGCCGCCGTACCGCCGTCGAACGGGTGGGCGAGCGGGACAGGAGGGTGGATCCACTCAAGGCCGTGGTCTTCGAGCGGCAGCGAGCGGAAGAACGGTGAGGCGTAGCCCAGAGGGTGTATCGCGGAGCCGAGGTCGTGGACGAAGCCTGGCAGCGTGATCTCCGCCGACCTCGTACCCCCGCCGATGGTGCTGCGGCCTTCGAGTACGGCAACACGCCGACCGTTCTGGGCGAGCTCTATCGCCGCTGCGAGCCCGTTGGGGCCCGAGCCGACGACGACGGCATCGTATGTCCCTACCGCGTCCACACCCTGATTGTAGACTGCGACGCCAGAGTTCGCGGCTAGTCCTGTCTCGCGCGGTTGCGACGCCAGCGGAGTGGGGCCGCGATCGTGTAGATGGCTGATCGAATGCCGGCATTGTGCCAAATGTTACGATAATGGCTCCACTGGAGCTTGGGGTCGACACAGACGAGGTTCATCTCGACCGGCTCGTTGACGCCGAAATGGGCGGCCAGGTTCTCCAGGGTCTTGCGCCACATCTCGTTCTCCATCTTGTGGCCACCCATACGGAGGCCCATCTCGTAGAGAGGATCGTTGGCGCGCATCAGAACCTGGGCCTGGGCGACGGTAGTACCCTCTTCCTCGAAGGAGCTGAAGGTGATCCAACCCGAGAACGGGTGTCCCTCAGGGGTCATCAGGGAGAAGGACTCGTCGTCGGCGTAGAGGACCATCACGCCCGTCGAGAGCTTGACGCCGCCTGGCAGCGAGCCGGAAATAAGGGCGACCTCGCCCGGCGTGATGCCTGCAAGCGGCGCGTAGAAGAGGTTCCCCTCTGGCCAGAAGTCCTTGTAATTCTCTTTCCAGGTCTTGATGACCTCGACGGGCGTAACTTCAGCGTCCTTGAGGCTGACCCTGTAGGTCTTCTGCCACAGCTTTCCGAAGCCCTGCAAAGGACCGACAGCCCTGCGGCCTTCGACGTTGATGTTCGTTGCGCCCTCGGCCACGCCGGTGACCTTGAGCGTCTCGGCGTACCTGGCCCAGTAGGCGGCGTCGCGGGGCTCGCGCCTCTGCTTCTCCTCTTCTCTCGTCTCGTCTCGCGGAGTCTGTTCGGTCATCGTGTGCCTCCTTCCGTGGGCATTCGTCGACACGGCTCTATGCCGAGTTCGCGGCCCTCACGGCCTCCTCTTCCGAATCGTGGATGGCGATGGCATCATCGAGGCGCGTGATCTGGAAGATGCTCCTGTAGTGGTCGCTGAGGCCGTAGGTCAGCAGTTGTTGCTTCTCGCGGTTGATACGGATGAGCAGCGTGACCAGGAGTCCGATGCCGCTACTGTTCATGTACTCCATGTCCTCGAAGTTCAGGATGATCGCGCGTACCTGCCCATCGCTGGCCTGGTTGTAAGCGTCCATCAGCACGCCCTCGGCGAACGCGGTGAGCTCCCCTTCCACGTCTATGATGCTGGCCTTCTCGCCTGCGCCCCTGACGTTCATCTTCACCTGGGCTTCGGGCATCTCGTTCCTCCTTGTCCGGTAGATCTCCTTTATTCCCTCATACTCGCCGCGCAGGCTATGGAGCGAACCGCTCAGAGGTTCGTCTTCCATCTCAGGACACCGAAGCCTCTACGACGGCGCTCTCTTCGTCAGGGAAGACGCTCATGAAGTCAGAGAGGCGCGTGATGTTGAAGATCTCCACGTAATGCTCGCTCAGGTTGCAGGCAAGCAGGCGCCGATGAGAGGCGCGCGCCCTAGCGAGCAGGCCGACTATCAGGGCTATCCCGGTCGAGTTGATGTAGTCCACCCCCTCGAAGTTGAGCAGGATCGTGTTCGTCTCCTTGGCCTCGGCTTCCGCGTAAGCGGCGTTCAGGGCCTCTTCCGCGAAGCCGTTGATCTCGCCCATCAGGTCGAGCACGGCGACGCCCGGTTCCAGGCGAACCTCTACATTAAGATGACGTACGGCCATCACTTGCCTCCTTCCGCTCCCAGATGAACGACCAGTTCGATGGTGTGGTGCCCGTCGTCACCGGTGATGCTCATCTCGTCGACCATGCTCTTGATAAGGAACAGTCCCCATCCTCGGGCCGTTTGCATACCTTCCAACTTCGCCTCCAGATCCGGTACATCCCCGGCCTGGGCCGGTGGTGGTCCACTACCACTATCGGTTATGCGCACCATGAGGTCCCGATCCACAACCTCGACCTGCACCTCTACGGGCACCTCCGATCTGTACTTGTT
>Ga0136616_10001826_pt1 | contig 11232 bp, 11 predicted proteins | sample AntDrymUQ2992106_2_FD_106648 | JGI IMG/M metagenome (GOLD analysis project Ga0136616, IMG submission 106648) | Polar desert sand microbial communities from Dry Valleys, Antarctica - metaG UQ299 (21.06) | ecosystem: Environmental > Terrestrial > Soil > Desert | place: Antarctica: Dry Valley... | reverse complement strand
TTGATGATGTCGATCTTCTCGCCTCTGAGCTCGTTCATGACCATGCGCACCCTCGAGCCCTTCGAGCCGACGCAGGCGCCCACCGGATCGACGTTGCGGTCGTTGCTGACGACGGCAATCTTGCTCCGGTGGCCGGGCTCACGGGCCACGCCCTTGATCTCGACGACCCCGTCGAGGATCTCGGGCACCTCGAGCTCGAAGAGACGGCGGATAAGGTTCGGGTGCGTTCGGCTGACGATGATCTGGGGGCCGCGCGCGCTCCTACGCACCTCGACGATGTAGGCCTTGAGGCGCGCCCCGTGCTCGTAGCGCTCGTGGGGAATCTGCTCCTGAGGAGGCATCAGCGCCTCGGCCTTGCCGAGATCGAGAATGGTGTAGCGGTTGTCCTGCTGCTGCACGATGCCGGTGACGATGTCGCCCTCGCGGCCCGAGTACTCGCCGAAGGTGATGTCGCGCTCCGCCTCGCGCAGGCGCTGCAGGATCACCTGCTTTGCGGTCTGCGCGGCGATGCGGCCGAAGTCGGCGGGAGTGTCCTCCCACTCCTTGATGATCTCGATGGCCTCGGTATCCGGATCGATCTCCACTTCTTGCGCGTAGACGGTCACCTCGCCGCTGTCCCGGTTGATCACGGCTCTGGCGCCGCGCGTTTCGTCGGCGCCGGCCATGCGGAGGTAGGCCGAGGCGAGGGCTTTCTCGATCGCCTCGAGCAGAGTCTCGAACGAGATCCCGCGCTCGCGCTCGACTTCGCGCAGAGAATCAAGAGGGATCTGCATCTCTTACCTCCATTCGAATACGGTTCTGGCCGACTTGACCTCGTCGTAAGGCACGTCGACCACGTCATTTGCGGTTTGCAACGAAACGGCGACGTCACCGGCTTCTACTACGGTTCCGTCGATGCGGTGACCTTCGTCTTGGATCTTGTTCTTCGTCTTCACCATCACCTGCTTGCCCACCGAGGCCGCGAAGTGCTCCGGTCGCTTGAGCGACCGCTCGAGCCCCGGCGAACTAACCTCGAGCGTGTAGCGACCCTCGATCGGATCTCGCAGGTCGAGACCCCGGGAGATCTCGTCCGCGACCTCGGCAACTGTGTCCAGGTCGACGCCGTCGTCGCCGTCGACATAGACCCGAACGATCCTTCGCCCCTTCGAGCCTCCCATTTCGACGTCCCACAAGCGCAGGGAGCGGCGGCGGACGACCGAGGTGGCGAGGTCGGAGACCTCCTCGAGAACGTCCATGCCACCTCCCTGGCGCCCGTCTGCCCGGCCGATTCCACAAAACAAGCCCCTCGGTGAGGGGCTCCCTGAAACGTTTGTTTCACATTCGCGTTCCGCACTCGTTGCTGCCCGGCTCCGCGCTGCCCCCACCGACCACTGCTTCAGGCTTGTTACACTGCCCGGATTCCGGAAGTTACCTGCTCACGGCAGGTGAACGAGTCTAACACGGGGCGGCCGGCCAGGGCCGGGCCGCGTCGTCTACGAGAGGAAACCGAGCATGGCGAAGAAAGGCCGCAAGCGCCGCAGCAGGCGTAAGAACAAGGCGAACCACGGAAAGCGCCCCAACGCGGGCCGCAAGTAGCCTCAGAAATACGCCGCAGCGGTGGGTCTCGGCGAGAGGCTTCGCCCTCGGCTCACTCCTCAGAGGTCCAATCACCCGTGGACTTCCCTATTTGTCGTCGTTGGGTAAGTCAACGCCCACCCGAGCATCTCCATGACCTCTCTGCACGTCTGTAGCACAGGAGGTCGTCGGTCGGCGAAATCAGCCGCCCTGCGGGGGACCCATTCCGATGGGGACGATCGGTGGGCCCTGACGGCGGGCGGCCCCCTTGAGGATCGTCGCGGCGCCGTCGCCGACCTCGCCGGTGGCTCGGATCTCGGCGGCCACCTTTTCGGCAGCATCGAGCAAGGCGTCCACGAGCTTGTCGTGCGGCACCCAGCCGATCTGCTTTCCCTTCGCAAAGAGCAGACCCCGTCCCGGCCCGGCGGCGATACCGATGTCCGCGTCTCGTGCCTCCCCCGGTCCGTTGACCTCGCAGCCCATGACCGCGATCTGCATCGGCGGGAGGTCCATCTTCTCGATCCGCTTCTCGACCTCGTTGGCCAGCTCGAAGACGTCGAGCTCGGCGCGTCCGCACGACGGACACGCCACGAGATCGAAGCCAGACTCGCGCAGACCGAGGATCTGGAGGATCTGCTTGCCGAGCTTCACTTCCTCGACGGGATTGGTCGTCAGCGAGACACGGATGGTGTCGCCGATGCCCTCGGCCAATAGGGTCCCGATGCCGATGGCCGACTTCGGAATCCCCTGCTTGGGGGTGCCCGCCTCGGTCACGCCGAGGTGCAGGGGCACATCGGTTTGCTCGGCGAGCAGTCTGTAGGCCGCGATCATCTCGGGCACGTTCTGGTGCTTGACCGAGACCTTGATGTCGGTGAACCCATGCTCCTCGAGCAACCCGATCTCGTAAAGAGCGCTTTCGACGAGCGCCTCTGCTGTGGGCCGTCCGTACTTGGCGACGAGTTTCTTGTCGAGCGAACCGGCGTTGACTCCGATTCGGATGGGAATGCCGCGCTCGCGCGCGCCGTCCGCAACCTCCTTGATGTGCTTGGGGTTGCGCATGTTGCCGGGATTGACGCGCAGGCCATGCACTCCCGCCTCGAGCGCCAACATCGCGAGACGAACCGAAAAGTGAATGTCGGCGATGATCGGCACGCCACCCTGTTCGACGATCAACGGAAGGGCGCGCGCGTCTTCCTCGTGCGGCACCGCGACCCGCACGATGTCGGCGCCCTGGGTCGCGAGCTCGTGCACCTGGATGATCGTGTCCTCGGCGTTCTCAGTCTTCGTCACCGTCATCGACTGGATCGACACGGGCGCGTCGCCACCGATGGCGACCTCGCCGACCGAGAGTTGGCGGGACTTTCTCCTGACGTAGGGAGGAATCATCTAGTGGGCTACTAGAAGGGAAGGTCGATCGGCCGGGCGAGGTCGAGATACAAGATCGCCACGAACAAGATGACGAAGAACCCGATCACCGCGACCGACACGGGAATCAGCTTGCGGATGTCGACCCGTTTGCCGCTGATCGCCTCGTAGGCGACCACCGCGAGGTGTCCACCGTCGAGAGGCGGTAGAGGAAGAAGGTTCATTAGGCCCACGAAGATCGTGAAGGCGGCGATCATCTCGAGGATGTTCGTGTACTCGCCACGATCGGCGAGTTCGCCGACGATGCCGCTTGCGCCGACGATGCCGATCGGGCTGTCCTCGGCGGAACGCTCGCCCTCACCGCTGAGCGCGTTGAAGATGTCGCCGTTGAAGACCTGGGCGAAGACCTGGGGAATACCGATCACCGACCTGGTCGTGATGTCCCACACGCGCTCGCCCGTATGCACGATCGCCCCACCGAAGCCGAAGGTCTCGATCTCGGGCTGGGGGCCGACGCCTAGATACCCGACCTCCTCTTCGCCCTCAGCGGGGCTCCGCACCTCCTCGCCGGCCGGCGCTAGAGCCAGAAGCTCGTTCGTCTGCTCGTCCACGATGCCTGTCCCGAGCTGAGCTTGGACGTCTTCCTGGCGCCCGTCACGCTCGACCGTGAAGGTGGCCGTGTCACCGGGGTGGGCTCGAATGAAGGCGCGCACATCGTCCCAGTTTCCGGTTTCATCGCCGTCGATTGCCACGATTCTGTCGTCGAGCTGGAAGCCCGCTACGGCGGCGGGAGTCTCCTGCCCGAACGCCTCCGGCTGCACTCCCGACAACTGGTTGCTCGCGTCGCCCGTCGGATACCCGAACGCCATCGCTGCGATCATGAGGGTGACGAAGGCGACGGGCCAGTGCGTGGCGGAGCCCGCGACCAGCACGATGGCGCGCTGCCAGCGTGGCTTGTTCGGATAGGAGCGCGACTCGTCCTCCGGTGAGATCTCCTCGTAGGGATTCATCCCCACGATCTTCACGAATCCCCCGAGCGGCAGAGCCTTGAGCCCGTACTCGGTCTCGCCCTTGGTGCGCGAGAAAAGAGTGGGACCGAAGCCCACGAAGAACTGCGTCGCCTTGAAGTTGAAGAACTTCGCCGTGGAGAAGTGGCCCGCTTCGTGGACCATCACCACCACCAGGATGGCGACTATGAAAAGCCAGATGCCCCAGTTCACCAGGGGATTCCCTTCGTCATGTCAATCACGTCTGTTCGATCTTGGTCATCACTTCTCTGGCTCGGGCCCGAGCCCAGGAATCGGCCTCGAGGACCGCGTCCAGGTCCCGCCCATCCAGCGTCTCGTGCTCGTCGAGAACCTTCTCGATCATCACAGGAATCTCGGTGAAGGCCATCGCTCCGGCCAGAAAAGCCCCGACGGCCTCCTCGTTCGCAGCGTTTAGCACGGCCGGATGGGTTCCCCCCATCCTGCCAGCCCTGTGCGCCAATCCGAGAGCCGGGAATCGAGCATGGTCCACGGCTTCGAACTCAATGGTTCCAACATCGGCAAAGTCGACCGCGTTCCCAAGCCCGATCGCACGATCGGGCCAGGTGAGGGCCGCCTGGATGGGCACCCGCATGTCGGTGGGGGCGGCTTGGAGCAGGGTCGAGGAGTCCACGAACTCGACCATCCCGTGGACGATGCTCTGGGGGTGGCAGACGGCGTCGATCCGGTCGTAGTCGAGTCCGAACAGATGGTGAGCCTCGATGATCTCGAGGCCCTTGTTCATCAACGTGGCGGAATCGATCGTGATCTTGGGCCCCATAGACCAGGTCGGATGGGCGAGGGCCTCCTCGGGGGTGACCGTCGAGAGATCGCTCCTCGTGCGGAAGGGCCCCCCCGACGCCGTGAGGACGAGGCGGTCGACGGTCGCCATATCGACCCCCGCGAGGCACTGCGCGAGCGCGGCATGCTCGGAGTCGACCGGGACGATCGTGCCCCCTCCGTCTTGGGCGGCTTGAAGACAGACCTCCCCGCCGGCGACGAGGCTTTCCTTGTTCGCGAGAGTGAGGGTCTTGCCCGCTCTTAACGCCGCGACCGAAGCCCGGAGACCTGCCGCGCCGACGACCGCGTTCAGCACGATGTCGGCTTCGTCCAGCAGCGCGAGGTCGGCGGCAGCCTCGCCGCCGAGACCGGTGTGGGCAACGCCGAGGGCCGCGGCCTGGCGCTCCAGCCCGGCGGCGTCCCGTCCGGCGGCGAGGCCGATGAGATCGAATCGCTCGGGATGGACTCGGATGACCTCGATAGCCTGCCGGCCGATCGAACCGGTCGAGCCGAGGATCACGACCCGGCGCCGTGCGGTGGTTTCGCTCACGGCCGCGATTCTCACACGGTCAACTCGCTACGCCCGCTCACAGACCTATCGCCCGCAGGTACAGAAACACGAAGGGCGCACAGAAGACGATCGCGTCGAGGCGGTCGAGCAACCCGCCGTGGCCGGGCAGCAGCGTGCCCGAGTCTTTGATTCCGATCTCGCGTTTGGCCATGGACTCGACCAGGTCGCCCACCGGAGCGAGCACGCCTATGACGAGCGCGAGGCCCACTCCGTGAAGCACACCGACGCCGCGGATGGCCACGAAGAAGAGAAAGACTCCGAATAATGCGCCCGCGATGCCTCCCACGAAGCCCTCCCAGGACTTCGCCGGCGAGATCGAGGGGGCCATCTTGTGTCGGCCCAGCCTGGTTCCTATGAAGTACGCCGCAATGTCGTCCGCGGCGACAGACAAGACGAAACCGACCAGCAGGAACAATCCGTCGTCGAGCACCATGAGGGCGATCGCTCCGGACGCGCCGCCCCCGATCCACAGGACGGATAGGACCGTCCAGGCCGTATCGGTCATGGGCGTAGGCCCGCGCGACGGCCTCAGCGCCGCAAGGAAGGAGCCGAACACCGTCACGGCGACCACCACTCCGAGAAGTCTGAAGCTCCCGAGGAAGGCCACGGTCATCATCGCGAAGGCACCGGCGAGACCGATCGGGGCGAACGGGCGGCGACCGGCCCGCTTGAGTCCGACGAAGAGTTCGTACAGTGCGCCAGTACACAGGGCCACGATGAAAAAAAAGAAGGCGACCGGGCCGATAAGGGCGCACACGATGACGATGCCGAGTAGAGCGAACGAAGTGGCCACCGCCGCACGCAGCGATCGGCCCGAGGGTTTGTCCAAGGGAGGTTCCTAGACCTCTGAGAGTTCGGCCTCTTTGCGCGTCAGATTGTCATCGACCTGAGCGATGTACTTGTCGGTGATCTTCTGAAGCTGGTTCTCGGCTCCTCGCTCCTCGTCTTCGGAGAGCCGACCGTCCTTCTTCATACGCTCGAGGTCCTGCTTGGAGTGACGTCTCACCGCGCGCACCGCGACCCGCCCCTCTTCGGCGCGGATGTGTGCAAGTTTGATGAGTTCCTTACGTCGTTCCTCCGTGAGTTGCGGAAAGACCAGACGCACGACCGAGCCGTCGTTGTTCGGATTGAGCCCAAGGTCCGAGGCCTGAAGCGCCTTCTCGATAGCGGACAACGAGTTGGGGTCGTAGGGAGTGATCATGAGCACGCGCGGCTCGGGCACGGCGAGGTTGGCTACCTGGTTGAGCGGGGTCTGTGTGCCGTAGTAGTCGACCGTGATCTTGTTCAGGATCTGTGGCGTCGCACGGCCGGAGCGAATCGTGGAGAGCTCCTCCTGGTTGACCGACACGGCCTTGCGCATCTTCTGTTCGGCCTGGTTGAAAACCTCACCCTTGCTCTCGGCCATCGCTCTTCTCCCTTGTTTTCTCTAGCCGCGTTCTCTGTCCCGTGTTCGTAACCCTGGTTTCCTTAGGGCTGGTCTAAGACTTGTCCTCGGCATGGACCAGGGTGCCGACGTCCTCGCCTGCGAGTACCCGCACGATGTTCGGCGCTTTCAAGTTGAAGACGACGATAGGAAGGTGGTTGTCCATGCACAGCGAGATTGCGGTGGAGTCCATGACCTTGAGCCCGCGGTTCAGGACCTCGATGTAGTTGAGGGAATGGAACATCTCGGCGTCCGGGTTCACGAGTGGGTCCGAGTCGTAGACGCCGTCGACCTTGGTGCCCTTGAGGATGCACTCTGCACCGATCTCAAGCGCCCGCAGAGCGGCGGACGTGTCGGTCGAAAAGTAGGGGTTGCCTGTACCGCCGGCAAAGATCACCACTCGCCCCTTTTCGAGATGGCGGATCGCGCGCCGCCGGATGTAGGGCTCGGCGAGTTCTTGCATCCAGATCGCGGTCTGCACGCGCGTCTGGACGCCCTCCTTCTCGAGGGCGTCCTGTAGCGCGAGCGCGTTGATTACCGTCGCCAGCATGCCCATGTAGTCGGCGGTGGTGCGGTCGGTTCCCTGAGCGGAGGCCGAGAGCCCCCGGATGATGTTTCCACCGCCGACGACGATGCCAAGCGCGGTTCCAAGTTCCTTGACCTCTGCGATCTGGCGTGCGATCGACGCGACCGTGCGCGGGTCTATCCCGAAGTCTTCTTGCCCGGCGAACGCCTCACCGGAAAGTTTGAGCAGCGCGCGGGTGAACTTGGGAGTCGCATGGACGTCGCTGGTCATCGACTCAGGACCTCAGGTAACCTCGCCCACACGGATGCGGGCGAAGCGACCGACCGAGACGTTCTCGCCCATCGACGCCTTGGCCTCGTCGAGCAGGCTCGCGATGGTCTTGGCCTTGTCCTGAATCCACTCCTGGTCGAGCAGGACGCGGTCCTTGTAGAACGCCTCGAGCTTCCCGGTCACGATCTTCTCGATCACCTGCTCCGGCTTGCCGGAGTCCTTTGCCTGCTTGGCGTAGATCGCCGACTCCTCGTCGATGACGTCCTGCGGCACCTGGTCGCGCGCGATGAAGCCGGGGTCGGAGAACGAGATGTGCATCGCGATGTCCTTGGCGAGCCGCTCGAAAGCCTCGGTCTTGGCCACGAAATCAGTCTCGCAGTTCAGCTCGATGAGCACGCCGAGCTTCGGCGGGTAGTTGGGGTCGGGGCGGTGCATGTAGGCGTAGACGATGCCCTCGCTTGCCGCCCGCCCGCTGCGCTTGGCGGCGTCCGCGAGGCCTTTTTCCCGCAGAAGCCGCTTCGCCGCGTCGATGTCCCCGTCCGACTCCTGCAGGGCCTTCTTCGCGTCCATCATGCCCGCGCCGGTCGCGTCGCGCAGGGCCTTGACGTCCTTTGCCTTGATGTCAGCCACTGGGCTTCTCCTCCTTCGTCTCCTCCGCAGCCGCGGCTCGCTCGGTCGCGGCCGGCGTCTGCTCGGCCGCGACCGGCTCCGTGGAAGCTGCGGCTTGGTCGGTCGCGGCGGGCTCTTGCTCCGCCTCGGCCTTCTCGAGCTCGATCTCCCATTCGGCCTTCGGCTGCGCCTCGGCCGTGGGCAGGGTCTCGACCTTGGGGGCCGCCGTACCGGGGGTCTCCTGGGGCTTCTCCCCGTCGCTCGGACGCATCGACTTTCCCTCGATGACGGCGTCGGCGATGATGCGCGTAAGTAGCGAGCCTGAGCGGATCGCATCGTCGTTGCCGGGGATGCCGAAGTCGACGTCGTCCGGGTCGCAGTTCGTGTCGAGCACAGCGATGATGGGGATGCCGAGCTTGCGAGCTTCTCGCACGGCGATCTCTTCCTTCTTCGTGTCCAGGATGTAGATCGCCTCGGGCAGCTTCTTCAGGTCCTTGAGGCCCCCGAGGTTGCGCTCGAGCTTCTCGTACTCCCTGCGCAGACCGAGCGCCTCCTTCTTCGACATGGCGTCGAGCGAACCGGTCTCGACCATCTCCCCGAGCTCGTTCATGCGCTGGATCCGCTTGGCGATGGTCTGAAAGTTCGTGAGCATGCCGCCGAGCCAGCGGAAGTTAACGAAGGGCATTGCGGCCCTGACCGCCTGCTCCTCGACGATGTCCTGCACCTGACGCTTGGTGGCGACGAACAGGACCGTTCCGCCCTTTGCGACCAGGTCGCGCGTGAACGTGTAGGACTTCTCGATCCCGGACATGGTCTGCTGCAGATCGAGGATGTAGATGCCGTTGCGCTCCGTGAAGATGAAGCGCTTCATCTTCGGGTTCCACCTGCGGGTCTGGTGCCCGAAATGGACGCCTGCCTCGAGCAGCTGCCTCATCGTGACGACGGGCATGGGTACTCCTCCTTCTTCGGTTACGCCGGCCCGTTCTTCTCTCGACCGAGCCGGACTCCTCCGTCCGCAGAACCCCTTATGTAGCAACTGCCCCGTTGGTGCGGAGCAGATGCCGGGGACCGAAGTCCACGCCTAAGCCATGCTGTTTCTGGGCGACCGTCGGAACGATTGCCCGGCGCGGTAAGCGAACGTGTGAATTTTTGGGACGGGGAGAGGCTACCACGACCGGATTTCGCTCTCCGCTCTCGACTGGGGCGCGGAACCTACTCGCCCTTCGTGGCCTCGTTGATCTTGCCTCGCATGGCCAGCACTGCTTTGGTGTGCATCTGGCAGATGCGCGACTCGGTAACGCCGAGAACCTCGCCTATCTGAGACAGGGTCAGGCCCTCGTAGTAGTAGAGCGTGATAACGATCTTCTCTCGCTCGGGGAGGTCGTTGATCGATTGAGCGAGGATCACCTTCATCTCCTCGGAGTCGACGCTCTCCTGAGGGCTGGGGGCGCGGGTGTCCTCGAGCGTTTCGACGAGAGAGGTCTTTCCACCTCGCTCGCTGTCCACCGCCATCATCTCGTCCAGGGCCACGAGCGACACCGTCGAAAGCTGCGAGTAGATGCCGGCGAGGTCGTCTTTGGAGATGCCCATCTCGCCGGCGATCTCCTCGTCCGATGGCGGTCTCTTCAACGTGTTCTCGAGCTCGACGTACGCCTTCTCGACCTCGCGCGCCTTGAAGCGAACGGACCGTGGAACCCAGTCGATGGCCCGAAGCTCGTCGATGATCGCGCCTCGGATCCGGCTGATGGCGTAGGTCTCGAACTTGATGCCGCGCGCCGGCTCGTACTTTTCGATGGCATCGATGAGCCCGAAGATCCCATACGAGATGAGATCGGACTGCTCGACGTTAGAGGGGAGGCCCACCGCCACGCGGCCCGCCACATACTTGACCAGAGGAGAGAAGTTCAAGATCAGCGAGTCGCGCGCCCCGGTCGCACCCGTGGACTTGTATTCATCCCATGCTCGCAGGACGGGGTCATTGCGCCTCTCCTCGAGAGACTCAGGCCCTGGGGTGGCTTTGTTCATATACGGCCCTCAAACGCTCTGTCGATACGTGGGTGTAGATCTGCGTTGTTGAAAGACTCTCATGACCGAGCAGTTCCTGAACAGCGCGAAGGTCGGCCCCATTGTCCAACAGATGAGTGGCGAAGGAATGACGCAGGGCATGGGGGTTCACGTGGAGGCCTCCCTGCGCCGTCACGTACTTGTCGAGCAGCCGTCTCACGCTCCTCGGACCGAGGCGCGTGCCACGCGTGTTGAGCCACAGCGCGCGCCGGTCGTCTACCGCGTCGTGAGGGCTCCGGCTTAGCAGGTCGCGACGCAAAGGCAGGTAGGCGGACAGGGCGCGTGCCGCCGGGTCGCTGAGCGGCACCTGTCGCTCTTTGCGTCCCTTACCGAGCACCGTGACGTGGTTATCGGTCAGATCAAGATCATCGAGCTCGAGGCCGCAGAGCTCGGACACGCGCAGACCCGACCCGTAGAGCACCTCGAGCACCGCCCGGTCGCGCGCTCCGACGGGATCGTCCGTCGGCGGCAACTCGCAGAGCGCCGCCGCCTCGGCCGCCTTTAGCACTCGCGGAAGCGGACGGTCCAACTTGGGAGCCGGGAGGTCCTCGGCCGCGTTCGCAGCGACGAGACCGTGGAGCTGGGCCCACCTCAGCATCGAGCGCAGCGCGCTCGTCTTGCGAGCGATAGAGCGGCGCGCCAGGCCCCTCGAAGTCAAGAAGGCGACGTAGCGACGGAGCAACCTGCGATCGATCTGCCCTAAGTCGGTGATCCCGCCCCGTCGCGTCCAGGCACCAAACTGGCCGAGATCGGAGCGGTAGGCCGACAAAGTGCCGGCGGCGAGGTCTCGCTCGGCGCGCCCGGCCTCGAGGAAAGCGAGCACGGCGCGCTCGATCGAGGTGCTGCCGATCCCCGCCCTCAAAACCCTGCCTCTTCCCCTCGTGGGTGCGGCCGGTCGCCGCCTCCTTCGCGCAAGCATGGGGACTTGAGTAACGGCTGTCAACAGCTGTTGATAATCCAGGGGATAACCGAGGCAAGGGGAGGCAAACGCGGGTCTGCGGGTGCTAGTACTCAGAACCTAGCGGTCGGTGCGGTCGGTGCGGTC
>Ga0136616_10001825_pt1 | contig 11240 bp, 10 predicted proteins | sample AntDrymUQ2992106_2_FD_106648 | JGI IMG/M metagenome (GOLD analysis project Ga0136616, IMG submission 106648) | Polar desert sand microbial communities from Dry Valleys, Antarctica - metaG UQ299 (21.06) | ecosystem: Environmental > Terrestrial > Soil > Desert | place: Antarctica: Dry Valley... | reverse complement strand
TGGCCTAAGAGTTCCACGCGTGGGAATGGCAAGCACGACACGCCGGCTCAAACAACGGGCGCGCAAGGCTTGAATACAGGATTGTTGCTCATTGGCGGTATTGGCCTCGGCGCAGCGCTAATGTACCTGTTCGATCCCGAAAAGGGGCGATGGCGGCGCGCTCTCGTCCGCGACAAAGTGATTGGCGCGACGAATCAAGCCAGCCAACTGCTCGGCCAGACTTCACGCGATCTCCAGAACCGCACGCACGGAATCGTCGCCGAAGCCGGCAGCGCGCTCGGCGGCTCGGCGGCGGACGATGAGCGAGAGACAGGTCGAAAGGCTCCGCGCACGACGCGCGCAGCATCGTCACCGTCAAGCTGAAGTTGCGGGTCAAGGAGGATTGCGGAATGCGGAATGCGGATTAAAGAAACTGTCTTTCAATCCGCATTCCGCAATTCTCTCAGTCTCCCGCGTAGCTGATCTCCATTCGCCGGATGCGCCAGCCGGCGAAGAGGAGGACGAGCGCGGTGAAGACGAGCAGGCTCGGCACGGAGATATAAGCGGGCGTCGGCTCGGCGACGATGGCGAAAGGAACTTCGGGGACGTGGATGGGCGCGAGCGAGTCGAGGTAGTGAATCACGCTCAATTTCTTCAAGAGCGGTGGCAGCAGAAAGTTGATCCATTCCCAGCCGTAGAGCAACAGCGCCGGAATGATCGGGTTACGGAAGAAGAGGCCGACGAACATAAAGACCGCCCCGTAGCCGACGCACGCCAGCGCCGTGATGCCGGCGTAGGTCAGCAGGCGGCTCAGGCCGGGCCCGTCAAAGAAGAACTGCGCCGACTCGCTGGGAAAGTGCGGCAGGTACATCAACAAATAAGTAAGGATCGCCGCTCCGCCAAAAAGGATGATCGCCGCCGCCATCCCCGACAGATACTTGCCGACGACCAGCACCTCGCGGCGCACCGGCGAGAGAAAATAATAGTGCAGGCTCCGATCCACCATCTCGCCGCGAAACAAGTTCATGAAAATCCAAGCGCAACCGAAGAAGACAAGCGTTCGCAGCAGCAGCCCGCCATAAAACACAGCATAGACCATCCCGATCTGATTGATGTTCCGCCACTCATTCGCGGGCGGCTTAAAGACGGCCAGCACGCTCAACAAAAACACCGGCAATGCCGCCAGCAGATAGATTAATAACGCGCGGCGGCCCCAGAAATTTTTTCTAATCTCCAAACGCATGATCGCGAGCGTCTGCCGCGCCCACAAATCCCACGGCAGCCGCGCCGATTCCTGCTCAATCACCTTCGCCCGTTCTTCAGTTGCATTCAAGCTGGCGCTCATTCTCTTTTTCTCCAAACCTCATGAATCGTGAACAGTAAAAAACTGAGAAAGGTTTTTTCCCCGCAGGGGAAAGATTCAGTAGGCGGGGGCAACGCCCCCGTACCAGCACGGTCAACCGATCCGACCCTGAAGGGGTCGAATTCGCAACGATGCATTTGACCCCTTCAGGGTCAGGGCGAATGTACGTTGCTGTCGTCGGGCGTTGCCCGACGCTATTGAATGGGTCGCTTTCAGCGACCGGCACGGTTGCTTGAGCATCATTCTGAAGACTGAGAATTGTCTATCCACGACTTACGATTCACTGAATCAAGTATTGATAAACTGCATTAAGATCGTCGTCAACGGGCGCGACCGATTCGATTTTGAGATCGTTGTCGATGACAATCTTGTTCAAGAGCAAGTAAAGTGTGTCGGGCTGGCGCGTCTTGACGAAAAGGCCGTGATGGTCTGTGAGCAGTCGCGCCTCTTCGATGGCCGCTCCATCTTGCGCGAAGAGGCGGGCGGCCAAGACCGAAGGCCGATCACAGCGCACGAGTATCTGCATCGGGTGTTCTTCGATCTCGTCGCGGACGCCGTGAACGTCGCCTTCGGCCACGACGTAGCCGTTATTGATGAGGATCACGCTATCGGACATCATATCGACTTCGTGCAGGATGTGGCTCGACAAGATCAAGTACAGCCCTTCGTCCGCAAGATGCCGGAATAAGCGAATGATCTCCGCGCGCGCCATCGGATCGAGGCCGTTCAAAGGTTCATCCAAAATTAAAACTTGCGGCCCGTGCGCGATTGCTTGCGCGAGGCGGATACGCTGTCTCATGCCTTTGCTGTAGCCTGCCACTTTGCGATCCGCCGCCTCCGTCATCGAAACCCGTTCGAGCGCCCTCTCGGTCAACGTGTCGGCGTCGCGGCGGTGATAGCCATGCACAGTTAAATAAAATTTGAGAAACTCGCGTCCGGTCATCCCGCGCGGGAACGAATCGAACTGCGTGCAGTAACCAACTTTGCGAAACAGCGTTTCGGGTTCGTCGGGCGTTGTACCGAGGATGCGAATGCGCCCGCGCGTGGGACGGAGCAAACCCGTCATTAGATTCATCAACGTCGTCTTGCCCGCGCCGTTCGGCCCGACCAAGCTCGTGATGCCCGGCGCGATGTTCAAGTTGACGCGGTTGACGCCGAGAATGTCGCCGTAAAATTTCGACACGTCCTCAAAGACGATCATCTGCGGCGTTGTCGTTGAACTCGGAATTGCTGACGCGCTCATTTAACTACCTCGTAAGCCCGGACTTTCCGCATCAACAAGAGCAGGCACACAACGCACACCATCGCCAGCATCGCCCAAGACATCCATAGCGGCGGCTCAAGCAGAATGATCTCGACGTGCTCAAAGTCGTTATGAAAACTAATCTCGCTCGTCTTCCGCTCGAACACGCGAAACAGCCCGTCCCAGACGTGGCTCATCATAATGGGAATGCTCAAGAGATTTCCCCATCGCGTCAGGAACAGCGCGTTGATCATGCCGCCGAACACTGTCGGGATGAAGAAGATTCCCAACAGCGCCGCGCTCGCAATCACGCGCCACTTGACCCACGCCGACACCGCCTGCGACAAAAGCGCGAGCGTGATCATCCATACCCAACTGCCTAAGCAGATGCCCGAAGCGATCCACCAATTCCGCGCGATCCAGCCCGCGCCTTCTAAGTAACCTTGAAACAGAAACAACAAGAGTCCCGGAACCCAAGTGATCGACGAGAGCAGCAGCATTACCACGCTCATCTTGCCCAACACGTACTCGGCGCGCGTGAACGGGCGGCACAAATAAAGCGGCAGAGCGTTGTTCGCCAGATCGCGCGAGACGAGCGGGGGACCAACCAACACCGTCAGCAAGAAGCCGAGCCACCCTTGCACCGAAATAAACGTCTCGAAGAACGAGCCATCAATCGGCAGCAACTCGCGCACGTTCAGCTTCAGCATCGCAATCGCGCTCGCGTTGTGGTGCAGGTAAATCAAGATCGCCGCGACCAACGGATAAATGAAGCACGCCGCGTAAAACGCAACCAGTAACTTCGATCCAAAAACCTGCCGCAAAGCGTGGCGCGGAATGATCAAAAACCGCGACCATTCCGGCGTCAATGCGCCCGTGTAACGCCCATAAGTGTGTTCGTAAACGGCCATCTCAATTAAGTCCAAAGTCCAACGTCCAACGTCCAAAGTCAACAGCCGGTTCTCAGACTTTGGACGTTGGACTTTGGACGTTGGACTCATCCCCTTCCATCGCTTTCAAAAAGATTTCTTCGAGCGAGTCTCGCTTGTAATTCAAGCGGCGAATCTGCACTTGGGCGTCGGCAGCGAGGCGGTAGAGATCGCGCACCTCGACGCCTTCAGGCAGCACCAATTTCATCCGCCGCTCGTTCATCACCGCATACTCGCAGCCGAGTCGCTCAATCGCTTCCGCGAAAGCGCCGTTGCCGCCGCGCGTCTCTAACTCGATGAACTTCCGGTTCGCGCGGCGCTCTTCTTCCAAATCGCACGAGATGGCGATGCGCCCGTCTTTCAACACTAAAATCTCTTCGCAGCATTCCTCCACGTCGCGGAGCAGATGCGACGACAAAAGAATGTGCGCTTGTCCGCTGTCGCGGATTTCGCGGATCAGACGGATCATGCGCTGGCGCGTCGGCGGATCAAGTCCGTTCGTCGGCTCGTCTAAAATAATCAGCTTCGGCCCGTGGACGATGGCCTGCGCGAGTTTCGCAAGCTGCTTCATGCCGAGCGAGTAAGTATCCAAAGTGCGATAGCGCGCCTCGCCCAAGCCGACGTAAAAGAGCGCTTCGTGCGCCCGCTCCAAAGCCGCCTCAGACGGAATCCCAGATAGTTCGGCCATCAGCCGGACGAAATGCACCGACGTCATCTTCGAGATAAACGAATCGCGCTCCGGCATGTAGCCGACGAGCGAGCGAATCTGTTTGGCCTCAGCCGTGATGTCTTGGCCGAAGATGCGCGCCGTCCCGCTCGTCGGCGGATGAAAGCCGAGCAGCGTGTGAATCAGCGTCGTCTTCCCCGCTCCGTTGGGACCCAGCAGACCAATCGCGCGTCCCTGCAAAGATGCGCGCAGTTCTTTCAAGATCGGGCGTTTGCCGAACGTGACGCTGAGGTTGTCGAGATCAATAACCATAGAAAAGCAGTGGCGAGTGATGAGTGATAAGTTAAAAACCAAAAACTTGTCTTTGCTCGTCACTCGTCACTCATCACTCGCCACTGTTTTTGAGTTCCACAGCAGCGCGAGACTGAAGGCCGTGCCAATGATAACGAGCGTGCCGGTAAACATTAACGCCGCTGAAGGCGGCAAAGTTCGCCCGGCGAGAAAGACGGCAAACAGGACTGCCGGCACGTTGACGATTAAGACTGGCACGGCGAGCGCGCGGCGATGCTCGAATTGGCGCAGACAGAGTAAGCCCGGTGTGTTGAGTAAGGCAAAGGTCAAAACAGAACTGACGAGCAGCGACGGCGAAGCGACGGCGGCAAGCTCCCCATCAATGCTGACGAACGGCAGGAACAGGGCAGCAAGTCCTACGAGCCAAGCCAAGACTGAAACGATGAGCGGGTTCATATGAAAAGCAAGGCAGAAGGATGAAGGCGGAAGGATGAAGCAGACAGATTAGCTTAAGCGGCTATTTCATCCTTCATCCTTCCGCCTTCATCCCTGCTTTTAATTGCTCGCGACGACGCGGCGACGTGCTTCGATCATCTCGATGATCTCGGTGCAGCCTTTTTGCCGCGCGAAGAAGAGCGCGGTCTGATCCCAAAAGTCGCCTTGCAATTTCAGGTCGGGTGCTTTTTCTAGGACGGCCTTGACCGTCTCCGTCGGGCATTTGTTTGCTACGGGTCGGTCGATGTCCCACGCGCCGGCGACAGCGTTCGACAAGATGGAATTTGAGCCGTGCGTTCCGTGAGGATTCGCGCCCTTCGCGAGCAAAGCGATCACAATCTCCGCATTGTCGTAGCCGGCGGCGTACATCAGAGGCGTCGGGCCGCTCTCGTTTTTCCCCATCGTTTTCAATATTTTCCTGATCACCGTCTTCTGTTTGCGGCAATCGCCGCCGGGCGCGTTCACATCCGCACCACGCTCAATCAGCAATAGTGCCGCCCGGTTCTCATTCTTGTGAATCGCGTGAATGAGCGGCGTCCAACCGTTCACCGCGCAGTCGCGCGCATTCACGTCCGCGCCTACGTCGATCAGTGCGGAGATGATTTCCGTATGACCGCCACGCGCCGCCCACATCAGCGGCGTCAAACCATTCTTCTCCTGCGCGTTCACGTCTGCCTTCTGCGCGAGCAACTCTCGCACTTTTGCGCTGTCGCCGTTCGCCGCCGCCATCGTCAGCGGCGTGTTCGGCTCGCGATTACACGCGGCTGAAGCGAACAGCGCACCCATCAAACCCGTGATCAAGAAATAACGTTTCATCATAATTGCTCCTCTCACTCGCACGGAAAATTGAACCACAGAGACACAGAGTCACAGAGAAGACAAACGGTAAAAGAGTAGTGGCAATGAACGGAAAGCATGTGTCTTTCATTCATCATTCCGCATTCATCGTTCATCATTTCTTCTCCATGTCTCCGTGTCTCTGTGGTGAACTCCCGGATTTACTATTTCGCATCCAGCGCTTTCATCAAGATGTGCTGCATCTCGAAGGCGTTGGGGCCGCCGAGCAGGCTCGCGGGACTCAAGCCGAACGGCCCGCCTTCGGTGTTCGAGGCGACGATGATCCGGTCGCCTTGTGCATAAGCATAAGCCAGCGTCGGTGCGCTGCTCGCGCCCATCGACTTCAAGGCCGTGCGCTCTTGCTCCGGTAAACTGCCCGCAACGCGCTCGGCCAACGGCGCAAGCAGCGGCGCGAGGTTGTGATAGAAGACGGCGGAGAAGTTGGCGTTGCCGTCCGCCGGCAGTTGCGCGGTGAAACGTGGCGAGCGCGTGAGCGTGTTCTGTGTCTGTTGATACTCAATCGCCCGCTCGACGAGCGCGCGCGACGGCGCGGCGATCAGGTAGCCATTCGCGTAGGCGTAATGCGCCGACACGCCGAAGTCGGCAGAGCGCAATGTGTAGAAGACGCGACCGCCGCCCGCGTCCTGCCGCTCCCATTGCAAGCCTTTCAAATTACTCTTCGCCGCGTGCTTATTTAATTCTTCGACCACGCGCTCGAACGTCTGCTGCAAGCGCGCTCCGTCGTAAACCTCAAAGACCATCTTCCAAGAAGGCGTCGGCAAGATTGGGCCATCGACGGCGAAGGCGAATTCGCCGCCGAGCGGCGCGGCGAAATCACGGCGCAGGTCGAGGCCGTACTGCGTCTCAAGCTCACGTAAGCGGCGGCGCAAGTCAGGCGAAGCCGTCTCCATCACGCCGAGCAGATCATCGACGAGCAAGGCCGGGTCTTTGACAACGAAAGCGGCGGCCACATGCGCGTCGGGCGAGACGTAATCGAGCGCGCCCATCGGCCCCGGCGCGGCGAGCCACGAAGCGATCCCACGGCGCGAGTCGCCGAACGTCAAAGCGGCGCGGCTCTGCGTCTGATGCGGCGCGACATCTTTCTGTTCGACGACGACATGCTTCAAGTTCAATAGGCCGAGTTGCCGGAAAGTTTCGACGCGCTGCTGCCCGTCGGTTTTCTGCGACTCGTCTTGCATCACGCGCGCCGTGATCTTTTCCAGATCGGCGGCGACGACAAGGCTCGCGCCCTCGCGGTAAATCTCCGCGATGCGCGTGTGAAACGGCGAGCCGACGAAACGATTGGTTCCCGGCGCGTTCAAACTTGCGGCGAGACGACGCAACTGCGCCAAGTCCGGCGAGGCGGCGAAGAAATCTCCGCGAATCCAGACGTACAAATTATTTTTAGCAGCGCCTTCAACCGCTGCCGATGGATCATCGACGAGTTGCAAGGCCGGGCCGCCTTTCGCTTCAGTTGCGAGACGCGCTTTCAGTTGTTCCACAAAGGGGCGGAAGCCCGCCGCATCCTTCAACTCGCCGAGGACGAGGAAACCGCCCGGCTCGCCGCGCCCGTTCAACTCCGCGCTGACCACGATCTCTTCGCCGAGATACTGGCCGAACTCGCGCACCTGTTGGATCGCTTGCTCCAACTCCGGCCCGCGCGGACCGTGCTGATGTTCTTTCCACCACTGGCTCAAGGCCGGGTTCTGGCTGATGCGTTCCTGCATGATGCGGTGCGACTCGCTCAAGGTCTGCGCCAAGTTCGGTAGCGCCGCATACAGCACGGTGCTTTCCGGGAGCATATCGAGAAAGCGCGTCGAGTAGCGCACACCGGGACGCGGGACGCGATTGTTGAGATCGTTCCTGAGCGCCGTCAGTTCCGTCAGCAGCTTTGCGTACTGCTCTGCATTGCGGCTCCAAGCGATTTCTTGTTTGACGGGGATGGGTTCGATGCTCCGGCTCGTCATCGCCTGATCGCCGGGATGCAAGACTTCTTCGCGGTTCGAGTGCTTGACGCGGACTTCGCCTTCGACGACGGAGACGCGCGATCCCTTCGTGCCGCTGTTGACGGAGAAGATCGTCCCTGTCACCGAGACGAGCGAATCAGGCGTGGCGACGTACAGATGCCGTTCGCGCTGCTTCGCGGCCTGCACGATGACGTTGCCGCGTTCCAAGTGAATGGTCGTCCCCACGCTGCTCTCGGTCAAATAAATCTCGGAACGCTCGCGCATCTCGACGAGTGAATTATCGGCGAGTTGCAAGACCGCGCCGGATTCTTTCGCCGTGCGAATGCGCTCGCCCTGCTTTAACTTTGCGCCCGCAGCGAGGGCGTCGGTGTCAGCTTCGGAAATGTGATAAACCGCGCCGTCCGCCGCGTCGATAGTCGCGGCGATGGCGTTGCCGGAGTTAAAACGATTGACGAAGACCAACGCCGTCAGCCCGACGCACAACACGAGCGTCGCCGCGATAGCCCAACGACGGAACGACGGTGTTATCTGCCAATTAGTTGACTGTTTTGCTTTCGGTCTGACGGCCCTCGTCGCAACACTCGCGCCGCCCGTGCGCGCCAGCTTCAGAGCCTTGCGACAGGGGATGCACTCCAACGTGTGATCCTCGAACAACAGCGTGCGTGCCGGCGTGAGTTCGCCGCCGAGATAATCGGGAATGAGCGCTTGAAAATCCGCGCAGTTGCGAATGTGTTCGACTGCGCCGGCAGTTGACTGCGGGGCCGTCGCCGCTTGCGCGCTCTCGGTCGAGACGCGCGCCCATACGCGCGTTGCCGCATCGCTTACGGTCGCCGCCTCGATCTCTTCTTCGCGCACGCGCGCGACGACACCATCTAAAATCTGGTCCAGTTCTGGCTTGGTATAATTACGCTTCATGATGTTTCTCCAAATACTCCCCGATTTCTTTTCGCAGGCGTAGCCGCGCCCGATGCAGCGTGACGGCCACCACCATCTGCGAAGTGTTCAACGCGCTCGCGATCTCGCGATTGTCGTAGCCCTCGAAATAACGCAGCACGAAAACCTCCGCCGCTCTCGTCCCCAGACGCGCCACGGCCTGCCGCACGAGCGCGCGCAATTCTTGATCGGCGTGCTGCGCTTCGGGACTCAAGAGCGGGCTGGCGAGCATCGCCGCGTCCACGTCTTCGAGCGCAACGGCGCGGGCGCGCGTCTGTCCCCGCATCAGATCGAGCGAGGCGTTAATCGCGGCGCGATAAAAATAACTGCTTGGGCTGGGCGAGAAATCTGTCGTCTCCGGCTGGCGCGCGAGTCTCAAAAAAATGGTCTGTAAAACGTCTTCTGCATCGGACTTGCTGCCGGTGATGTGATATGCGGTGCGGAAAATCTGCTCGTGATGTTCGCTGAAAAGCCTTTCCAACTCGCCGGGCGGCGGATCGGGGGCGGGTCGCAAATGTCTGGCGGCGGTAGCTGGCAAGGTATCCTCCTTCAAAGTCCTATCCTCACCAGTAAAAACGCCGGGGGCAGGAGATTATTAACAGCCGCGGCGAATTTATTTTGATTTTAATTCCTGCCCGAAAAAATTAACCACAGAGGACACGGAGGAAGAAAGAGGATAATTTCAAATCTGAAATCTCAAATATGAGATCAATCTTTTCCCTCAGTGTCCTCTGTGGTGAGATCGCTTTAGGCTCGTCTTTCCCGCTTCCAGCGGCGATTGACGTTGATGCCCTTCTCAGAGCGGCGCAGGCAGTCCCAGCAGATGTAATGCGTGGAATTATCTGGGTCGGTCAGCGTGATCATGTGCGCGCTTTCACGGTCGCAGAGTTCGCAGACGATGGAGGTATCTGCTGCGGGAGTCTGCGCCGGTGCGTTTATCGGTGTCGCCATCGCGGTTGCTTCCTCATTCGCTTCAAGGCTTGAATTTGACGCCGGGATTTTAGCGGGGACGGCGTGATTCTCCTACCGAAACGCGCCGGCGTGCAAGCCGCGCCTGCTGCCGTCGTTCTTTTACCGTGCATACCTCTCCCAGATGCAAACGTGATAATTTACTCTCTCCCCCAAAGAGAAAGAGGTACGAAATGTTTGTTAAGAAATTCTACGTCTTGCTGTTAGTCTTGCTGTCGCTGCCACTGACCGCTGGCGCGGAGGGCTGCGACACGCAACAGCGGCGCGGTCAGGCTCAACCGTCTGCCACACCCGCGAAACCGGCGCAGCCGACGCCGGCGACTAAGCCGATCACAGATGAGAGGGGAGTGAGCAACGGCGAAATTAAAATCCTGTCGCAGAATAATTATTCGCCGCTCACCGAGCCATTCGTTTTCGTCGCGCGCGGCGCGGAAACTTACACCGCGTTGCGCGAGTTGAGCGGTGCACAACTGCCAGAAATGAGCGCGGATTTTTTCAAGACGCGGGCGGTCGTCGCAGCCTTCCTCGGCCAGCGTAACTCAGGCGGCTTCGGCGTGGAAATCTCGCGCGCGGGCGAGTCGAGTTTTACGATCAACGAACGCGCGCCCGCGGAAGATGCTATCGTCACGATGGCGCTCACGTCGCCGTCGCTCGTCGCTTCCGTGCCGGTAGCGGCTGACGAAGCATTAAACTTGACGCTCGGCGCGGAGTGGCAAGGAAGCGTGCGCCCCTATCGCGTGAACGGGGGCGAATTGACCGTCACGGGCGGCATCGCCGGCGTCAATCAACCGGCGCAACTGACGGGCGACATCGGCGTGCTGCGCGCGGGCAAATTCGCGACGTTTCTTTTTGATCTGAAGACTACGGGCAGCCCGCAAGCACGCGCGCTCAACGATACGGCGACCGGCTTCGTCGAAGCAGGCGGGCGCGTTCGTCTCCCGCGCTTCTCATCTTCCTCACTGACCGGCGCAATCGACAGTCCCTTCCGCGCGACGGGCCAGTTCGTAGAAAATGAAGATAAACTGTCCCTGACTTTCGAGACTGTCCCCGCGCCCAACATCGCGGATAATTTCTCGGCTTCCGGGCGGCTCGAAGCGACGGCCACCGCTCAGAAAGGAGGCAGGAGGCAGGAGGCGGGAGGCAGGAAGCAGAAGTAAACTGGTGGCGTGTTTGCACCGCCCTCAATCCTAGCTCCTGAATCCTGAATCCTTAGCCCAACCGTTGTGGACTCGACAACGTTTCTCGTCATCGCCGTCATCGCCATTATCGGGCAGAGCTTTCTGCTGTTTCTCGCGTTGTTTGAACCGGGGCTGGATTACGAAATTGCGAAGCCGCCATCCGCCGCGCTCGACTCGACGGATTTTCTGCGGACGCTTGAAGCCTTGACGGATGCGCGCCTCACCAAGCGGAGCAGCATCGAAGTCCTGACGAACGGCGAGGTCTATTATGAGGCCGAGTTGGAAGCCATCCGCGCCGCGAAACACAGCATTAATCTCGAAGCCTACATTTTTCAAAAAGGCAAAGTCGCGGACAGGTTCGTCGAAGCGTTGACAGAGCGGGCGCGAGC
>Ga0136616_10001820_pt1 | contig 11248 bp, 5 predicted proteins | sample AntDrymUQ2992106_2_FD_106648 | JGI IMG/M metagenome (GOLD analysis project Ga0136616, IMG submission 106648) | Polar desert sand microbial communities from Dry Valleys, Antarctica - metaG UQ299 (21.06) | ecosystem: Environmental > Terrestrial > Soil > Desert | place: Antarctica: Dry Valley... | reverse complement strand
GACCGCGGCGCGGACCTTCTGGTCGGCCTCGTTCTCGAGCCGGTGGACCTCGACGAGCCGCGGCGCGAGGTCCATGCCGTTGCGCAGCTGGTGCAGGCCGGCGGAGACCTCGTCGGAGCACGCCACCAGGATCCCGGCGATCTCCTCGGCCTGGGCCATCGGCGCCTCGACGGCGTAGCGGCCGAGCTGGTCCGCCGCCTCCTCCGCGAAGTCCACGACGTCGTCGACTTCGCCGAAGAGGCGGCCGACCAGCTCGGCCGCTACGCCGTCGAGGCGCCGATGGCGCAGGCCGAGGAGATCGCCGGCGTGCTCGTCGCCGCCTCCGACGAGGTCGCCGCCAGCCTGCACCAGCTGCGCAACGGGATGGACCTCGCGCCGCGGCTCGTCGAGGTCCACCGGCTCGAGAACGAGGCCGACCAGCTCGTGCGGGCCGCCGTCGCCTCGCTGTTCGCGCAGGGCATCGACCCGATGATCGTGATCCGCTGGAAGGACATCTTCGAGACGCTCGAGGAGGCGGTCGACGCGTGCCAGAGCGTCGCGAACGTGCTCGAGGGGATCTCGCTCAAGCGGCACGCCGGCCGCTGAGCGCGGGCTCGGCGAGGGCTTGGCGCCAGCCGGCGGCCAGGCGCTCCAGCGCGGCCTCCCAGGTGCGCGCGGCCACGGCGGCGCGCCCGCTGCGAGCGAGCCGCTCGCGGGCGGCCCGCGAGGCCGCGAGGCCGGCGAGCGCCGCCCCCAGCGCCTGCGCGTCGGCCGGGCACAGCAGACCGGTGCGGCCGTCGGCGATCAGCTCGGCCGGCCCGCCGGCCGCCACGGCGACGACCGGGAGTCCCGAGGCCTGCGCCTCCAGGACCACCTGCCCGAACGTGTCGGTCTGCGAGCAGAACAAAAACAGGTCCGCCGAGGCGTAGGCGACGGCCAGCGCGTCGCCCTCCAGCCAGCCGAGGAAGCTGACGTGCGCGCCGAGGCGCTCGCGCAGCGTCGCGGCCTCCGGCCCGCCGCCCGCGACCACGAGGTGCAGCCGCGGGTCGCGCTTGCGCGCGGCGAGGAACGCATCCGCCAGCAGGTCCGTGCCCTTCTCGCGCGTCAGGCGGCCGGCGTAGAGGACGCGGACGTGCTCCGTGTCGGCGCGCAGCCGCCGCGGCGAGAAGCGGCCGACGTCGACGCCGCGGTCCCAGCGCGCGATCCGCTGCCGCTCGACCCCCAGCTCCGCCAGCCGGGCGTCGGACGCCGCGGACGGCGAGAGCACCGTGGCGCAGTGGCCGTAGAACGCGCCGAGGCCGGCCTCCATGGCGATGGCGATCATCGGGTCGCCGCCGGAGCGCAGCTGCGCGTAGGCGGCCAGTTCGGTGTGGTAGGCGCCGGCCGCCGGCAGGGCCAGCAGGCGCCCGGTGAGCGCGCCCATCAGCCCGGCGGGGCCGGGCGAGGTGAGGTGCAGCAGGTCGTAGCGGCCCTCGGCGAGGACCTCGACGACCGCGGGCAGGCTCGGCACGCCGACCGCGACGTCGGGCGCGAACGGGAGCCCCACCTCGGTGACGGCGCCCAGCCGCCGGTCCACGCCGGGGTCGGTGCCGATCACCTCGACCTCGAAGCCGGGGACGCCGCGCTCGGCGATCTCCGCGATCGTGCGCGTCACGCCGTGGACGGCGCCGATGCCGTCGGCGATCAGCGCCACGCGCTGCGGCTGGTCCTCGCGGGCGGCGAGCTTGCCCTTCTCGCGCCCTAGGAAGGCCGCGGCGGGGACGTAGGGGACGGCCGCGACGCACGCCTCGAAGATCCCCGTGGCCGCGCCCGCCCAGTCGGGCTCGGCCGCCGCGGCCTGCGCCAGCAGGCCGGCGACCGCCTCGCGCAGCCTGCGCTCGTGGCAGCGGCGGGCACGGCGGAAGAGGGCGGCGTGGCGGAAGTCGTCCTCCTGCAGCAGGGCGAGCAGCTCGGCCGCCCCGAGGTCCAGCTCGACGGCGTCCAGCCAGGCGCGCAGCAGCGCGCGGGCGTCGTCGGGCTCGAGGTCGGCGCCGATCGCGCCGGCGCGGACGTCGCCCTCGGACATCACGCGCTCGGCCATCCGCAGGACGGCGCCGGGGTCGGGCGCCGCCTCGGCCGCGCCGCGGCCGAGCGTGCGCACGGCGATCGCCATCGCGGCGTGCGCCCACTTGGCCGCCGAGCCGTGGTCGCCGCCCGCCATGACCCGCCCGGAGCGGACGTGCGCGAGGTACTCGGCCGGCGTCGCCGCGGCCGGCGTCTGCGACCACGTGCGGCCGACGTCGACGCCGGCGTGGTCGTCGGAGCCGCCGACGCCGATCCCGCCGCGCGTCTCGACGTAGATCCACGCCGGCTGGTTGAGCTCCGGCGCGCGCGAGCCGTTGCGCACCTCCCAGGTGCCGAACAGCTCGGCCAGGCGGCGGCGGTGGCGCGCGGTCAGCGGCGCCGCGACGGCGTAGAACGGGTGCGCGAGCGCGCACGCGATCTCGTGCTCGTGCAGGTACGCGGCGACGGCCTCGACGTCGCCGGCGCGCTCCTGCAGGCACGCGTGGTCGTCCGGCGTGACGTCCAGGCACAGCACGTGCACGGCCTGCGGCTCGCCGGCGAAGCGCGCGGTCAGCTCCTCGGAGACGAAGACGTCCGGCTGGTCGGCGATCTGCAGCGCGCCGTCGATCGTGTCGTGATCGGTGATGGTGACGAAGTCCATCCCACGGCGCTTGGCCAGCGCGTAGACCTCCTCGGGCGGCGTCGCGCACTCGGGCAGCCCGAGTGCGCGCGAGACGCCCAGCTTGGAGACCTGCGACGCGGTGGAATGGCAGTGGAGGTCGGCCCTCGCGGTCATGGCTCGCAGAATGGCCTGCAAACCGGGAGGTTCTGTAACCGAACGGCAACCACGGCGTGAACGTGCTGTCAACGAGCGGGGGCGAGTTTGGGCGCGCGGCTTGGCCGTCAGCGGGCGTGGCGGTCGCGGCGTCTACTGCGGCTGGGTAGGGGAGGTGAGGGCGCCGGCGCGGCAGATCTCCCGCCCGGCCGCGCGGGTCGACGCACGCGCGGCGGGACTCCCGACGTTGGCCGCGGTATCCGCGGTCAACGTCGTACAGACCGCCCCCGCCGGCGGGACCCCCGACGTCGCCGGCGCCTCGCGACCCGCGACCACCCCCATCCCACCCCGTACAAGCGCCGTTGAAGACGCCGGCACGACAGCGGCGGCCAAGCGTGCCGCCGCCCCCACGCAAGGCGAAAGGCGCCTCGCGAGGCCCCGCCGCCACCTCGAGTCAGCGCCCGCTCCGTGCCGAAGTCAGTGCTGGGGGCGAGCCGGCTCGGCTCGGCTCGGCCGCCGCGGCGGGCTCGGGCGCCGCGGTCGGGGCCGGGGCGAGCCGGCGCTCGAGCAGCCGGGCCCCGCCGGCCGGGGTGCGGACGAGCGACATGTCGCGATCGCCGGACCGCCAGGCCGCGCCGTCCAGCTCGGCGGCGAGCACCACCGGATGCCCGCCGGTCGCCCGCAGGTCCCACTCGACCGCCTCGTGGCCCTCTGGGCGCGCCTCGTGGGCCGCGACGCGCAGCCCGCCGAGCGGCAGCCGGAGGCGGAACGCGCCGTCGCGGCCGTGCGCGAGCGGGAAGGTGAGCGTCAGGCGGTCGCTCGTCCGCGTCAGCTCGAGCGCGGGCTCGGCGGCCGGCCCCAGGCGCGCCACGCCCTCCAGCTCGAGCGCGGGCGCGGCGGCCGGCCCCAGGCGCGCCACGCCCTCCAGCTCGAGCGCGGGCTCGGCGGACGACACCCCACCGGCGACCCGATGGTGCTCGATCCGCAGCCAGCGCGTGCGCACGTCGACGCTCACCGCGCCGTCGGCGGTCACGGCCGCCCGTACGAGCACCTCGTCGGAGCCGGGCAGCTCGACCGTGCGCACCAGCGCCGGGTCCTCGATCGCGAAGCGGGCGCGGCGGCGGCGGACCCGACCGGTGCGCACGTACGCGAACAGCTCCCAGCGCTGATCGGCCCAGGCGCCGCCGCCGCGCAGCGCGGCGGGGTCGAGCGCCGCCCGGAAGCCCGACCAGGAGACGTCCGGGTCCAGGTCGCCGCGGCGCACCGGCGCGATCCGCAGGCGCTGCGCGGCGAAGCGCATGCTCAGCGGCCGCCACCTCCCCGGCCGCACGGCGGCGATCGCGACGCGCTGGCTGCCGGGCGCGCGGGCGCCGAGCGCGTTGACGTAGGCGTGGCCGCCGACGCGCAGCTTGGCCTCCTCGAAGCGCAGGTCCTCCAGGTGCGCCGTCAACGCCAGCTCCTGGTCGCGGCGCCCGAGCCGGCCGACCGAGCGCGGGATCCGCAGGCGGGGATCGTCGCGGAACGGGAAGTCGCCGTAGTAGCGCCCGCGCACCCGCAGCGGCGGCGTGCGCGCGCCGCCCTCGCGCTGGAAGCGCAGGACCTCGAGCAGCTCGGGCAGCAGCCGGCGCCGGACCAGGTGCCACTTCAGGCGGTCGATCGCCGGCAGGCGGTCGCAGACCCCGGGATGGGCCGCGGCCAGGAACGCGTTCGCGCGGTCGAGGAAGAGCGAGCGGTACTCCGAGCCGGTGTCGGGGAGCAGGTCGAGGTGGTAGCGCAGGTCGCCCGCGACGACGCTGCGCTCGTAACGTCGCCGTTGCCGCCCGCCCTCGTGGCGGGCCAGGTAGGCGTGCACGTCCTCGACCGCCGCCAGCCGGTCGCCGAGGGCGCGCAGCTCGCCGCGGCGCTGGGTGATCGACGCCGCCCCGTCCTCGCGCACGCGGTAGTGGTAGACGGGCGTCGAGACGACGTCGACGCTAGAGGCCATGAAGTGGGCGGGCAGGACGACCGGGATGTCCTCGTGCAGCCGCCCCTCGGGGAAGCGCAGGCCGTGCGCGTCCCAGAAGGAGCGCCGCCACAGCTTGTTCCACGCCGTGCGGTCGGCGAGCAGCGGCTCGAAGCGCCGCACGTGGGTCGCCAGGCGGGTGCGGGCGAACGCCTTGGCGAGGAACGGGGCCTGGCGGCAGCCCTCCGAGGTCAGGCGCTGCACGTTGCCCGTCGCGAAGTCCGACCCCGTCCGCTCCAGCGCCCCCAGCAGCCGCTCGTAGGCGTCCGCGGGGAGCACGTCGTCGCTGTCGAGGAACGCCAGGTACTCGCCGCTCGCCGTTTCGAGCCCGGCGTTGCGCGCCCGGCCGAGGCCGCCGTTGGGCTGGCGCAAGAGCCGGAAGCGGGCGTCGTGGCGGCAGAAGCGCTCGGCGATCGCCGCGCTCGCGTCGGTCGAGCCGTCGTCGACCAACACGACCTCGAGGTCGTCGACGGTCTGGCCGGCGAGCGACTGCAGGCACTCGGCGAGATAGCGCTCGACGTCGTAGATCGGGACGACCACGCTGATCCGCGCCATGCGGGCCGATCCTGGTCGCGCGCGCGGGCGGCGATGTTGGCGAGCCGTGACCGCTCACCGAATCGTCACAGCGCGTTGACGATCGCGTCACGAGCGCGTCACGACACGTTCACCCGGGCGGCCCGCCGCCCCGCTTAGCGTGACGCCGCCGGATGGCCCTACGTGACGCAGAGCGAGCGCGCGGGCGCGAGCGCCTCGCGGCCCTCGCGCCGCGCGGCCTCGAGCCCCTCGCGGCGCTCGCCACCTGCGTCGTCGCGGCCGTGCTCGCCAGCCGGCGGCTCCTGCGCCCCGACGTCTACTCGGACGACGCGTTCGTCCACCAGTACTGGATGTGGCGGTTCCGGGACCCGCAGCTGTTCACCGACGCGCTCACCGCTGACCTGCGCGGCTCGGCCCGCTATCCGGAGGGATACGAGGCGCTGTTCCGGCTCGCGAGCCAGGCCGCCGACCCGATCGCGTTCGGCGAGTGGGTGGGCGTCGCGCTGATGGCCGTGTCGGGCTGGCTGATCTTCCTGATCGTGCGCGAGCACACCGACTGGCGGCCGGCGGCCTGGATCGCGGCCGGCCTGTTCCTGGCGCTCGTCGACATCCACCGCTTCCACGGCGGCTTCCCGCGCGCCTTCGTGCATCCGGTGGTGCTGCTCACCGCGCTGCCGGCCCTGCGGCGCCACCACCTGGCCGCCGCGCTCGTGGCCGCGGGCGGGGCGCTGTTCTACCCGCCCGCCGCGCTGCTGGCGGTGGGCGTGCTGATCGTCTCCACGGTCCGGTGGACGGCGCTGAGGCCGCGGCTGGACGCCCGGCGCGCGGGCTTCGCCGCGCTGGCGATCGCGATCGCGATCGTCGCCGTCCTCGCTCCGCGGCTGGCCTCCGGCGGCGCTCCAGCCGTGCTGAGCGCGGCCGAGGCGCGGATGTTCCCGGAGTTCGGCGCCCGCGGCCCGCTGCATTTCTTCGTGCCCTCGGCCGTCGAGTACCTCAAGCAGAACCGCAGCGGCTTCGACCTGCGCGCCTCGGGGAGCCTCCTCGCCCTCGCCGCCCTCGGGCTGCTGCTCGTGCGCCGCGCCAACCTCCGGCTCGTGCGCACGGAGGTGCTCGCGCTCGCGGTCGTCGCGCTCGCCGCCTACGCCCTCGCGCAGGCCGTCCTGTTCCAGCTCTACCTCCCGCACCGGTACACCTATCCGCTCGTCGCCTGCTTCGCGATCGTGGTCGGCGTCACGCTCGGGCCGACGTGGACGGCGCTGTGGGCGCGGCCGCGGCCGCGGCTGCGGGCGTTCGCGCTGCTCTGCGCGCCGGTGGCGATCGCCGGCCTCGCCGTCCACGCCTTCCCGCTCGGGCCGACGGCGCCGCTCGCCTGGCGCTCGGTCGCGATCGCCGGCGGCGCGGTCGCGGTGGCCGCCGCCGTCGCCCTGGCGCTGAGGCGCAGCGCGCCCGCGCTCGGGGCGCTGCTGACCGGGCTGGCGCTGCTGGCGGCGCTGCTCGCCGTCCCGGGGGATCGCTGGGCGCGCGGCTCGACCTGCCCGACGGGACCCGTCACGGAGTACCTCTCGGCGCTCCCCAAGGACGCGGTGATCGCGGGCGACCCCGACGACCTGAAGTGCCTCCCGGTCACCGCGCGGCGGGCGGTGGTGATCTCGACGCAGCTCGCGCCCTCGTACGAGGTCGGCTACTTCCGCAGGGGCCGCGCTCGGATGTTCGCGATGCTGCGTGCCTACTACGGCCCGTCCACCGAGGCGATCAGCGCGCTCGGCGAGCGCTACGGCGCCACCCACCTGTGGGTCAGGCGCGACGCCGTGCGCAGGGAGCTGACGGGCGACGGCGTGCGCTGGCGGCGCGGGAGGCTGCCCTACGGGCGACTCGTCGGGCAGCTCGCGGCCATCGCCGACCCGGCCGTCCTGAGGCTCCCGGAGGCGTGCCGCCGGTGGCGTAACGGGCCCGTCGAGGTCTACGCGATCAGCTGCCTGCCGGGCTAAGCCTGGCTCAGCGCCCGGTTGACCCGCGAACGCCACCCGCGCGGGACCCGGCGCTTGTAACGCACCGGCACGCGCCGGATCAGCCAGGCGGCGGCCGGCGAGCCGGGCGGGCCCGCGGGCGCGAGGGGGCGCGGGCGTGCCGCGGAGATCGAGGAGTGGGCGACGGCCTCGGCCTCGGCGTAGAGGTCAGCGTAGGCGCCGCGCAGCTCGTCGAGGCGCTCGCACACCGCCTCGCGATCGCCCTCGGCCTCATCGGCGAGGCGCGACACCAGCAGCCAGACCTCCTCGGCCTGGGTGCGCAAGGGCTCGGGCAGCGCGAGATGCTCCCAGTCGCCGCGCGAGCGGCTCAGGCCGCGGTCGACGAACTCGTGCACGCGGCGCATCGAGGCCGGCGACGTCTGCTGCAGGAGCACGAGGTCCAGCGCCTCGTCGACGCGCCCGATCGCGCGCGGCCAGTCGTCGAGCAGGTCGTCGTAGCGGACGAACGCCCGCGGCGCCTCGCGGGTGGCGCGCTCGGTGAACAGCGTCTGGTTCACCCAACCGGCCGCGCGCGAGACCTCGCCCTGCCAGCCGCCGTACCAGCGCTGCTTGGAGTCGACGACCGCCGCGGGATGGCGCAGCAGGGTCACGCAGCGGGCGCCCGCCCCGAGGTCCGCGGCGCAGCGTCGCCACAGCGGCAGGAACCAGGACACGCGCGGATCCTTGATCACCAGGTGCTCGGACTCGCCGAAGCGCTGCTCGAGCCAGCCGCGCAGCTCGGCCGCCACCGCCTCGTCGAGCCCGGCGCGCCCGGTCAGCGCCCACGCGCCCGGCCGCGCGTCGGAGACCTGCACGCGGGCCTGCTTGAGCAGCCGGGCGTGGAAGTCGACCACCCACTGCGACTCGCCGAAGCCGCGCGGGTTCGTGTCGTCGGCGGGCACCTCGGGCTGCGGCACGGCGTAGCCGAGCCGCTGCAGGATGCCGGCGAACAGGCTGGTCCCGCTGCGCCCGGAGCCCGCCACCAGGATGAGCGAGCGGACGGCGGGCGCGGCCGGCAGCGGAGTGGGTCCGTTGGTGCGCTGGGAGAGCATCGGCGCGACAGTCTCGTGCCTCGCGGCCGCCGACTCGTGACGATCACGAGAAGTTCGCATGCGCGTGCCGGCCACCGACTACCCTCGCGCGTCGTGCCGAGCGCACCCTTCTCCGAGCACGTCCTGCAGCGGACGGTCGTGCTGCCCGAGCTGCGCGTCGCCTTCCTGCCGATGCCCAAGGCGGGCTGCACGAGCCTGCTCTGGCTGCTGAGCGAGCTGGCGGGCATCCCACCCGAGCGCTTCGCGCAGTCCACGCTGCCGGAGCCCTCCTCCGCGCTCACCGTCCACGACATGAACCTGTGGGAGCCCGGGCACCGGCTCGGACACTACGACCCGGCCGGGCGCGAGCGCGTGCTGACCGAGGACGGCTGGCTGCGCTTCACGGTCGTGCGCGACCCGTGGCAGCGGTTGTGGTCGGCATGGCAGTCGAAGCTGCTCCTGCGCGAGCCGCGCTTCGCCGAGGAGTTCGGCGAGCGGCCGTGGTTCCCGCGCGTGCCGGCGACGCCCGCCGGGATCGTCGAGGACTTCCGCCGCTTCGTCGCGGCGCTCCCCCGCGGCGACGCCGAGGACGTCCACTGGGGCGTCCAGCACGACCTCGCCTCGCGGCTGGCGCTCACGCACGTCGGGCGCGCCGAGCGGATGGCGGAGACCGTCGCGCGGCTGCGCGCGCACGTGCCGGCCGGCCGCTGGCCGTCCGCGCCCGGGCGCGAGAACGCCAGCCCGCTCTCCCTGCCCCCGCACGCCTACGACGCGCCGGCGGCCGCGGTGGTGCGCGAGCGCTGCGCGGCCGACTTCGCGGCCTACGACTACGACCCGGCGCCGCCCGCGGCCGGCGGCGCCGGGGAGTGGGAGGAGCGCGTCGCGGAGCTCCTGCCGCTGCTGCGGGCCACGATCGACGAGCACGCCAGGATCGGTCAGCTGCACCGGCTCGCGCAGCGGCGGGCGGGCCGCCTCGCGGAGGTCGAGCGACGCCTCGAGCGCGTCACCGCACGGCAGGTTGGCCAGGCGCGGTCCACGGTGCTGACCAACCTCGAGGGCCACGAGGACTTCACCGTCCGCTGGGCGTGGGCCGAAGGCCCGCCGGCGCCCGGCTTCACCGCCGTCGTGCGGGTCAGGGACGAGGCGCGCTCGCTGCCGTGGGTGCTGCCGCCGCTGCTGCGCGCCGTCAGCCGCGTCGTGCTCGTCGACAACGGCTCCACCGACGGCACCGTCGCGCTCGCGCGCCGCACCGCGGCGGAGCTGGGAGCCGCCGAGCGGCTCGAGGTCCGCCACTACCCGTTCACGATCGCGCGCTGCGGCGAGGAGCACCGCGACACGCCGGCCGCCTCGATCCACAGCCTCGCCTACTTCTACAACTGGTCGTTCTCGCACGTGCGCACGGGCTACGCGCTCAAGTGGGACGGGGACATGGTGCTCACGGACGCCGCGGTCGGCGCGCTGCGCGACCTCGCCTGGCAGGTCGAGGCCGCCGAGGTCGTGGTCAAGGTCCCCCGCCACCCGCTCTACGTGGCCGACGAGCGGCACGCCTTCCTCGACCTGGGCATGCGCAACTGCGAGCCCTGGGCGTGGCCCAACCGGGCCGGCTACGGGTTCGCCAAGGCGATGGAGTGGGAGCTGCCGATGTTCGCGGCGGGCGTGACGGCGATCACGCTGCCCGACTTCTCGTGCGTGGAGCTCAAGCACCTCGACGCGGACGAGTTCGCGCACTGGTCGCCGACGGACTTCGGCGCGTCCCCGCGGACGGCGCGCAAGCGGCGCGAGTGGGAGGTCTTCCACGCGCTCACCGCCGGCGGCGAGCCGCCCGCCGGCGTCGTGGCCGTGCAAACCCCGCCGGGGCGGCACGTGATCGACCACGTGCGCTCGGAGTGGCTGCCCGCGCGGGCTCAGCGGCAGGACGCGCCGGCGCAGCCGCGCAGCCGCGCCAGCCGCCCGGCGAGCCGGGCCCTGACGCCCGCCGCCGCCGGCGTGCCGGCGAGGTTCTCCAGCTCGTCGGGGTCGGCGACGAGGTCGTAGAGCTCGACCGCGCCGCGCAGGTGCTCGACGTACTTGTGCCGGCGCGTGCGCAGCCCGGTGAAGCGCGGCAGGCCGTTGGAGCGGCGCAGCGGCGGGCCTTCCAGCAGCACGGCGCGGTCGTCGCTCAGGCCCGGGTCGCGCACGTAGGCCAGCAGCGAGCGCCCGTCGACGTCGAAGCCGGCCCGCGCGCCGGCCGCCTCGAGGATCGTGGGTGCGAGGTCGCCGTTCCAGACGAGCTGCGTGCGCGTCGCTGCGCGCGGGAGGCCCGGCCCGCGCATCAGCAGCGGCACCCGGATCGACGGCTCGTAGGCGAGGACCTTGCCCTTCGGCACCCGGTGCTCGCCGCTCATGAAGCCGTTGTCGGAGGTGAACACGAGCAGCGTGTCCTCCAGCTCGCCCTGCTCGCGCAGGGCGTGGACGATCCGCGCGACCCCCTCGTCGACGGCGAGCAGCGACGCGAGGCGCTGGCGGCGGGCCTCGGCCAGCTCGGCGATCCGGTGCGGGCCGAGCAGCGGGCGGCGGCGGATGGGCCGCGGCTTGTCGGACACGTCGGCCTCGTTGAACGCCGGCGGGCGCGGCAGCGGCGCACCGAGGTACGCGGCGCGGTGGCGCGTCGCCGGCACGGCCGAGTCGAAGCCCGGCGGGTCCGAGAGATCGCGGGGGCGGCCGGTGTGGGGCGCCACGTAGGTCGTCCACAGGAAGAACGGCTCGCGCGCGGGCGCGCGCCGGCGGATGAACGCCTCGGAGCGGCCGGTGATGACGTCCGTCTGGTAGTCGGCGAGGTCGGTCCCGAACCGCGTCAGCGCGCCGTCGTCGTTGAACGTGTAGTCGTAGAAGCGGTAGG
>Ga0136616_10001819_pt1 | contig 11250 bp, 13 predicted proteins | sample AntDrymUQ2992106_2_FD_106648 | JGI IMG/M metagenome (GOLD analysis project Ga0136616, IMG submission 106648) | Polar desert sand microbial communities from Dry Valleys, Antarctica - metaG UQ299 (21.06) | ecosystem: Environmental > Terrestrial > Soil > Desert | place: Antarctica: Dry Valley... | reverse complement strand
CGCGGTGGCCTGGAACGCGCCACAGACGGTGTCCTGTCCGAGCGCGCGCTCCTCGCGCCGCTCGTCCTGCGTGGCGGTGCTCGACTCCATCGCTAGCTCCCCCTCGATCGCTCGCTCCCAGACGGCCGGTCCGGCCGCGCTGCGCGCACTATCGCACTTCTCGACACGCCGGAGAACGGGTCGCGCGTCAGCGGATGTTGTCGAAGCCCTCGCCCGTGAGGCGGCCGATGTCGTTGGTGAAGCCGATCAAAAACAGCACCATCACGAGCATGAACCCGACCACCCCGGCCCGCTCCATGGTCGCGTAGGAGATCGGCTTGCGGCGAATCTTCTCGACCACCGCCCAGAAGATGTGCCCGCCGTCGAGCGGCAGGAACGGGAACAGGTTGATGATCGCGAGCGCCAGCGAGATGAACGCGAGGATCCGCACGCCGTTCTCGAGGTCGTCGGAGATCTCGAGACGTGTGATCTCGTACGAGCCGACGACGCCCGAGATCTCGTCCCGTCGCTCCGCGTCGAGCAGGTAGAGCGGCAGCTTCACGGTCTCGCGGGTCACGATCCAGAACTGCTCGAGCGCGAGATCCAGCGACTCGCCGAACGAGAACGGGCTGCGCGGGCCCTCCGCGTAGCGAAAGCCCACGCGAGTCCGCTCCTCGATCGGGTCGTACACCGGCGTGATCCAGACGGCGAGCGGCTCGGCGTCGCGCTCCACCGTGAGCATCGCCGGTGTGGCCGCCTCGCAGCCCCCCTCCGGCGGTCGCTGGGAGCAGGTGTGGTCGGCGATCGCCTCCGACAGGTCGATCGGGTCGCCGCGCTCGCCGTCCACGGCCAGCAGGCGGTCGCCGGGCTCGAGGACGCCGGCCGCCGGCAGGGTGGGCTCGAGCGCCCCGACGCGGTCGGTCGCCTCACGCGGGCCGATCAGCCACAAAAAGACGACCAGCAGCACCAGCGCGAGCACCAGGTTCACGGCCGGTCCCGCGGCGATCACCACGATGCGCTTCCACACCGGCTGCGAGTAGTAGGCGCGCGTACGCACGTCGTCCGGGAGCTGCTCGTCCGGGTTCATGCCGCTGATCTTCACGTAGCCCCCGAGCGGTATCGCGCCGAGCGCGTACTCGGTCTCGCCGACCTTCTTGCGCAGGAGCAGCGGCGGGAAGAAGAGCGAGAAGCGCTCCACGCGCATGCCGACCGCCTTCGCCGCGACGAAGTGGCCGAGCTCGTGCAGCACGATCAGCGCCATGAAGCCGAGGGCGGCGAGCACGGCGCTCATACGGTCACCGTCTCGACCAGCTCGGCCGCTCGCTCGCGGGCGGCCGCGTCGGCCCGGTAGAGGTCTGCGAAGTGCCCGACCGCCGCGAAGGATGTTTCCTCGAGCACGCGCTCGATCAGCTCGGGAATGCCGGTGAACGAAAGGCGCCCCGCGAGGAACGCCGCAACCGCGACCTCGTTCGCGGCGTTCAGGGCGCACGGAGCGGTGCCGCCGGCGCGTGCGGCCTCGCGAGCCAGACGCAGGCACGCGAAGGTCTCTTCGTCCGGCGGCTCGAAGGTGAGTCGGCCGATCGAGGCGAGGTCGAGGGTGTCGAGCGGGACGTCCGAACGCTGGGGGTGGTGAAGGGCGTAGGAGATCGGCACGCGCATGTCGGGGAGGCCGAGATGCGCGAGCGACGCTCCGTCGTTCAAGTGCACGAGCGCGTGGACAATCGACTGCGGATGCACCAGCACGTCGATGCTGTCGTAGGGGACGCCGAACAGATGGTGGGCCTCGATCAGCTCGAGCCCCTTGTTCATCAGCGTCGCGGAGTCGATCGTGTTTTTCTCGCCCATGTTCCAGGTCGGGTGGGCGAGCGCGTCGTCGGGGGTCACGTCGGCGAGCTCCGGCCGCGAGCGACCGCGAAACGGCCCGCCCGACGCGGTCAGGACGAGGCGGTCGATCGTGCCGGGGCGCTCCGAGGCGATCAGCTGGTAGAGGGCCGAGTGCTCGGAGTCGACGGGGATCACCTGGGCGCCGGTGGCCTCGGCGAGCGCCATCACGAGCTCGCCTCCCACTACAAGGCTCTCCTTGTTGGCGAGCGCGAGGTCGATTCCCTCGCCGAGTGCAGCGATGGTGGGCCCGAGCCCGGCGGAGCCCACCAGCGCGTTCAGCACGAGGTCGCAGTCGGTCTCGGTGATCAGCCCGACGAGGCCCTCGGCGCCTCCGAGCACTTCGCCGTCGTCACGCAGCTCCGCGGCGCGCGCCGCCGCGTCGGGGTCGGCCAGCGCCAAGCGGCTGACGCCGTGTCGAGACGCCTGGTCGAGCAGCGGCTCCACGCTGCGGTCCGCGGCGAGCCCCGCCACCTCGAGGTCATCGCTCGCGGCTACGACCTCAAGCGCCTGCGTCCCGATCGAGCCGGTGGAGCCGAGGATCAGCACCTTTCGCATGCGCGGCTAAGTCTAGGAGGGGGCCGGCTCGCCCCTGCGGACGCCCCGCGCGACCTCCGCGGGAGCGTGTCGCGGCGCCGCCCGCTCGGGACGCCGTCGCCCGCAGCTCGGGGCGACGTCGCCGTGGCCATCCCCGCGAGGGCGCCATCGCCGCGAGGGCGCCATCGCCGCGGCCCCAGCACTCTCGTGCGCTGGTTGCGTGCGTTCCGTTGCACAGGTGTCGATGCGGTCGCTGGCGCTGCGACCTGGGCCCTATCGTGCATCCATGTGGTGCTCGAAGGGGCCCAGGTCAAAGACGGTGTGACGAGGGTGTTGCGAGTGCCGGGCGTTCGACACGCCGGCGTGACAGCTGGGTCACCGCTCCTCCTCCACGCTCGGACGTCATCACCCGAACTGCCCCTCTCGATGGTGCGCCGACCGCCTGCTGCGGCCTGGGGCTTGGCTAAGGTGAGCCGATGCCGAGATCGGAAGCTCGCGCACGCCCGCGAGCACGGCTGGCCGCCCCGCTCGCCGCACTGGCCGCAGCTGCCGCACTCGCGCCGGCCGGCTGTGGCGGTGGCGACGAGGAGCCCGCGAGCACCGAGGCCGAGCAGACGCCGCCGCCCGCCGCGTCCGGCGAGCCCTCGACCGCGCAGCCGCCGCCCGAGACGGCGCCCGACGGCGCCAGCGAGGACCCCGGGGATGGTGCGGAGGACGGCTCGCCCGAGGAGGCGCAGGAGGAAGCGCTCGCCGAGGACGCCGAGACCGGTCCCCTGCCGTGCCCGGACTTGGTCATCACCCCGGACAGCGGGAACGGGCTCTTCGACGTCGAGGCGAACGGCATCACCTGCGAGGACGCGGCGGTCGCGCTCGAGGCGTGGGGCGCCTCGGGCTTCCCCGGCACCGGCCCACCCGGCTTCGCCTGCAAGCCGGTGCCCGACGAGGCCTCCGGCCGCCTCAGCTGCGTGCAGGAGGCATCCGGGGGAGTCGTCGAGTTCACGCAGGGCCTGTAGCGCCCTGCGGTTGCTCAGAGCACCGCCAGGCTGGCGTAGTAGCCCACGACCGCGCTGAACAGCACCCCGTCCAGCCGGTCGAGCACGCCGCCGTGGGCGCCGAAGAAGCGACCGGTGTCCTTGGCCTCGAGGTCGCGCTTGACGAGCGACTCGAACAGGTCGCCGAGCGGACTGGCGAGCGCCACGCAGAGGCCGATCAAGAGGGCGTCGCCGGCCGCGAAGAAGTCCTGGTAGGCCACCGCGAAGCCCCAGAAGGCGAGCGTCCCGCCGACGACCCCCGCCAGCAGCCCCTCGACGGTCTTGTTCGGCGAGATGCTCGGCGCGAGCAGCCGGCGGCCCCAGGCGCGGCCGCCGAAGTACGCGCAGGTATCGCCGATGAAGGTCCCGATCATGACGTCGGCCACCAGCGCGCCGCCATGATCGAGCTCGCGCAGCAGCACGCCGTGCGCCAGCGCGACCCCGATCCAGAGGATCCCGAAGATCGTCGTCGCGATCCCCCAGGCCACATTCTTGCGCCCGCGGCGGGCGAGCGCGAGGGCGAAGGTCACCGGGAGCGCCGCGACGAGGCACGCGAGCATCGCCTCGCGGCCGCCGACGAGCGCCGCCACGAGCAGGGCGCCGAGCACGAGGAATCCGGCCAGGTCGATCGGCCGCGAGCGCCGCATGAGTCCGTAGAGCTCGTGCATCGCCAGGACGCCGAGCCCGAACAGCCCGGCCGCGAACCACGGGCCGCCGAGCGCGACGATCGCGATCGCGAAGGCGATAGCCGGGATCGCCGCAGCCACGCGGGGGCCGGTCTCCGATCGCTCGCGACGAGAGCCGTAGCGGTCCTCCCGGCGGCGCTCGCGCTGCGCGCGCGACTCGGCCGCTCGCTCGCGCGCGTAGCCCTCGCCGACCAGACGCGGGAAACGCTCCTCGCGTGACCCGCTGCCGCGCCGCCCGCGGCTCGACCGCCCGCGACCGCGGCGAGGCGGCACTACCGCGCCCCGAAGCGCCGGCGGCGGGCGTCGAACTCCTCGAGCGCGGACGCCAGGTGCTCGCGGTCGAAGTCCGGCCAGAGCGCCTCGGAGAAGACGAGCTCCGCGTAGGCGCTCTGCCACAGGAGGAAGTTCGAGAGCCGGTGCTCGCCGCTCGTCCGGATCAGCAGGTCGGGGTCGCCCATCTCCGGTGCGTACAGCAGGCGGCGGAAGTCCGCCTCGTCGCCGCCGTCGAACCTCAGCGCCGCGTCAAGGATCTCCGCGCGCCCGCCGTAGTTGAAGGCGATGAACAGCGTCATACGCTCGTTGTCGACGGTTTCCCGCTCCGCCCATCGCATCCGTTCCTGGAGCTGCTCGGAGACCTCCTCACGCCTGCCGACGAAGCGCATGCGCACGCCCTCCTCGTCGAGCTCCGTCGTCTCCGAGGCGATCAGGTCGGCGAACATGCTCATCAGCCCATCGACCTCGGCGCGCGGCCGCGTCCAGTTCTCGGTCGAGAACGCGTACACGGTCAGCTCGCGGACGCCGAGCGCGACCGCGGCGCGGACGGTCCGCTTGAGCGCGTCGGCCCCGCGGCGGTGCCCGGCAAGCACCGGGACGCCGCGCTCGCGCGCCCAGCGAGCGTTCCCGTCCATGATGATCGCCACGCGATCAGCGGGCACGGCGTGACCGGCTCAGCGGACCGTCCCGCGAAGGATTGGAGGCGCGGGGGCGGCCATCAGACCTCGAGGATCTCTTCCTCCTTGCCCGCGAGGACGTCGTCGATCTCCTTGATGCGCGCGTCGGTCAGCCTCTGCAGCTCGGACTCCGCGCGGTGCTCCTCGTCCGACCCCGTCTCGCCTTCCTGCTTCAGCTCCTTGAGGTCGTGCATGCACTCGCGACGGATGTTGCGCACGGAGACGCGGCCGTTCTCGGCCACGCCGCGGACGACCTTGACGAGCTCGCGGCGGCGTTCCTCGGTCAGCTCTGGGATCTGGATGCGGACCACGTTCCCGTCGTTCGACGGCGTAAGGCCGACGTCGGACTCGAGGATGGCCCGCTCGATCGCCTTGATCGAGGACTTGTCATAGGGGGTGATCGTCAAGAGTCTGGCCTCCGAGGCGGAGATGTTCGCGAGCTGGCGAAGCGCCGTGCTGGCGCCGTAGTAATCGACCTCGATGCGGTCCAGCAGATGCGGCGAGGCGCGCCCGGTGCGCACGGTGGCGAATTCGCTGCGCGTCGCCCCGACCGTCTTCGCCATGCGCTCGCCCGCGTCCTGCAAGAGCTCGTCGATCAACGGCCTCTCCCCCGAGCGCCGTCAGGTGGAGACAACGGTCCCGACGCGCTCGCCGCAGACTATCCGGTCGATATTGCGCTCGTCATCCATGTTGAACACGTGGATCGGCACCTCGTTGTCCATGCAGAGCGAGAGCGCCGTGGAGTCCATCACCTGAAGTCTCCGCTCGATCGCCTCCCGGTGGGTGACCGCGGGGAGGAAGCGCGCGTCGGGGGTCTGGGCGGGGTCGGCGTCGAAGACTCCCTCCACGCCGTTCTTGGCCATCAGGATCACCTCGGCGTGGATCTCGAGCGCGCGCAGGGCGGCCGCGGTGTCGGTCGTGAAGAACGGGTTTCCGGTGCCGGCGGCGAAGATCACGACGCGGCCCTTCTCGAGGTGGCGGATGGCGCGGCGGCGGATGTAGGGCTCGGCGACCTCCGAGATTGTGATCGCGGACTGCACGCGCGTGTCTGCGCCCAGCTTCTCGAGCGCGTCTTGGAGCGCCAGGGCGTTCAGGACGGTCGCGAGCATTCCCATGTAGTCGCCGGTCGCGCGGTCCATCCCGCCGGCGGCGCCGGCGAGGCCGCGGTAGATGTTTCCGCCGCCGACCACGATCGCGGCCTCGACGCCGCGCTCTGAGAGCGCCTGGACCTGCGTCGCGATCGCCGTGATTCGCTCGGGGTCGGCGCCGTGCTCGCGGTCGCCGAGCAGCGCCTCCCCGGACAGCTTCAGCAGGATGCGCCGGAAGACCGGCTGCCGGCCGGCTGCCGGCACGGCCTCCGGCTCGCGCCGGGCAGCGTCCATTCCCGAGCTATCCCTCCCCGACGGCGAAGCGCGCGAAGCGCCGGATCACGACGTTCTCCCCCGTCTTCGCCGCGGCCGCCGCCCTAAGCTCCTCGATCGTCTTGCCCTCGTGACGGTCCTCGTTGACGTGCACCTGGTTCAGCAGGACCACCCCTTCGAGCCACTTCCTGAAGAGCCCTTCCGCGACCCGCGGGCGAACATGCTCGGGCTTGTCGGCGGCCTGCTCCTCGTAGACGCGGAGCTCAGCCTCACGCTCGGCCTCCGGGACGTCGGTCTCGGCCACGTAGCGGGGGGCCGCAGCGGCGATGTGCAGCGCGACCTCGCGCGCGAAGGCGCGGAAGTCGTCGTTGCGCGCCACGAAGTCGGTCTCGCAGTCCACCTCCACCAGCACGCCGATCCGCGACGTGGCGTGGATGTAGCTCTCGATCGCCCCCTCGGAGGCGGCGCGCTCGCCGCGCTTGGCCGCCTGCGCCTGACCCTTTACGCGCAGGATCTCGACGGCTTTGTCGAAATCGCCGTCGGCCTCCTGGAGCGCCGCCTTGCAGTCCATCATCCCCGCCCCCGTGCGCTCGCGCAGCGACTTGACGTCGCTCGCCGTCACGGTCGTGCTCATCGGCTGACCTCCTGGCTCGCGCCGGGCGCCTCGCCCTGGGGTGCTCCCGCGCCTTCGCTCTCGGCCGCCTCGCGCCGTGCCTGCTCCTCGGCCTCCCTGCGTGCCTGCTCCTCGGCCTCGCGCCGTGCCTGCTCCTCGGCCTCCCTCCGTGCCTGCTCCTCGGCCTCGCGGCGCGCCTGCTCCTCCTCCCGCCGGAACTGCGAGGCGCGCTCCGCCGCGACGTCGCCGATCGCGTCGACGACGATCTTGCAGGAGCGGATCGCGTCGTCGTTGCCGGGGATCGGGTAGAGCAGCGGCGCGGGATCGCAGTTCGAGTCCACGAGCCCCATGATCGGGATGCCGAGGCGCTCAGCCTCGCGGAGCGCGATCGTCTCGGTCTTCAGGTCCACGATGAACACGGCATCGGGAACGCGCTCCATGTCGCGGACGCCGCCGAGGTTCATCTCGAGCTTGTCGCGCTCGCTCTCGGCCGCGATCCGCTCCCGGGTGGGAAGGAGCTCGAGCGTGCCGCTCGCCGTCCACTCCGTCAGCTCGTGCAGGCGCCTGATGCGCTTCGAGATCGTCTGGAAGTTCGTCAGCAGCCCGCCGAGCCAGCGCTGGTTGACATAGGGCATGCCGGCGCGCTCGGCGGCGTCCTTGACCGCATCGCGGGCCTGCTTCTTGGTGCCGACGAACAGGAGCGTCCCGCCGCGCCCCGCCAGCTCCGCGGCGTACTCCTGCGCCTGGCCGAGCAGGACGGCGGTCTTCTGCAGGTCGATGATGTGGATGCCGCCGCGCTCACCGAAGATGTAGCGCCGCATCCGCGGGTTCCAGCGACCCGTCTGATGGCCGAAGTGGACCCCGGCCTCCAGCAGGCCCTTGATGCTCACCTCATGAGCCACGTGACGCTCCCTTGTTCGGTTTCGCTCCGCTCGGGCGGTTGCGCGGACCCGGACGTGCGCCGGGCAGGGCCGCGTCGCCGCGGACGGAGGTAGCTTGCCTCGAGGACGGGAGGATAGGGCAGCCATGCCGGAGCCGGCCGACGGCCTGCTCTGCCGCCCCGTCGGTGTAGTCAGATCACATCGCGCCGCGGTCTGTAACGCCGGGAAGACACCAGTAGCCGTTCGGTCGCGTTCGACCGCCGGCGCGCCGACGTGGTGACCCAAAGGCCCGTATCTGATGACCTTCGGTGCCCACGTCCCGCGTCGAACCTCGTCGCCTGATCGTCCCGCGCCGAGCCCGACGCCCTGCATTCAACGTGGCTACGACTCTGCGCGCGCCCGCTCGAGCGCCTCGACGAGGTCCGCAGGGAGCGCCGAGCCGACGTCCACCCCCTCCCCGGTGACCGGGTGGTCGAACGCGAGCCGCGCCGCGTGGAGGAACTGCCGCCGAAGGCCGAGCGACGGCCGCGCGCCCCCGTAGGCGGCATCGCCCACCACCGGGTGGCCGATGGCGGCCAGGTGCGCGCGGATCTGGTGGGTGCGACCGGTCTCCAGGCGGACCTCGAGCAGCGTCGTGCGGGGTAGTGCCTCGACCTGGAGGAAGTGCGTCCGGGCCGAGCGCGGCCTGTCGGTGCGGGTCGAGACGACCGTGCGCCGATCGCGGTCGCGCCCCAGCGGCGCGTCGATCGTGCCGCTGCGGGACCCGGGGCGGCCCTCGACCAACGCTCGGTACTCACGCCGGATGCCGCGCGCGCGCAGGAGCGCCTGCAGGTCGCGGTGGACCGCGTCGGACTTGGCCACCACCAGCAGGCCCGACGTGTCGCGGTCCAGGCGATGGACCACGCCCGGTCGCCAGGGGTCGTCGCCACCGGTCGCGCGGCCGGCGAGGGCTTGGACGAGCGTTCCGCTCGAATGCCCCCGCGCCGGGTGGACGACGACTCCGGCCGGCTTGTCCACCACGATCAGGTGTCGGTCCTCGTACGCGACCGCGTAGGGGGCGCTCGGGCCGCGCTCGGCCGCCGGCGCCGGCGGCGCGGCCTCGACCGCGATGCGCTCGCCCGCGCGCAGGCGATGCCCCTTCGGCCGCCTGTCGCCGCCCACCGTGACGCGGCCCGCGTCGATCATCCGCTGGGCCGCCGCTCGCGACCCGATCTCCGGCCGGCGCCCGAGTGCAACGTCGAGGCGCGACCCCTCGTCGGCCGCCCCCGCCTCGACCTCGAGCACGCCGCCGCCCGTGGCCCGGCCGCCGCGCCCGATCCCGGTCACGAGCGCGCGGGCGCCGCCCCGCCCGACCGCCCGCGCCCGGGGCCCTCGGCCACGTAGAAGAGGCCCAGGACCCCGAGCACCACGAACGTGTCGGCGAGGTTGAAGGCAGGCCAGGCGATCGGGTCGATGAAGTCGACGACGGTGCCCTCACGCGCTCGGTCGGCCAGGTTGCCGAGCGCCCCCCCGAGGATCCAGCCGACGGGAAGCCACATCCAGGCGGTGCTTGCGTGGCGCGCGAAGTAGGCGAGGAGGGCGGCCAGCGCTCCTCCGATCAGGATCGGGACGAGCACCCCGGCTCCCGAGAGGGCGCCGAACGCGACGCCGGTGTTGCGCACGTGGGTCAGGTCCAGTCCGAGGAAGACGTTGACGCTCTCTCCGCGCACGAGCGACGACACCGCGATCGCCTTCGTTATCTGGTCGAGGCCGACCACCGCGGCCACCACCGCGCCGACGCGCGCCCAGGCCGCCGCCATCTACCCCGCGACGAGCGGAACGATGATGTTGAGGCCGACGATGATCAGCACGAAAGTCGCGATGATCGGCGTCAGGTCCAGGGCGGCGGGACCGAGCTTGATCGGCGGGATGAAGCGCCTGAAGACGTTGAGGTAGGGGTTGGTCACGTCGTTCACAAAGCCGAGGAAGGCGGCCAGGTAGCGGTTGTAGGGGATGTTGCGGAAGTAGGACTGGATCACGCGGATGAAGATCAGCGCGATGTAGAGGTAGATCAGCGTCACGAGGTACTGGGCCACGTCCGTGCGTGAGATCGCGAGGAAGAGCAAGTCGCTCACGGCCACGTCCGCATCACTTCGCCGGCGGAGCGACGACCGCGCTGACCGCGTCGTCGAGCGCAGAGCGGACGCCGGCGCGCTCCAGCGCCGCAAGGCCGCGGGCCGTGGAGCCGCCGGGCGAGGTCACTCGCCGCCGCAGCGTGGCAGGGTCAAGCCCGCGCTCGGCCAGCAGCGTGGCGGTGCCGGCCATCGTCTCGACGGTCATGCGAGCGGCCTCGGCGGGCGGGAGTCCCTGTCGCACGCCGGCGTCGACCAGCGCCTCCACGACAAGCGCGAAGAACGCCGGCCCGCAGCCCATCAGCGCGGTCGCGGCGTCGATCAGCGACTCGTCCAGCGGGACCACCGTCCCGAGCCGCCCGAACAGCTCCAGCACCTCCGTCTCCGGCCCGTCGCCGGCGCGGCCTCCCGGCGCGTAGCAGAACACGCCGCGGCCCACCTCGGCGGCGACGTTTGGCATCAGGCGGTAGACGGGCGTGTCGGGGTAGGCGCGCTCGACCTCGGACAGCGGCGTGCCGCCGAGGATCGATACGACCGCCTTCGCCTGGCCGCGCATGTCCGCGGCCACCGCGACGAGCTGCGCGGGCTTGTGGCAGAGGACGACGGCGTCGGCGCGCTCGGCCACCTGGGCGTTCGAGGCCACGGCCTCGCCGCTCACCTCGGCGGCGAGCTCGGCCGCTCGCGCCTCGTCGGGGTCGTGCACGAGCACGGGCTCGCCCCACCCGCGCGCGAGCGCCGCGGCCATGTTCCCCGCTCCGATGAGTCCGATCCGCACGGCAGTCAGGATATTGGCGCGGGAGACCGGCGCCCCACACGCGCGGCGCCTACAGCTGGTTGAAGAAGCCCTTCTCGACCAGCCGGGCGCGCTCTTCGGCGGAGACCTCGACGTTGCGCGGCGTGAGCAGGAACACCTTGTCGGCGATCCGCTGCATGCCGCCGTCCAGCGCGTAGGTGAGGCCGGAGGCGAAGTCGATCAGCCGCTTCGAGAGGTCGGTGTCGCTCGCCTGGAGGTTCAGGATCACCGGCACGGAGTCCTTGAAGCGGTCGGCGACCTGCTGGGCGTCGTTGAAGCTCTTCGGGATCACGAGGTGCACCTGGACGCCGACCTGGCCGTTCTCCACCGGCCTCAGCATCCGCGTCTCGCGCCCCGCCGACCGAGGCTCGGGGTCCGCGAAGATGTCGTCGATCTCGTCGCGCCGGCGGCGGCTCTGGAGGCGGCG
>Ga0136616_10001816_pt1 | contig 11261 bp, 9 predicted proteins | sample AntDrymUQ2992106_2_FD_106648 | JGI IMG/M metagenome (GOLD analysis project Ga0136616, IMG submission 106648) | Polar desert sand microbial communities from Dry Valleys, Antarctica - metaG UQ299 (21.06) | ecosystem: Environmental > Terrestrial > Soil > Desert | place: Antarctica: Dry Valley... | reverse complement strand
GCGAAGGTGGAGATCGCCGGCGACCCCAAGCGCGTCGCCAGCTGGCTCGACACCCCGGACGAACACCGGCTCGGCACGTTCGACGTCGAGTGGGTCGCCCCCAACGGCACCCCGGGCATCATCGCCGCCACGTTCACGACCCCCGACGGTCCCGTCCGCATCTGACCGCCACCGTGAGAGTCACGATCGAGGGTGCCATCCCCAGCCCCAACATCTGGCACCATCCACATGTCTACGAGATAGAGAACGCCGCCGTCGACCCCGACCGGGTCATCGAGCGCACCATGCGGGAGATCCGACCCTGGTCCGGAGCGACCATGCTCGACATCGGCTGCGGTACCGGCTTCCACCTCCCCCGCTTCGCGGCCGAGGCTGACCAGGTCATCGGTGTCGAGCCCCACCGGCTGCTCGCCACGGGCGCACGGAGACGTGTGGCGGCCCTGTCACACGTCGACGTACGAGTTGGATCCGCCCATCGGCTGCCCGTGGCCGACGCGAGCGTCGACATCGCGCATGCACGCTGGTCCTACTTCTTCGGACCGGGCTGTGAGCCGGGGCTGCGGGAGCTCGATCGAGTGGTGCGACGTGGTGGGGCGGCGTTCGTCATCGACAATGACGCGAGCCGCAGCACGTTCGGCGGCTGGTTCCGGCGTGCGCTGCCCGACTACGACCAAGACGCCACCGACAGGTTCTTCGCTCAGCATGGCTGGGAGCTCGTGGACCGCGAGATCTGTTGGCAGTTCGACACCCGCGCCGACCTCGAGGCCGTGGTCAGAATCGAGTTCGCGCGGACGCTCGCCGAGGCGATCCTCGTCGAGCACAGCGGGACGTACGTCGACTACGCCGTCAAGGTCCGGGTCCGCCAGTTCTGACCCGACCGGGTCGGGCATGTCCTGCCTTCGTTGTCGGCGCCGTCGCCTAACGTCGACGCCATGACCACCACCCCGTCCAAACGAGCCTTCGCGACCTACCGCTGCGCGGAGTGTGGCTGGACCTCGATGAAGTGGGTGGGCCGCTGTGGCGAGTGCCAGGCGTGGGGCACTGTCGACGCGGCCGGTCAGCCGAGGGTCGCCAGCGTGATGCCTGGGCCGGTGAGCGGGCCCGCGCTCCCGATCTCGTCGGTTGCGGGTGAGACCGCCACGACGCAGGCGACCGGCGTCGCCGAGCTCGATCGCGTCCTCGGTGGGGGGATCGTCCCGGGAGCGGTGCTCCTGCTTGCCGGCGAGCCTGGTGTGGGCAAGTCGACGTTGCTTCTCGAGGTGGCCGCCCAGGCCGCCCGCCGCGGCCAGAAGGTCCTCTACGTCTCCGGCGAGGAGTCGGTGGCACAGGTGCGGATGCGCGCCGCCCGCACGAGCGCCGTCGAGGACACCCTCTATCTCGCTGCTGAGATCGACCTGTCAGCCGCGGTCGCGCACGTGGATGCGGTCCAGCCTGACCTGCTCGTGATCGACTCGATCCAGACCCTCGCAAGCCGGGACATCGACGGCGTGGCCGGAGGTGTCACCCAGGTGCGAGCGGTGACTGCGGCCCTGGTGCGCATCGCCAAGGAGCGTGGTCTGCCGACGCTGCTCGTCGGCCACGTCACCAAGGACGGCTCTATCGCCGGTCCGCGCGCGCTCGAGCACATCGTCGATGTCGTGCTGCAGTTCGAGGGTGAGCGCAACGGCCGGCTGCGGATGCTCAGGGCCGTGAAGAACCGGTTCGGCCCCGTCGACGAGATCGGCTGCTTCGACCTCTCCGACGACGGGATCGTCGAGGTCGCCGATCCGACCGGGCTCTTCGTGTCGCGGCATCCGGAGGCGATCTCAGGGACCTGCATCACCGTCACGCTCGAGGGTCGTCGTCCCCTGCTCGCGGAGGTGCAGTCGCTCGTCACTCCTGGCAACGGACAGAGCCCGCGCAGGGCTGTGAGCGGGCTCGACTCCTCGCGGCTGGCGATGCTGCTCGCCGTGCTCGATCGTCGTGCGGGGCTCAAGCTGACCCCCCACGACATCTACGCCTCGACGGTGGGTGGCGCTGTGCTCAGGGGGCCATCCTCGGATCTCGCGGTCGCCGTCGCCATCGCCAGCGCTGCCACGAATGTGCCCGTTCCCAGTAACACCGTCGTCATCGGTGAGGTCGGCCTCGCGGGCGAGCTACGCCAGGTCCCGAGCTGCTGGCAGCGACTCTCCGAGGCAGCCCGGCTCGGCTTCACCCGGGCCGTGATCCCACGCGACCATCGAGAGAAACGCACCCACCGCGAGCTGGACAGTCTGCAGGTCGTCGAGTGCGCTGACCTCTTCCGTGCCCTGGCGATCCTCAACGTGGTCGGCGAAGGCAGCGTGCGACTCCCCGACGACCTTCGGCTTGGGTGATCACCCAACTCAGCCCGCCGCCGAGCCCTACACTGAGGGCGCACATCGGCGAGCACAGAGGGGGTCACAGTGGCGAGCGACAAGCCGTCCTCGGATGCGCGGCTGCGCGCCACCCTCGCCGCGGTGGCACCCGGCACAACTCTGCGGGAGGGGCTCGAGCGAGTGTTGCGCGGCCGCACCGGTGCACTGGTGGTGCTCGGCTACGACAAGACTGTCGAGTCGCTGTGCACCGGCGGCTTCACGCTCGACATCGACTTCACCGCCACCGCGCTGCGCGAGCTCGCCAAGATGGACGGTGCCCTCGTCTGCGACCGCGACGCCGCACGCATCCTGCAGGCTGGTGTCCACCTGATGCCCGACTCCACCATCGCCACCGAGGAGACCGGGACTCGCCACCGCACAGCCGACCGGGTCGCCCGGCAGACGAGACTCCCGGTCATCTCCGTGTCGCAGTCCATGAACACGATCGCCCTGTACGTCGGCGACACCCGGTACGTGCTCGAGGACACCGGCTCGATCCTGTCACGCGCCAACCAGGCCCTCGCCACGCTGGAGCGCTACAAGATGCGGCTGGACGAGGTGTCGGGGACGCTGTCCGCGCTCGAGATCGAGGATCTCGTGACGGTTCGCGACGTCGCCGCAGTCGTTCAGCGCCTGGAGATGGTGCTGCGGATCGCCAACGAGATCGAGGACTATGTGCTTGAGCTCGGCACCGACGGCCGGCTGCTCTCGCTTCAGCTCGAGGAGCTCGTGGCTGGGGTGGACCTCGACCGTGAGCTCGTCGCCCGCGACTACCTGCCGTCCGGTCGCAAGTCTCGGACCCCCCAGGCCGTGCTCGGCGACATCGACGAGCTCTCCGCCACGGAGCTCCTCGACGTCGGCACGGTGGTGCGTCCCCTCGGTCTGGGTGGTCATGAGAGTCTCGACAGCGCAGTGAGCCCGCGCGGCTACCGGCTGCTTGCCAAGGTGCCGCGGCTCCCGGGCGCGGTGGTCGAGCGTCTCGTCGACCACTTCGGCACGTTGCAGAAGCTGCTCGCTGCGAGCGTCGACGACCTGCAGGCGGTCGACGGCGTCGGTGACACCCGTGCCCGGTCGGTCCGTGAGGGCCTGTCGCGGCTGGCGGAGTCGAGCATCCTCGAGCGCTACGTCTGAGCTGCGGCGCGTGCCGGTCCTCGCGAGTGATAGTGCTTCTCGTTGTATGCGGGCAGCCCATGACGCTCAGGTCATGGGCGTGAGCACCGCGATCTGGTACCCGTCGGTTCCTTCGACGAGCTGGTAGCAGAAGCGCTCTCGCGCCCTTCCGCCGTAGGACCAGGTGACATCGGCCCAGAGGCTTCCGGGTGCCTCGCCCATGACGACGATCTGCTTGTCAACCGCGTCGACTCCGTCGTACTGGCTCCAGGAGGCGGCGAAGAACTCCTCGGTCTGGTCGGCGTCGGTGACGGGGATCGACTTGCCGGGGAACAAGATCAGCGAGGGGACCGCGTACATCCCCGCGATCGCCTTCTCGTCTCGGGCCAGCAGTGCGGACGCGTAGCGCTCGAAGAACTGGTGTGTCTTGTCGCTGGTATCTGTCATGGCACTGAGGATACGAATCAAAGCTGACACGCCCGTGTCGCCGTAGGATAGATCGTGTGGACCGAGGCATCTGGCTCGCCGCGTCCTCCCGCGACGGGCTCTCGTACGACGACGTTCCGACGGCCTGAGACCGGTCCGTCGCCTGGTGGGCAGGGCTGCTGCCCAGTACGATCGAGGCACTGCCCCCACGAGGAATGGATTCGCCGTGCGCCGTATTGTCCTCGCAGCCACGCTGCTGACAGCACTCATGACGGCGCTGCCGGCTGCCGCCATCACCAACGGGAGGGCCGACGGCAACCGCCACCCGAACGTGGGTGGGCTTGTCTCGCCGACGCAGTACTCCGACGGAACGTGGCTGTACTGCTCGGGCACGCTGATCTCGCCAACGGTGTTCTTGACGGCAGCTCACTGCGGCGAAGATGGTGAGCGAGTGGCGGTTACCTTTGATCCGTCGTACCAGGACGGGGACACGGTCTACGGTGGCACCTTCCAGGCCGATCCGGCGTACAGCCAGCGTCAGAACGACCCACACGACATCGCGGTCGTCGTCCTCGCCGACCCCATCACCAGCATCGCCCCGGCATCGCTGCCAGCGGCTGGCTCGCTGTCAGACCTCTCGCGGCGGCAGCGCATCACGTCGGTCGGCTACGGCGCCTACGAGGTGACCCGAGGCCCTGGCGGTCACCAGTTCCTCTATGACGACGTGCGGATGGTGGCCACCGGCACGCTGAACGCCACCACCAAGTCCTGGCTGCGCGTCTCGATGAACCCGTCCACGGGCAACGGTGGCACCTGCTACGGCGACTCTGGCGGGCCGAACTTCCTGGGCGACACCGATATCGTGGCCGCCACCACGATCACGGGCGACGCCATCTGCCGCGCTACAAACGTGGACTACCGTCTCGACACCGCGTCGGCACGGAAGTTCCTCGCGCAGTACGTAACGCTTCCCTGAGCGCTCCGCTCGCCAGGTTCGTACATGGGTGATTCGCTGGGCACGCGGCCCCATCCGCGCGATTTCCGTTTGGCGCAAGAAATCGCTCGGCGCCACGGTCTGGCGTGCGAGGACATCGCCCCCATCGTGGGTCACGGCTCGGTCAACCATGTCTGGGTCACGGGCGCTGGTGCCGCGCGATCCGTCATCCGGTTCGCAATCGATCCTTTGCGGACTAACGAGCTCGAGGTCGAAGCCTGGTGCCTGGACAAGGCGTCCACTGCGGGTATCCCGAGCCCAGGAGTCATCGCGCAGGGCTGCCTGAGAGCGGTCCCGTATCTCATTGAGACCTTCGTGCAAGGAGCTTCAGGGAATGAGCGCCGCTCTCCCGAGCTGTGGAGGACGCTCGGCAGCTACGCGCGGACCGTGCACTCCATTGCCGTCACGGATGATGCGCCTGCTGCGCTCTTCTCTCGGTTCGGTCGTGACCTGCACGAGGCCTGGAAGGGGCATCTCGCCTACAACGTGGCCCAGCTGACGCCGGCGGATCCCTTGATCGCACTGGGGGTGTATCCCGCTGGCAAGCAGGAGCGGTTACGGGCTGCTCTGACGGAGCTGAACGACGCCGACCCGGCCTTTGGGCTGTGTCACGGTGACCTCTCCTTGAGAAATCTCTTGGTTCCCGACACGTGTGATCCGGTGCTGATCGACTGGGGCTCAGCCTCCGCTGGCCCGTTGCCGTTCGGGGACCTGCTACCGGCCGTGAGAGGCCACCGGCTCATCGATGACCCGTCGAGCGCCGAGTTGGAGGCCTTCGCCGTCGGGCTCGGCGTGCGTCTCGAGGAGTGCTGGAACACGTTGGAGTCACTGCTGCTCCTCGATGCTCTCGACTTGGTCAGGTGGGCGATCGACCAGCGTCCCGATCGCCTTCACGACAGCATCGCTGCCGCACGCGCATGTATCGAGTCGCTCGGGTGTTCGTGACGGGTCGAGTCGTCACATACGGCATGGAGCCGGGCGACCGTGCGCCCGAAATCCGCTTGGTGAGTCGTAGACTGGGGTATGCCTCGAACTGGACGCCCGAAAGCCGAGCTGACCTTGACCGCCGAAGAGCGTGACCAGCTGACCCGATGGGCACGTCGGGCGAAGTCGGCGCAGGCGTTGGCGTTGCGCTCTCGCATCGTGCTGGGGTGCGCGGAGGGCGCCGACAACAAGACGGTCGCTGGCCAGCTCGGCTGTGCCGCGGCGACGGTGGGCAAGTGGCGTAGCCGGTTCATTGCGGATCGCCTCGACGGGCTCAGCGACGAGCCGCGCCCCGGCCGCCCGCCCTCGATCAGCGTCGACCAGGTCGAGGACGTGGTGGTCGCGACGCTGGAGTCGACGCCGAAGAACGCCACCCACTGGTCACGGGCGAAGATGGCCGAGCGGACCGGGCTGAGCAGGTCCACGATCGGGCGGATCTGGCGGGACTTCGGCCTCAAACCACACCGCGCCGATGGGTTCAAGCTCTCCAACGCCCCACTGCTGGTGGAGAAGTCTACGACGTCGTCGGCCTCTACCTGACCCCTCCCGAGGCCGCGGTGGTGCTCAGCGTGGACGAGAAGAACCTGGTGCAGGCGCTGGCCCGCTCCCAACCGACCTTCCCGATGATGCCGGGCATGCCTGAGAAACGCACCCACGACTTACGTCCGACATGGCACCACCAGCCTGTTCGCGGCGTTCAACACCGCCGACGGCACGGTGATCTCCAGCCTGCACCGGCGCCACTGGGCAACCGAGACTCACTCGGGCGACTTCTACAACAAACTACCGGCGCGGGACACTAGGTGATGTCGAAGTAGGCCTCGTGCGGCTCGCCGCCGATGAGCGCCGCCTCCACCCAGTATCCCCCTGGCTCCGGCAGCGTGTCGTAGAGCTGGCATCCCTCGCTCGACCGGCGGCCGTTCCAGGTGAACTCATAGCTCGACGGCGGATCGCTTCGTACGACGATCTGCTTGGCAAGCAACGCGTCCGGGCAGTCGTCGCTCGACCAGACGGTGTCGTCGCCGGACGTCACGTTGATGACCACGGTGGCCGGGGTCACCGACAGCGTGCACGCCGGGGTGTCGACGCTCGTCAGCACAAAGGTCGCGGTGTTGCTCTGCCCGGCCTTTGCGTCCGCGACGTCGATCGCAATGTCGACACCCGTCGGGTCACAGTCGCCCGTGGGCTCAGCGAGCGGCGGGGGCGGGGGCGGGGGCTTCCGGGGCTCCGGCTCCGGCTCCGGAGTCGGCCCCGACGTCGGCCGCGGGGACCCCGTAGCCGACGGAACCTGCGTTGTCGGCGCCGGCGTGCGCGGCCTGGCGACCGGCTCGGATGACGTGGTGGGCTCGGTCGTCGTGTCGACCATCGCCGGGGAAGGGGCCGACGGTGACTGCCCCACGTCGGACGCCGTGGTCTCGTTCGCGTCGCCGGCTCCCGACACCAGCCACCAGATCAGGGCCGTGACGACGACGATGACGGCCAGCGTCGCAGCTCTGCGGACCCAGTACACCTGCGGCGGAAGCGGGCCCGACGGCCGCATCACGGTACTCATCCACCCACGCTAACCCGGTCGGTCCCCGAAATCGTGGCATCATCGCCGTGACATGCCTGAATCCCTGCTGCACAATGCGGTTCTGCAGTGGTACGCCGAGCACCGGCGCGTCCTGCCGTGGCGGGCGCCGACAGCCGGTGGTTGGGCGGTGCTCGTCAGCGAGGTCATGCTGCAGCAGACCCCCGTGGGGCGGGTGCGGCCTGCCTACGAAGCGTGGATGCGTCGTTGGCCCACGCCAGCCGCACTCGCCGCAGACCGGCCCGGTGAGGCGGTGCGGATGTGGGGGCGGCTCGGCTACCCCCGCCGGGCGCTTCGGCTCCATGCGGCCGCCACGGTCATCGACCAGTTGCACGACGGGTCCGTGCCGACGACGTACGAGGAGCTGCGCGGTCTGCCTGGCGTCGGCGACTACACCGCGGCCGCGGTCACCGCCTTCGCGTTTCGCCGGCGCGCGGTCGTGCTGGACACGAACGTCCGCCGCGTGCTGACCCGGTCGCTGGGAGCCAGGGAACTTCCCGCCACCAACATCACCGTTGCCGAGCGTGAGCTCGCCGAGTCTGTCCTGCCGGCCGAGGACGACACCGCCGCGACTTGGAGCGTCGCCCTGATGGAGCTCGGCGCGTTGCTCTGTCGGCCGACGGCCCCAGCGTGCGGCCACTGCCCGCTGCGCGACGTGTGCGCGTGGAGGGCGGCCGGCTACCCGCCCCATGTCGGTCCCCAGCGCCGCGGTCAGACGTATGCCGGAACCGACCGCCAGTGCCGCGGACGCATCCTCGGTCTGCTCCGTGACAGCGACGAGCCAGTTCGACCCGCCTTCGCAGCAGCGGTGTGGGACGACGCCGAGCAGCGGGACAGAGCGCTCGCCTCACTCATCGAGGACGGTCTCGCCGTCATTAGTAGCGACGGTCGACTCGCACTGCCCTGAGACGTCTTCCTCGAGGCCCGGAGGACGAGAGGCGAGCCGCCGGCCTCACGATCGCGCGGCCACCCGCGATTGCGGGAAGGTGCGGGCCGACCCGGCCGAGATCTGCAGATTCCCGCAATTCGCGGAGACGGGACGGTCAGGCGGTCGTCGGTGGCAGCGCCTCTTCGACCGGAGGAGCATCGGGGAGCTCCGACTTCTTCGTCCCGGTGAACGTGAACTGCTGGTCAGCGCCCTCACCCTCGACGTCGACGAGCACGATCTGCCCCGGACCCACCTCGCCGTACAGCATCTTCTCGGCGAGCACGTCCTCGAGGTCGCGCTGCACTGTGCGGCGTAGCGGCCGAGCGCCCAGCACCGGGTCGAAGCCGCGCTTGGCGAGCAGCTCCTTGGCCGCGGTGGTGAGCTCGAGCGCCATGTCGCGGTCCTTCATCCGGATCTCGACGGCGTCGATCATGTAGTCGACCATGTGGACGATCTCGTCCTGCGTCAGCGGCGGGAAGACGATCATCTCGTCGACTCGGTTGAGGAACTCGGGGCGGAAGTGCTGCTTGAGCTCGTCGGAGACCTTCGCCTTCATCCGGTCGTACGACCCCTGCTGGTCGCTGGACTGGCTGAAGCCGAGGTTGACGCCCTTGGTGATGTCTTTGGTGCCGAGGTTGGTCGTCATGATGATGACGGTGTTCTTGAAGTCGATGACCCGGCCCTGCGAGTCGGTCAGGCGACCCTCCTCGAGGATCTGCAACAGCGAGTTGAAGATGTCGGGGTGGGCCTTCTCGATCTCGTCGAACAACACCACCGAGAACGGCTTGCGGCGGACCTTCTCGGTCAGCTGGCCGCCCTCCTCGTAGCCGACGTACCCCGGCGGCGAGCCGAACAGGCGCGACACCGTGTGCTTCTCGGAGAACTCGCTCATGTCGAGCTGGATGAGCGCGTCCTCGTCGCCGAACAGGAACTCGGCCAGCGTCTTGGACAGCCAGGTCTTCCCGACTCCGGAGGGGCCGGCGAAGATGAACGAGCCACCGGGACGTTTGGGGTCCTTCAGACCGGCACGGGTACGACGGATCGCCCTCGAGAGCGCCCTGATCGCCTCGTCCTGGCCGATGACGCGCTTGTGGAGCTCGTCCTCCATCTTCAGCAGCCGGGTGGACTCGGCCTCGCTGAGCTTGACGATCGGGATGCCGGTGGCCGTGGCGAGCACCTCGGCGATCAGCTCCTCGTCGACCTCGGCGACGACGTCCATGTCGCCGGCCTTCCACTGCTTCTCGCGCTCGGTCTTGGCGACGATGAGCTTCTTCTCCTCGTCGCGCAGCGACGCGGCGAGCTCGAAGTCCTGCGCGTCGATCGCGCTCTCCTTCTTGCGGCGTACGTCGGCGATCTTCTCGTCGAACGCGCGAAGGTCCGGCGGAGCGGTCATCCGGCGGATGCGCAGGCGCGAGCCGGCCTCGTCGATGAGGTCGATGGCCTTGTCGGGCAGGAAGCGGTCGGAGACATAGCGCGCCGAGAGCGTCGCCGCCGACACCAGCGCCTCGTCGGTGATCGTCACCCGGTGGTGTGCCTCGTAGCGGTCGCGCAGTCCCTTGAGCATCTCGATCGTGTGGGCGATCGACGGCTCGGCCACCTGGATCGGCTGGAAGCGCCGCTCGAGCGCGGCGTCCTTCTCGAGGTGCTTGCGGTACTCGTCAAGCGTGGTCGCGCCGATGGTCTGCAGCTCGCCACGGGCAAGCATCGGCTTGAGGATGCTGGCGGCGTCGATCGCGCCCTCGGCGGCCCCGGCGCCGACGAGCGTGTGGATCTCGTCGATGAAGAGCACGATGTCGCCGCGGGTGCGGATCTCCTTGAGCACCTTCTTGAGTCGCTCCTCGAAGTCACCGCGGTAGCGGGAGCCGGCCACCAGTGCGCCGAGGTCGAGCGTGTAGATCTGCTTGTCCTTGAGTGTCTCCGGCACGTCGCCCTTGACGATGTCCTGGGCCAGGCCCTCGACGATCGTCGTCTTGCCGACACCGGGCTCCCCGATGAGGACCGGGTTGTTCTTGGTACGACGCGAGAGGATCTGCATGACCCGCTCGATCTCCTTGCCTCGACCGATCACGGGGTCGAGCTTGCCCTCGCGGGCGGCCTGCGTCAGGTTGCGCCCGAACTGGTCGAGCACCAGCGAGGACGAGGGAGCGCCCTCGGTCGCAGTGCCCGCAGTGGCGGTCTCCTTGCCCTGGTACCCAGACAACAGCTGGATCACCTGCTGGCGGACCCGGTTGAGGTCGGCGCCGAGCTTGACGAGGACCTGGGCGGCGACCCCGTCGCCCTCCCGGATGAGGCCGAGCAGGATGTGCTCGGTGCCGATGTAGTTGTGGCCGAGTTGCAGCGCCTCCCGCAGGCTCAGCTCGAGAACCTTCTTCGCCCGTGGCGTGAAGGGGATGTGGCCGCTGGGTGCCTGCGGGCCCTGACCGATGATCTCCTCGACCTGGGCGCGGACGGCCTCCAACGAGATGTTCAGGCTCTCGAGCGCCTTGGCCGCGACGCCCTCACCCTCGTGGATCAGACCGAGCAGGATGTGCTCCGTGCCGATGTAGTTGTGGCTGAGCATCCTGGCCTCTTCCTGTGCCAGGACGACAACACGGCGTGCGCGGTCAGTAAACCTCTCGAACATGATCTCGCTCCCTCGGTCGTGCGCTCACCCACCATGTTAGTCGCCGCTCACGCATGTGAGGCGGGCCATGGACAAGTAGCAGTGACCGTGGTAACCCGCATCACCGCCTGAATGTTCCGCCAGACACGTTCGATCTCGCGATCAGGGCGTCCGGCGCCGCCGGCGCGCTGGGGCCCCAAGGCTCAGCGGGAAGGCTGACTGGGAGGCGCTTCCAGCTCAGTGGGCAGCGGCGTACGCGGAGCGGACCTCCG
>Ga0136616_10001811_pt1 | contig 11265 bp, 8 predicted proteins | sample AntDrymUQ2992106_2_FD_106648 | JGI IMG/M metagenome (GOLD analysis project Ga0136616, IMG submission 106648) | Polar desert sand microbial communities from Dry Valleys, Antarctica - metaG UQ299 (21.06) | ecosystem: Environmental > Terrestrial > Soil > Desert | place: Antarctica: Dry Valley... | reverse complement strand
CTCCATTGATTGGTAGCGGTATCAATCAGTGAGATCATCCGACATCATGCAGGTTCCCTTACCGTGTTTTTATCTAACTGGCTGATAATACAGTCATATTTGTGGGGATACCTCAGGGTCGGAGCCCCTTTCTGTGAAAGGCCTTTCTTAGCCAAGTGCACCGCGGCTTCAGAAACGGCGTTCGCCATTGCCGCCCTGGCAGCGAAATATCCTGTCTCAGTCCCATCGTCACTCTTCGATCTACCGCCAAGCGCTAATACCTGAACACATTGAAGCCTCGCGTCAGGCATCTTCAAGTCCTCGCCCTCACTTCGAGCGATGTCCGCGATTGACCTCAGCATAATCGTCGTGGATACGGGAAGCTCGATTGCGAGCGCAGGCAAACCAAAGGCGCCTCCAAGCGCGCCCGTTGTTCCTACCGCTAGTTTGTGCCACCAGTTCGATGGAGATTCCCGTTGACTGTGATCCATGGTCCAGAGGGCGACATCGAGTACCGTCTCGATCGATTTCCGAGCGGCATCATTCACCACCAAATTCCATTTCTTGGGCAGCAATTCAAAGCCCTTCTCAATTGGGACACCGACAAGATTGCTGAGCTTGGCAGCGAGACCGGGGCTTTCGAAAAGGAGCTTCGCTGTCCTTATGTCCTCGAGTTCCGAGGATGAAAGTGTCATGCAAGATTCCTAGATTGAGGGGGCTAGACGTTGCGCTTGAGCGGCGAGCGGAGGCGGCGCGCGAAGCGCCGACGTAGCGAGTCCGTCTCGAAGCGCCTGTTATGCATTTCTTAGTCTGCTACTTGAAATCGAGCGTGAATTCATAGGCTCCATTCAGATCTGCCACGGTCAATTGCTTTAACTCTGCGTTGTAACTCATTTTGAGCCAACCCGGCTTGAACCGTTGGTAGTCGATTCCAAAGCTTTAATGGTTTCATCAAACTCGCTAAATGGTCCATCTCCAGAGTTCCAGTTCGAGTTAATTACGACTTCGATTAATCCAGACGCCATTGTCTTGCGATTCCGAAACCTAGCTTCTAGCGTCTTCGTGAGCTGTTGGGCGGGGCGTATCCTCAAATCTGCCATACAGTCAGCGAGCGCACCAATCGAGTGTAACTCCATAGCAATCTATTTAGTGAAGTGCATAACTAATAAGCGCGCTACGCGCGTCGAGTCGCCGGTTACGGCGCCCGCGCCCAAACCCACCTCCGATCTCAGCCCCCTTTTAACCCGTCGCGTAACGGCGTTGGTTAGTCGCTTTGGCGACGAGACTCACCGCGCAGTACTTAAACTCGGGAATCTTCCCGAAAGGGTCCAAGGCATCATTGGTGAGGATGTTTGCGGCCGCCTCGTGGTAGGAGAAAGGCATGATGACGGTCCCGCGTTGAATACCGTTGGCGGTGCGCGCGGGAGCTTCGATGGCCCCGCGGCGCGATGCCACGATCAACACATCACCGTCTTTGCCACCGATCGAGGCCAAATCTTCGGGATTGATGTAGATCGATGCGCGCGGCTCGATGGCATCGAGCACTACCGAGCGCCGCGTCATGCTCCCCGTATGCCAGTGCTCGAGCTGCCGGCCGGTCAAGAACACGAAGGGATAATCGTGATCGGGAAGCTCGGCGGCTTTGGTGTAAGCCGCGGGAACAAAGCGGCCTTTACCGCTCTTGGTCGGAAATCCGTCTTGAAACAGGATGGGTTCGCCCGGATCGCCTTCCTGCTCGCAAGGATAGGTGACCGAATCGTCTTTCTCCAAACGTTCCCAGGTGATCCCCGCCATGCTGGGCGCGGCCTTGCGGATCTCCGCGAACACCTCGGCCGGACCGGAATACGACCAATCGAGACCCAAGCGGCGGGCCATTTCTTGAATGATCCAGAGATCCTGGCGGGCATCGCCCGGCAGGTCAATCGCTTGCCTTCCGAGCTGCACGCGCCGGTCGGTGTTGGTGAAGGTCCCGGTCTTTTCCGCAAAGGCCGAGGAGGGCAGCACCACGTCCGCGAAACCCGCGGTTTCGGTGAAGAAGATATCCTGGACCACCAAGTGGTCGAGCTCGGCGAGCGCGGTGCGGGCTTGGTTCAGATTGGGATCGGACATCGCCGGATTCTCGCCCATGATATACATCCCCTTGATCGTACCGGCATGGACGGCGTGCATGATCTCGACGACGGTCAAGCCGGGTTTTGGGTCGAGCGCGGCGCCCCACAGTCGTTCGAATTTGGCGCGCACGCCGGGGTCGGCGACCGGCTGATAATCGGGGTAGACCATCGGGATGAGTCCGACATCGGAGGCCCCTTGCACGTTGTTCTGTCCGCGCAAGGGGTGCAAGCCTGTCCCGCGCCGGCCGATCTGGCCCGTCATGAGCGCCAAGGAGATAAGGCAGCGGGCGTTATCGGTCCCGTGCACATGCTGGGAAATCCCCATGCCCCAGAAGATGATGGCGCGCTCGGCCTTGGCATAGAGCCGTGCGACCTCCTTGATGGTCTCGGCCGGGATCCCGCAGATGGGCGCGACCTTCTCGGCGCTGTAGCCCTGGATCCGCGTCCAGAGATCATCGAAACCCTCCGTATATTTTTCGATGTAGGTCCGGTTGTGCAAGCCTTCCGAAACAATGGTGTGCATCATGCCATTGAGCAACGCGACGTCCGTGGCTGGATGTAATTGCAGAAAATGGGTCGCATGCAGCGCAATGTCCGAGCCGAAAGGTTCGATGACCACAAGTTTCTTACCCGCACGGGCGGCGTTCTTCATGAAGGTGGCGGCGACCGGATGATTGGCGTTGGGCCGCGCGCCGATGATGACGATGACATCCGCCTCGACGCCGTCGGCGACCTGATTGGATACGGCTCCGGAGCCGATCGTCTCCAGCAATGCAGCCACCGAAGAGGCGTGACATAAGCGCGTGCAATGATCGACGTTGTTGGTCCGGAAACCGGTGCGCACGAGCTTTTGGAACAGGTAAGCCTCTTCGTTGCTCCCCTTGGCGCACCCAAACCCCGCGAGGGCTTGTGAGCCCACTTGGTCGCGAATGCGGCGCAAGCCGCCGCCGGCGCGCTCCAACGCTTCCTCCCAGGTCGCCTCGCGGAAGTATTGATAGACTTCTTCCGGAAAGATGAGCTTCGGCGACTTCGGTACGCCGTCGCGCCGGATCAAGGGCTGGGTCAGGCGCTCCTTATGGTGCACATAGTCGAAGCCGAAACGTCCCTTGACGCAGAGACGCCCATGATTCGACGGGCCGTCGCGTCCTTCAACGTAGTAGATCTTATTGTCCTTGACATTGAAGGTGAGCAGACAGCCGACGCCGCAGTAGGGACAGGAGGAGGCCACCTTCTTGTCGGAACGCACGAGGCCGGCATTCTCGGCCGGCATAAGCGCGCCCGTCGGGCAGGCTTGCACGCATTCCCCGCAGGCGACGCAGGTGCTCACGCCCATCGGATCATCGAGGTCGAAGACGATTTGCGAGTGCAGGCCGCGGAAAGCATAGCCGATCACATCATTGACTTGTTCTTCGCGGCAAGCCCGTACGCAGCGCGTGCATTGGATACAAGCGTCGAGATTCACCGCGATGGCGGCGTGCGACAGATCGGCGCGGGGTTGCTGCCGGCCAGGGAAGCGGGGCCGCCCGAGCTCCAACCTTTCCACCCAGTGATCGAGCTCGGAGCGCGGCGTATAGGGCGATCGGCCCTGGCTCGGCATGTCCGACAACAATAACTCCAAGACCAGTTTCTGCGAATGCCGCGCCCGCTCACTCGCGCTCGAGACCTCCATGCCGTCCGTGGGTCTTCGGCAACAGGAGGGTACTAAGGCGCGTTCGCCCTTGATCTCGACCACGCAGGCGCGGCAATTCCCGTCGGGGCGATAGCCTTCCTTGTAGCACAGGTATGGGATCTCGGTCCCAAGCCGTATGGCTGCTTGCAGAATAGTCTCACCCGGCAGCGCGTCGGCCTCGCGGCCGTCGAGCTTGAAGCGAATGGTCTGCTGTTCCGGAACGATTTTTGGGTTCGCCGCCATCAATTAAACTCCTCGGGAAAGTATTTCATCGCGCATCGGAGCGGGTTGGGCGCCGCCTGGCCGAGACCGCAGATCGACGCGTCCTCCATGGCGCGCGCCAGCTCTTCGAGTAAGGCCCGATCCCAATGGTGCTTTTGCATCAATGCGACCGCCTTCGCGGTGCCGACGCGACAAGGGGTGCACTGGCCACAGGATTCATCGGCGAAGAAACGCATGGCATTGAGCGCGGTCTTACGCGCACTGTCGTACTGCGACAGCACGATGATTGCGGCCGATCCGATGAAGCATCCGTAGGGCGTCAAGGTATCGAAATCGAGCGGGACATCTCCAAGCGACGCCGGTAGGATACCGCCGGAAGCCCCGCCGGGGAAATAGCCATAAAACTCATGTCCCGGCAGCATACCGCCGCAATATTCCTCGATCAATTCCCGCATCGTGATACCCGCCGGGGCCAGATACACCCCCGGAGTCCGCACCCGCCCGCTGACCGAAAACGAACGTAATCCCTGGCGGCCGTGGCGGCCCTGCGAGGTGAACCATTCGGGGCCCTGCTCGATGATGTCGCGCACCCAGTGCAGGGTCTCCAGGTTGTGCTCGAGCGTCGGGCGGCCGAACAGCCCTACCTGCGCCAGGTAGGGCGGACGCAAGCGCGGCATGCCGCGTTTGCCTTCAATCGATTCGATCATCGCGGATTCCTCACCGCAAATGTATGCCCCGGCGCCGCGGCGGAAATGGATCGGCGGAATGATGCAGGGAGTGTTGCGGCGGAGCTTTTCGATCTCCGCGGTCAACATCGTTCGGCAACCCGCATACTCGTCGCGCAAATAGATATAGACTTCCTCCGCTTCGATGGCCCAGGCCGCGATCAAGGTGCCCTCGAGGAAGCGGTGCGGATCGCGTTCCAAGTAATAGCGATCCTTGAAGGTGCCCGGTTCCCCTTCATCGATATTGATCGCCACCAAGCGCGGCTTGGCTTGGCCGCGCAGGATGCGCCATTTGCGCCCGGCCGGAAAACCGGCCCCGCCCAATCCGCGCAGATTGGAATCTTCCAATGCCTTTATGACGCTCTCGACATCGCGCTCACCGTTGACGCAGGCCGCGAGCGTCTTGTAACCGCCGCGCACGACGTAATCGTGATAGTCGATCCCAGCGGGCGGTATGGCTTCCGTTTGCTTCTCGGAGACGGCCTTCTCCACGCTGTAGGGGGTGGCCCATTCGAGCGCGTGGGTGCCGACCACGGCGACCGGCGCCCCGCCGCAGCGTCCGACACAGGGCGCCGTTTTCACGCGCAACTGCGGTCCGACGCGGCGCTGCAGATCCATGATCAATTCCTTGGCCCCGAACATCTCACAGGTGACCGAGTCACAGACTCTCACGGTGAGCGGGGGAGGGGGCATATCATCCTCCTTGACGACATCGAAATGGTGGTAAAAGGTGGCGACTTCGTAGATCTCGGTGGTCGGGAGGTTCATCTCTTTCGCCAGGGCGACGATATGCGCGGCCGATATGCAATGATGGCGATCCTGGATTTTGTGGAGAAACTCGATTAGGAGATCGCGACGCCTCGGGGTGTCCCCCAGCAACTCGCGAATCTCGGCAAGCGCCTTCGGTTCGACCTTGCGGCCGCGCCGCCGGCCCTCTTTTTCGCCCTTGCCTTTAATGAGTAATGCCATGGTGTCCTCAGACCTTGTGAATCTACTGCGCATCCCGCTCGCTGCGGCGCGTGCTAGCTCCTCGCCTATCGGCGCCCATAACCGGCAGCAAAAAGCATAGAGACGAAGGAGCGACGCTTTTTACTGTCCGAGTTGATGGCCTTGTTATGCGAAGTTCCAACTATACCGACACCTATTGCTGGGTTCTGCTTCCAAATACTTCGTATTTAAGCCCACAACGGCAGCTACTAATTTTAAATTGAATGCTACAAACTCCAGACCAAAGTTTTCTTCAGGATATTCGTAGCCGATAGGATGTCCCGCATATTTTGCTTCATGTACAAGCTCATTACGAATTATAGAAAGCCTACTTGTTTTCGGTTTGCTGTTGATAAGCTTTGCCCAGTCGGGTAACTGGACTCCGTACTTTGCGGCCAGGTCTACCGGACGGGAAGCGTGACTATCTGATTTGATCCCGGATGTTCTATATAAACCGTCCAATACCTTATATTGAGCGTCGAATCGATCCCAAGCAAAATTGTATGTTTGACCTATTAACAACCAGTGAAGAATTGCAAACATTTGCTTCCTTTCTTCAGGATATGAACGATCGTAATAAAAATTAAAAGCCCTCATTCCTTTTTGATGATCATTTCCAACTAATATCACACCTGTAAGCTTTCCTTCCTCATATGGAATTTTGTTCAAGCACAAATAACCCGCTGGAGATAAGTATAATCCGTGCAAGAATCCGTAACTTAGAATTAGAAATTTCGCTTTCTCTTCGTTATGTGGGTGGATGGTTATTGAGTGGGTAGGCTGTACAGTAAAGAAATTGGATGTCACTTTTGAAGCTTGGTTTTTGAATTTTGAACTTTCTGTTGCAGTCAAGCTTACTGTTTTGAGAGGCGGATAGACCCAACCGTTGCCAACGTAAGCTGTTTCGTAGAACCGTCTGACAATCTCTTCGTGATCGTGACGAGGTTTAATCTCGATACCATCAACATCAAAGCGCCGATTGTCTAAAAGAAATCCAAATTCCATATCACATGATCTTGATCGCATAAACGCTCAAGCTCACCGCCGGCTGCGCAGCAGCCGTCCGGGTGGGGCACGTTGTTGGGCCTCATGGCTTTACGTCTGATTCCCCGGTGCCGTTGCCACGACCACCCGCGGCGGCTGGCGAATCGTCTGTGGCTGATTCCTTGTCTATCATCTTTCGGAGCGCTTTACTCGCCGCACGAGCGATCTTCTTGCGAGCTTCTTCGGCTTTGTCGCCTTCCATTACTTCGCGTTTAATAACTTCCGCAGTAAAGACGGTTCTAATTTCTTCGATGTTTATTTTCACGTCTGGGGATACTCGACGCAGCTCTCTTCTAACGACTTCCAACACTGGATCAGTTAGCACTATGGCGCCGAGGAAGAAACGGCTGAGCGCTTGCTTTTGACTGTGGTAGTCCCCGAGAACCGACTTGATCCAACCCTCCTTGCAGAATAGGTAAAGCGCTTCTATGTCCTTCGCGCTTTTGGGGTTTAGACTGCAAAAATCAACGTCGACGACAAGCTCATGGGCGATTGGTTTTGTGAAGGTGACCTTATAAAACCGCCAATAGCTTCCGTTTGTTAGCACGACCCAGTCGACGCCCTGATTCGCGGCGTAGTCCACGACCTGCTTTACATGCGCTTCCTTCAACTCAAGCCCTATCGCTTTAACTTCAATGAGCGATTGGAGCGCGCCTTCAATTTTTGTGGCTAGGTCGCAGTATGTGCTACGAATAGCGTACTCAGACGTGATTTCTGAGTATTTGTCGTACCCAAATATCTCAGCCAGCATGTCCACAATGATCGTGACGGTATCGGACTCTCCAACGTCACGTGACTTGGCAGCGAGCAGTACTGGCTGAAACCGCTTGAGCCCCGCTACGAGGCGCTCTGCGACTTTGCTTGGAACCGTTGCCATTTAAAGATCCCCTAGATAAACGACGCGGCAATTGTTACTCCGATTTGAGTGAGGTCCAACGAGTTGATACGTCTCGTCGCTCGCTCAGCGGCTTCTGGCGCTCGGGGCTGGTCGTGACGATGTATTCACAACCTCTCAGAGCGCCGAATGTAAAACTAACAGCTCGCCCTTTCCGCCGAGCGCGAGATCGCCGCTGAAGCGCTCCGCCTCGGGCCCGATATTGCGCAGCAAGGCGAGCTTACGGTAGGAGTTGCTCAGTTGCCGGAACAGCAAACGCAGAAACTCCATCTTGAGGACACCACAGGAATTGAAGGTGGCGCTGATCTCGGCGGGCTTGCGGGCGAATACGATCGTGCCCCGGCGCATGCCAATCCCGGGATAGCATCCGCTTTGCCCGAGCACCAGGATGGTTCCCCCTTTCATTCGGCTGCCGCAATAATCGCCGCTATTGCCGCGCACGTAGATGATCCCGCGCCGCATGCGGTCGCCGACGCGTGCACCGGCGTCGCCCGAGACGATGATGACTCCCTCCGACATGCCCTCAAGCGCGCCGGCCTCGGCGCCGCCGAGGAAGTCCCCGGTATTAGCTTGTACCTCGATGTAACCACCGCGCATCCCGCGTCCGGTTCCATGACCGGCCGATCCGCGCACCGCGATCGTCCCGCCACGCATGTTGCGGCCGACATCGTCACCGGCGCGGCCTTGTACCGAGATGCTCCCAAAGCTCATCGCCATGCCGATGCCGTAGAGTTTATCGCAAGCGCGGCGGATGTGGATCACGCTCGTGTCCTCGCCCTGGACCTCGAAAAGCTCATGCAGGCGCAGGGAGCGGTTACCGCAGGTGAGCTTGATTTGCTCGATGGCGGGGCGGCCCATTGCCTGTAAGCCATCGGGCGTGAGAAGCCCGATATCCACCTCTTGGGCCGGGCGCGTCCGCAGCGTGAGCGTGAGCGGGGTCAAGTGAGGATCTCGCGCAAGTGAAAATGATAGGGACCCAATTTACCGCCGTAATTCCCGGCGCTGATCCCGTAGATCCCCTTTTTCGGCCCGAACTTACACACGGTTTCGATTCCGGTCCGTAGCGATTCACGGATGGCCTCTTGATCGAGCGCATCGACGACCACCTCCAGCACCGAGCCGACCTCGGGGGTCAAGCTCGAGCGTACCCGGCCCTTCAAGGTGGGACAATACGCTTCATTGGTGGATGCTTTCATAAACTTGTACTTCGAGCCCACCTTGGAACCGGAGCCGACGATACCCCCCGGGAAGCACGTGACGGCGCGCGGCACCCGGCGAATGGCTTTAACCGCCTGTTCACAGGCCGTCAACGCATGCCGCGTGGTTTTCGCGAATACCAGGAAATTGCCGCCCCCAACCGCGTTCGCGACCCCGGTCTTCTCTTCACAGACGAATTCCCCGTGCATGACGGGAATGCGCCAATAGCGGATGCCGTCGATACGCTTGGCGATCTGATAGCCGTCGCCGAAGAACCGGATACTGCTTCCGAGCTTGATAGAAGGCTCGCAACGCAGCCCGGCGAAACAAGCGCTGGTCGCGGTGGTCATGACCGACTGCCCGACCCGACGCAGCACCTGATCCGCTAATTGTTTCACGGACATCGCGAAAATGATGACCGCGATCCCCGGCCGGCCGTCGGGCGTATCCGCGGGGTCGAGATCGCACTCGATGTCCGCCTCGCATCCGCAGGCGATGACCGAGGAGGCGAATCCGGTGAGCGAATTGGCGGCGCGGTAGGCTGACTTCAAGGTCATCGCGGTAATGATGAGCCGCGTTGCCTTCATCGGAAAGGCTTCGGCGAACGTGTCCTCGATGTAGACGCCGTTGATGTTCATGCGGCCTGCCGCGGCGTGCATTTGGCGATCAAGATCCGGCCGCGTCCTTCGCCGGCGATCTCCTCATCGCGCAGTTTCCTATTCTCCCATCCCAGCGTATGGTATTTCTCGAGATGCGGCCGCAGGGTGCGCTCGATGCCCCGATCGTAATCAGGCCGTGCCACATGGGTACCCCCATGCGTGATCTTGATCACTTTACCGTTTTTCACGACCAACTCACCGTCTTTGAATACGAACCGGGGCTGGGAGAACATCCGCTCGCGATCCCTGTGTTCCTTATAGACCGTGATGTCGGCCGCTGCGCCGAGGCCGAGGTGGCCGCGATCGGTCAATCCTAGGCTCCGGGCCGGCGCGGCCCGCGTCATGATGGCGATCTCGTACAAGCTGTATTCCCGGTCGAGACTCCCGAGCGTGCTCATCGCCGCGGCGCCCCGATGGATCGTCGCCAGCCTCTCGTTACGGTAGCTCTTGTCCATCAACAAGCGGATGAGGTGCGGATAGGTCGTGAACGGCGCCCCGTTGGGGTGATCGGTGGTCAGGAAAATACGCCAGGGGTCTTTGACCAACAGAAACAATTCCAATCCGATCGCCCACTGTAGCGAGTTCACGAAGCTCTTGTCCCTGTAGCGGAACGGCACCACGCCACAGCCGGCGTCGCACTCGATGTCCATGCACACCCATTTCTTGGGATAAGCGCTGGCGCGGTTCCGGTGCTGCGCCATGGTATCGCCCGAGGCCGTGACAGTCTGGCCGAACATGATCTGACCGACGTCGATGGAGATATTCTGGTGCGCATTGACGCTCTCGGCGATGCGCGCCGCGCCGGAGGAGAAGCGGCGGTCGCCTTCCGTGCCATAACTGTGGAATTGCACATGCGTCAGGTGCAAGGGTAGGCCATCGCTAGCGGCGATCGTTTTCAGCGTGGTATCGACATTGCCCGCGACGCCGAGATTGCACCCGTGAACGTGCAGCGGGTGGGGCACGCCGAGATCGAAGACCGCTTGCGCGAGCCGCTGCAGAATCAAGCGCGGCGTAAGCGGATAATAACAATGCTCCTCATCCAGATCGAGCATGCGTTGATTGAACTTGAAGGCGCTGATCCCGCCTGGATTGACCACCTTGATTGCGAGGGCTTGCGAGGTTTCCAAGGTCCACGCCACGTAATCATTGATGAGCGCCTGCTCACGGCCTTCGGCGAGCAGGCGCAGGAAGAAATCGTCGTTACCGAGCAGCGCATAGGCGCCCTTGTCCACGATCGGCGTGTCCGCCATTTCCATATGCGCCTGGCGCGCGTTCAGCGGCAACATCGCGGGCTCGAAGCACGCCGTGTAGCCCATTTCGGCGTAACGGTAGCCGGTGGTGATCGTCGAGGGCGTCACCAGGCCCGATCCCGAGCGCGTGATCCGTCCCGAGGCGACCGGATGGGCCGAGTGATCCTCCGGCAGCAGCATGCGCGCGATCGTCATCTTGCCCCCACCGATATGGGTATGAATATCGATCCCTCCCGCCATGACCACGGCGCCGGACAGCTCATAGTCCTGGCCCGCCTTGACGCCGCCGGGAGGGGGGGCGACGATGCGGCCGTCGCGGATGAAGACATCGCGGACCTCGCCGTTGACCCCGTGGACCGGGTCGTAGACCTTACCGCCGCTCAAGCGCGTTAACACGCCGATGTCCTAAGGAAGCTCTGCAAAAGTGTCGCGAGCAAGCCCAGATGCGCGAAGCCGCGGAGCGAGTCGCGAGACATATCAGGTAGATAGGCGAGCGACGAGCGAGCACGCGACAAAGCAGATGGGCT
>Ga0136616_10001807_pt1 | contig 11285 bp, 12 predicted proteins | sample AntDrymUQ2992106_2_FD_106648 | JGI IMG/M metagenome (GOLD analysis project Ga0136616, IMG submission 106648) | Polar desert sand microbial communities from Dry Valleys, Antarctica - metaG UQ299 (21.06) | ecosystem: Environmental > Terrestrial > Soil > Desert | place: Antarctica: Dry Valley... | reverse complement strand
GTCCCCACGTCACACTAGCCACGGGCTCGCGACACCAAGAAGAGCCGACGTCGACCAGGCGACCGCAGCATTTTCAGCCCTCCGAGGTGGCCCCGCCAGGGGCCATGACCACTAGCTGGAATCCCATAGCCGCCCTTCGCCCCATATCACACTCATTAAGACGTCAGGTTGCCCCGTATCAGCACGGCCCTGCGGACCGCAGCCCGGTCTCGCAGGCAATCGCGACAACAAGGAGACCTGTGAGTGCGCACGGGACGACGACCTCGTCAGCCGGCCCCCCATCGCTCCGGGGCGTCGCGACCCCGGTCGAAGGTGGCGACCCGCGTCCCTCGCCCTTCAAGTACGCAGGCAATTATCGAGGGTGGGCTTACTGAGATCCTCACTTGCGGGCTGCTGGGCTCTCCGTGGCGCGCGAAGCAGCCGCAGTGAGCACCCGTGCCGTCCACTCGGCTCTCGCCACCAGGGGCACGGTGGGTGCCACCCGCTCCGCAAGACTTCCCCACGCTAAACGTCCAGCCACAAAGCGGCCTTGAATCAGCTGTTCCACCGCCGAGCTGGCCTTGTCCGCGCTGCCCGTCAACGCCTCCACCGCCAGATGGCGCACGTAGTAGGAGTCGTCGGTTAGGCGGGCGAGCAGCCCGTCGGCCGCGCGCGGATCCACGCTGCCCTTTAGCGCCCTCACCGCCGCCACGCGCACAGAGTAGGCGTCGTCGGTTAGGCGGGCGAGCAGCCCGTCGGCCGCGTGCGGGTTCGCGCTGCCGGTCAACGCCTCCGCCGCCGCCGTGCGCACGGAGTCGGCGTCGTCGGTGAGGCGGGCGAGCAGCCCGTCGACCGCCCGCGGATCCACGCTGCCCTTTAGCGCCCTCACCGCCGCCCGGCGCACCCGGGAGTCGTCGTCGGTGAGGCGGGCGAGCAGCCCGTCGACAGCCCGCGGGTCCGAGCTGCCCGCCAACGCATCCACCGCCGCCGCGCGCACAAAGTCGGCGTCCTCGGTGAGGCGGGCGAGCAGCCCGTCGACCGCCCGCGGGTCCGAGCTGCCCGTCAACGCCTCCGCCGCCGCCGCGCGCACGGAGCCGACGTCGTCGGTGAGGCGGGCGATGAGAGGGGGGAGGACGCGCGGATGGATCGGAACGAGGGGTTTGAGGGTCTGCTGGGCTTCGAGTACGGGGAGGTGACGAACGAGCCTGATAGCGACCTGGTGGACAAGGGCGGTGGTGTCGGGATGGTCGAGGAGTTCGGTGGCTGCGTGGCCGGCGTGGTGCAGCGCGGTGTGGAAAGGGTCGGGCTGATAGAGGAGCAGGTGCTCGAGAAACGCTCGCGCTTGGCGAGGGCGGCCGTCGGCGATCATCTGGCCCGGGAGAAGGGAGATGACCTCGCGCCACGCCGGGGTCGAGCAGGGTCGCGTCAACTAGCTGGGACCAGGTCCATTCCAGCTGCGGGCGGCGATCGCGGGCCTGTGGCGTCCAGTACCGGTCGTCAGGGTCGACGGCGAGGTGTGCGGCGGCGAGCGCTTCTTGGAAGGTCAGGTGGAGAAAGCGGTAGCGGCGGTCGGCGCCGATGCCGGTGCCGGCGCCGTCGGCGATGAGCAGCCCGTCGTGGGCGAGCCCGACGAGCACCTCGGCTGCGGTCTTGTTCGCGGTGGCCTGCCGCGCTTCTTCGTATGGCGGGCCGATGCTGCGTAGCAGGTTCTCCAGCCGGGATGCGGGCAGCGCGACTCGCCAGCCCGGTTCGTGGGCGTCTTCGGAGTCGTCAGCGGCCATGGCGTAGGCCAAATGCTCGGCGAGAGTGCGCCTGGCCGCGATCCCCTCGGTCAGGAGTCGGTCGTGGCCGCCGTCGCGGCGGTAGCGGCCGGCGACGAGTTGGTTGATTACCTCTCGGTACAGCTGGCTGCGGCGGGCTGGCAGCGTGATCGGATGGGATGGGTCGCGAGGCTGGTCGGGGTCGATCGCCAGGCGGCACAGCAGCGTCAGCAGCAGGGGGACCCGGGCCAGCTGGGTGACCGGCGGGTTGGCTCGGAGTGCGGTGAGCATCTGGCGGGCGTCGTCGGGGTCGGCGCACCAGGCGTGCACGAACCCCTCGACGTCGCCGCCCGGTTCGTCGTCGAAGGCGACCAGCTCCACATGGGTGGCGGGTCCCGCCAGCGACACCTGAGAGTCCAGCAGCGCTGCGGGTCGGGAGGTCACCACCACACGCACCCGGTCGCGAACGGGGTCCGTGGTCAGCCAGCTGCGCAGCACGGTGAGGCGGTCACGTCCGGTGGCGTCGACTTCGTCGAGGGCGTCCAGCAGCAGCACCACCTCACCGGCGAGGGTCCGCCGGTGCAGCTCTGCGCGCACCGCGGGATCGTTGACCTGTGGCTGGTCCTCGGCGAGCGCATCCAGCAGCCGCTCGACGAACTGCCCGCCCGTCGGGCGGCCGTCCAGCCGCTCGGCGAGAGTGTCGAGTCGCAGCCACACCGGCAGCGCGAGTCCCTCCCGTTCGCCTGCGGCGACCGCGTCCTGGGCGCGCACAGCCAGGGCGCGGGCGTGGCGGCGCAGCAGCCAGCTCTTGCCGTAGCCCGGTTCCCCCAGCACCACCAACCGGGAGTTGTCGACGTCGCCGGCGACATCGTCCCAGTCCGCCAGCCGCCCCGCCGGTGTGTCCTCGCCCGCGCGCGCCGGCCGGTACCCGCGGGAGGCGCCGAGGCCGGGATGGTCGCCGGGTCCGGTGCGCACCTGCACGCTGCGGTGCAACCCCGCGAAGCGGCCCGGATCCAGCCCGCGCAAGAACAACGGCAGTGTGTCGGCCCGCTCGACCACCCCTGCCAGATACCGGTCGAGCAGCTCGCGAATCTGGAGCGGGGTCGGCGGCCACAGCCTCGCGTCGTTCGGCAGGTGGCGCGCGAGGCCCGCCAGCGCCGTGTCCGGAGACCGCGCCTGGTTGCGCAGCTCGTCGGCTACCGCGCGGGGCAGCCACGCCAGCAACTCATCGACGGTCGTCGCAGCGCGGGGAAGCTGCACGTCGACGAAGGCGCGGGCATCGTCGGCGACGGCCCGCCAGTCGCTGTGGCGTTCCTCGTCGCGTTCGAACACCGCGTCCATGAGCGCCGCGATCGCCTGCCCGTCCTGCAGCGTCTCCACCAACGGCTGCGCAAGCTGCTGCGCCACCGCGCCGTCAGGTCGGGCTTCATGCCCCGTGACGATGACTGCGCGCAGCAACGATGCGGCCACCGCCGCCACCAGCACCTCACCGAATGCCTCCTGCTCAGGTGAGAGCTTGGACGTCGGCTGCTGCTCGAACCCGGGCGCCAGCCGCACACCCCGCGCACTCCATGTACCGACCGTGGACTTCATCTTCGGGGCGGCCTGGAGCAGCGCCAAGGTGTTCGCGATGACTCCGACCCACTCGTGACCCGGCCACGACAGAAACTCCGACATCAACTGCCGCCTTCCCAGGCGTCGGGTCAGCCCCTCCAGACGCCAGTCAACCGCAACCGGGCGCATCAGCCCTACTCGACCGAGGCAGGACGAACCATCCCTGCCGAGCTCAACGACGAGCTGCGGCCGGAGTCGGTTCACGCCCAGCCGCCCTGGCAGCTGCGAGGGCGGCGTTCGCCGGCAGCGGTGCGCTGGCGCGCCGCTGGCGGGTGACGGCGATGCGGACCGCGCGGGCGATGAGCGAGGGGTCGCCGAGCAGGTGCTTGAGGCGGCGTTCGAGTTCGCCGACCGGGGTGAGGTTCTGCGGCGCGCGCGGGTCGGTGTGCGCTTTCGAGGCGAAGCGGGGGACCACGGCGGCCGCGAGTTCGGCGAGGTGTGTGGCGGTGGCCAGGCCGGGTGGCGAGGAACTCCAGACGGACGATCCCTGACCAGGGGCTGGCCAGCTCGCTGGGTGGGGCGAGGCGCAGGTAGGTGGAGTAGTAGTCGTCGCCGATGCGGAACAGCGAGGTGCGCTGGCCGGCGGGCAGCTCAGGTACACGGGCGTGGCTGGCGTCGTCGAGCAGCTGACGGTGTTGGGTCTTGACCACGCCGACCAGCCGTTGGTCGCGGCGGAAGCGGATGTAGCCGAGGGGGCCGTCGAGGAAGGTGAGGCGCCCGGCGTCACACAACCGGTCAGCCAGCCGCCCCTCGGCCTCGCGCATCCGCCGCTGAAGGAACAGCAGCGGTGCGGCGTGTTCGCTGGAGGGCGCCGAGTCGACCTCCCAGTCGATCCCGCCGTGGCCGGGCAGCTGACCGGTGGCGCCGCTGCCCCACACCATCAGCCGGCGCACCTGGCAGGAGTCGAAGCGGGCGAGGTCGCCGTGGCCGGTGAGCACGGCGCCGTAGCCGTAGGAGCCGGCGACCCCGCGGATGGTCTCGCCCAACGAGCCCTGCTGAGAGAGGTTGACCTCGGCGCGGCGGACCCCGTCGACGAACGCGACGGTCCCAGCGTCCTGCAGCTGAGCCGCGGGCGGCTGGAAGGTGAGCACGCCGGCGTGCTCGACGATCTGGACCAGCCCGGCGCGGGGCTGGTCCTCCTCCACCTGGTAGGCGGCGCCGTAGCTGCCCGGCCAGTCGTCCACGAAGAACGTCGTCACGCCATCCCCTGCTCCCACACCGCCGATGAGCGTCCGCCCAGCTCACCGCCTGCGCTGGTCAGGGTAGGGAGCGAGGCCGCAAATCCTCTGTAGGCAGCGCACGCGGCGCCCGGCTTCAGCGACTCTGGCCGAACCGCTCCCAGGCGGCCTGGCGAGAAACGCCCAAGGCCTTGCCGATGGCGTCCCAGGTCTCCCCCTGCGCTCGCAGCTGCACCACCAGGCCACGACGGAGCTGATCAAGCTGCGGGTCGACCGCGGTGCGTAGGCAATCCAGCCGGGCTGGACGCCGAGGGGCTGCTGGAGCGAGTCGAGGCCCGCCTCGACGCTCGGCTGCGCCCGCCAGGTGCGACGCCAGCGCGGGGCGCTATGGCGCATCGACGTCCGGGCTACAGGCCCAGGTGGGCGGCGGGCGTCGTCGTGGAACAGCCGCTCGTCGCGGATGTAGCCGCGCAGGGTAGGCAGGGACCGGTGGCCGGTCTGCAGCGCGATCAGCCGCTCCTCCACGCCGGCGGCCGCGGCGGAAGTCGCGAACCCGCGCGCAGGCTTGGTTTGCGTCCGAGTGCACCGTTGCACTCGGCCTCGCCAATGGCGGGCAAGCATCAACTCGGTCTGATCACATCCATATGATTACGGTCAATCCTACTCTCGCACCATCTAGTAGGTAGGCATTCTGCCCGGCCGTGACGGCAGGTCCGCTGACCTGTCCCACCCCGGCCGTACCGTTGCCCACGAAGGGATACGCGTGGGGGAGGAGCGGTGGTGCACAGCGATGGCGGCGGGGCCGCGGCGGCCGCAGCGGGGTTGGTGACAGCGGGGTCGATCGCGCGGCCCGGCGTGTCGGGACTGTGGTTGAAGTCATTGATGCGCGGGCGTTGTCGGTGCTGGCGGGGGAGGCGGCCGCGGCGCAGCGGGCGGTGAACACACGGCGCAGCTACGCCGGGGTGTACCGGCAGTTCTGCGCTCATCTGGCCGCGGTCCACGGCCGCACACCCGTCCTGGAGGACCTCGCCGCTCAGGCGGTGCGGTCCTACCGCGACCAGCTCGAGCGTGAGGGCCGGTCGCCGGCGACGGTCGCGCACCACCTGTCTGCCCTGCGCCAGCTGGCTGACCGGCTCGATGTCGACCCGGCGATCCAGCGGGTCCACGCCGACCGGGTCGCGCCGCGTGAGCCGCGCGCGCTGGAACGGGCCGAGTACGAGCGGCTGCTGGCGATGCCCGACCGGCGCACCGTCGCCGGCCGCCGCGACCTGGCGGTCCTGTACGTCCTGGGAGAGGCGGGGCTGCAGCGCAGCGAGCTGTGCGCGTTGAGCTACGACGACGTCGGACCGGTCCGCCGTCACCGCGATCCCCGTCTGCGCCCAGCGGTGGCTGCCCGGCCTGCGGACCACACCGAGTACGTGGTGCACGTGCGCCGCCGACACCGACCGGGTGTTCATCTCGCTGCCTCCCACGAGCTCCGGCCGGCCGGCCCCGCTGTCGGCGGCCGCGGTGGGGCGATCGTCACCAAGCACGCCGTACGCGCTCAGCTGCCCGCCGACCGGCTCACCGCGCACGTGCTGCGGCACACCTTCTGCACCCTGCTCGCCGAACGCGGCGTCGCGTTGGAAGTGATCGCGGAGCTGGCCGGCCACGCCGACGTGCGCACCACCCGCGCTACGTCAGCGTGGCCCAGCGCCGCAGCGCCGACGCGATCGAGCTGGCGTTGAACCAGGGCCGCACCGGCCTCGCGCAAGCCCGCTGACCGGCCACGGCGCCACTCCCACTACGGGCAGGAGGCGCACTGCTTGGCGCGGTTCATCCTCCTGCCGGCGCCAAGACCGGTCGTGGCGGTGCTCTCAGAGCTGCGCAGCAACTCCGACGACGTGGGCGTTGCCGACAACGTGTCCGAGGTCGCCGAAGCTGCCCTGGTGCTGGCGGCTCCCGAGATCGGGGTGCCTGAGCGGCTGTTCGACATCGTCTGGGTCGCGCATCACGGCGCGTTCTCCTACTACGACTCGTCGGGCCCTGACAGCTTCACCCTGGTCGATCTGCCGCGAGAGGCCGTGACGACGACCTGCGCGGCCACCATCTGCTGACCGCGCAGGAGGTCGATGAGCTGCTGGGCGGTGTCGAGCTGGAGCCGATCCCGCAGGTCCTCGCCGAGCTCGGCTGGCCCTGCTGACCCGTGCCACCTGCGAGCAACCGAGTCTCAGGCGCCCAGATCCTGTACGACACGCAGGCGGTCTACCGCAGGTACCAGCCGGTGATCGCAAGGGCGAACCGGTCGGTCACGGTCATCCGCTTTGCGGCGGCGGGCGCGGACCCGCCGGCGGGAGCGTCGTCGTCCGTGCGACCGCGGGCGGGGCCGCGGTCCTGCGTCAGCGCCCGAGTGCGGTCAGCGCGTCACCCCAGCGCGCGGCGAGGCGCAGCGCCAGGTCGCGGTCCAGCGGCAGCATCTCCTCCAGCGTCTCCGCCGCGGTGGCGAACAGGCGCTCCGCGGAGCCGGCCAGCTCGGGCACGGTCCCCGACGAGTCGTCGGCCATCCGCAGGTGCGCCCGCAGGTGGACCCCGACGAGGAAGGACCGCGCTCCGCCGCGCAGCTGCTCGTCGCTGTAGCCGTGCTGGGTGACCAGGTGGTCGAGCAGCTCGCCGGCGTCGTCGACCTCGTGCGGCTCGTGGTGGACCGCGCTCACGACCCGTGGAGCGCGGGCCGGCGTCCGGTCCTCGTGGGCCTCGTGCTGTGCCGCGCCGATCATCCGCGGCGTCCTCATCCTCACGTCCTGCGCCTCCCGCCATCCACGTCCTGTAGGTGGGCGGAGACGGTAGGAGCGGGGCGAACAGGAGGGAACGGACGTGAAGCCCCACTCTGGGGGCGTGCGCCGCGCTGCTAGGACCGGGTGTCCGAGTGGGACGCCTGGTCCTACGCGGCGGCCTCGATGCCCATGCGGACCGCCAGGCCGCGCAGCCGGGGTGTGCGCTCACGGCGCTCGCGCTCCAGCAGCTCGCGGATGATGGTGCGCGGGTAGCTGTGGTAGCGCATCCAGTTGGGTGCCTGCCGCTCGATGCGCAGCAGGGTGTCGACGGCCTTCGCGTCGCGGCCCATGGCGGTCTGGGCGGACGCCACGTCGGCCAGGTGGCGTGCCCTGGTCGCCTCGGGCATCTCGGCGTCCGGGGGGATGCGCGCGGCCAGCTCCAGCGCGCGGCTCGGGCGGCCCGTGGCCACCGCGATGTCGGTGGCGGGCATGAGCACCAGGGGCAGGCCGAAGGGGCGCCAGTAGTCCATGCGCACCGTTGACTCCCCGGCATCCAAGCGGAACGCGGCGACCTCGGCCAGGTGGATCAGCTCGTCGGCCTCGTCCGCTTGGTCCTTGCGTGCGGCGGCCACGGCGGCGGAGACAAGCAAGCCACCCCAGACCGCGACGGCCGCAGGAGAGGCCTTGCCCATGCGCGGCTCGATGCGGTCGGCCTCTGCCACCGCCAGGCGCTGCGCCTGGTCGGGGCCCGGGCCGGTCTGGTGCATCAGCAGCCACGACAGCCAGCCCGACACCGCCGCCGGGCGCAGCTCGTCACCGGAGCGCTCGGCCTCGCGCAGCGCGCGCTCCATCGCCAGGTAGCCGAGGTCGACGTGCCCGAGGGAGACCAGTAGTGATGCGGTCACGCCGTAGACGTCGGACAGGACCGCCGGGTCGGCTGCCGCGCGCGTCTGTGCGATGAGCTCGGGCAGCAGAGCGCCCAGCACGTCGAAGCGGTTGGACCAGTAGGAGCGCCAGGCGTGCTCTGTTGCCCCGCGCAGCTCTTCCACGCTGGCAGGCTCGGCATCGGCGTAGGGCGACGTCAGCGCTCCGCGGATCGCCAGCACGCCAGCCGTGCCCCCCGAATCGCCAGCACGCCAGCCGTGCCCCCCGTCCTCGGTGTCGATGCGCGCAGGCTTGGCCAGCAGCGCCGACAGGTCCACGTCCAGCGCTTGGGCGATGCGGTGCAGCGTCCCGATCAGCGCGGTCTGCTTGACGCCCTGCTCCAGCTTGGAGACGACGTCGACGCTGACGCCTGCCCGCTCGGCCAGCTCCCGCTGCGTCATCCGCGGGGAACGCTCCTGGCGCAGCTGGCGGATGCGCTCACCGATGCCCGACTGCCCGTCCATGACCCAACCCCTCCACGGCGACGCTAAACCGGGGGGGCGATGTCGCCCCCTCCTGTTGTACCCGGTGGGGCGGGATGTTCGCGGGCATGGTCGCGCGGGGAACGTCGACCTACGCTCCTTCGCCCGGCGCATCGGCGTCCGGGCCGACTTCGCCGAAGCGGTCGATGCGCACCGCCTCGCCGACGCCGTGCAGGTGATTCGACGAGGAAATCAGCCGCTGTACTCCGACGAGCTCGCAGGGACGGGTGAGTGGATGCGCGCTGCGGCGACCGTCGCCGCGATCGTTGCGGAACGCGAGCGCGTCTTGACCCACGTCGAGGCCCGCGACCTGCTCACCGACCTTGAACGACTCGCGATCGCAGCGGGTCCGGGATGGGCAGGCCAACTCCGCGAGGTCAACGCGCTCGCCGACCCCCTCCTCCCACCAGGAGCCCGGGCGGCCGCCCGCGATGCCGCCCGCCCTCGAACAGACCCTGCTGGGGCGCTACGAGGCCTACTGGGACGCGGTGTACGCCGCCGGTGATCCAGGCGGCGGGCAACCGGCGGACCCTGAAGACCCAGCTCTTGCAGCGGCCACCATGGACCCGCAGCTGCCAGCCACCCAAGCCTTCCTGACAACCTTGCGTGACCAAGGTCAAGTGCTGCGAGGGCGACCCACCACCGCCCCCACCGTCCTCGCCGTCCTTGACTACGACCAGCTGGGCGTCGTCACGGACTGCGTCATCGACATCGAGGGCAGCGGGGTGTTCGACGCCGCTACCGGCGCGGCCATCGATCCCACCGCCGCCGGGACGAGCACGCCCGTGACGGCGGAGCTGCGTCTCGCCGACGCGACCTGGAAGACCTCGAACCTCGAGATAGTGGAGGGCCGTACATGCGCGCAGTCCGACGGATGAGCTCGGCGGTGGCCGTCGTGCTGGCCACGCTGTTGGCGACCGCCGCGGTAGCGGTTGCCGATGACCCTCCAGCCTGGGCTACTCCCCACCGCGGTGGAGCCGAGACCGGAGCCTCCTCGACGACCTCCTCCGCCGGCAGTAACTCCGGCGGCGGCGAGGTGATCTCGACCTCGAGCGGCGGATCTGGCCGGGGCGGTGGAGGCTCAGGACAGCAGTGCTACCTGATCCCGTACCTGCCGGGCACCGGGCCCGCGGTGCAACCCGGCGAGACCGCGTACGAGCAGGTGTGCCCCTCAAGCCTTGTGAGTCTCGGCGCCACCGCGGCAGTGATCCTGGGTCCAGGGGGTCCTCCGGCCGGCGCCCCCGTGGTGATCGATCCCGCGCTGCTGGCCGAAGAGGCGCGAAATCGACTGACGCTGGATGACCCGGTGGTGCGGCTGAATCCCGCTGAGGACCAGGTCGTGCAGCTGACGTCGTGGCTGTGGCTGGAGGGCGGCTGGGCCGAGCAGTCAGCATCGGCGTCGGCGGGTCCCGTCACCTCCACAGTGACCGCCACGCCACAGCGGGTGCGCTGGTCCATGGGCGACGGAGAGGAAGTGGTGTGTGACGGCCCCGGCACGCCGTATGAGCCGCGGTTCGCCGACACGCCGGCGGCGACGGACTGCTCCTACACCTACCGGCACAGCTCCGCCGGGCAGCCGGGCGACGCCTACCCGGTGACCGTCACCGTCGAGTACGGCCTGACCTGGGCGGCGGCCGGCGCGCCCGGCGGCGGGGACCTGGGCGTGGTGGAGCAGTCCTCGACGCTGCCGGTGCGGGTGTCAGAGCTGCAGGCGCTGGTCCAGTAGCAGGCGCGGCGTTGGCGGTGCGGACGGCGCGGGCGTCACGCCACCCTGCCTCCCACTGCGGTCAGCGTCCGCCCAACTCACCGCTTGCACCCCCAGGGAGATCCGCCAGCCAGGTAACTGAGGCTGCCGGCCCGGGGTCAGGCGCCGCGCCGGAGGGCGTGGAGTTCGTCGTAGGCGTCGGCCAGCGCTTCGGCGTCGTCGAGGTCGCCGCTTTCCTGCAGGCGCGCCAGGACGGTCTGCAGCCCGCGGCGGCTGGCGAGGTGGCGGCGGACGGCGTCCTCGACGACCTCGGTCTCGTTGCGGCCGGTGCTGGCGGCCAGCTCGCGGAGCTCGGCGAGCAGGGCGTCGTCGACGGTCACGGTGATCGCGTTGCCAGCCATGGGCACAGTGTGACCTGTTCGGGGGCGCACGTCGAGGTCACGGCTGGACCGCGGTGAGCAGCGCGGTGGGGGTCAGCACGGGCACGGGCGGCGCGGTGAGGGTGGTGAGGTGCCGGTCGCCGGACACCAGCACGGTCGCGTCGACCGCGGCCGACAGCGCGACGAGGTAGTCGTCCTTCGGGTCGGCGGTCAGCGGACGGCCGGCGGGGGCGGGGTCCTCGGCGACGAAGGCGTGGTCGACCAGCTGGGCGACGAACGCGGCGATGAGCGCGGCGTCGAGGCGGTGGTGGAACTTCGCGCGGTGCAAGACGCGCGACAGCTCGTCGAGCAGCAGCGGGGACACGACCTGGTCCCAGCGGGCATCGACGAGCAGCCGGTCGACCAGCCGGGCCGGCGTGCGGGTGGGGTTCAGGATCGCCGAGACGTAGACGCCGGGGTCCAGCACCGCCCGCCAGGGCGGCTCGGGCAGCACGAGGTCGGGCACGCCGG
>Ga0136616_10001806_pt1 | contig 11287 bp, 10 predicted proteins | sample AntDrymUQ2992106_2_FD_106648 | JGI IMG/M metagenome (GOLD analysis project Ga0136616, IMG submission 106648) | Polar desert sand microbial communities from Dry Valleys, Antarctica - metaG UQ299 (21.06) | ecosystem: Environmental > Terrestrial > Soil > Desert | place: Antarctica: Dry Valley... | reverse complement strand
GGACGCAGGCCGTGAGACGCTGGCGGACTTCGCGCAGGAATGGTGGAGGGTCTACGCCGAGCCGAATCTCGCCCGCAAGACCCGTCAGGTCTACGCCGATCTCTGGGATCGGCATGTGCTCCCGCGACTCGGCGGATTTGAACTGCGGCGGATCACGCCGCAGGTTGTCGAGTCCTTTCAGGCGGAGTTGCGCACTGCTGGAGTCGGCGATCCGACGATTCTCAAGACCCTGGCCCTGCTCCAGGGAGTGCTTCGTCGGGCGGTGGTTTGGCAGCGGATCACGTCGAATCCGGTTGCCCTCGTCAAGAAGCCGTCGCAGCGCCGGAAGCACGTCGTGCGACCAATCGCGCCTGCGAAGATCGAGAAGGTAAGGGCCGCACTCCTGGGCAGCGGGCGCTTGGGAGACGCCACGCTCGTATCCGTTCTGGCCTACGCAGGCCTGCGTCCGGGAGAGGCTCTGGCTCTTGAGTGGCGTGACGTCCAGGAGCGGACGCTCGTCATCGAGCGCGCCCTGGCCCTCGGCGATGTCAAGGAGACGAAGACTGGCCAAGCACGCTCGGTTCGGCTGCTCGCTCCGCTCGCCGCAGACCTCGCCGAATGGCGCCTCGCCTGTGGCCGGCCAGCGGACTCGGCGCTTGTCTTCCCGACGCGAGATGGGCGGCCGTGGACGGATTCGCACTGGCGGAACTGGCGGAAGCGTGTGTTCAAGCCTGCCGCGAGCGAAGCCGAGCTCGAGTGCTTCCGGCCCTACGACCTGCGCCACGCCTTTGTCTCGCTTCTTCTGGCAGAGCGGCGGAGCGTGCTCGACGTCGCGAAGCAAGCCGGGCATTCACCGACCATGGCGTTAACCACCTACGGGCACGTCATCGAGGAACTCGAGGGGACGGAAAAGCAGGTCCCCGAGGAGGTGATTCGCCGTGCCCGTGACGAGCTCGTTCGCACCACGTTCGCACGGGACCGAGGAAGTCGCAGAGCGCCAAAGGAGAAGTCCCTGCAAATCGCGGAAAGCCCTCTGACGGACTCGAACCGTCGACCCCCTCCTTACCATGGAGGTGCTCTACCAACTGAGCTAAGAGGGCGTGCTCGGGGTGGAGGGTAGCGGTGGTGGGGAGGCCGTGCGAGCCTGGCCCACGGCGCCCGGCTAGGGCAGACGGTCGAGGAACGCCGCCTGGGCCGGGTTGAGCTTCTCGCGCGCGGCGGCGACGTCGAACCACTCGGCGCGGTCGACCTCCGGGAACTCCTGCGTCCGCCCCGAGCGGGGTGGCCACTCCATCGTGAACGTGTTGCTCGTGATCTGCGCGGCGTCGAGGTCGCCGGACCCCAGGAACGCGCGCACCTCCTTGCCGTTCTTCTGGCGCACCGTCCCGAGGTCGACCAACTCCGAAGGCGCGGCAGCCCCGAGCTCCTCCTGGAACTCGCGCACCGCGCACTCGCGCGCGTCGTCGCCCTCGTCGTACTCGCCCTTCGGGATCGACCAGGCGCCCGCGTCCTTGCGCGCCCAGAACGGCCCGCCCGGGTGGACGAGCAGGACGTCTCCGTCCGCCCGCCGGAGCAGCACCCCCGCGCTCCGCCGCTTCACAGCGCGACGACGACCTTGCCGAGGTGCTTCCCGCGCAGCATGTCGATGAACGCCTGCGGCGCGGCCTCGAGGCCGTCCTCGACCACCGTCTCCGGACGCTTCAACCGCCCGGAAGCCAGCAGCTCGCCCACCTCGGCGCGGAACTCGTCCTCGCGCGCCGCGTGGTCGCCGACGATGAAGCCCCGCATGACCCCTCGCTTGCCCACCAGCAGCCCGAGGTTCCGGGGTCCCGGCGCGGGCGAGACGGCGTTGTACTGCGACACGGCGCCGCACAGCGCAATCCGCCCGCCCCGCCGCAGCGCGCCCACCGCCGCCTCCAGCTGCGGCCCGCCGACGTTGTCGAAGTAGACGTCGATGCCCTCGGCCAGAGCCGACCGCGGGTCGTCCGCCCGGTGGTCGAAGCACGCGTCGAAGCCGAGCTCCTCCAGGACGAACGCGACCTTCTCCGGCCCGCCGGCGCTGCCGATGACCCGGCACCCGCGGGCGCGCGCCAGCTGGCCCGCGACGCTGCCCACCGCGCCCGCGGCAGCGGAGACGAACACGGTCTCACCCGCCGCCACCCGCGCTACCTCCGTCAGCCCCACCCACGCCGTCATGCCCGGCATCCCCAGCGCGCCCAGCAGGACGCTGGCCGGCATGCCCGAGGGCAGCGCCGGACGCGAGACCTGCTCCTCGCGCACCACGGCGTGCTCGCGCCAGCCCTTGGGGTGGACGACCAGCTCACCGGTGCCGACCACCTCCCCCACCGCGGCCCCCGCCAGCGGCCGCCCGATCTCGAACGGCGCCACGTAGGACTTGCGATCGTCCATTCGCCCGCGCATGTACGGGTCGACGCTCATCACGACGTTGCGGACCAGCAGCCGACCCTCGCCGGGGTCGTCGAGCTCTCGCGCGGCCAGCTCGAAGTCGTCCAGGACGGGCTCGCCGTGCGGCCGGCGGGCGAGGCGGACCTCGCGGGTGTGAGTGCTCACGCGAGCCAATGTACGCTCCCGCGGCATGGACATGGCCGGCCGGCATGTCGTCGTCACCGGAGGCGCGAGCGGCATCGGGCGCGCCTGCGCGCTGCGCTTCGCGGAAGAGGACGCGAAGGTGACCGTGGTCGACCTCGACAACGCCGGCGCGCAGCAGACGGCGGGCGAGATCGACGCCCTCGGCATCCAGGCCGACGTCGGCCGCGAGAGCGACATCACCGCGGCGATCGACACGGCCCAGGCCCACCACGGCCCGATCGACGTCTTCTTCTCCAACGCCGGCATCACCGGCCCGGTGGGCGGCCCGCCCGAGCTCGGCGACGAGGACTGGGACCGACTCTGGCGCGTCAACGTGATGTCGCACGTCTGGGCCGCCCGCGCCCTCCTCCCGCCGATGCTCGAGCGCGTTGACGGCTATCTGGTCTCCACCGCCTCCGCCGCGGGCCTGCTCTCCCAGATCGGCGCGATCGGCTACGCCGCGACCAAGCACGCGGCCGTCGCGGTGGCCGAGTGGATCGACATCACCTACCGCGACCAGGGCGTCCGCGCCTCCTGCCTGTGCCCGCAGTTCGTCAACACGCCGATGGTCACCGACGGCGAGCTGGACGTCGACAAGCTCCAGCGGATCGCCGACGTGCTCGAGCCGGAGCAGGTCGCCGACGACGTCGTCGAGGCGATCCGCGAGGAGCGCTTCCTGATCCTGCCCCATCCGGAGGTCGCTTCCTACATGCGCAACCGCGCCTCCGACCACGCGCGCTGGCTCGCCGGGATGCGCCGCCTCCAGGCGCAGCTGGGCGGCCTCGGGCGCGCCCCGCAGTAGCCTCCGCCCATGGACGAGCAGACGCTGCGCGACCGCCTGTGGCATGGCTTCGCGCAGCTGCAGATCCTGCTCGGGGGCCAGGCCGCGGGCGGGGCGATCGTCGAGGCGGACGGTGTCGTCGCCTCGTTCGTCCCCGCGGCGCCGGACTCGCCGACGCTCAACGCGGCGATCGCGCTGGGCGCCACGCTCGAGCCCGCCCTGCTGGACCAGCTCGCCGGCCGCTACGGGGCCGTCGGCATCCAGCGCTGGGGCGTGTGGACCGACGGCTCGAAGCGCCGCGTCGTCGCCGTGCTCGAGACCGCCGGCCTGCGCATGACGTCCTCCTCCTCCGGCATGGGCGCGGCGATCGAGGCGCTGGCGCTGAACGGCCGCGCGCCCGCCGCGCCGGCCGACCTGGCGACCGTCGGCCACGTCAACGACCTCGCCTACGGGAACCCGGACGGCCGGCTGGAGCGCACGCTGGCTCCCCTCCCGGCCGGCGTGCTGCGCGCGTACCGGGCCGACCACGGCGGCCGGCCCGCGTCGGTGGCGCTCGCGCTGCACCACGAGCAGGACTGCGGGATCTCGTTCGTCGCCACGGCGCCGCACGCGCGCCGGCAGGGCCTCGCCAGCGAAGTCATGCAGCGCGTCGCGGTCGACGCGCGGGAGGCCGGCTGCACGAGCACGTCGCTGCAGGCCACCAACCTCGGGGAGAAGCTCTACACGGCGCTGGGCTACCGCAAGGTGTCCGACATGCAGCTGTGGGAGCCGCGGCCCTAGCCCCTGGGACTCGATGGTGGGGGCAGGATTCGAACCTGCGAAGGCTGAGCCAACGGGTTTACAGCCCGTCCCCTTTGACCGCTCGGGAACCCCACCGGGGCGGGCCGGATTCTAGCGTCAGCCGGTGTTGCGCAGCCGCTGCGCCTCGGGCAGCGACTCGAGCTTCTTGAGCGTGTGGTTCTCGATCTGGCGGATCCGCTCGCGCGTGACGTTGAATGCGCGGCCGACCTCCTCCAGCGTGAACGGGCGCGCGCCCGTCAGGCCGAAGCGCATCTCGATCACCTCGCGCTCGCGCTGCGGCAGGGCGTCCAGCGCGCGCCGCACGTTGGCCTTGCGCAGGTTCTCGGAGGCCACCTCGAACGGGGACTCGGCGCCCTCGTCCTCGACGAAGTCGCCCAGCTCGGACTCCTCCTCGTCGCCGACCGGCTTCTCCAGCGACACCGGCTGCTGGGCCATGCGCAGGATGTCGCGCACCTCGCGCGTCGTGCAGTCCAGCTCGGCGGCGATCTCCTCGGGCAGCGGCTCGCGACCGAGCTGCTGCACGAGCTGGCGCTCCACGTGCACGACCTTGTTGAGCTTCTCGACCATGTGCACGGGGATCCGGATCGTGCGGCCCTTGTCGGCGATCGCGCGCGTGACGGCCTGGCGGATCCACCACGTCGCGTAGGTGGAGAACTTGAATCCGCGGCGATGGTCGAACTTCTCCACCGCGCGGATCAGGCCCAGCGAGCCCTCCTGGATCAGGTCCAGGAACGACAGCCCCCGGCCGAGGTAGCTCTTGGCGATCGAGACGACGAGGCGCAGGTTCGCCTCGACCATCTCCTGCTTGGCGTGCAGGTCGCCGCGCTCGATCCGCTTGGCCAGGGCGACCTCGCGCTCGGCGGTCAGCAGCTCGACCTTGCCGATCGAGCGCAGGAAGAGCCGCAGCGAGTCCAGGCTCGGCTCCACCGTCAGGTCGATCTCGGGCTTGCGCGGAGCGTCCAGCGCCTTCTCCGCGCGCGCCTCCGACGGCGCGGCGGCCAGACGCCCGTCCGGGCCGACGACGTCAATCCCCTCGCCCTCCAGGAAGGTGTGCAGCTCGACGATCTGCTCCTTGGTGACCTCGACCTCCTCCAGGCAGGAGGCGATCTGCTCGAAGGTCAGGAATCCGCGCTCCTGGCCCTCGGTGATCAGGGAGCGCAGCTCGTCGATCTCGGTGATCGCCGGCTCGCCCTCGAGCAGTGCTTCGGTCTTGGTGCCCACCCCGGGTCCCTTCGATCGTGCGTCGCAGGTTTGTACCACCCGGATCCAGAGTGTCCAGTACGGCTGGCCTCCCCTTTTCGTCGAGGGCCAGCCGTACCGGTAGCCTCAGGCGGGCGATGACCGATCTGCTCGAGGACGTCCAGGCCCAGGCGCCCGCGCTGCACGTCTCGCTCTCGCGCGTGGGCGTGACGAACGTCGAGAAGGTCGTCCGCATCGGCGCCAACGGCACCGAGCGGCTCTACTGGGCCAGGCTCGACTGCTTCGTCGACCTCGGGCCCGACCAGAAGGGCGCGCACATGTCGCGCTTCGAGGAGGTCGTCAACGACGCGATCGGCGAGGTCGTGCTCTCCGAGAGGGCCTTCCACGCCGAGACGCTCGCCCACCACATCGCCGAGAAGGTCCGCGACCGCCAGCACGCGCGCAGGGCCGAGGTCCGGATCGAGGCGCGCTACCCGGAGCACAAGCGCGCGCCCGTCTCGGGCATCCGCACGCAGGAGCTGTACACGCTGCTCGGCACCGCGGTCGCCTCGGAGGCCGGCACGCGGCGGCTGATCGGCGTGCGCGCCCAGGGGATCACGGCCTGCCCGTGCGCGCAGGGGCTCGTGCAGACCGCCTCGCGCGAGCGGCTGCTCGCCGACGGCTTCAGCGAGGACGAGGTGGAGCGCGTCTTCGCCGCCGTCCCGGTCGCCACGCACAACCAGCGCGGCCTCGGCACGCTGCACGTCGGCTGCCCGGAGGACTGCGAGACCGACATCGACGCCGAGCGCCTGCTGGCGATCGTCGAGGAGTCGATGTCGTCTGAGATCTACGAGCTGATGAAGCGCTCCGACGAGGGCGCCGTGGTTGAGAAGGCCCACCGCCGGCCGCGCTTCGTCGAGGACTGCGTGCGCGAGTCCGTGCGTGGGGTCATCGAGGGCTTCGGAGAGCTGACCGACCGCCACTTCGTGCTCGCCCGCCAGGAGAACCTGGAGACGATCCACCAGCACAACGTCGTCGCCGAGCGCTTCGGGCTGCTCGGCGAGCTGCGGCGCGAGGAGGCCTCAGGCGTCTCGGCCGAGCGTCACGTCTCCACGCGCGAGTGGCTCGACGGCCGTGCGTGAACGAGCGTGCTGAAGTTGAAGAAGTAGTCGATCGCCGACGCGACGGTGACGGCGACGGCGGCGTAGACGAGCGCGTCGACCCACGCCGGTGAGGTGTCGACGGCGATCAGTGCGAGCACCATCGCGATCTGCACCGCGGTCTTGAGCTTGCCCCAGCCCGAGGCGGGGATCACCTCGCCGTGCTCCATCGCGAGCTGGCGCAGTCCGGTGACCGCGAACTCGCGCGCGATGATCACCATCGCCACCCACGCCTGCAGCCGGCCCAGCGAGACGAGCGAGACCAGCGCGGCGGTGACCAGCAGCTTGTCCGCGAGCGGGTCCATGAGCTTGCCGAACGTCGTCACGTCCTTGTTGCGACGGGCGATCCAGCCGTCCAGCGCGTCGGTGAAGCCGGCGACGGCGAACACGATCGCGGCCAGCAGGTCGCCGTACTGAAGGCCCGAGAGCAGCGCCGCGACGAGCACCGGGACCATGAGGATCCGGAAGACGGTCAGCAGGTTCGGGACGCTGGGCTCGAACACCGGCGGCCAAGTATGGAGCCCTACGAGGACCGTGCGGCCGTCACCCCGGCGCTGGCCGCCACGACGAGGGCGATCGCGAGCAGGTCGAGCGCGCCGAGGGCCTGCCCGAGCACGAGGAACCCGGCCAGCACGGCGACGGCCGGCTCGAGTGACATGAGGACGCCGAACACGCGCGCGGGAATGCGTCGCAGCGACTCCAGCTCGAGCGAGTAGGGGATCACCGACGAGGCGAGCGCGACCGCGGCGCCGGCGGCGAGCAGCGCCGGCTCCAGCAGCCGCTCACCGCCCTGCGCGATCCCGGCGGGAGCGACGAGCAGCGTGGCGAAGGCCATCGCGATGGCGAGCCCGGCGCCGCCGGGGAACCGCTGCCCGGTCCGCGCGGAGAGGGGGATGTAGAGGGCCCACGCCGCCGCGGCGAGCAGCGCGAAGCCCACGCCGGCGGCGTCCAGGCCGGACGCGCCGAAGGGACGGGTCAGCAGCAGGATGCCCGCGGCCGCGAGCGCGACCCACAGCAGGTCCTGCGCGCGGCGCGAGAGCGCGACCGCGATGCCGAGCGGCCCGGCGAACTCGATCGTCACCGCGACGCCGATCGGGATCCGGTCCATCGCCTCGTAGATCGCCAGGTTCATCGTGCCGAGCGTGAGGCCGAAGCCGACGGTGAGCGCGAGGTCGGCGCGCGCGTGCCCGCGCAGCCGCGGGCGCCACCACGCGAGCAGCACGAGCGCCGCGAGGCCCAGGCGCAGCAGCGAGGCGCCCCCCGGGCCCAGTTCGCCGAACAACGTGACCGCGAAGGCGGCGCCGAGCTGGAGCGTGGCGATGGCGACGAAGACGAGCGCGATACCACGCAGGTCGACGCGCTCGGTCGGCCCGCGGGGCCGCGGGTCGTCGGCCACGACGGCCGGCCGGCTCACCGGCGGGTGGGCGGGGATCTGACCACGCGCCGCGAGTACGCCGGGTCGCGCCGGATCGCGCGCTCGGTGAAGCGCATCGGCAGCCACCTCCGCTGGGAGAACAGCCGCGTCTGGTCCGCATAGTGCGGCGAGCGCGGGTTCTCCGACTGCGAGTAGGCGAGGATCGAGGCGCCGTGCGGGCGGCCGCGGGCGTCGAACCCCGCGGCCATCACGAACGAGGCGCCGGTGAACGGGTCGTAGCGGCCCTGCTCGTCGCGGCGGGTGCCGATGACGTTGAAGCAGCCCTCGCCCTCCGAGCAGCCGGGGATCGGGATCCGCTCCGCCCCGCGCGGCTCAGCCTGCAGCTCACCGAGCGCGACGTCGAGCGCGAGCCCCGTGGCGCGCAGCTCAGCGACGGCCTCGCGCAGCGCGTCGAGCACCGTCTCGCTCGCGCCGTCGAGGTCGCGCGGGGTGTTCACGGGGTCGGCGGGATCGAACGGCAGCCGCCACGGGATCCGCTTGCCCGCGAGCCGGGTCCAGGCCTCGCGCCACAGCACCGCGCCGCGCGAGGCGGTCTGCCCGCGGCCGTCCCAGCGCGCGAGCACCTCGCATGCCTCGGCCAGCTCGGCGCCGCCGCGGGCGCGGCAGGCCTCGACCACGGTGGCGCGCGCCAGCTCGGCGGACAGGTTGCGGTTGGCGCCGAACACGCGCTTCAGGCCGCCGATCGTGAAGCCGGGCGGGCCGAGCCCGTCGGTGCCCGCCAGCCGCTGCTCGGCCTGCGCCAGGGCGAGCCGGGTGCGCAGCAGCCGCTGGCTGCGCTCAGGGCCGACGATGCGCGGGAAGCCCGCCAGGCGCACGTCCGCGTTGGGCAGCCAGTGGGAGTCGTTGGAGTTGGAGACGTAGTCGCGCCGGGTCACGCGCGGCAGCGCGCGCGGGCCCAGGATGCCCTTGACGACGGCGTCGCGGTCACTGCCCCAGGCGCACGCGGCGCGCGAGCCGTCGAGCAGGACGATGCCCACGGAGAGCAGCGGGTCCGCCTTGGGCGAGGTCGCGCAGCGGCGCTGGAGCGCGGCGTCGACGTTGGGCACCACGGAGTCGTCGGCGTAGTAGGCGCGCCCGTGGCGGTCGGCCGCGATCACGTTCACCCACGGGTTGCCCTGGACGCGCGCGGAGGCGCGCCGCAGGCCGCCGACCGAGCGCGCACGGTCGTACGCCGTCCACTGGTTGGTGAGCCGGAAGTTGTCGGCGTTGACGTCGGCGAGCGCGTAGGCGGTCTCTGCGGTCCAGCTCAGCCCAGCGGCCGGGAAGGCGAGCAGCGGGCCCCAGCGGGTCTCGTAGAACGTGTGCCGGCGCACGCCCTCCGTGGTGCGCACGGAGACGGTCCGCCGGCGCATCCGCTGCTCGCGGCCGTCGACCAGGTAGGTGGTGGGCTCGCCGGGCTCGAGCTTCAGCTCGTACGGGGTGAACCGGCGCGCGCTGGAGACCGTGTGGCTGAACGCGACGTGGCGGTTGAAGCCGATGTTGACCACCGGCACCCCCTGCAGCGCGGCGCCGATCGCGTCCAGCTCGCCGGGGATCGTCAGGTGCAGCGCGTACCAGCGCTCGGAGCCCTGCCACGGGAAGTGCGGGTTGCCCAGCAGCGCCGAGCGCACGCCGCGGGTGCCGGCGGAACCGATCCCGTAGGCGTTGGAGCCCAGCGGCGCGTCCGTCCCGAGCACGGGATCGCCGGCGAGCCGGGCGCGCAGCTCGGTCGCGCTCAACACGGCGGCCGCGGCCGCCGGGGGCGCCGGCCCCGCAGCTCGCGGCGGCGCGGCGTCGACGATCTCGTGCAGGAAGTTGCCCGAGCTGGCGCGCAGGGCGAGCTGGTAGAAGCGCCGGTAGACGTCGATCGTCCGGATCGGGCGCACCCACGCCTTGCCGCGGCAGGTGGGGTCGGGCAGCCGCGCGCGGCCCGTGCGGCGCAGGTAGGCGTTGTAACCGGCCGCGTAGCCGCGCACGGTGGCGCGCACCGTGCGCGACGGGCCGTGCGGCGCGCTCCGGCGCGCGAGCCGCTCGACCGTCCGCGCGTCCTTGATGCGCTGCCAGAAGAAGTCCGACTGCAGGTTGCTGCCGCCGCCCGGCGCCTCCGCGCCGGCGCCGAAGTGGCGCGAGCGCTGCGCGCCGACGGTGACGACGATGCTCGCCAGCTCGCACAGCTGGTCGCGGGCGTACGCGTGGCCGAAGCCGTAGCCGAGCGAGCCGTAGTCGCGCGCCTTGACGTGGGGCACCCCGCCGGTCGTGCGGCGGATCTCGGCGCGATACCCGCCGCCGGCGGCCGCCGCCGCCGCCGCGGCGGACAGCAGGAGCGCCGCGGCGAGCAGCGCGGCCGGCAGCAGGCGGGGCATCGCCGGAGTCTCGCAGCGGACGGCGACCGCGGCCCCTTTAGACCGACTTCATGGGTCACTGGGAAGGTGGCGCCATGACGCGCATCGTCATCGTCGATCCCCAGCCCGCCGCCCGAGCGGGGCTCGCGATGCTGTTGCGCGCCGAGCCCGGGCTGGTCCCCGTCGGGAACGCCACCGGGGCGCACGACGGTGCAGAGCTCGTCGCGCGCCAACGGCCCGACGTGGTGCTCGTCGAGCACCATCTGCTCGACGGGGACGGCCTCGGGCTGACGCGCCGGCTGCGGGCGCTCGAGCGCCCGCCGCGGGTGATCCTCTACACCGCCGAGCCCGAGCCGGTGCTCGGCCTGCTGGCCCGCGTGGCCGGCGCCGCCGGCCTCGTCGACAAGGCGGCCGAGCCCGGCGAGCTGTTCGAGGCCGTGCGCGTCGTCGCCCGCGGCGGCAGTGCCATGCCGCCGCTGGCGGCGTCCGAGCTGGACGCCGCGGCGCACCGCGTGGAGCCGGACGACCTCGCGCTGCTGGCCATGCTCGTGGACGGCACGACGCCCGCCGACGTGGCCGACGCGCTGCGCCTGGACCGCCGGCGGGTCAACCGCCGCACCGAGCGGCTGCTGGGCCGCCTCCGCGCGCGGCCCGCCGGCCCGATCGCCGCGTAGTTCCCGGGCCGCGCGGGCCGCAGGGCCGCTCGGCTATCGTGGCCGCCATGCCGCTGGTTCCCATGGTCATCGAGCGCTCCGCCCGCGGCGAGCGCGAGTTCGACATCTACTCCCGCCTGCTCAACGAGCGGATCATCTTCCTCGGCAGCGCGGTCGACGACCAGGTCGCGAACCTGATCGTCGCGCAGCTGCTGCACCTGGAGTCCTCGGACCCCGACAAGGACATCTCGCTGTACATCAACTCCCCCGGCGGCTCGATCTACGCCGGGCTGGCGATCTACGACACGATGCAGTTCATCAAGCCCGACGTGGCGACGATGTGCGTCGGGATCGCCATGTCGATGGGCTCGCTGCTGCTGACGGGCGGC
>Ga0136616_10001805_pt1 | contig 11294 bp, 6 predicted proteins | sample AntDrymUQ2992106_2_FD_106648 | JGI IMG/M metagenome (GOLD analysis project Ga0136616, IMG submission 106648) | Polar desert sand microbial communities from Dry Valleys, Antarctica - metaG UQ299 (21.06) | ecosystem: Environmental > Terrestrial > Soil > Desert | place: Antarctica: Dry Valley... | reverse complement strand
TCCATATAAACCATCGGCGAAATCGGCAGCCAGAACTCGCGCAGTTCTTCAAGTGAAACATTGTTCCCGATACCTTCTTTTACATGATAAGTCGAAAGACCCTGCCAGACGACATCGGCGACGTAGCCGGACACGTGATTGAAAACGCCCGCGTCAATCGCGAGATCGTGCGCGAAAGCGAAAAACCCGATGCAAGAGCCAATGCTCGTGCCGACGACGCCGACTTTTTCATAGCCTTGTGATTTCAGCCAGGCGACGGCAGCGCGGGTATCAACAACCGATTGCCGCAACGATTGAAGAGTGCGCCCGACGTTCGGCGCGACCAGATAATCGGCGCGTTCGAGTTCCGGCGGCATTCGTTCTTCGTGATACGGCAAGGTGAGGCGCAACGCAGACACGCCGACGCGATTGAAAACCTTGCACAAATCGAAATAAGTTCCCGCTTTCGCGTTCCAATGCGGCAACACGACGACCGCCGATTTTTTGTCTTTGTCGTGCGGGAACAATCTGGCGCGAACCGTGTTGTTTTCAATCGAGGTGGTTTCAATCCCGCTCGTCCACGTCAGATGTTTATCCGTTAATTTAAAATCTTTGACATCGGGCGCAAAGAAAAATTCGTCGCTGTCGGCAATCGCGTTTTTTGAATACTCGCGAAAAAACTCGCGCGGGTCGCCGCCATTTCCGTTGCCGCCGACGAACTCGGTTCCCCAGCCGAATTCGCGCACGACGCGATTGGCGTTGAGCATCGCAAAATGGCGCTCGCGGTTGTGCATAAAGCGTTTGAGCATATTTATAAGGTAAAAGGTGGAAAGTAAAAAGTAAAAGGCGAAGAATTCGATTTGATTTCTTCGCCTTTTACCTCTCAGTTTTCACTTTTCAGTTTTCACTTCTTCAAAAGCACGACCGGCGATTGTTCCGCCGCCATAATTTTCGAGTAGAAATCCTTGACGGTGTTGTATTTTTCGACCGGCACAATGGTTCTGATCGTCACCAGCGAACGGGTAAAGACGAGTTTATTGTCTTTGACTTCGTAGCGGGTCGTGTATTTCCCGAACGGCATTTCCAGATTTACCGCGTCGGGCATTTCGTCCACGACAAAACCGGTTGGCAGATTGAACGTCACGGTTTCCTTCATCGAATTTGAATCAAGCATTACGGGTTGGTCGCGTTTCGGCTCGGTCAGGAAAACGCCGCCGCGTCTGCCGACGATGGCGGGTTTGAAAACAAGCAAGCGGTCCTGTATCAATTGCCCGTAACGCGGCGCGGAAAATTCCACGTCCAAATCAAAGCTCGCCGTCGCCTGTTTATCGTTCTGTGTAATCTTGACGAGCTGCGCGCCGGTCGCGCCGCGCGTCAGCCAGCTTTCAATCATTTTGCTGTAATCACCTGCCGAAAGCAATCGGCGCTGGGCACGGAACATCGTTGATTCCTGCCCGTTGGCAATCTCTTTGATAATCCCTTTGATACTGCCGTCACTCGATAAGTTAACTTCAACTGTTCTTTCCAGTAGATTCGTTTCCGGCGGCGTTACCGGCATTCTCGACAAACCGCCGTTCTCACCCGCCATAATTAAAGCCAGACTGCCCTGCAGATAATCAGGCAAATCGCCGACGGGCGTATACGGGTCGGTCGCGTCAAAAATTAAAAGCCGCCCCAGCTTGGCGTGATTCATAACGGTCGGCGCGCTCGTTTCGTCGCTGACTTTGACGGCGATAATCGCGTGGTTAAATTGTCCGGGCGAAGCCCATTCTTCGCGCACGAAATTCGGATCGCCCGAGTAAATCGCAATCGGATAGGCTTCAATTTTCAAAGCCCTGAGCATCGCCCGCATCAAATTCGCTTTGTCTTTACAATCGCCGTAGCCGCGACTTAAAACCAAGTTTGACGGGCGCGGAATCATCCCGTTGCCGTAACCGACACCGATGTCTATCGAAATATACTGTAGATTCTGAACGTAGGTGCCGATGGCGCGAATTTTTTCGAGTTCGGTTTTAGCGCCGGCGGTTAATTCCCTTCCTTTGGCGGCAACCGCGTCGTCAACGATAACCTGCGGTTCATACAGACTGCTTTCCCAACGCGAAACCGCCGTCCAATCGGCGAAAACGCGACCAGCCGCTTGCGAAGCGTTTTCCGGCGAGTAATTAACGGCGATGCGCGGCGCCATATTCCGCACCGAAGGACTCATCGGCTCGGGAGCAATCGGCGCGAGGTTGCGCAGTTCCCAAACGTAGCTCGTCCCGTTTATCTGCGGTTTGATTTCCGCATGATTAAACGTAATGCTCGATGCTTTCCAGCCTGCCGGCAGATTAAGGGTGTAGCGCGACATCATCACCGGCAACCGTTCCTGAAATCCGCGATTGTCCTGATAAAAAAGCGGTTTATCTTCGGTGACGATGGTATAGCCGAAAACGAATCCGGCATCTACGCTGTCCGATGCGTCAATTATCTTAATACGCCCTTCGTTATACACATCGTCCTGGTCGGCGATAATGTCGAGCACCGATTTCTTGTCGTATTCCTTAACCGTGCCGTCGGGACGAATCACCCAGGCATTAATATCACGAATTTTACTAAAGCTCATCAGGTAAAAGGCTTGGGCGGCGGCAAGCCCGCGTCCTTCGCGTGACAAAATCTTGACGGCGTAATTCTCAACGGTGATAAGTTTGCCTTCGCCGTCGAGCGTTACTTCCTGAGAATCGTGCAGGACAACTCCGGGAACGTCTTTAGCGTAAACCGGCGGCTGAATCGCGGTGGCTTGCCTGAGCCAGTTCGGTGCGCTGCCGTCGGCTAAAGCACTGGTGACAAATAAAATTGTTAAAAAAGGTGCGAATAACAATCTGGAAAGTAAAATCATCATAATCTCCTAAAACTACTTTGAGACAATTTGGCAGTTACCCTCTAAAACTAATTCTGCTTGAGCGTAATCGTATGCGTATCGGCTTTGTGAAATTCATCAAACAATTTTTTCAACGATGGATATGAAGCGGATGAGAACAGAACAACGCCGCCGTTGCCGAAATGAAATTTGCGTTGATATTTTATGGTGTTCGACGCTTGGTTTATGGTCATTTTGATTTGCAGTAAACTGATTTTCTGCGGGTCGAAAAGCGGAGCCGGAACGTCCGGATTGTCCAGGGCGAAATTTTTCGGCAGTTCTATTTCAACGTCGTCGGTTTCCGACCACGGATAATTGAAATACACATCGTATTTTCTCGTGGCTGTCGAAAACATCGAGTTCTCGCCGTATTCAAAAAATCCGGGTTGCAGGAAAAGTCGCTTGCCGGTTTTCTGCGCGTAGTTCGGTACGCGCACTTTGTATTGATAAACGAACGGCTTTTCCGCATCCGAAACATTTTCAATCGTGATGCCGGAGATTTCTGCCGCACTCATCTGTTTTTTGATTTCATCTTTCAAATTTTCCTCGCGCTTATTGCCAGAATCATCATAGTTATCCATTTTGTACTGGTAACCCAAATGTCCGGTGTATTCAATTTTAACCGTGCCTTCGAGCGTTCCGTCTCCGAGCAATTTAAATCTGCCGGTACGATGCGCCATTGTTTTTTCGGTTCCCGATAGCGGCGTTTTCGTCGTAATGTAATCTTTATAGCCCAAAAGCAGCACGGAGGTCGCTTCTTCTTTCCACGCCAGCATGCCGAAAGGCACAAATAAACTGCCCGGGTCGTAATATCGCCAATCATTGTTTACTTTAACGGCGATACTGGAGAAATGAATAAAGGAAACGTGCGCCTGATTCGGATTGAAAAACTTTTCGCTGCGGTCGCCGCCGAACGCGAGCCGCGCTTCAAAACCGGCGGCGGTCGCCAATGAAGCAAATAGCTCGTTGATGTCGGTAGCGGTGCCTCGCAGTTTTTTATACGTGTCGCCGGTTGATTTATTCGGCTTGATTTCCTCTTTCTGCTCGTCGGTTAAACTCGTATCGAAAGTGATATTTTTGATGCGCGTTTTGCAGAATTGATAAATTTTTTCGAGCTGCTCCTCTGGTGTGCCTGCTCCGGCGGTAATTTCAGCGGCGGCAGCTTTTAACTCTTTACCCGGTTTCAGCGTGTCTTTGATTTCCCAGTTGCGGGCGATATAACCGCCGGCTCTCGACCAGAAATCCGAACTGTCGCCTTTCTTATCGTCGGTATAATAAAGCAGCAGCCACGAGCGCACTTCGTCATCGGGCGGCATTCGCGGTTCTTGTTTGATTGCCGGCACGTTCTCCAGTGTAGCGCGATAAAATCCGTTTTTGTCTTTAACGAATTTGTTGTCGTTCATATTAAACGTCAGATAGCGAACAGCGGCGGCAGGCTTGAAAAAGTAAGAAATGTTTTGAATCGGAATGTCGTGCTGGAAAACCATCCGCATATTGTTTGCCGAACTGAGCGGGTAAACTTCCTGATAGCGATATTCGACAATCACGCCCACGTCAATGCCCGGCACAGCGAACGATTTTGCTTTGATTTTTATTTTGTCGCCTTTAGCAATTTCGCGTTCAAAAACATCGGTTTTGGCTAGTTCGACCGTCGAACCGTCCGGCTTGATCACCCGCGCCATAATGTTTTTTATCTTCGCGCCTTTGACATACGGAATATCAACTTTGCTGTATTTTTCGCGCCCGCGTTCGTTAAAGACTTTTACGCGAACGTAATGCTTCATTACCAAATCTTCCGAAGCGTCATCTATGCGAACTTCCCAGAAGATGGCTTCCGCATCCGCATCCGGCTCGACGCTTGCCGTTTTCATCTGTAATTCGGCGGGCGAAATTTCCCGCCAGTTTTTATCCTGTGCAAAAGCGGTTTCCAGCGAACAAATTAATAGCAGGCTTAATAAGGAAAATAGAAAGAATCGCTTTCCGTGGTAAAAAGACATTTTGTGATACCTCATTTAGTAGCAAGTTTTACCGCGCTTCGGGGCGGGCGAATAATTTCAGATAAAGTCGCATGGGTTGACAACTGATTAATAAATAGTTTGATTAGGGCGTAGAGTCCGTTTTCGGATGGCAGTATCAAGGTTTTAAGTTGCTAAATTTATTGTGAGTAATCTTTATACCACAAAACTGCGCCGGTTTAAAGAAAAAACGTCTTCGAATCAGCAAAACTTTTTATGTTATAATCGGGCGCAAAACGCTATTATTAATAAATTCATAATTGAGAAGGAGATTATAAGTAAATGTCTGTTGATTACAGGAAAATCCAGCAACTGCTCGGGGCAGATGCCGAAACGCTTTTAAATTATACATCACAAACGATTCCGAAAGAAAACCTTCAGCTTCCGGGAGCTGATTTCGTTGACCGCGTGTGGGCACAATCAGACCGCCAACCGGCGGTTTTGCGCTCGATGCAGTCGCTCTACGACACCGGCAATCTTAAAGGCACCGGTTATCTTTCGATTTTGCCGGTTGATCAGGGTATCGAACATTCGGCGGGCGCTTCCTTTGCGCCGAATCCGCAATACTTCGACCCGGAAAATATCGTCAAACTCGCTGTCGAAGGCGGCTGCAACGCCGTCGCTTCGACGTTCGGCGTGCTCGGCAGCGTCGCTCGCAAATACGCGCACAAAATTCCGTTCGTCGTCAAAATCAACCACAACGAACTGCTCACGTATCCGAACAAATTCGACCAGGTTCTGTTCGGCAACATTGAGCAAGCGCGAAATATGGGCGCCGTCGCCGTCGGCGCGACGATTTATTTCGGCTCAGACGAAGCAACCCGTCAATTGTCGGAAGTCGCCGAAGCCTTCTCCTACGCGCACGAGCTCGGAATGGCGACGATTCTCTGGTGTTATCTGCGCAATTCGAAATTCAAAGGCAAAGAAGGCGATATGCATGCCGCCGCCGATTTGACCGGACAGGCAAATCACCTGGGCGTGACGATTCAAGCCGACATTATCAAGCAGAAACTTCCCGAACGCAACGGCGGTTACAATATGCTCAATGTCGAAAGCAGTTACGGGAAAACAAATCCAAAAGTTTACAGCGAACTGACGACCGACAACCCGATTGATCTGGTACGCTACCAAGTCGCCAATTGTTATATGGGACGCTGCGGTTTGATCAATTCCGGCGGCGAATCGAAAGGCGAATCGGATATGGCGGACGCGGTTCGCACTGCTGTTATCAACAAACGCGGCGGCGGAACCGGACTTATTTCCGGTAGAAAAGCGTTTCAGCGACCGATGGACGAGGGCGTGGAATTGTTGAACGCGATTCAGAGCGTATATCTGTCGAAAGAAATTACCGTGGCATAGAATATATTAACCGAGTAAAAATCCGGCTATAAAAAATCACGCGCGCCTTATTTTATTCGTAATAAGGCGCGCGTGTTCTTTTATATTTGTATATTTTGAATCCGATTATCGAACCGAAGCGAAAACTATTTCAAAGGGCGCTTTTTACCCTTAATAAAATAGACAAGAGGGAAGATAAATATATGAAAAAGTTAGTTTTTGCATTCTTTTTAATGGCGATGACCGCCTCGTTCGGCGTGAGCAGCATTTCCGCACAGGATATGAAAGACGACAAAATGATGAAGAAAAGCGGCAACCCGATGGTCGGCGGCGCGGCGATGTATAAAAACAAAAACATCGTCGAAAACGCGATGAATTCGCAAGATCATACAACTTTGGTTGACGCTGTGAAAGCTGCTGATTTAGTTGCAACGCTGCAAGGCAAAGGACCGTTCACGGTTTTCGCGCCGACCAACGCAGCTTTTGGAATGCTTCCGGCTGGCACGGTTGACACGCTGCTCAAAACGGAAAACAAAGCGATGTTGACGAAAGTTCTGACTTATCACGTCGTCGCGGGCAATATGGATTCCAAGAAAATCATGAAAGCCATCAAAAAAGGCAACGGCAAAGCGATGTTCAAAACCGTCGCCGGCGGTATGCTGACGGCTTCGATGAACGGTAACACGCTCATCTTAACCGATGAAAAAGGCGGTATGTCGAGAGTGACGATTGCCAATGTCAAACAATCAAACGGCGTGATTCACGTAGTTGATACGGTTCTGATGCCGAACTAGTTCAAACAGGCACAAGATAAAAAATTGAGCGTCGGCGAATGTAAGTAATTACTGACATCTGCCGACGCTCAATTTGTTTTTACTGACAAATTCCACCTGATAAACTGTTATCCGCTTTCGCTATTGTCCTTCCTCGCGTATCTGTTTTTTTAGCTGCACGATAAAAGATTGCACTGCTGTCGCTTCGTTTGAATCGGGAAAGGCGCGCAGAAATTCTTCGTAAACGGCAATGGCTTCCCGGTATTTTTTCATCTTTTCATACACCAGACCGAGAAACTGGTAAATCGTTATCGCGTCGGGCGCGCCGCCGAGTTGCGCGATTGCCTTTTTGAAATATCCGGCAGCGAGCATATAATTGGCTTCTTCCGCTTCATAATCGCCCTCACTGCCCGCCGCTTCCGCTTTTTCTTTGTAAAGCAAACCCAAGCCTGTCAGGGCTTCAGGTTGAAAGTTTTTGCCTTCGGTAACAGCGCGTTTGAAAGCGGCGATTGCTTTTGCTTCCCCGCCCTCGTCGCCTGCCGAAATGTAAATTCTACCTTCGACCGCCGACGCTTCGGCGTAAGCCGGACGCGATTTGCGAGCTTCTTTGATGGCGGCGAATGCGCCGTCGAAATTATTCATCGCCAGCAAAACCCTGGCAAGTCCGAGATGGGCTTCGGCGTATTTCGGACGGGCGGCGATAGCCGCGCGATAAGCGGCGACGGCTTTTTCCCGGTCGCTGTTCGCTAATCGTTCCGCTTCCTGAAAAGCGAGTTCGGCTTTATCGTCCGTTGTCACCAGCGCGATTTTCACCTCGCCTTTTTGCGTGGCGAGAAGGTTGTGCGACGCTTCCTTAAAACCGTCGGCGCGGATGCGAATTTTATGCGCTCCGTTTGATACGGATTTGATAATCAATTTTCCGCTTTCGTCCGCTTTGCCGCGCAGAATATCGTCGAGCCAAACCGACGCCTTCGGTTCAGTCACGACGGTAACCGTTCGCTGACCTTGCGCGGATGTCGCGGCGACACAAAACAAACAAACAAGCAGCAATGAAAAATAATTTTTAATACGCATAATTTTGCCTCTTTTGTAAATTTAAGATTGCAGAAAGGCGATTGACGGTTGCTTATTTATCCAAAGCGCCTCCTAATCTCATCTGATTCGCCCGCAATTTATTTATCTAATGATAGACAACCAAAGCAAATTCAGGCAAAAGTTGAAATCCGATTGTGGGAAAACTTGATTTTTTCGACGAGAGACTTATAATCAGTAATTCGTGGCTGGGTAGCTCAGCTGGTTAGAGCGTGGGATTCATAACCCCAAGGTCGGTGGTTCAAGCCCACCTCCAGCCACCAAATCTATGAAACTAAACGAGCGTTTATTCGCTTTTTACTTTTTGTCGAGAGTGGTTTTGCGATAAAAATTAATCTTTTTTTCCACTAATTCCTAAACACTGCGAAAAGCAAAGAGGCTTTATTCCTTTCAGAATAAAGCCTCTTTGCTTCAAAAAATTAATTAACAAGTTTACGCAGTGTTTCAGGATGAGCTGCCGCAACTTAAACGGCTTCCGATTGCGAAGTGAAATTAAATACTTTTAATTTGAGGGCTGGTAGAAGCGAGGCGTTGCCGCCCTCTGAGCCGCCGACGCGCTCAGATGCGCCGATCATCTCGACGTTGCCCGGCGCGAGCATCTGAACGATTGATTGATTAAAGCGGAAATTTTTTACCGGATATTGAACTTTACCATTTTCGATAAACCACACGCCGTCGCGCGTCAAACCTGTCAGGCTCGCCGTTCGCGGGTCGGTCGAGCGGATATACCAGAAACGGCTGATGAGTAATCCGCGCTTGGTTGAGCCGATCATTTCTTCCATTGTCGAGGGTTTTCCGCTGGTCTCTAAAATCGTATTAACCGGTCCCGGCGTCGGCTCTTTCGTTTGCTTCTGCGCCCAGAAGCGCGAGTAAATCAAATTTTCCAGCATCCCGTTTTTCACCAGATAAATTTTCTGCGCCGGGATACCGCTTTGTGCCGATTGCGAACCGGGAATTTCCGCGTTCCAGGGATCACTCAAAACGCTGATGCGCTCATCAAAAATCTTTTCGCCGAGACGAGTTTTGCCGCCCTTTACCGAATACGGGCTGCGCCCTTCGTCCGCGCTGCGAGCGTCAAATCCGAAAGAGAGCGAACCCAAAAGGTCGGCGACAGCTTGCGGTTCGAGAATAACCGTGTAACTGCCCGGTTCTAACGTGAGGGCGTTTCGTCCTTCGAGCGTTTTGCGAATGGCTTCACGCGCGATTCGCATTGTGTCAAGGCGGTTCACGTCAAAATGACTGCGGAGAAAATAACCGGAACTCGTGCCGTCCTCGGTTCGCGTCGTCGTCGAAAGACTGACGATTGACGAGCGTTCGTAGCCAAAGTTTCCGTTTTTCGTAGCGAAGGCACCGGCGTTTGCCCGCGCCTGATGAAAGCCCGCGCCGATTACGCCGGATTTTTCGTATTCAGCCAGAATGTCACCGATGGCTTTCGCGCGGGCAGTCGGAGATATGTTCGCCGTCGCCTCAACATAACCTCCTGCGGGTTTGTAAGTTTGCGCTTTCAAAGTCGGCAGATACTCGCGGTCAACCGGCGCGAGACGCGCAAGCTGCTCGGCTTGTTCGACCATCGTTTTAAGACTTTCGTCGTCCAAATCATTGGTCGAAGACGAACCGCGTTTTCCTTCAATCCAAACCGTGACGCTCGCGCCGCGTCCCAATCGCTGCCCGCTCGTTAAAAAGGCGTTGCGGGCAAAACGCAGATGCGAAAGTTTGTCGCTGCCGACGCTGACCGAAGCGTCGTCGGCTTTGACGAAGGAAAGTAATCGGTCGGTAATGGCTTTGGCTTCTTTTTCGTTTAACAGCATTTTTGATAATCCCCTTTCAATTTGGGATTTCGGATTGCGGATTGAAAGATAAATCCCAAATCCGCAATCCGAAATCCCAAATCGTTTAGCTTTGCGGTTGAGCAGCGGTGTTTAATACGTTGATGTTGCGGAAACGCGCCGACGGACAGCCGTGCGAAACGGCGTTTGATTGTCCGGGTTCGCCTTTGCCGTCGTTGAAACTGCCGGGAATCAAATAAGTTGATTGACCGCCGAGCGCGTCGCACGCGCCCCAGAAATCGGTCGTGCGCGATTGATATGCGACATCTTTCAGCATTTCGCCGATTTTGCCGTTTTTAATTTCCCAGAAAGTTTGCCCGCCGAACTGGAAATTGTAACGCTGCTGGTCAATCGAATAACTACCGCGCCCGTAAATCATAATTCCCTTTTCGACACGGGCGATTAAATCATCCTGCGAGACGTTTTCCTTCGCCGGTTCGAGCGAAACATTCGGCATTCGCGGAAAGGGAACGCTGCCCCAACTGTCGGCGTGCAGACAGCCGTAAGAAGATTTTTTGCCGACGAGCGGCGCCAGATCGCGCGTCGTTTGCCAGTCAACGAAAACGCCGTCTTTGACGAGATGCCATTTTTGACCGGCAACGCCTTCGTCGTCATAAGCAACGGTAGCGAGTCCGGCGGGCTGCGTTCGGTCGGCAATAAAATTGACGATTTTCGAGCCGAATTGTAATTTTCCGGTTTTATCGGGAGTCAGAAAACTCGTTCCGGCGTAATTTGCTTCCCACAGCAACGCGCGGTCGAGTTCGGTCGGATGTCCGACCGATTCGTGAATCGTTAAAAACAAATGTGACGGATGCAAAACCAAATCGTATTTTCCCGGTTCGACGGTTTTGGCTTTCAGTTTCATCACGGCTTCTTCGCCTGCTTGTTTGGCTTCTCCGACCCAATCGTGATTCTCGATATATTCGTAGCCCGCGCTCTGACCTTCGCGCAGGGAATTGCGCGTTTGAAAATCTCCGCTTGCGCGGTCAGTGGCGGTTACGGAAAAACTCGGATTCCCGCGAATCAAATACTGCTCGATACGCGAACCGTCGGATGTAGCGAGAAATTTTTGCTCATTGACCCAAGCCATTGAAGAATTAACAAAGCTAACGCCTTTAACCGCCAACGCTGCTTCATTGAGTTTGAGCAAAAATTCGATTTTGTTGTCAACTGGAATGTCGAATGGGTCTTTGACAAACGAGCTTTTCCAATTCGCCGTCACTTTCGGAGCGGAAACCATTTCGATCGGTTTCTTTTGGAATACTGAGTTCGCTCGGGCGATTTCAACCGCTTCGGTTGTCGCGCGGCGCACTTCGGCTTCCGTCACATTCGGACTGGCGGCAAATCCCCAGGTTCCTTTGACCAGAACGCGCAC
>Ga0136616_10001803_pt1 | contig 11299 bp, 8 predicted proteins | sample AntDrymUQ2992106_2_FD_106648 | JGI IMG/M metagenome (GOLD analysis project Ga0136616, IMG submission 106648) | Polar desert sand microbial communities from Dry Valleys, Antarctica - metaG UQ299 (21.06) | ecosystem: Environmental > Terrestrial > Soil > Desert | place: Antarctica: Dry Valley... | reverse complement strand
GCGCCGGCCTTGCTTGAGTGGCCATCAGGATGATCGGGAGGGTACGACCCCCTCCTCCTCATCCACAGGTTTCAAGCATTGCTCGGGCATGGCTATGGTCCTCGACCTGCCGCCGGAAGCCACGCAGGATTTCCTTGGCCTTGGCCTCATCGGTGGTCGACGCCGTCAGTCGCAGCTCGCGGCCCGTGAGCGGGTCGATTCCCGCGTAAACCAGTACTTGATAGGAGTTGCCGCGCTTGCGAATATGCCCGCGCTCACGCCCTGAGCTGACCTGCTTGGCCATCCAGAGAGTGTATCCGGTGACACTGTCGGTGACAGTGATCAACAGTGAACGAGGCAGTATGCCTTAGTATGCTGGTCAGCGTGGTGGAGACGAGGGGACTTGAACCCCTAACCCCCGCCTTGCAAAGGCGGTGCTCTGCCAGATTGAGCTACGTCCCCCTCGTGGACAGGCTAGGCCCGCCGCGAGCGGTCTGGGTCGGGTCAGTCGGTGGTGGTCGCGTCGTGCCAGAGGTCGGAGTCCGACCGGCCGGACTTGAACTTCGCGAACACCAGCGCAGCCGCGCCGGCGAGAACGCCGAGGACAATCAGCTTCTTCATATTCTCTCACTTCCGTGGATTTCCAGTGGACGGGAGTGGGCCCAGCTGGACTTGAACCAGCGACCTCGTCGTTATCAGCGACGCGCTCTAACCGTCTGAGCTATGGGCCCCAGCTTGGGGCGTGCGCGAGGCTACCTCAGCCTCAGCAGGCCTCCCAACCCGGTTCAGTCGCGCTCAGACAGGGTCACTTCGATGCCCCCGACCAGGTCCGACGAGACGTTGTAGACGAATGCACCGATGGTAGCCGCGACCGCGAACAGCAGGCAGTTGACGGCTCCCACGATGGCCGCGAAGCCCAGCACCCGCCACACGCTGATCACCGATCCGCCGCCCGGCTGGGCGCCCGGCGCGAGCTCGTTGTACTGCACGTTGATCTGGTCCCAGACGCCCATCCCGGCCAGCACGCCATACAACACACCGACGGCGACCATCCATACGAAGAACGCCACCACGGACAGCACGAGCGAGAGCTTGAGCACCGACCACGGGTCGATCCGCCTGAGCTGCAGGTGCGCCTGGCGGGGTTGACGGGTGCGCGCCGGCCGCGCGGCCGACCATCCCGCACCGGGCAACGGGCTGTCCTGGACAGGCGGCACGGATGCGGTCGGCAGCCCGGCCCGTTGATCCGGCGGCGGGGCACCGCCGGGTGGCGTCGTCGGGCCGGGCTGGGTCGGGATCGCCTCGGTCGGGATGTTCGAGGACACCGGCTGGGTGGCCTCCGCGGCGTCGGCCAGGCCGACCGTGGCCTGTCCCGGAGCCGCAACTGTCGGCTTCCCCGTGCTCGCCACGGCGCCTGACTTGGAAGGGGCCGCGGCGGCCTGCTGAGCACTCCAGGAGACCCGCATCCACGGCGGCGGGGCAGCGGCGGCCGACCCGTCCTCCGACTCGGCTGGCTCGGCCTCAGCCGGCGCTGCCTCCTTCGCCGTGACCGACCCGTTGGCCGACGCTGGAGCAGCCGCGGGAGCGACCGCCGGGGTCGCCGCCGGGCCGGGGCTCGGCTTCGGACTCGGCGAAGGTGTTGGCGCGGGCGCGGGCGCGGGCGACGGTGTCGGCGCGGCTTTCGCGGCCTGCTTCTTTGCACCGTCCGGCTCGGCGGCGCTGACGTCCGACTTCTTTGGTTTCTTCGACTCGGTCACACGTTGTCCCTCGGGTCCGTCCGAATCCTCAGCCGGTTGGCGGCTGGGTGCCCAGCTGGTTGTCCATCGGCTCGCCCGCGGAGTCCTCCGCCTCGGCGTTGCGGGCCACCGCGATCAACGTGGCCCCCTCCCCGAGGTTCATCAGGCGCACTCCCTTGGTCTGGCGACCCGCCTTGCGGACCTGCTTCGCGACCGTCCGGATGACGCCGCCGCTGGAGGTGATGCCGTAGAGCTCGTCCTCCAGATTCACAATCAACGCGCCGACCAGGGTGCCACGCCGGCGGTCGTACTGAAGTGTAAGAACGCCCTTGCCGCCCCGGCCCTGCACCGGGTAGTCCTCCATCGGCGTCCGCTTGGCGTACCCGCCGGCGGTGGCCACCAGCACGTAGGTACCCGGCGTCACGACCCCCAGCGAGAGCAGCTGGTCGCCGGCGTTGAACCGCATCCCGTACACCCCAGACGTCGCCCGGCCCATCGGCCGAAGCGCGTCGTCGTCGGCGTGGAAGCGGATCGACTGGCCCTGCTCGGACACCAGCAGCAAGTCGTCCTCCGGCCCGCACAGCACCGCGCCGACCAGCTCGTCGTCGTCTCGCAGGTTGATGCCGATCAGCCCGCCGGTGCGGTTGGAGTCGTACTCGGTGAGCCGCGACTTCTTGACCAGCCCCGACCTAGTGGCCAGCACGAGGTACGGCGAGGCGTTGTAGTCGGTGATCTGCATGACCTGGGCGATCTGCTCGTCCGGCTGGAACGCCAGCAGGTTGGCCACGTGCTGGCCGCGGGCGTTGCGATTGGACTCCGGCAGCTCGTAGGCCTTGGCCCGGTACACCCGCCCCTTGTTGGTGAAGAACAGGATCCAGTCGTGCGTGGAGCACACGAAGAAGTGCGCCACGATGTCGTCCTGCTTGAGCGCGGCCCCCTGCACGCCCTTGCCGCCGCGCCGCTGCGCGCGGTAGAGGTCGGTGCGGGTGCGCTTGGCGTAGCCGGTGCGGGTGATCGTGACGACGACGTCCTCGACGGCGATCAGGTCCTCGTTGGAGACGTCCCCGTCGTCGACGATCAGCCGCGTCCTGCGCTCGTCGCCGTAGCGCTCGACGATCTCCGAGAGCTCGTCGCGCACGATCTGCCGCTGGCGCTCCGGCCGGTCCAGGATGTCCTGGAGGTCGGCGATCTCCATCTCGATCTCGGCCAGCTCGTCGACGATCTTCTGACGCTCGAGCGCGGCCAGCCGGCGTAGCTGCATGTCCAGGATGGCCTGGGCCTGGATCTCGTCGATGTCCAGCAGGTTGATCAAGCCGGCCCTGGCGACGTCGACGGTGTCCGACGCCCGGATCAGCGCGATCACCTCGTCGAGCCGGTCCAGCGCCTTGACCAGCCCCCGCAGGATGTGGGCCCGCTCCTCGGCCTTGCGCAGCCGGTAACGGGTGCGCCGGACGATGACCTCGATCTGGTGCCGCACGTAGTTGCGGACCACCTGGTCCAGCCGAAGCGTGCGCGGCACGCCGCCGACGATCGAGAGCATGTTGACGCCGAAGCTGTACTGCAGCTGGGTGTGCTTGTAGAGGTTGTTCAGCACGACCTTGGCGACAGCGTCGCGCTTGAGCGTGATGACGATGCGCATGCCGATGCGGTCGGAGGACTCGTCGACGATCTCGGCGATGCCGGCGAGCTTGGCGTCGCGCACCAGCGAGGCGATCGACTCGATCAGGTTGTCCGGGTTGACCTGGTAGGGCAGCTCGGTGACCACCAGAATGACGCGGCCCTTTGCGTCCTCCTCGACCTCCACCACCGCGCGCATCCGGATCGAGCCGCGGCCGGTGCGGTAGGCGGACTCGATCCCGTCGCGCCCGACGACAAGGCCGGAGGTCGGGAAGTCCGGCCCCTTGATCCGCGCCATCAGGGCCTCGAGCAGCTCGTCCTCGGTGGCCTCGTGGTTGTCCAGCGCCCACATCACGCCCGCGGCGACCTCGCGCAGGTTGTGCGGCGGGATGTTGGTGGCCATGCCCACCGCGATGCCGGAGCTGCCGTTGATCAGCAGGTTCGGCACCCGGCTGGGCAGGACCGCAGGCTCCTGGGTCTTGCCGTCGTAGTTGTCGGTGAAGTCGACGGTGTCTTCGTCGATGTCGGCGAGCATCGACATCGCCAGCGGCGTCAGCCGGGCCTCGGTGTTGTGGCTGACGAACCCGTCGGTGACGAAGGAGTGATCGTCTGATTCCACCCTGATGCTGTAGACCGGTTGAACGCCGGCGTTCGCCACCGAGCTGACCTTCGCGTAGTAGAAGCGGCCGTCCACAAGGTGCTCGACCGCTTCCAGCGCTTCGGGATTGGTGATCCGCTTCAGGATCTCGTCACGATCCCGTTCCCAGCGCTCGATCCGGTCAAGGTTGTGCCGGCGCAGCCAGTCCCGTTCAGTCCAGCGCGTCGCGCCGTGTTGCCGGAGGAAATCCCCGAGGAATGGAACGTGATCGCTGCTCATCGATCGACTCGTGGTGATTGCGTCACCCAGGATCGCGGCAAGCTTGGCTTGCTTGCGACCCAGAAATCCGACCCTTGTGGCAAACAATCGTGCATCGCGTCGGTTCGTGATCACGACTTTGTGCTCACCGGTCGCGTGGCGGTACCGGCGAGACACGATGCCGAACTCCAAGAGCAACTGCTGGACGTCGCGCGCTAGTTGGACACTGCGTGTCGAGTACGAGACCTGCACGGTGCTGCGAGGCAGCGCGGAGCATGACCCATCCCCGGTGAACAAGGCCTGCAGGAAGACGCGCTTGCGAGCACCTGAACCAACCCAGATGAAGTCGGGCACCCGTTTCTCGGCGCTGCGGCCGCTGACATGACCAAGCACGCTCTTGCGCAACGCTGCCAGGTTCTGCACGTCGATCTCGTGCAGGACCGAACCGGAGGCAATGGTCCTCGACGAGATGTACCTCTGGCCGCCGACGGCGGTGTCGTAGGCGGCCAGGACCAGCGCGAAGAACTCGCTGTCAACATTGTTGAAACCCGCGCGACGCTGCGAGACGAACCCCTCGCTGATGAACGCGCCGAGCACGATGGCGGCCGCCGATTCCGCCCGCATCGGGGCGCCCCAGTCCTCCCGGGGAGTGCGTTGCATCACCACTCGGTCGCCCGGCTGGATCTCCTCCAGCAGCTTCCACAGCAGAGTTGGGATGCCCAACACGGTAGCTAAACAGAGCACGGGGTGGTTGTGCGTTCCCGTGAGCTCGAATCCCTCAGCGGTGGTCAGCCGGAGGGTCGGATGCGCGCCGGAGTGGAAGAGCACTTCGGCGTGCACCGGGTTGCCGCTGCGGTCCAACACTTTGAGATCGATTGGGTTGTCCGAGTTCGGGTGCGCAGCGGGGACGATGTCGGCGATGCGGACGGTCTGCCCATCAGCCAGCCGAACCCTCGTGTCGCTGGCGACGCAGTAGCGCATGGCGGCGGCCGGGTCGTTGCCCGGCGAGCCGAAGTTGCCCTGGCCGTCGATCAGCGGGTAGCGCATCGACCACGGCTGCGCGAGCCGCACCAGCGCGTCGTAGATCGCCGAGTCGCCGTGCGGGTGGTAGTTACCCATCACATCACCGACGACGCGAGCACACTTCACATGGCTGCGGTCGGGCCGGAACCCGGAGTCGTACATCGAGTACAGCACCCGGCGGTGCACCGGCTTGAGCCCGTCGCGCACCTCGGGCAGGGCGCGCCCGACGATCACGCTCATCGCGTAGTCGATGTAGGAGCGCTGCATCTCCTGCTGGATGTCGACCGGCTCGATCCGGTCGCCTTCGGGTGGCAGCAAGGTGTCTGTCACGTGATCCTTCTCTTAGACATCCAGGAACCGAACGTCCTTGGCATTGCGGGTGATGAAAGAACGGCGCGACTCGACGTCCTCGCCCATCAGGATCGAGAACAGCTCGTCGGCGGTGGCGGCATCGTCGAGCGTGACCTGGAGCAGCACCCGGTTGGCCGGGTCCATCGTGGTCTCCCACAGCTCCTTGGGGTTCATTTCGCCAAGGCCCTTGTAGCGCTGCACGCCCTCGTCCTTGGGCAGCTTCTTGCCCGCGGCGCGGCCGGCCTCGATCAGTCCGTCGCGCTCCCGGTCGGAGTAAGCGAAGTCGGGCTCCGCGCCACGGCCACCCCACTTGATCTTGTAGAGCGGCGGCTGGGCGAGGAATACATGCCCGTGCTCGACGAGCGGGCGCATGAACCGGAACAGCAGGGTGAGCAGCAGCGTGCGGATGTGCTGGCCGTCGACGTCGGCGTCGGCCATCAGCACGATCTTGTGATAGCGCAGCTTGGCCAGGTCGAACTCTTCGTGGATGCCGGTGCCCAGCGCGGTGATGATCGCCTGGACCTCGGTGTTGCGCAGCACGCGGTCGATCCGGGCCTTCTCGACGTTGATGATCTTGCCGCGGATCGGCAGGATCGCCTGGAACATCGAGTCGCGGCCGGACTTGGCCGAGCCGCCTGCGGAGTCGCCCTCGACGATGTAGACCTCGGACTCCCGCGGGTCCGTCGAGCGGCAGTCGGCCAGCTTGCCGGGCAGCCCCCCGATGTCGCCGGCACTCTTGCGCCGCACCAGCTCGCGGGCCTTGCGGGCGGCCATCCGGGCCTGCGCCGAGGACACTGCCTTGTTGACGATGGTCTTGGCCTCGGCGGGGTTGCGCTCGAACCAGTCGGCCAGCCACTCGTTGCTGACCCGCTGAGTGATCGACTTGACCTCGGTGTTGCCCAGCTTGGTCTTGGTCTGCCCCTCGAACTGCGGCTCGCGGACCTTCACCGAGACGATTGCGGCCAGCCCCTCGCGGATGTCCTCACCGGACAGTGCGGCCTCTTTGTCCTTGAGCAGCTTCTTCTCCCGCGCGTAGCGGTTGACCGTGGTGGTCAACGCCGCCCGGAAGCCCTCCTCGTGGGTGCCGCCCTCGTGGGTGTTGATCGTGTTGGCGAAGGTGTAGACCGACTCCGAGTAGCTGTTGTTCCACTGCATCGCGACCTCGACCTGGACGTCGTCGCCGGCCGCATGGAACGAGATCACGCGCTTGTGGATCGGGTCCTTGCTGTGGTTGAGGTGTGCGACGAAGTCTTCGAGGCCACCGGGGTAGCAGAACGTCCGCTCCTTGATCTTGGCGACGTAGCCCTCGGCGTCGGGCTCCTCGGCAGCAACACCGCTGCCGTTCCCGCTGCCGTTCCCGTTGCGCTCGTCGCGCAGGATCATGGTCAGGTTCTTGTTGAGAAACGCCATCTCCTGCAGCCGCCGGGCGATCGTCTCGGCGTTGTAGTCGGTGGTCTCGAAGATGTCCGGATCCGCCCAGAAGGTGACCGTGGTGCCGGTGCGCCGGGTCGGCTCGCCCTTGACCAGCTTGCCGGGCACCGAGCGGACGTAGCGCTGACGCCAGACGTGCCCGTCGCGGTGGATCTCCACTTCGAGCACGGTGGACAGTGCGTTGACCACGCTGACACCGACGCCGTGCAGGCCGCCGGAGACGGCATAGGACTTGCTGTCGAACTTGCCGCCGGCGTGCAGGGTGGTGAGCACGAGCTCGACCGCGGGGCGTTTCTCCACCGGGTGCATGTCCACCGGGATGCCGCGCCCGTCGTCGATCACGCGCACGCCGCCGTCGGCGAGCAGCGTCACGTCGACCTCAGTGGCGTGGCCGGCCATCGCCTCGTCGACGGCGTTGTCCACAACCTCTTGGATCAGGTGGTGCAGGCCCCGCTCTCCGGTGGAGCCGATGTACATGCTCGGCCGCTTGCGCACCGCCTCGAGGCCCTCGAGAACGGTGATGGACGACGCGCTGTAGGCGTTCTTACGGGCAGCCACTGGCCTCTTGCACTCCTCAACGATTCCTACGTCCGACCGCGGGGGCGCTGCTGCCGGCCGGGCCTGCCAAGCGGCTTACGGGGACCGCTCGGCTCACCCCTCCGATTCTACTGGTCCCCCTGACGTGAAGTGCGTCTAGGACACCCCTAGAACGGGCACAGAGCGCCGATTTCCACCCTGGACGAGTGGCGGGCGAGAAATAGGCGAGTAGAACGGCCTACGTCGCGCTCCCGCCGTCGCCCGCACACCCGCCGCCGACCCCGCCACTCGTGTGACAGAACTTGCTCCCAGCGGCAGTCATGGCGCACGAGTGGCGGCCATTTTGTGTCGTCAGCCGTAGGTGTCGCGTGGTCCCTTACCACGGACGTGGCGCGGGCCCAACCGCCAGCTCGGGGTGGACGGGCCGATCACCTTCATCCGCTTGACGACGTCCGGCCCGAGCCCCGCTGCGATGCGCCTGAGAAGTTGCTTCTGCAGGGTCCGCAACTGGGTGGCCCACGCCGTCGAGCTCGCCTGCACGGTCAGCTCGCCATCGCGCAGAGCCACCGGCTGGGCGTGCTCCGCGACTTCGGATCCGACCAGTTCACTCCATCTGTGAAACACCGTGGCGCCGGCCAGTCTTCCCGACCAGCCACGCTCGGTGGCCAGCCGGAAGGCGACCCGTCCCAGCGTCTGCGGGTCACGCTCGTCGGGCCCGGCAGCCGACCATCGCCGGCGAGCCGAGCTTCCCCCGCCACCCGCTCGGCGCCACCGGCCGCGGGGAGGTGCCTTGCCACGCTTGCTCGCCGCCTCGCGCGCGGACCGCAGCGCGTCGCGGGCGAGATCCGAGCCGCTGCCCGCGACGGGCTCCTCGGCGGGGTTGTCGTTCCCGTCATCCGACACGGCGCACCTTCCCTCCGCTCAGCTCGAAGCGTGACCCAGCCAGCTCGGGCGGCACGTCGTCGGGCACCGCCGCGGTGACGAGCACCTGCTCGGCCCGCTGCGCCACCGCGGTCAGCGCCCGCCGCCGGTCGGTGTCCAGCTCGGCGAACACATCGTCCAGCACCAGCACCGGTTCGCCGCCGTCGGCGCGCAGCAGCTCGAAGGAACCGAGCCGAAGCGCCAGCGCGAACGAGATCGACTCACCGTGGCTGGCGTACCCCTTGGCCGGCCCGTCGCCCAGCAGCAGCTCGAGGTCGTCGCGGTGCGGGCCCACCAGGGACACCCCGCGCTCGACCTCCTGGGTCCGCAACCGGGCCACCTCCGCCAGCAGCAGCTGCTCCAGCGCGGCCTCGTCGGGCTCCAGGTCCTCCCCGAGCGCGCTGCGGTAGCGCAGCTGCGCAGGCGCCGAGGTCGGCGCGACGTCGGCGTAGGCCTGCCGCACGTACGGCGCGAGGTCGGCGAGCAGCCGCAGCCGCCCGGCCAGCAACGCCGACCCGTGCGTCGCGAGGTGGCCGTCCCAGGCGTCGAGCGTGCGGAGATCACCGGCCACCCGCGCGGTCTTGAGCAGTGCCGAGCGCTGCCGCAGCACCCGCTCGTAGTCGCCGCGAACCCCGGCGTAGCGCGGCGTCCGCGCCGCCAGCAGCTCGTCGAGGAACCGCCGGCGGTCCGACGGCTCGCCACGCACCAGCGCCAGGTCCTCCGGGGCGAACAGCACGCTGCGCAGCACGCCGAGCACGTCGCGCGGCCGTGACACCGGCGCCCGGTTGAGCCTCGCCCGGTTGGCCCGGCCAGGGGTGATCTCCAGCTCGATCACCAGCTCGCGGCCGGTGTGCACCACTGCGCCACGGACCACCGCCCGCTCGGCGCCGCGGCGCACCAACGGCGCGTCGGTGGCCACCCGATGCGAGCCGAGCGTCGCCAGGTAGCCGACGGCCTCGATCAGGTTGGTCTTGCCGGCCCCGTTCGGACCCAGCAGCACGCTCACCCCAGGATCGAGGTTCAGCTCGACCTGCTCCCAGGAGCGGAAGTCGGTCACCGAGAGCTGGCGCACGTACAAGGCCGGAGCAGGGCTCAGCCCGGCAGGCGCACGGGCATCAGCAGGTGCACGTACCCAGACTCGTCCAGCTCGGCACCCTCGGCCGGCGCGGGCCGGAACAGCGCGGGGCGGCTGGGCGTGGTGAAGGCCAGGTGCACCCGATCGGTGCGTAACGCGCCGAGGCCGTCGAGCAGATAACCCGGATTGAACGCGATGGTCAGCGGCGCACCGTCCAGCTGGCACGACAGCTCCTCCTCGGCGCTGCCGACATCGTCCCCACCCGCGGCAAGCCGCAACACGTCGGAGCTGAACTCCATGCGTACCTGTGCCACCCGGTCGGCCACCAGCGACACCCGCTTGATGGCCTCCACCAGCGGCGCGACGTCGGCGATCGCCGTGGACGTGTGCTCCTTGGGCAGCAGCTGGCGGTACTTGGGGAACTCCGCGTCGAGCAGCCGGGTGGTCCCCCGGCGCCCGGCGCCGGCCACGCCCAGCATCCCGTCACCCTCGGTCAGCGCGATCTCCACCGCGCCCGGACCGCCGAGCGTCTTGGCCAGCTCGGCGAGCGTGCGCGCGGGCACCAGCACGGCGGTGGACAGCTTGTTGTCGGCCGGTTCCCAGCCGAGCTCGCGCACCGCCAGCCGGAAGCGGTCGGTGGCCGCCATGGTCAGCCGGTCGCCCTCGATCTCCAGCCGGATCCCGGTCAGCATCGGCAGCGTGTCGTCGCGGCCGGCGGCCACCGCGACCTGGTTGACCACCTCGGCGAAGCTCTCCCCCTGCACCGAGCCGGCGCGCTGGGGCATCTGCGGAAGCTGGGGGTAGTCCTCGACCGGCATGGTCGGCAGGCTGAACTTCGCGTTGCCGCAGTTGATCGCCGCACGGGACCCGTCGACGGTTATATCCACAGGCTGTGCAGGCAGCGCACGGGTGATGTCGGCCAGCAGCCGGCCGGACACCAGGACCCGGCCGGAGGCGTTCACCGCGGCCGGCAGCTCGACCCTGGCGGAGACCTCGTAGTCGAATCCCGAGACCGTCAGGCTCTCGCCGTCGGCGCCCGCTCCGGCTTCGAGCAGCACGCCGCCGAGAACCGGCACGGCGGGCCGGGCGGGCAGGCTGCGCGCGACCCACGCAACGGCGTCGGCCAGGGAGTCACGTTCAACCCTGATCTTCATCTTCAGGGACCTTTCAGCAAGCGGGCCAGCGGTTTGCACACCGTAGAGGCAGTGCCGCGACCAGGTTTATCAAGGGGTTGTGCATGCATCGACGACGCCTTGGGCGGCCGCCGGGGCGTACACACACTTAGTAGTAGTTCTTTTCCCTGAAGAACAACAACAGCAGTAGTAGTAGGGGCTGTGGGTTGTGTGGATGACCGGCAGGTCTGCAGGTCCAGTGCGTGTCGCGGTGTGGACGGCCCTGGGACGGTTCGATCGGCGGTCCCCAGCGGCCGTCGCCGGCCCGCTGGATACCCCCCGACCGGCCCCGCGCGGACGGAGTTGTGCGCCGGATGTCCACTCTCGGTGCGTCCCGCCGGCGCCCTCGAGGGTGCGTGCTCCACAGACTTGTCCCCAGATGTGGGTGATCGGTGGTGGATGGTTAACGCAGTGCAACCACCACGCTGGTCTAGGCAGGTGCCGTTCGTTCGGGAGCCACTCAGGTGGCCGGTGTCACCTAGCGTCACGGCTCGTTACCAACCGATGACTCTCGGTGCGTGCCCTTGACTGTGGACCCGCGGGACTTACTGCCGCGAGCGCTGCTTGATGCGCGCGGTGAGCTCCTGAACCTGCTCGAAGG
>Ga0136616_10001801_pt1 | contig 11306 bp, 13 predicted proteins | sample AntDrymUQ2992106_2_FD_106648 | JGI IMG/M metagenome (GOLD analysis project Ga0136616, IMG submission 106648) | Polar desert sand microbial communities from Dry Valleys, Antarctica - metaG UQ299 (21.06) | ecosystem: Environmental > Terrestrial > Soil > Desert | place: Antarctica: Dry Valley... | reverse complement strand
GGCCTCGGCGAGCGCGGCGATCGCCAACCCGTTCCACGCGGCGACGACCTTGTCGTCGCGAGCCGGGGGGACCCGCCGCACGCGGGCAGCCAGTAAGCGGGTGCGGATGTCGGCGTACCGGGCGACGTCGTCGGGGTCGCTCAGCAGCTGCAGCACCGAGGTCCCGTGCTCGAAGGTTCCCGACCCGGTCACCGCGAACAGGTCGCCCGCCCATGCGCCGTCGGCCGCGCCGAGCGTCTCGCGCAGCTGCGCAGGCGTCCAGACGTAGTAGCGACCCTCTTCGCCCTCGCTGTCGGCGTCGAGCGCGGAGGCGAAGCCGCCCTGCGGCGTACGCAGGTCGAGCAGCATCCAGTCGGCGGTCTCGGCGGCCACCCGCCGGGCCAGTGCGGAGCCGGTGGCCCGAAACCAGTGCGTGTAGACGCGCAGCAGGAGGGCGTTGTCGTAGAGCATCTTCTCGAAGTGCGGCACCACCCAGCGGTCGTCGACGGAGTAGCGGGCGAAGCCACCGCCGAGCTGGTCATACATCCCGCCCCGCGCCATCGCCTCGCCGGTGTCCTCCACCATGGCGAGTGCGTCGGCGGATCCGGTGCGGGCGTGGTGGCGCAGCAGCTGCTCCAACGTCATCGAAGGCGGGAACTTCGGTGCGCCGCCGAAACCGCCGTACGTCGCGTCGTAGTCGCGGCGCAGCGCGATGGCCATCATCGCCAGCGCCTCCTCGCCCGGCGGTTCGCCGCCAGCCGCCGGGACCGGCGCGCGCTGGTCGAGCCGGCGTACGACGTCAGCGCCGGCCGCCTCCACCTGGTCGCGGCGGTCCTGCCAGGCCTGGGTGACAGACAACAGCAGCTGGGAGAAGGAGGGCATGCCGTGGCGCGGGCTCGGCGGGAAGTAGGTGCCGCAGAAGAACGGCTCTCCCTTGGGGGTGGCGAACACGGTCATCGGCCAACCGCCGTGGCCGGTCATCGCCACGGTGGCCTCCATGTAGACCGCGTCGACGTCAGGCCGCTCCTCGCGGTCGACCTTGACGTTGACGAACAGGTCGTTCATCAGCCGCGCCACCTCGGCGTCCTCGAAGGACTCGTGGGCCATGACGTGGCACCAGTGGCAGGCGGAGTAACCGACAGAGAGCAGCACCGGTACGCCGCGCCGCGCCGCCTCGGCGAATGCCTCCGGTGACCACTCCCACCAGTCGACCGGGTTGTCCTTGTGCTGCAACAGGTAGGGGCTGGTGGACTGGGCGAGACGGTTGGGCATGCCAGCACCCCTACCCTTCGCTGCGCCGGATGCTGCACAGGCAAGGCATGGTGGGCGGGTGACCGGTCCCTTGGAGGTGTCCGCGCGGGTGGTCGTCCCGGAGCACGAGCTGCGGTGGCGGTTCTCGCGGTCCTCCGGTCCGGGCGGGCAGAGCGTCAACACCAGCGACAGTCGGGTGGAGCTCTCCTTTGACGTCGCCCAGTCGGCGGTGATTCCACCGGCGCTGCGGGAGCGCGCGCTGCACCGGCTGGGCGGCCGGCTGGTCGACGGCGTACTGACTGTGAGCTCGTCGCAGCACCGCTCGCAGCTGCGCAACCGGGAGGCGGCACGCGCCCGACTCGCCGACCTGCTGCGTCGGGCGCTGGCGCCGCCGCCGGCGACGCGCCGCCCCACTCGCCCGACCCGGGGAGCGGTCGAGCGCCGGTTGCAGGCCAAGCGGGTGCGGGCGCAGAAGAAGCGCAGCCGAGAGCGAGGCCGGCGGGCTCGCTCAGGGGAGGACCAGTGACGCCGACGACATCAGCCCCGAGGGGGTCAGCGGCTGGGGAGGTCACCGTGGTGACCGTCACCCGCAACCGGCGAGACGGCGCCGTCGATGCCATCGAGCGGCACCGGGACGGCGGCGTGCTGCCGCCGTACATCCTCATCGACAACGCCTCAACCGACGGCACCGCCGAGGCAGTGCGGGAGCGGCATCCGGATGTCGTCGTCGTCGAGCTGGCGGAGAACCGCGGGAGCGTGGCGCGCAACGAAGGCGTACTGCTGGCCCGCACGCCGTATATCGCCTTCTCCGACGACGACTCGTGGTGGGGCCCCGGCGCGCTGGAGCAGGCGGCGAGAGCCTTCGCGGCCTACCCCCGGCTCGGCCTGCTCGCCGCCCGGACGCTGGTCGGACCCGACGAACGGCTCGATCCGGTCTCCGCGCAGCTGGCGGTGAGCCCGCTCGGCACCGAACCCGATCTGCCCGGCCCATCGGTGCTGGGCTTCCTCGCCTGCTCCGCGATCGTGCGCCGGCGCGCCCATCTGGACGTCGGCGGCTTCGAGCCGCTGCTGTTCTTCCTCGCCGAGGAGATGGTGCTCGCCGTCCACCTCGCCGCGGCCGGGTGGGGGCTTGCGTACGTCGGTGAGGTGGTGGCGCACCACCATCCGCCGCCGGGCCGCCCGCCCAGCCGGTCACGGCAACGGCTGCACGGCCGCAACGAGCTGCTCGGCGCCTGGCTGTGCCGGCCGTACCCAGTGGCTCTTGCGGCGACGGCCCGCGCCGTCGGATCGGGGGTTCGCGACCGCGACGCGGACCAGCTGGCCGGGGTATTGGCGCTGCTGCCGCTGCTGCCCGCCGCACTGGCCCGGCGGGAGCGGCCGCCGCGGCGGCTGGAGGAGCAACTGCGGCTGCTGGAGCGGGCCGGCTGAGCCACAGCGCGGCGGGCGGCGGGAAGGGTCAGCGGCGCGGGTTCGGCCGGCGCGGGTTCGGCGGGCGCGACCCATCGCCGGGCGGGTCCTCGCTGCCCTCGTCGTCGAAGCTTGGCGGCACCCGGCGCAGGTGGGTGATCATGGAGCGCAGCAGCAGGGCGGTAGCGATCGCCAGGAGTACGACGACAACCAGGCCCAACCAGCCGGGCGCCACCTTCTCCGCCTCCAAGGCACCGACGACGGTGGATGCGGCCGTGGGGTTCCAGGTCGCGGTCACGCCTCCACCCGCGCGGGCACCCCGGTGAACAGATCGCTCTCCGGCAGGTCGACGTCGACCAGCGAGCGGGCCAGCTGGTAGTCCTCGGTCGGCCACACCCGCTGCTGAACCTCGAGCGGCACGGCGAACCACCGACCGGTCGGGTCGACCTGCGTCGCATGCGCGATGAGCGCCGCGTTGCGGTGCGCGAAGTGGTCGCCGCACGGAACCCGGGTGGTGATGCGCTCGGCGTCCTCCGGCTTGTCGACCCAGGTCGCCAGCCACTCGACGTACGGCGACTCCTGACCCATGCCGACCAGCGCGTCGTGCAGTGCCTGCAGCCGGGCCTTGTGGAAGGTCATGTGGTAGTAGAGCTTGAGCGGTTGCCAGGGCTCCCCGGTGCCGGGGTAGCGGTCGGGGTCGCCCGCCGCCTCGAAGGCCTCCACGGACACGCGGTGGCACATGATGTGGTCCGGGTGCGGGTAGCCACCGTTCTCGTCGTAGGTGAGCATGACGTGCGGGCGCTCCCGCCGGACCAGCTCGACCAGCGGGCGGGCGGCCACCTCCAGCGGCTGCAGGCCGAAGCAGCCCTCCGGCAGCGGCGGCAGCGGGTCGCCCTCGGGTAGGCCGGAGTCGACGAAGCCGAGCCACGCCTGGCGGACGCCGAGGATGCGCCGGGCGATCTCCATCTCTTCCCGGCGGACCGCGGCAAGGTCGGCCACGACCTCGGGCCGGTCCATCGCCGGGTTCAGCACGGAACCGCGCTCCCCACCCGTCAAGGTGGCGACGAGCACGTCGACGCCCTCGTCGACGTAGCGCGCCATCGTGGCCGCGCCCTTGCTCGACTCGTCATCGGGATGGGCGTGCACCGCCATCAGCCGCAGCTGCTCACTCACGTGGACCCACTCACTTCACTCGCTCGCTCGACCCGTCCTGCGCATCGTGTCCTGCGCATAGTGTGGCAAGCCGCCCGAACATTCCGCCCGGACATTCCCACGGACATCCCCTCACGCTCGTGGACCCCACCGTTGGAAGGCGTCATGCCCGACCGAAGCTCCATTCTCGACACGCGGGCGGCCCAACTCGCGGTCAAGGGGGCGGTGGTGCTGACCTTCGCTGTCGCCGGGGTCTGGCTGCTGTGGGCAGCCTGGAGCAACGCGCAGCAACCCAAGGCGCTGCTGCTCAGCTACCAGATCAGGGGCGACCGGGAGGTGACGATCCGCTTCGAGGTGGCCAAGCCCAGCGATGACGCCGCCCAGTGCGTCGTACGCGCTCGCAACGCGGCGGGGCTGGAGGTCGGACGGGCGGAAGTGGACGTCCCGGCGGGAGAACGGCGTACGGTAGTCGTGCATGTCCTGCGCACCCGGGACCGCCCCGTCGGGGGCGAGCTCGCCGGGTGCCGCACGGTTCCAGCGCCCTGACGGCGCCTACCACTGACAGTTTCCCGTCATCGACGGTGAGAGGGGCAGTCCCCGTGACCGAGACCTCTGAAAAGACCACCTGGCTCACCCAGGAGGCCTACCACCGGCTCAAGACAGAGCTGGATCACCTGGCGGGCCCCGGCCGGGTCGACATCGCCAAGAAGATCGAGGCGGCGCGCGAAGAGGGGGATCTGAAGGAGAACGGCGGCTACCACGCCGCCAAGGAGGAGCAGGGAAAGCAGGAGGCGCGCATCCGCCAACTGCAGGCGCTGCTCCAGGACGCGACGGTGGGGGAGGCCCCCCCGGCCGACGGCGTGGCCGAGCCCGGCATGGTGGTGACCGTCCGGGTCGCCGACGACAACGACACGATGCGCTTCCTGCTCGGCTCCCGCGAGGACAGCGGTGTCCACGACCTCGAGGTCTACTCCCCCCAGTCGCCGCTCGGTGGTGCGGTCGTCGGCAAGCGCGTCGGCGAGCAGGCGTCGTACGCCCTGCCCAACGGTCGGGCCGTGACGGTGAAGATCGTCGAAGCGGTGCCTTACGGCGCTTGACCTGGCCGCACCGCATGCTCGACCAGCGGTAGCACCCGATAGGGGACGGGGGCGGACAGCGCGATCACGGTGGACGTCCGCACGATGCCGTCGAAGTCCACGACGGTGTCGATGACGCGCTGCAGGTCGACGTTGTCGCGACCGACGAGGCGGCACAGCATGTCGCCGGGGCCGGTGATGGTGTGGACCTCCAGCACCTCCGGGATGCCGGCGAGGTGGCCGGACACGTCGCGGCCACGGCCCTGCCGGATCTCCAGTGTGGCGAACGCGGTGACCGAGTAGCCCAGCGCCGTCGTATCGATGTCAGGGCCGAACCCGCGGATCACCCCACGCCGGCGCAACCGGTCCAACCGCGCCTGCACCGTTCCGCGCGCCACGGACAGTCGACGGGATGCCTCGAGCACCCCGATGCGCGGCTCGGCAGCGAGCAGGACGATGAGCTGCGCGTCGAGTGAGTCCACGGCTTCGGCGGAAGGCGCTGGCATCGGGCTCCTCTGGTCAGGCTGTGGGTTCGGTGGAGACGACTCCTCGCCGGCACTACACAACATGCCCAGTATGACCGCGCGCTGTTGCGCAGCCTGTCCGGTCTGGGGATGCTGGGATATCCACCGTGTGGAGGGAGACCTCGCGCCATGACCGACGCCACACCCGACGACGACTTCCCGGTCGAGGCGGTCGACGCGGTCCGCTTCGCCGTGGGCAACGCCCGGCAGGCGGCGCACTTCTACGCCAGCGCCTTCGGCATGCGGCTCACCGCCTACCGAGGTCCGGAGACCGGCCTGCCACACGTCGCGTCGTACGTCCTGGAGTCCGGGGCTGCCCGCTTCGTCTTCTCCGGCCCCGTGCGCGCGGGTACCGAGCTGGGCGAGCACGTCGCCCGTCACGGCGACGGCGTCTACGACATCGCGCTGCGCGTGCCCGACGCCGCTCGCGCGTACGAGGTGGCGGTCAGCCGCGGGGCAAAGGGCCTGGTGGAGCCGCACCTGGCCGAGGATGAAACCGGCAAGGTCGTGACGGCGGCCATCGCCACCTACGGCGACGTGCAGCACACGCTGGTGGAGCGGTCCGCCTACAGCGGTGTCTACCTGCCCGGCTACGTCGCCCGAGAGCCGATGGTCGCGCCAGGCGGAAAGCGACTGTTCCAGGCCGTCGATCACGTCGTCGGCAACGTGGAGCTCGGCAAGATGGACGAGTGGGTCGGCTTCTACAACCGGGTCATGGGCTTCACGAACATGAAGGAGTTCGTCGGCGACGACATCGCCACCGAGTACTCCGCGCTCATGAGCAAGGTCGTGGCCGACGGTCACCGGAAGGTGAAGTTCCCCCTCAACGAACCGGCTGTCGGCAAGCGTAAGTCGCAGATCGACGAGTACCTCGAGTTCTACGGCGGCCCCGGCGTGCAGCATGTTGCGTTGGCGACCAACGACATCGTCAGGTCGGTGCGGGTGATGCGGGCGGCCGGCGTCGACTTCCTGGAGACTCCCGACACCTACTACGACACCCTCGGCGAGTGGGTCGCTGACACCCGGGTGCCACTGGCGGAGCTGCGCGAGCTGAAGATCCTGGTCGACCGCGACGAGGACGGCTACCTGCTGCAGATCTTCACCAAGCCGGTGCAGGACCGGCCCACGGTCTTCTTCGAGCTCATCGAGCGGCACGGCTCGCTGGGGTTCGGCAAGGGCAACTTCAAGGCGCTGTTCGAGGCGATCGAGCGCGAGCAGGAGCGCCGCGGCAACCTCTGACGCCGCTCCCCGCGGGTGGGGCGATCGGGTCAGCGGGTGGCGGCGGCGCGGTAACGGCGTACGGACAACGGAACGAAGATCGCCAACAGCAACAGTGACCAGATCACCGACATCAGCACCGGTTGCTGCTGCGGAAACGCATCACCCACCGGCACGTTCGGGGCGACGTTGCCGAACAGGTCGCGCAGGGAGGCGACCACCGCGCTGATCGGGTTCCACTCGGCGATCACTCGCAGCACGGTCGGCAGCCGCTCCGAAGGCACGAACGCGTTGGACAGGAACGTCACCGGGAACAGCCAGATGAAGCCCGCGCTCTGCGCCACTTCGACGCTGCGCACGGTCAGCCCGATCGTCGCCGACACCCAGGACATCGCGTACGCGAAGAGCAACAACAACGCGTACGCCGCCACTGCCGACAGCAGCCCTTCGCGAATCCGCCAACCGACCAGCAGACCGCACACCGACATGATGACCACGACGAGCACGTTGTTCAGCAGGTCGGACGTCGTCCGGCCCACCAGCACCGCGGAACGGGCCATCGGCAATGAGCGGAACCGGTCGATGATGCCTTTCTGCAGGTCGTCGGCCAGCCCGACCGCGGTCAGCGCCGACCCGAACGCCACGGTCTGGGTGAAGATCCCCGCCATGAGGAACTCCTTGTAGTCCACCCCCGGGACGTTGATGGCGCTGCCGAAGACGTACGCGAAGAGCAGCACGAACATGATCGGCTGGATCGACGAGAAGATCAGCAGGTCAGGGATCCGTTTGATCTTGATCAGGTTGCGCTTGGTGACGACCATGCCGTCCGCCGCCGCCTGAGCCAGGGCGCTCATCGTCCCCTCCTCCCCCGGCCAGCTGGGGCCGGCTCTTCGTCGAGCTCTTCGGCGGCGCGGCCGGTGAGCGCCAAGAACACGTCGTCCAGCGTCGGCCGCCGGATCCCCACGTCGAGCACCTCGATGCCCTCGGCGTCCAGGCGGCGCAGCGCGCCGACGAGGACACCAGAGCCGTCGGAGATGGGAACGGTGAGCCGGCGACTCCCCTCGTCGACGACGGGTTCGCCGCTGCCAACCGCGCGCAGCGTGTCGGCGGCCTTCGCCAGCTCGCCGGTGTGGCCGACGGACAGCTCCAGCCGGTCGCCGCCGACCTGGGTCTTCAGCTCGTCGGCGGTACCGCGGGCGATGACCCGGCCGTGGTCGATGACGGCGATCGAGTCGGCCAGCCGGTCGGCCTCCTCGAGGTACTGCGTGGTGAGCAGCAGCGTGGTGCCACCGCGGACGAGGCTGGCGATGACCTCCCACATGCCGAGCCGGCCGCGGGGGTCCAACCCGGTGGTCGGCTCGTCGAGGAAGAGCACCTGCGGCTCGGCGACCAGGCTGGCCGCCAGGTCGAGGCGGCGGCGCATCCCGCCGGAGTAGGTCTTGACCGGCCGGTCGGCCGCTTCCGCGAGCGCGAACTGGTCGAGCAGGTCGCGAGCCCGGGAGCGGGATGGGCGCCGGCCCAGGTGGTAGAGCCGGCCCACCATGTCCAGGTTCTCGAACCCGGTGAGGTTCTCGTCGACGGCGGCGTACTGGCCGGACAGCCCGATGATCCGCCGCAGCGCCGCCGCATCGCGTACGACGTCGAGGCCGGCGACCGTGGCACGCCCCTCGTCGGGAGGCAGCAGCGTGGTGAGGACGCGCACCGCCGTCGTCTTGCCGGCGCCGTTGGGGCCGAGCAGGCCGAGCACCGTGCCCTCGGCGACCTCGAGGTCGAGCCCGTCGAGCGCGCGGATCTCGGCGCCGTACCGCTTGACCAGTCCTTCGGCGAGGATCGTGTTTGCCAACGGAATCCCTTTACAATCGCCCGGTCGACGAGCTACCGCGTCACCCGGCCACTCCTAACGGTTCCGGCCCCGCCAGGCTTCCATCGGAGCTGCTCAGCCGAACGTCACCGGGTGGCCCGACGACCGCAGGTGGGCCACCAGCTCGGCGCAGTGCTCCGGCCCCCTGGTCTCCAGTTGGAGGGCGACGGTCACCTCGTCCACGTGCAGAGTCGGTCCGGTGCGCTCGTGAGCGACGTCGAGGACGTTGGCCCCAGCCTCCGCCAGCGCCAGCAGCACCCGGGCCAGCTCGCCTGGGCGGTCGGGGATGCGCAGCCGGAAGGAGAGGTAGCGCCCGGCAGCCGCCAGCCCGTGCCGCAGCACGCGCAGCATGAGCAGCGGGTCGATGTTGCCGCCGGACAGGACCGCGACCACCGGCGGCTCGAAGGCGAGCGGCTCGTCGAGAATGGCCGCAACCGCCGCCGCGCCGGCCGGCTCGACCACGAGCTTCGCGCGCTCGAGGCAGAGCAGCAGCGCCCGCGACAGTGACTCCTCGGAGACGGTCCGGACGTCGTCGACCAACTCGCGCACGATGCCGAACGGAAGGTCGCCCGGTCGGCCGACGGCGATCCCGTCGGCCATGGTGGCCATGGTGTCCAGCGCGACGGGGTGCCCGGCAGCCAGCGAGGGGGGGTAGGCCGCCGCCGTCTCCGCCTGGGCCGCGACCACCCGCACGTCCGGCCGCAGCCCCTTGACCGCGACGGCGACGCCGCCGACGAGCCCGCCCCCGCCGGTGCAGACGACGATCGTGCGTACGTCGGGGCACTGCTCGAGCACCTCCAGGCCCAGCGTTCCCTGCCCGGCGACGATGTCCGGGTGGTCGAAGGGGTGGATGAGCACGGCGCCGGTCTTCTTGGAGAAGGCAGTCGCCTGCACCAGCGCGTCGTCGACGGAGTGCCCGGTGAAGTGGATGTCGGCGCCGTACGCACGGGTGGCTTCCACCTTGGGCAGCGGCGCGCCCTCCGGCATGAACACGGTCACTTTGGTGTTCAGCAGACCCGCAGCGAGGGCCACCCCCTGCGCGTGGTTGCCGGCACTGGCGGCGACCACGCCGGCCGCCCGCTCCTGCGCGGTCAGTCGCGACAGCCGCAGGTAGGCACCGCGGATCTTGAAGGAGCCGGCGCGCTGCAGGTTCTCGCACTTGAGGTGCACGGGGCCGCCGACCAGGTCCGTCAAGGGGCGCGACCCCTCGAGCGGGGTCACCCGGACGACGTCGCGGATCACCTCGCGCGCCCGCTGGACGTCGGCGAGGCTCACCCGTGGCGGCGCCGGATCCACCGCGCGGCCAGGGACGGCTGTCTCGCCCAGGGTCCGTCCGTCGCCGGTGGAATCGGGGGTCGCCATGGCGGTCAGTCTGGCACCGGCGTACAACTGCTCGGCATGACCAGTGAGCCGAGCCCTGTCCCCGTGTCCGTCCCCGTGTCCGTCGATCGGGTCGTGGATGGGGTGCGGCTGCACGTTCTCTCCGCAGGCCGGCCGGCGCAGGGGCGGCTGCCCGTCCTGCTGGTGCACGGCGCACCGACCACCGCGGCGTTGTGGGTGGAGGTTGTCCGGGACCTCGGCCTGGAGACGACGGTGGCCGCACCGGATCAGCCGGGACTCGGCCGTTCCGAACGGCCGCGCGGTCGCAGCGGCCCAGCGGAACACGCCCGCACGCTCGTCGCGCTGCTCGACGACCTCGGTCTTGACCGGGTCGTCGTCGCCGCGCACGGCCTCGGCGGCGCGGCCGCGGTGCAGCTGGCGGTGATCGCGCCGCGCCGGGTCGCTGGTCTGGTGCTGTGCGGTACGCCGTTGCACGCCGACGCCTGGCCGGTGCCGGCCGTGCTTCCGCTGCTCGTGCCGGGCGTGCGGCTGGCGCTGGCGGCGGCCCTGGCCCGCTCGCGCCGGCTGGCTGAGGGACTCGTCGGCGCCGCACTCGGCGGCCGGAGCGCCGCATCCGCCGTCACCGCCGGAGCGCCGTACGCCGCCGCGCTGCGCACCGCCGGAGGCGCCCGGGCGCTGGTCGACGCGCTGGCGGCGGTGGACATGGCAGCCACCGAGGCAGCCTGGGCGCTGCTGCGCTCCGCGCCGCCGCCGACGCTGCTGCTGTGGGGGGAGGGCGACGCCGTTCACACGACGGCGTACGGGCGGCGACTCGCCGGAGAGCTGCCCGGAGCGGCCTGGGTGCCGGTGACCGGCGCTGGGCACCTGCTGCCTACCGAGCGGCCGGAGCGGGACGCCGAGGAGCTCGCCGCCTTCGCCGCGGAGGTCGTCACAACTGGGCAGCGAGGGGCTCCCACGCCCTGACCTCCGACGCGATCCATGATCGAGGCTGGATTACCCGTGGCCCAGCACGGGTGGAGCCGCCTCTGATCATCGAGCCGGCGGGCGGTGGCGCCGGACCACGGCGACGGTGATGCAACCCACGATGAGGGCAACCGTGTTGGGCAGGATCAGTACGACGTTCCCGATTGCGATGCCGTACGAGGTCCACAGCGCAAAGCCGACCAGCAGCACGTACCAGTAGCCGAGGGAGATGTCGCGAGAGGACCGCTGCCGCTGGATCCGGCGGATCTGCAGCACCGGTGAGCAGGCCATGACCAGCGCCCAAACCGTCGTAGCAACAGCGAGCACCGTGAGCATCGCCTCTCCCGAGGATGTCGAGCGCTCGGGAGCGACGTCGCGTTCGCCGGTAGTGGCGAGGAGCGCACACGCGACAACCGCGACGCTAGCAGCGCCCACGGAACGTGCGACGAACTCACTCGCCGTGCCAGTAGCGCGGCCCGGCGTGGAGCAGCGCCGCGGCACCGACGAGCCCGGCCTGCTGACCGAGTGCAGCGG
>Ga0136616_10001800_pt1 | contig 11306 bp, 9 predicted proteins | sample AntDrymUQ2992106_2_FD_106648 | JGI IMG/M metagenome (GOLD analysis project Ga0136616, IMG submission 106648) | Polar desert sand microbial communities from Dry Valleys, Antarctica - metaG UQ299 (21.06) | ecosystem: Environmental > Terrestrial > Soil > Desert | place: Antarctica: Dry Valley... | reverse complement strand
GATCCCGTCAACGGCGCCCCACCCGGTGACCCGGTGGTCGGGGTGGAGCTGGTAACGCTGCCAGGGATCGTGGCTGAGCACCACGTCGGGGCGGGTACGCCGGATGTGGGCGCACAGCTCGGCGCGCAGCGCCATCGAGTACTCCAGTTCGCCGTCGACGTGGTCGAGGTGGATCACCTCTCCTGCACCCAGGGCGACGGCGGCCGCCGCCTGCTCGGCCCTACGGGTGGACACCAACCCGGCCGGGTCGACGTCCCGGTCCCAGGTCCCCTTCGACCCGTCGGTGGCCACCAGCATGGTGACGTGGCAGCCGGCGGCGGCCCATCGCGCCAGGGTCCCCCCGGCGCCGAACTCGATGTCGTCGGGATGAGCGCCGATGGCCAGCGCCCGATCCGGCACCTCGAGCGGCGTCACCTCCGGACGGAGGTCGGTCACGGCAGCACCGGAGCGGGGGAGAGCAGGCCGATGAGCCAATCCGGCGCTCCCAGGGCGAGCACGGTGACCAGATCGGCGGGGGTGTCGAGGTCGAGGGCGAGCCCCGCTCGGGTGATCACGGCGGCGCCGGGGGCCTGCGCCAGATGCCGGTGGAAGCTGCCCGGACCGTAGGAGAACCGCATCGGGCCGACGCCGGCGACCAGGTTGGTGCCGCCGTCACGGGAGGGGGCGAGCACCACCCGTTCGTCCGCATCCCAGGCGGCGGTCAGGTCGTCGACACCCAGCAGGGGGAGGTCGGCGTGGACCACCGCCCACGAGCGGGGGCTTGCCGCCGCCACCACCGCCGCCGCCCCGTCCAGCCCAACACCCGCCGGTTCGACCAGCACGTCCCATCCCCCGGCCCGTGCCCAGGCGGCAACGCCCCGGTCGCCGGTGACCACCAGCGCGGTCGCTCCCGAGGCGGCGATGGTGACCAGGGTGTTGGCGGCGATGGCCCGTCCCAGCCGGGATCGTGTGGCGGCGTCGACGGCGGGCCCGAGCCGCCGCTTGGCCACCCCGAACGGTTTGATCGGCACCCCGACCAGGTTGGGGATCATGGGGAGGGCCGACGGCAACGGAGCATGGCCGGGGGAGCCTACCCACCGGCCGGGCCGTCACCGCCCGGGCCCGTAGGGGCAGCCATCGGCACCACGATGAGGGCGGATCAAGGCCGAATGGGCCCTGATGCCCGAGGCGATCCTGCCGGACCCTCGTGTCTCGCCGAACTTCAGCGGATTGGTACTCGCCAGGGGTACGCAGAACCTTAGGTTCGCCGCCTGGGACCACCCGGCCTCGAACTTCAGCGGATTGCGTGTCGTGGCGACACGCAGGAACCTTAGGTTCGACGAATCCTGGCGCCGCTCGTCTTTCGAACTTCAGCGGATTGCGTGTCGTGGCGACACGCAGGAACCTTAGGCTCGCAGTTCCGCCCCAACGGCCGTGGTCCGCCGGCCGTGGTCGCCGGGCCGGCGACGGCCTACCGTTGCCGCGACGAGAGGAGCCCGCGATGCGTTTCGGTGTGTTCGTGCCCCAGGGGTGGCGTTGCGACCTGGCCGGCCTCTCGGTCGCAGAGCATTGGCCGCTGATCGTCGAGACCGCCCGCACCGCCGAAGCCCTCGGTTACGAGTCGGTATGGGTCTACGACCACTTCCACACCGTGCCGGTCCCCACCCAGGAGGTCACCTACGAGGCATGGACCATGATGGCGGCGCTGGCCGCGGTCACCGGCACCATCCGGCTTGGCCAGATGTGCACCTGCAACGGATACCGGTCGCCCAGCTACCTGGCCAAGATGGCGGCGTCGATCGACGTGATCTCGGGGGGCAGGCTCGAGGTGGGGATCGGCGCCGGCTGGTACCAGGACGAGTTCGCCGGGTACGGCTACCCCTTCCCCAAGCCGTCCGTCCGTCTCGGCGAGCTGGGCGAGGCCGTCGAGATCATGCGGCGGTTGTGGACCGAGGACGAGGTCTCGTTCGACGGCAAGCACTACCGGCTCGACGGGGCGATCTGCCGCCCCGGTCCGATCCAGCAGCCCCACATTCCGCTCTGGATCGCCGGTGGAGGCGAGCGGGTCACCCTACGCATCGCCGCCCGGTTCGCCTCCGCCACCAACTTCGGGGGGAGCCCCGAGCTGTTCGCCCACAAGTCGGCGGTGTTGGCCGGGCACTGCACCGACGTGGGCGCCGACTACGACCGGATCGTTCGGTCGAGCAACTTCAACGTGGTGTGCGAGGCAACCGAGGCGGACGTCGCCTCCCGGTTGGATTGGATCACCGAGCGCTACACCCCGCTGGTCGGCGCCGACAAGGCGGCCGACGTCCGCGCCATGTACACCGCGATGGCGGGGACACCCGAGCAATTGATCGAGCGATTCCGGGAATGGCAGGCGGTCGGCCTCAGCTACGCCATCATGTTCTTCCCGGAGATCGCCTTCGACCGGTCAGGGATCGAGCGGTTCGCCACCGAGGTCGCCCCCGCCCTCCGATGAGACGGGTAGGCACGACCTAAGCTCGGTCCGTGAAGCGCAAGACCAAGATCATCGCCACCCTCGGTCCGGCCGTCGCCTCGTACGAGGCGGTGCGCCACCTGGTGGCCGCAGGCATGAACGTGGCCCGGCTCAACTTCTCGCACGGCGACCACGCCGTCCACGAGGAGTTCTTCGGCTGGGTGAGACGGGCCGGCGAGGAGCTGGAGGAGGCGGTCGCCGTCCTCCAGGACATCCAGGGGCCCAAACTCAGGGTGGGCACGTTCCCCCGCGGTGCCATCAGCCTCGACGCCGGCGAGGAGGTGACCCTGGTGCCGGACGAGGGTCAGGGGAGCGACTCCAGGATCCACGTCGCCTACCTGGCGGACGCCGATCTCGACGCCGGCGACCCGGTGGTGATGTCCGACGGGTTGATCAGCTTCGAGGTGCTCCGCCGCCGCGGCTCGGACGTGGTGGTGCGCTGCACCCAGGGTGGAGAGCTGGCCGATCACAAGGGGGTCGCCTTCCCCGGCACCTCGCTCCAGGTGCCGGCCATCACCCCCAAGGACGAGGACGACCTGGCGTTCGGCGCCGCCATCGGGGTCGACCTGGTCGCCGCCTCCTTCGTGTCATCCGCCGCCGATCTTCGCCAGATCCACCGCTTGATCCCGGGCACCCCCGTCATCGCCAAGATCGAAAGCGCCGTCGGCTACGCCAACCTCGACGACATCCTGACCGAAGCCCACGGCGCCATGGTGGCCAGGGGCGATCTGGGGGTCGAGCTGTCGATGGAGAGCGTCCCCAGGGCCCAGAAGGACATCCTGGCCCGCACCAACGCCAAGGCCAGGGTGTCGATCACCGCCACCGAGATGCTGGAGTCGATGACGCACTCGCCCCGGCCTACCAGGGCCGAGGTAACCGACGTCGCCACCGCGGTGCTCGACGGCTCGGACGCGGTGATGCTGTCCGCCGAGACGGCGGTGGGGGGGTACCCGATCCGGGCCGTGCAGATGATGGACCGCATCTGCCGCGAGGCGGAGCGCAGCCCCGACTACGGCCGCGGCCCCGAGATCCACTTCCTCGAGGACCGGGCCCGGTTCGCATCCGCCACCGCCCAGGCCTGTGTCGACGCCGCCAGCAATCTGGGGCTGGAGGCCATCGTCGCCTTCACCGAGAGCGGGTCGACCGCCCGGCTCATCTCCAAGTACCGGCCCAAGGCGGACATCTTCGCCTACACCCCGCACGAGCGGACCTACCGGCGGATGGCGCTGTATGCGGGGGTGACCCCGCTGTCGTTCCGGGCGGTCGACTCGACCGACCAGATGATCAGCTACGCCGAGCAGAACCTGGTCGCATCGGGGATCCTCAAGCCGGGCGACGGGGCGGTGATGGCTGCCGGGATACCTCCCAACATGAGCGCGTCGACCAACCTGATGAAGCTGCACACCGTCGGCGAGACCGTGATCGGTGTGCCCGGCGGGGACTGACCGGGACCGCGCCGGGCCGGGCGCTACCATCGGCGCTCGCCGCCGTCAGGGAGGACAGGTGGGCCAGCCGATCAAGGTCAGCGTCACCAACGCCGACGACGTGCTGTTGATCGACGCCGATCGCAGCATCACCGGCCAGGACGGGTCGGCCTACGGATCGGCCGCCGAGGCCAAGGCAGACCAGCGCTTCCCCGGGGTGCTCGCCGCCCGGCTCTTCGCATCGGACCCGGCCATCGACCACGTGTTCATCGCCTCCAACCAGATCGTGGTGCGCCGGCTCGGCGGCTGGGACGACCAGGGCAGCGAGTCCGCCTCCTCGATCGTCGAGGACTTCTTCCTCTTCTACCGAGAGGGCATCTGACCCAGGTCGCCGCGTAGGGGCGGCCTGTGCTCCGGCGAACCTCAGGTTCCTGGGTGTCGTGGTGACACGCGATCCGCTGATGTTGGTCGAGCGGTGGCCGTTTGCGGCGAACCTAAGGTTCTGCGTACCCCTGGCGAGTACCAATCCGCTGAAGTTCGGCGAGAGGCAACCGGCACCTAGGGGGCGATCGTTGGCGGTGGCGGCGTGGTTGTCGGTGGCGGCGTGGTGGTGGGTGGCGGCTCGGTTGTGGTCGGCGGAGCGGTGTAGACCCCGACCGTCACGGTGATCGCCGTGCCCCTGGCCACATATACCCCGGGGGCGGTGCTCTGGCTCTGCACGATCCCATCGTCGCTGGCGCTCCCCACCGACACCGTGCCGCCGTCGGCGATGGTCAGCCCGGCGTCGGCCAACCGGGCCTGCGCCTCTCCGTAGGTGAGCCCGACCACGCTGGGTACCGGGACCGGGCAGGTCTGGGTGGAGCCCGGCATGTCGCACGGATGCACCCTGATGATGGTGGGGATGGGCTGGTAGACATGGGTCCAGGTCTGCGACGAAGTGTCGCCGTCCCTGAAGGTGATGGTTCTGGTGACGTCGACGGTCCACCCCCCCGATCCGGTGGTGGCGACGATCTCGGTGCCGGGCCGCACAACCGAATCGGCCTGGTAGGTGGTGGTCGGCTCGGTGGGGTTGCGGCGATCGGAGCGGTCGGAGGTGCAGTCCCTGCCGTTGTTGTTGCCGTAGAAGGCCACGGTCACCGCATTGTCCGATGCGTACGCCTTGATCAGGATCAGGGCGTCCGAGTCGTTGCGGAAGCGCAGATCCGGCGACGGCCACGAGATGGTCGCCTCCCGCCCCTCGGGATAGCGGGAGAAGTAGTAGCTATGCGGGGTGTGGGTGACGTCCTCGTAGCAGCCGAAGAACACGGCGTTGAAGAAGGTGGTGGCGAACTGGCTGACCCCGCCGCCGATGTCGTCGACGATCTCGCCGGCGAGGATCATCGGCGCCGGCAGATACCCCTTCTCCTCGGTGCGGGGCCCGACGGCGTCGTTGAGCGAGAAGGTCTGTCCCGGCCACACGATGGTGTTGTTGATCTCGGCGGCGATGAGCTTGATGTTGGTGACCCGCGACTCGCAGCAGTTGTACTCGGTGGTGAACGAGCTCATCAGCTCGATCGGTTCCATCGCCTCGGCCTCGGCGGTGGTGAACTCGGGTCGGGCACCGACGGCGAACGGGAAGTCGCCGGTGTCGGGGCCCAGGGACACCTCGGCCAGGATCGCGGCGACGAGGGAGATGTCGAGCACCTTCCCCCGCCTGCTCTCCCGCAGCGTCACCGAGCCGTCGGACTGGACCAGGAACTCGGCGTTGCGTGGCGGCTGCTCGATCTCGTCGTGGCGCGGCTCGAGGAAGGCGAACAGTACCTCCTCGTCGAAGCCGAGCTCGATCCGGGCCGGCTCGTCCTCCGGCACGGTCGAAACCAGGGCGCTGCCCAGGGTCTCCCGGTCGAACTCGACCACGAGCTCGGGATCCTCGGCGGTGAGGGTCACCGGCGCGCCGATCATCCGGTTCGCCTCGATGACGGCGGTGTCGACATCGGCGTCGGTGATCCGGGGGACCAGGGTGGCGGTGGGGATGTCCCTCCGGGTGCGGGCCGCCTGGACCAGAGAGGCGGCCACGATCTCCCGCGCCCGATCACGGTCGATCCCCACCCCCTCCACCGGGTAGACCGGCCTGGCGTGGCCGTCCCTGACCCTGACCCCGCCCTGGTTGGCGGGCTGCCCGATGGCGGTGGTTTCCCACGAGTCGAACACACCCTCGAGCGCCACATCGTCCCAGGTGATCTCGGTGGGAACCACCACGGTCGACCCGAAGGAGCGCACCCACGCGGCGAACCGGTCGAAGAAGCCGCCGCTGCGGCGGGCGGTGAGGGCCATCTCAACGGCCGACTCCTCGTCCATCTCGAGGGCGAGCAGTCGCGGATCGAGGTCGAAGTCGGTCTCCTGGACGGTGAACGGCGCCGGACTCTGCCGCAGGGCACGCTCACGGTCCCGAAGCGCCTGGAGGGCGTCCTCGGAGCTCATCCCGCCGATGTGCACCCCCGCTGCGGTGACGTTCGGGGCGATCTCGCCCTCGTTGAGAGCATCCGCCATGGCAAAGATACCCAAAGGGAGGAGGAGCAAGCCGGCTATGACAGCGCCTGGCAACGCCAGGCGGTAGTGATGGTTCATTTGCTCGGATGCGTTGAAAGGGGTGGCCCGCGAGGCGGATTGTACCCGGCGCCCGGGGAGATCTGTCATATGCGGGTTGTACGCTCGGCAGCATGTTCACGTTCCCGGAAGTGGCGGCCGGCGACCCGCTGCGAGTGTCCGCCACGGCCTACCGCACGTGGTTGCAGTGCCCGGAGCAGGCGCGCAGCCGTCTCGACGACACCAACCCTCCCGAGCATCGCTATCCCGCCGACACCGTGGAGGGCTTCCGGGGAAGTCTCACCCACGGGATCATCAGGCACCATCTGGCCGTCGGCCCCATCGACGCCGACAACCTGCCTGGGGTGTCGAGGATGGTGATCGGGGCAGGGAACCTCAACGAGAAGATGGTCGCCCTCGGGATCAGACCGAGCCAGCTCGCCTCCATCGTCCGCGAGGTCGGCGACCTGTATGAACGGTTCCGGCAGCGTTCCACCGAAGGATTTCGGGCGGCCGAGATAGGGCTCGAGGTCGAGGTTGCCGAAGGGGTGACACTGGTGGGGACGGTCGATGCGGTGTTCGATGTGGAAGAGGGCGGGGTCGGCCTGGTCGACTGGAAGACCGGGGAACTGGGCGAAGCCCAGCCCCAGCTCGACTTCTACGCCGCCCTGTGGGCGCTCCGGCACGACGAGTTGCCCGCCAGGATCGAGGCGGCGTCGTTACGGACCGGCGAGCGATTCGAGGGCCGCCCCGGCGTCGCCGAGATCGAGGCCACCCTGGGTGTGGTCGCCGATCTGGTCACCTCGGTACGCAGGGCGCTCGCCACCCGCACCGAGTTGGAGCGTCACGGCGGCCCCAAATGCCGTTACTGCCCCATCCTCACCGGATGCCCCGAAGGAGCCACGGCCACCAAGCTGGCTTTCCTTACCCTTCCCCTGCGGGGGAGGGCCGGGTGAACGGGCCGAGGGTGGGCAACGACAGCCGGCGCGGGGGGAGGCCAGCCCGGATACGGCGGGGCCTCGGTATCCCACCCCGCCTCGCAGAGCCTCGGCATCCCACCCAATGGGAGGGGAAAGAGACCGGGAGGGGGGGTGGCTGAGCCAAGCGCCGCAGGCGGGCAACGACAGCCGGGGCGGGGGGAGGCTGCCGGACTACGCCGCGGGGCCTCGGTATCCCACCCCGCCTCGCAGAGCCTCGGCACCCCTCCCAATGGGAGGGGAAAGGGAACGGGAAGGTGGAGAGGACCGGCTGGAGGGGGTGCCATACTCCTTCGGTTGTGTCGGACTCTCCGCGGGCGCTGCTCGCTCTCCATGCGCATCCCGATGACGAGAGCTCCAAGGGAGCGGCGACCGTCGCCGGCGCCAGCGCCGACGGGGTCCGCTGTGTGCTGATCACGGCCACCGGCGGGGAGGCAGGTGACATCCTCAACCCTGCCATGGACCGCCCCGAGGTCAGGGACAACCTGGCGGAATACCGGGCCAAGGAGCTGGCCGAGGCGGCGGCCATCATCGGGTACCACGAGGTGATCGAGCTCGGCTACCGCGACTCGGGGATGCCGGACAGCCCGGACAACGCCAGCCCGCAGGCCCTGGTCAACGCCCGGTTCGACGAGGTGCTGGCCAAGGTGGTGGCCGAGGTGCGTCGGGTCCGGCCGACGGTCATGCTCGGGTACGACTCCCACGAGCGATACCCGCATCCCGACCACCTGTTCGTCCATCGTCTCGGGCTGGCCGCATACGAGGCCGCCGCCGATGCGGAGCGCTTCCCCGAGGCTGGGGAGCAATGGTCGGTCGACCGGCTCCTCGCCCCAGTGTTCACGGTCCGCCGGCTGATGGCCCTCCACGACGCCGCCGTAGCCAACGGCATCGACTCGCCGTACGCCGACCGGATCGGCTCGTTCGACCCGGCCTACGAGGAGGGCAAGCGGCTCATCGCCGTCCCCGTTCACGACACGATGGCCATCGGCCGTGAGGCCCTGAAGGCCCACCGCACTCAGGTCGACCCGGACGGGCACTGGTTCTCGATCCCGATCGAGCTGGCCATCGCCGCCTATCCGTACGAGGACTTCGAGGTGCTGGCGGCCCGGGTCCCGCTCCCCGAGGACGCCGCCGACCTGTTCGCCTGAGCCTGCGAGGCGGCGGTTACCCGGCTCGACGGCGGTGTGGTTCAATCAGCCGATGCGCACCACCGCCGATCTCCGCCGCCACCTGGGTGCGTTGATCGCGGCATTGGAGCCGGTGGCGGGCGATGGCGGGCGGGCGGCGGCGATCGCCGGGGACACCGTCGACCGGATCCGGGTACAGACCCTTCCCCGGATCGACCACCCGGACCGGCCGCTGGTGGTGGCCGTCTCCGGGCTCACCGGGGTAGGCAAGTCGACCCTGGTCAATGCCCTCACCGGGGCCGACCACTGCGCGGTCGGCCCGCTACGACCCACCACCACCGCGCCGACGGTGGTTGCCGGCCATGGAGCCACGGGCGATGGCGTCGTCTTCGCACCGGGCCCGCTGACCGATGCGGTCACCCTGGTTGACCTGCCGCCCGGGGCGGGGAGCGAGCTGGCCCCGGAGGCCGATCTCCACCTGTTCGTCACCACCCCCTCCCGGTATGCCGACGCCGAGGGCTGGGATCATCTCACCAGGCTCACCGGGTTGGCGATCCCCACCTGGGTGGTGGTGATGCGGATCGACGACGGCGACGATGTCGTGATCGCCGATCTGGAGCGCCGGCTCGACGAGGCCGGGCTCGACCTGCTTGTGGTGCCGGTGCCCGATCTCGCAGACGATCGGGGCGCCTCCAAGGAGCTGGCCGACATGCTAGCCGCCCACGCCGAAGGACCCGGGATCGCGGTCGATCGGAAGCGCATCGCCGCCCTGGCCCGGCGGGCCGGCTCGGCGGCGGCCGATCTCCGGTCGCGGCGGACCGCAGGCGACGAGCTGCGCCGCGCCGTCGACGCCGCCTACGCCCCGGTGGTGACCGCAGCCGAGGACCTGGCTCGTCCCGAGCAACTCGGCGGTGCCCTCGACCGCCCCTGGGAGGAGATAGCCGACCGGCTCGCCCTGGTGCTCACCCATCGCATCGGCGCCGCCGCCGAGGCCGCCGCCGGGCGCTGGGCCGCCCACCCGACCGGGGCCGTGCTGGTGAGCGGTGACGGCGTGGGGCTGTGGCGCCACGGGGCAGACACCAGCCTGCTGGCCCGGGACCGCCTCCTGGCGTGGCCGGACGCCGCCGACGAGCTGGTCGCCTCCCGGCTCCGCCCCCGGCGTTGGTGGCACCGCCGGACACCCGACGCCGAGGTGGCCGCGCTGGTGAGGCGGAAGGCGCTCGGCGCCGGGATCGAGGTCGGTTGGCGGTTGCGGCCCCGGTTCTCCAACCCGGTCGAGGTCGTGGCAGGACAGGCCGCCAACCTTCTGGCCGACATCGCCTCCGGGATCGTGGTCACCGACAAGCAGCGCTTCATCGACAGGCTCGATCCCGTCGATCCCGCCCGGATCGAGCAGATCGAGCGGGCATCGGCCGCGGTGCTCGACACCCTGGACCAGATGGGAGGCGGCGGCGATGCGTGACCTCCAGGAGCTGTTCGACGCCGTCGACCTGACCATCGGCGCTGCAGTCGGGGTGGTACCCGAACCCGCCGTCATCGCCGCCGCCGAGGCGATGCGACACCTGCGGGGAAGGCGGGGCTACCACGGGTCCACCCTGGTGGTGGCGCTGGGCGGCGGCACCGGGAGCGGCAAGTCGAGCCTGCTCAACGCCATCGCCGGCGAGGACATCGCCGCCTCGGGGCGAATCCGTCCCACCACCGACCGCCCCCTCGCCTGGATCCCTGCATCAGCCGGCGACGCCATCGACCGGCTGCTCGACGACCTCGACATCGACGACCGCCACCGCCACGACCGCGACCCTGGGGTGGCGCTGCTCGACCTGCCCGACATGGACTCGGTCGCCCTCGCCCACAAGGAGACGGTGGAGCGGATGATGACAAAGGTCGATGCGCTGCTGTGGGTGCTCGACCCCGAGAAGTACCACGACGAGACCCTGCACCGCGGCTTTCTGGCCCCGTTGGCGGCCCACGCCGAGCAGACCGTGTTCGTGCTCAACAAGATCGACCGCATCGACCCCGGCGACAGGGCCGCCGTGGTCGCCGATGTCGAGGACACGCTCATCGGCGACGGCTATCCCGACCCGGGGGTGTTCCCCATCGCCGCCTCGCCGGATGACGGGTTGCCGGTGGGGATCGAGGACCTGGTCCAGTTCCTCGAGACCGAGCTCGACCACAAGCGCGCCGCCCACGGCAAGCTGCTCGCCGACATCGCCGGTGTGGTCAAGAGCCTCGCCTTCGAGGCCGATGTGTGGGAGGGCGCCGACATCGGGCTCGCCGAGCGCTGGCCCGCCGCCCGCGACGCCGCCCTGGCCGCCCTCGACCCGCGCTCGGCGCTCCCCGACGAGGACGCCGCCTGCCGGATCGAGGACCTGGTGGCGGCTTTCGCCACCGAGACCACCGCCCTCGGCCCCCAGCTCAGGGCCCGGCTGAGCCACGACGTCGCCGAGCAGGTCATGGCCGACGCCCGGCTCGCCATGTCGGGACCCGACCCCACCTCCGCCACCGCCCTGCTCGACCGGCGCATCGCCGGGCCCATCGCCGAGGTGGCGGCGCCCCGGGCCCGCTTCGCCGCCATCGCCGCCTACGCCCACATCGGCGCCCGCCAACTCGCCGCCCGCGACGAGGTGATGACGTGGTGATCGCCGCCGTAACCCCGGTCGAGGAGGGCCTCGTCGTCACCGCGGTGGTGGTGGCGGTCGCCGCCGTCGTATGGGCGCTGCTCACCAGGGCCGGT
>Ga0136616_10001799_pt1 | contig 11313 bp, 9 predicted proteins | sample AntDrymUQ2992106_2_FD_106648 | JGI IMG/M metagenome (GOLD analysis project Ga0136616, IMG submission 106648) | Polar desert sand microbial communities from Dry Valleys, Antarctica - metaG UQ299 (21.06) | ecosystem: Environmental > Terrestrial > Soil > Desert | place: Antarctica: Dry Valley... | reverse complement strand
TTCCTGCTCAGCCTCGTGCTGCTCGTGATCTCCGTCACGGTGCTCGTCGCCCTGCGCCAGCGCTTCCTGGCCGCAGCATGACGCTGCGCGCCGATCTGGCGCTCACCCTGGGGCGTCTGGACCTGGCGGTGGCGCTGGAGGCCGGCCCCGGCGAGGTGGTCGCGGTGCTGGGGCCGAACGGGGCGGGCAAGACCTCGCTGCTGCGCGCGCTGGCCGGGCTGGTGCCGCTGACCGCCGGACGGGTGGAGCTGGACGGCCGGGTGCTGGACGAGCCCGCCCGCGGCGTCCGGGCGCCGCCCGAGCAGCGCGCGGTGGGGGTGGTCTTCCAGGACTACCTGCTCTTCCCCCACCTGTCGGTGCTGGAGAACGTCGCCTTCGGGTTGCGCGCCAGGGGGGTGCCGCGCGCCAAGGCCCGTGAGCGCGCGGCCTCGGAGCTGCGGCGTGTCCGTCTGGCCGACGCCGCCGGGGTCGCGCCGCGCAGCCTGTCCGGTGGCCAGGCCCAGCGGGTGGCGCTGGCGCGGGCGCTGGCGACCGACCCGGCCCTGCTGCTGCTCGACGAGCCGCTGGCCGCGCTGGACGCTGAGGCGCGGGCCGCCATTCGCCGCGAATTGCGCGAGCGCCTCGACGCCTTCGCGGGCCCCTGCCTGCTGGTGACCCACGAGCCGGTCGAGGCGATGGCCCTCGCCGATCGCCTGGTGGTGCTGGAGGACGGCCGGGTCACCCAGGAGGGCTCGCCCGCGGAGGTCGGGCGGCGGCCGCGCTCCGCCTGGACCGCCCGCCTGGTGGGCCTGAACTTCTACCGCGGGTCCGCCGACGGCGCGGCGGTGACGCTGCGGGGCGGGGGCACGCTGGTCACCGCGAACGGCGCCAGCGCGCAGGCCGCGACCGGCGAGGTCCTCGTGGTGGTCCACCCCAGCGCCGTGACCCTGCACCGCGAGCGCCCCCACGGCACCGCGCGCAACGTGTGGCGCGGCACGGTCGACGGGCTGGAGGCCCGGGGCGACCGGGTGCGGGTGGCCGTCACCGGCGAGGTCGACGTGGTGTCGGAGGTCACGCCGGCCGCCGTGGCGGAGCTGGACCTGGGCCGGGGCGGCTCGGTGTGGGCCGCCGTCAAGGCCACGGAGGTCGAGCGCTACCCCGCCTGAGCGCCGCTGCCCGACGCGCTCACGCCGGGTAGCGCTTCAGCAGCGAGGAGCCGGTGAGGTCGATCGACAGGGCGGCCGAGCCGGGGTCCACGTCGCAGGTCTCGCGCAGCCGCACGAGGTCCTCGATGAGCGAGCGGCGCCGCCGTTCCAGCGCCGCGATCGCCTCCTCGGCCGCGCGGCGCTGGGCCATCAGCAGGTCGAGCCGTTCCTGCGCCTCGGCGAGCTGGTCGCGCGCCTCCGCTTCGGCCTGCCGGACCCTAGCGGCGAGGTGGTCGCCGACGCCGCGCGGCTCGTCGGCCCCCCCGGGCCGCGCGGTGGTCGCGTCCTGCTCGTTCATGCCTGCCTCCTCGCACGCGGGCTCGTGAGAAACAGTTCAGTCAAGGGCTGCTTACCCTCACGTGGGCCACGTAGGCACCGGTGTTGTTCTCCACGCCGGCGTCGTTGATGCCGAGAAACAGGCGGCCCGCGTCCGTCACCGGCACGACGGCCTCGGCGCCGACCGGGAACGGCTCACCGTCGCCCACCCGCCCGATGACCGAGGCATGCCGCGCGGTCGTCAGGAGGTTGAACTCCGGGGGGCCGGCCGCCCCTGCGGGTCCGGTCGACGAACCGGGGTTGTGGAAGACCTCGCCAGACGCGGTGATGGCCACCACGGCGCCCGCAGGCAGGTCGATGCCCGTATCGGTGAACGCCTGTGTCCCCGGGACGCCGATGTCACGCGCCGCGACCTCCACCGCTGCCCCTGTCTCGGGCGGGACGAGCAGGTCGGCGGCGGCCATGGCGGCGGCGGGCGCCAGCGCCTGGTTGCGCGCCGCGGCCGCGACGGTCGCAGCCAGCTGGGCCGTCGCAGCGGGCTGCGGGTCCGGACCGAGGGCGGTCAGCCGCTCGGCGAGGGCGGCGGCCTCGCTGCCCGGGTCGCGGGCGACGAGGGCGGCCACGCCCTGGTTGGTCAGCTCCGGGCGCAGGGCCGCCGCGAGGTCGTCGGCGGCGATGGCGGTCAGCGCGCCCGTCGCCTTGGCCACCCGCGCGGCACCGTAGAGCTCCGCGGCCGCGGCCGCGCGATCCTCGCCGGTGCGGTCGGCGAGCTCCTCCAGCCGGCCCACGACCTCGCCGCCCGCGGTGCCCAGTGCGGCCGGGTCCGTGCGGGCGGCGTCGAGGATCTGCGTCAGCGTCGGCCTGCCGTCGGCCTCCCGGTCGGCCGCGGCGTCGCCCAGTCCGGGCATCTGCGCGGAGGCCGCCCCGGGCTCGCCCGGCCCGCCGTCGCGCAGCAGCGCCACCACGCCGAGGGCGGCCAGCGCCAGGGCGGCCACCATCACCGCGACCAGCAGCCGCTGTCGTCCGCGCGTCCGCCCCACCAGCACGGGCCCATGGCCACTGAACGGCTGGCTGCCCCCACCGACGGGCGCCTCACCCTCGCGTCCCGCCCGCCCGCCGGCCACCGCGTCCCCTTTCGCGTACCCCGCGGGCGCGACCGGGGCGCCGCTGGATGGGCGCCCTGGTGCGACCGGAGCGCCGGCGGTTCCGCCGCCGGCCACCGGGACGCCGGCCACCGAGGTGCCTGGGGGTGGCGGCGTGACGCCGGCGCCTGGAGGTGCGGCGGCGGGGCCGGCCACAGCGGTTGCCCCCGCGGGTGCGGTGGTGGGCCTAGCGGGAGGAGTGGGCTTGAGCGGGGGGGCGAGCTTGCCACCGCGGGTGGGGCCCGGGGGTGGAGGCGGGGGGATCGCGAGCGCGGCGGCGAAGGCCTCGGCCAGCTCGTGGCCGTCGAGCTGGCGCTCGCGGGGGTCCTCGGCGGTGGCGCGGCGGATGACCGCACGGACGGGCTCGGACGGTTCCGGGAGCAGCTCGTGGAGCAGCACACCGGCGGCGTGGACGTCGGAACGGGTGTCGCAGGCCAGCCACAGCTCCTGCTCCGGCGACGGCGCGGGACGGGTGCGGCGCGGCCGGGTGTCGCTGAGCTGGAGGCCAAGTCCGGGGTCGACCGCAGCCTCCGCGAGCCCCGCGCTGGTCAGCACGGCACGGCCCGTCTCCTCGATGCAGACGTTGTCCGCGCAGACGTCGCGGTGGACCAGTTCCGCCGTGTGCAGGACCGCCAGCGCCGCGAGCACGTCCTGCAGCACGTCCACCGCGGACTCCGGCGTCAGCCACTGGCGCACCTGCGGCAGGGGCCGACCGGCGCAGACGGCCAGCACGACGAAGGGGGTCGTCCCGGTGTCCACGTCCAGGACCGTCATCAGCCGCGGGTCCTCGACGCGGGCCGCCGCCTGCGCGGCGCGCACCGCACGGCGCACCCCCGTCTGGTCCAGGCCCCGCAGCACCTTGACGGCCACGTCGCGGCCGAGCAGCGCATCGTGGGCAAGATGGACCCGGGACGCAGGCCCTTCGTCAAGGAGCCGGCCCAAGCGGTAGCGCTCGCTGAGCGCCACGTCGGGCAGGTCGGCGCTCACGAGCGACACCGCGACGGGCAGCGCGGCCGAATCCGCCGGCCGGGTGTTCCTCGCGCCCACGGCGACGACGCCGGTGGGTTCCAGCCCTGCGCCGAGGCGGGCTGGACCACCCCAGCGACGCGGTCCTGCTGCCGTCTGTGCGGGGGCATGCGATCTCTCCGGGCGTCCGTGGATTCCCTCCCATCACTGACCACGGACGGCTCCGCGGAGTGGTTCAGTCGCAGCGGTGCGTGATTCACCCGTGCCGCCTACCCAGAGTCTGCTGTGGACCCCCGCAGCGTGGCAGAGGTCGACCTCCGGCTCCAGCACCTCCCACCGACGGACCGTGATGGGTGTGCCCCCCGAGAGAGCCCGGCGCCGCCCGAAGCGTTCGTCCCACCGTGCATGCCATGCTCGATCAGCTCGAGCCGGCCCCGGCCCACGTCATCGGCCGCCTGGGGACCTGCTGGGTACCCCTGAGGGGTACCATGGTCCCCCTCGACGTGCTGACCCAGATCGCCTGCTTTCGTTCCTGACCAGGAAGATTTCCCATGGCTACCACAACCCTGGACGTCCCCGATATCAGCTGCGACCATTGCAAGACCTCGATCGAGGGTGCCCTGGGCCCGCTGCTCGGTGTCGAGTGCGCGCTGGTAGACCTCGCCGCCCGCACGGTCACCGTCACCTACGACCCGGGCACGCTCGAGGCGGCGGACCTGCGTCGCGTCATCGAGGACGCGGGCTACGAGGTGGCCGGCTGACGTGTCCAGCGGGTGCTGGAGCGCCGCGAGCGCCGCTTCCGGCCCTCCCGCTCAGCGGCGGTGGCGCAGCCCGAAGACTCCCGCCCCCAGCGCGGTGACGGCCAGGCCGCCGAGGACCGCGGAGGGTGGCAGGCTGAAGGCGAGCAACGCGCAGCCGGCCAGACCTGCCAGCGCGAGCGGGCGGGCTACGCGGGCGCCGGGCAGGGTAAGGGCGCTCGCGTTCGCCACGCCGTAGTACAGCAGCACCCCGAAGGAGCTGAAGCCGATCGCGCCACGCAGGTCGGTGACCAGCAGCGCCGCGCTCACCGCCACGGCCACCGCGACCTCCGCCGCCCAGGGGGTTCTGAGGCGGGCCGAGACGGCGGCGAGCCCCCTTGGCAGGTCGCCGTTCGCGGCCATCGCAAAGGCGGTCCGGCTCGCCCCGGCGGTCAGCGACAGCAGGACCCCCAGCGCGGCGGCCACCGCGCCCGCGCGCACCAGCGGCGCCGCGGCCGCCAGCCGTCCCGCGTCGACCACGGCGACCAGCGGTGCGCCGCTGGTGGCCAGGCCCCGCGCCCCGACGGCTGCGAGCGCGGCGGCCCCCACCGCCAGGTACACGAGGAATGCGACGGCGAGCGCCAAGGGAATCGCCCGAGGAATCGTGCGCTCCGGGTCGCGCACCTCCTCGCCGAGGGTGGCGATGCGCGCGTAGCCGGCAAAGGCGAAGAACAGCAGCCCGGCGGCGCGCAGCACCTCCAGCGGGCCGCCCACGGCCTCGGCAGGGCCGAGCCGCTCCAGCTGGGCCGTGCCCCCGACGACCGCGGCCACCACCACCAGCGCGAGCGCGGCTAGCACCAGCGCGAGGATCACGCGCGACGCGAACGCGGTCTTCGCCACCCCGCGCAGGTTCACCGCCGTGACCGCGGCCACGGCGGCCACGGCGACGGGCCGCTGCGCGCCCGGCGCCAGGTAGGCGGCGAAGGTCAGCGCCATGGCGGCGCAGCTCGCCGTCTTGCCCACCACGAAGCTCCAGCCCGCGAGGTGGCCCCAGAACGCCCCGAGGCGCTCGCGGCCGTAGACGTAGGCGCCGCCCGCCTGCGGGTAGCGCGCGGCCAGCCGCCCCGAGGACGTGGCGTTGGCGTAGGCGACGCAGCCGGCGAGCGCGAGCGCCGGCAGCAGTGCCGACCCGGCGATGGCGGCGGCCGGCCCGAACGCGGCGAACACTCCCGCGCCGATCATCGCGCCCAGGCCGACGACCACGGCGTCGCCCGTGCCCAGGGTGCGGTTCAGGCGGCTCGGCGGCTGGTCTGCGGGATCGCTCACCGCTCCCAACCTTCTCTGAGCAACCCTCCCTGAGCAACCCGAGCCATCCTCGCACGACCGACCCCCCTTGCCGCAAGGGGCGCCGAGCGGGCAGGGTCTCGCCGCCATGAGCGACGACGAGACCGAGCTGGCGCGCGAGCAGGCGCACGTGGACCGCGCCTACGCGCGTCTGGAGGTGCTGCGCGAGCAGGCCCGGCGCTGGACGCGCGGCGTCCTCGACGCCGGCCGCGGCGGCACGCCGCAGGCGCGCCTGGAACGCGACGTACTCGTGGAGGCCTCCCTGCGCCGCCTGGCAGCGCTGGCGCTGGGCAGCGAGCCGCTGGTGTTCGGCCGGCTGGACGCGCGCTCGGGGGAGCGCCTCCACGTGGGACGGGTCGCGGTACCCGACGCCGACCTCGAGCCGCTGGTGGTGGACTGGCGCGCCCCCGCCGCCGCGCCGTTCTACCGGGCCACCGCCGTCGATCCGCTGGGCCTGGTCCGCCGCCGTCACCTGCGCGGGCGCGGCCCGCGCGTGGTCGCGCTGGACGACGAGGTCTTCGACGGCGACGGTGACGCCGATGGGGACGGGGCCGCGGACCAGGGCCGGGGGCTGGTGCTGGTGGGCGAGGGCGCGCTGATGGAGACCCTGCGCCGCGAGCGCAGCGGGCGGATGCGTGACATCGTCGCCACCATCCAGCGCGAGCAGGACGAGGTGATCCGCGCGCCGCTCGCCGGCGCGCTGGTGGTCCAGGGCGGGCCGGGGACCGGCAAGACCGCGGTGGCGGTGCACCGCGCCGCCTACCTGCTCTACACCTACCGCGACCGGCTGGAGCACGCGGGCGTGCTGCTGATCGGCCCCACGCAGCGCTTCGTGCGCTACCTCGGCGAGGTGCTGCCCGCCCTCGGCGAGCAGGCGGTGCGCCTGGGCCGCCTGCGCGACCTGGTGATCGTGCCCGGCCTGCCCGCAACGCTGGCGACCGAGCCCGTCGAGGTGGCGGCGCTCAAGGGCGACGGGCGCATGGCCCGCGTCCTGGTACGCGCGCTGCGCGCCGAGAACCTGTCCGGCCTGGCCGCCGACGACTGGCCCCACCTGCCGGTCGTCGCGCTGCGGCGGCTGCTGGCCTCGCCACGCCGGCTGGAGGCCGCGGCGCACGCCGTGCTGCGCCGCGACGAGTGGCGCCCGCTTCTGCGTCCGGCCGCTGCGGGCTGGACCGCGGCGGACCTGCCTCTGCTCGACGAGCTCGCGGCCCTCGTCGCACCCCGGCGGCCGCGGCGGCCACGGCGCGGGGCGGGTGGGGACGAGGATGACGAGGCGGGGGAGCGCGACCAGGTGGAGCGCGCGCTGGCCGCGGCGGGTGAGGTCGACGAGGGCCTGCGCGTCGCCATCCGCGACCGCCTCGGGCGCGGGCGGGCCGCACACGGGCGGGACGGGAGCGGGCGGGGCGGTGATGAGCGCGCGGCACGCGAGACCTTCGCCCACGTCCTGGTGGACGAGGCCCAGGACCTGTCCGCGATGGAGTGGCGGATGCTGGTGCGCCGCTGCCCGTCGGGGTCGATGACGATCGTCGGCGACCTCGCGCAGGCGACGGCGCCCGGCGCGCTGGCCAGCTGGGACGCGGTGGCGGCGCTGCTCGGCGGGCCGGTCACGGTGCGCGAGTTGTCGGTCAACTACCGCACGCCCACCGAGATCGCCGAGGTCGCCGCGCGGGTCCTGTCCGCGGCTCGGCTCGGCCAGGACCCCCCGACCCCGGTGCGCGCCACCGGCGTGGGGCCTGACCTGCGCCGGGTCCCCACCGCCGAACTCGCCGCCGCCGTGACCGAGGCCGTGCGCCGCTCGCGCCCCGGCGCGGAGGACGGCCAGGGCCTCGGTCTCGTCGCGGTCCTCACGCCGGACGCGCTGGTGGCGCCTGCCCGCACGTGGGTGACGCACGCGGGGCTGGACGCCGACGTCCTGCCCGTGCGCGAGTCCAAGGGCCTGGAGTTCGACGCCGTCGTGGTCCTAGAGCCCGCCGGCATCATCGACGAGCTCGGCGTGCGCGGCCTCTACCTCGCCGTCACCCGCCCCACCCAGCGCCTGACCGTCCTGTCCACCACCCCGCTGCCGCCCGCCCTGACGACCGGGCCGGCCCGCGCCAACCGGGCGTGACGGCCGGCGACCGTCACGCCCGCGGGCCTGACTGCTGACACCATGGCCGGCGTGGAGGAGCGGCTGCCCGGAGGCATTGCGGGTGGCGCGGTGCTCGTGGACAGGCGGGGTGCGTCGCGCGACCGGTCCGTGGAACCCCCGCGTGCACGCCCTGCTGCGGCACCTCGAGGCGTGCGGCTTTCGACCGGGCGCCGCGGGGTGCTCCGCCTGGATGAGCAGGGCCGCGAACGCCTACGGCTACAGGAGCTCGACGCGCTGCTGGACGCCGTGCGATCGCGGCTGACCGAGCACGCTGCGGGCATTCGCGGCCTGGCGGGCCGCAGGCGACCCCCTGTTCACCGCCTGGTCGAGCTCGGCGTGGTCGACGGTCTGGAAGCTCCCATCCTCCTCCCTGAGCACCTCACGCAGCCGACCCTCGCGGACGAAACCCTCGCTCGCGTACAACGCCTGGGCCCGCGATGGGGGTTGGCCAGCCCGGCAAAGGACGGCGAAACCTGCGAATGATCCGTCGTGCAGCAGGACCAGGTGCTCCTGGTCGACGTTCGTGCAGGACCGCGCGGCGCCAAGCGGCGGAGGTGTCCCCGAGCCACCTGCGGGTGTCCTCGTCGGCCTCGGCCGCGGCGATCGCGCCGAGGTCCTCCTCGACGGTGGGCCGCAGCGTGATCACGGCCGGAGCAGCGCGACGTGCGTCACCGTGGGACCGGCCCGCCGCGGGTCCACAGGCTGGTGTCGGCCCAGGCGCCGGTGATGACGGTGTCGGGGTCCGCGCCGGTGGCGGTGGCGACGTCGAGCGCGTGGCGCTGGAGCCGCACCGTCAGGGGGATCTGGGCGAGTCCGAGGCCCAGGCGGGGGTCGGTGGGCAGGCCGGTGACCGCGAGGCCCTCGGCGGCCGCGGCCAGGCCGAGGGCGCCGACCAGGCCGTCGGGGTCGGCGTCCTCGCCCACCAGCAGCAGCCGGTCGCCCGCGCGCAGCGGCACGCCGTGGCCGTGCAGCAGTGACTCCGCGTCGTAGCCCTCGGCGAGCACCCGGGCGGCCTCGCGCAGCTTGAGCGCGCCCTCGCGCGCGGTGACCGCGCAGGGGCCCGCACCCACGAGGACGGTGAGGCGGGCGGCGGCGCCGGTGGCCAGCGCCGGCGCGTTCAGCGCTTCCTTCACCGCGCCTGGCACCTTGTACAGCTCCTGCGGGGCGCACGACGCCGCGCCGAGTCGTCCCGCGATGCGCGCCAGCACGAGCAGGGCGGCGGTGTGGCTGGTCGAGTAGGTCTGGGAGCGCTCGCGGGGCACCGTGGCGATCGCCTCCGGCCAGTCCCCGCCCAGCGCGGTGACCGACAGCAGCAGCGCCCCCGCCTCCTGGGCGCGGGCTCGCGCGCTGCGGGCGTACGCCGTCTCGCCGGTGTGGCTGAGCACGATCACCGCGTCGTCGGCGTCCGGCGTCGGCGTCCAGCGAGCGAAGGCCGCGCTGCCCATCGCGCGGGTGTCCAGGCCCGCCTCGGCGAGCACGCCCGCGCCGAGCTCGGCGGCGTGCTGGCTGGTCCCCGTACCCACCAGCCAGACCCGCCGTGAGCCCGCGAGGTCGTCGACGCTGCCCGGCAGCTCGAGGGCGAGCACGTTCGTGAGCGCGTCAGGCTGCGCCGCGATGGCGCGTTCGAACTCGGTGGACACCGCGGGACCGCCTTGTTTCGAGGGGTAAACTCCAAGCATGCCCGACGCTACGCTCATCGGGATGACCATCCTGTCGACCGCCACGGCTCCACCCCTGTCCGCGGCGGAGGTCGCCGGCTGGCGGCAGCGCTTCCCGATCCTGTCGCACCGCACCTACCTCGCCAACCACACGCTGGGCGCCATGCCCGCGACCGTGCCGGACTCGCTGGCGGCGTTCGCGCAGCAGTGGGCAACCCAGGGCGTGGACGCGTGGCCGGACTGGTTCGCCGAGGCCCGGCGCGTCGCCGACCTCCTCGGTGGTCTCCTGGGAGCCCCCGCCGGGTCGGTCGTCGTGCACCAGAACGTCGCGGCGCTGGCGGAGATGGTCCTGTCCGCCCTGCCGCGCGACCCGCGCCGCAATCGCGTGGTGCTGGCGGCCGACGAGTGGCCGGGCCACCACTACCTGTTGGCCGAGCACGACCGGCTCGGCCTGGAGCCGATCGTCGTACCCGCCACCGACGGGGTCGACGCCCTGCTCGCCGCCGTGGACGACCGCACCGCGCTGGTGATCTGCAGCCACGTCCGCTTCCGCGACGCGCGCATCCTCGACCTCGCCGCGGTGGTCGCCCACGCGCACGAGCACGGCGCGCTCGTCCTCGGCGACGGCTACCACGCGGCGGGTGCGCTGCCCCTCGATGTCGACGCCCTCGGCGTGGACGCCTACGTGGGCGGCAGCGTGAAGTGGCTGTGCGGGGGACCGGGAGTGGGCTGGCTGTACGTGCGCCCGCAGTCGGCGCCCGCGCTGCGGCCCGGGTTCGTCGGCTGGCTGGGCCACGCCCGGCCCTTCGACTTCGCGCCCGGTTGGGAGGCCGGCGAGGGCGCGTTCGGCTGGCTGGGCGGGACGCCCGGCATGCCCGCACTGTTCGCCGCCCGCGAGGGCTACCGCATCCTCGCCGAGGTGACCCCCGCCCGGATCCGCGCCACCTCACAGGTCCTGACCGCCGCGCTGGTCGAGGGCGGGCTGGAACGGGGCCTGCGCGTGCGCACGCCCCTGGACCCGGCGCAGCGCGGGGCCAGCGTCACCCTCGACGCGGGCGAGGACACCCCGGCGGCCGCCCGGCGGCTGGCCGACGAGGGCTTCGTCGTCGACGCCCGGCCGGGCGCCGGCATCCGCGTGGGCGCGCACTTCTTCAACACCCTCGAGGAGTGCGGGCGCATGCTCGAGGTCCTCGCGCCCCGGCGCTAGCGGGTGCCCGCCGTCTCACCTGACACCCCGCCTGCAGGTCCCAGCGGCTCCCCTGCGGCGGGGCAGGCCGCGCGCATCCTGCGCGCCGCGCTGTGGCTGGCCGGCGCCACCGTGGCGGGGCTGGCGGCGGGGGCGGTGGCCCGCCCGGCGATCGGGGTGGCGCTGGTGTCGGTTGCTGCCGTCGGCGGCGGGCCGGGCGCTGCACCCCTGGATCACCCGCATCCCGATGGCGACGCGGCGGGCGCTGGTCAACGCCTGCGTGTTCGGCATCACCTTCGGGCTGGGCCGGCGAGCTGGCGGACGGGGTGCGGTCCGCGCAGGTCGGCGCGGCCGGGGTCGCCCTCACGCTCGCGGCGCTCGCCGCGCGTACGTTCGGCACGGGCGCGCTGGCCCGGTGGCTCGCCCCGTCCGCCCTGCGGGCCGAGGCGCCGCTCGCCAGCGCCTTCAAGAACATCGCGCTCGTGGCGGCGGTGGCCGGGTCCCTGCACGGCCCGGCCGCGGCCCTGCCCGCGCTGCTCGCCTTTGCCTTTGAGCTCGGCTACTTCGTCTGGCTCGCCCGCGCGACGCCGGCGCCCCGCTGAGCTGCGACCATGAGCGCGTGGATTCCCGCCGCACCGCCAGAAGAGAAGAGCGCGCCCCGATCTGTCCGTGGTGCGGCGTGACCGCGCTGC
>Ga0136616_10001794_pt1 | contig 11328 bp, 13 predicted proteins | sample AntDrymUQ2992106_2_FD_106648 | JGI IMG/M metagenome (GOLD analysis project Ga0136616, IMG submission 106648) | Polar desert sand microbial communities from Dry Valleys, Antarctica - metaG UQ299 (21.06) | ecosystem: Environmental > Terrestrial > Soil > Desert | place: Antarctica: Dry Valley... | reverse complement strand
CGAAGGGCAGGGATCCCGGCAGGAAGTCGAGCGCGAGGTTGAGGCCGCCGCTCGCCCGGATCAGGTCCTGTATCTCGGGGTCGGGCTCCGTTCGCCCCAGCTCCGGGTCGAGCTCTACCAGCACGATCTCCGGCACGCTCAGCCCCAGGACGCGAGCGAGTTCTCCCGCCACCAGCTCCGCCACGAGCGCCTTGCGTCCCTGACCCGCGCCCCGGAACTTCAACACGTAAGTCCCGAGGTCGTCGGCCTCTACCACCGCCGGCAACGAACCTCCCTCGCGCAACGGCGTGACGTAGCGGATAGCCGTCACCGTTCTCAGCAAGCTAGAGACCCTTTGGCATACCGGCGCCAACCGTCCACATCTTCTTCGCCGGTACGCCTGGGATCAGCACGCCCGGCATGGTCTCACACCCCCCGAAACCCCGCCAGTTCGCCGTCGTCCACCATCGGCTAGAATGCTTACCGCTGGAGGCAGAAGGAGATCTCGTGGCACGAGTCGGCAGCGCCGAACGACAAACTGGCGAGACGTACGTGAAGGTTCGCCTCGAACTCGACGGCGAAGGCCGCGCCGAGGTAAAGACCGGCGTCGGCTTCTTCGACCACGTCCTGCACCTCCTCGCCCACCACTCCGGCATGGACCTCGAAGTCGAAGCGAGCGGCGACACCTGGGTGGACGACCACCACACCGTCGAGGACACGGGGCTCGGCCTCGGACGCGCCTTCGACGAGGCCCTGGGTGACCGCACGGACCTCGTCCGCTTCGCCGACGCGAGCGCGCCGCTCATCGAGGCCCTCTCGACCGCCGTCGTGGACCTCGGGGGCCGCTCGCACCTCACCTGCAACCTGGGACCGATGCCCGAGAAGATCGGAGGCTTCGACGTCGAGCTCTTCCCCGAGTTCCTGCGCGCCTTCACCCAGTACGGCCGCTTCACCCTCCACCTCAACTGCCACTACGGCGAGAATGCCCATCACAAAGTAGAGTCCGGCGTGAAGGCTATGGCCGTCGCGCTGCGCGAAGGCGTCGCCATGAGGAGCAGCGGCAGCGCCTCTACGAAGGGGGTAGTGGATTAGGTTGGCGAACATGAGCGGTGGCAAAAGCGTGGAGACGGTAGTGTTCGACATAGGCCATGTCTTGATCGACTGGAATCCGAGGTACCTGTACCGCAAGGTATTCGCCGACAAGGATGAGATGGAGCGTTTCCTCGGCACGGTTGCCACGCCCGAATGGCACCTCGAGCACGACCGGGGCCGCCCCATCGACGAAGGGACCGCGCTCCTGGTCTCCCGGTACCCGGAGTACGCTCGGGAGATAGAAGCCTTCTACGGACGCTGGGAGGAGATGTTCGGAGGTCCGATAGAGGGGAGCGTGCGGCTGCTGGGGGAGTTGCGCGAACGGGGTTACCCGCTCTACGCCCTCACCAACTTTTCGGCCGAAACCTTCCCTCTGGCCCGAGCCTGGTACCGGTTCCTCGACCTCTTCGACGAGATCGTCGTCTCGGGGGAACTCGGAATGATCAAACCGGACCCTGAGATCTACGGCGTCCTCGTGGGGCGGACCGGCCTGGATCCCGCCACGGCAGTTTTTGTAGACGATTCTGCCCCCAACGTCCGTGCTGCCGAAGCGTTGGGCTTCAGGGGCGTGCTGTTCGAAGGAGCAGACGGCCTTCGAGACGACCTGACCCACCTGGGTCTCTTGGACGATGACAACGCGCGCCGGACAGTCGAGGCCGGCAACTGATGGCCGGTGGCATGAATGTCGCCGTCGTGGACTACGACGCGGGGAACACTCTCTCGGTGACGCGCGCGTTGAAGAAGGTGGGGGTTCGGGTGAACCTCACGCCGGACCCGGAGGAGGTCGTCGCGGCGGACGCGGTGGTCCTGCCGGGGGTGGGGGCGTTCGGGGAGTGCGTGCGCAAGCTGAGGGAGAGGGGGATGGACGAGGCTTGCCTCGAGGCTTATCGTACGGGCAAGCCGTTTCTCGGGGTGTGCGTGGCGTTGCAGGTCTTCTTCGAGGCTTCGGAGGAGTCGCCGGGCGTGGAGGGGTTAGGTATTTTCCCCGGTAAAGTGGTCAGGTTCGACGTAGGGGACCTCAAGGTACCCCACATGGGTTGGAACGACCTGGATCTCGTCTGTCCTCACCCGGTCCTCGACGGGCTAAGCGGCGAGGCGTTTTACTTTGTCCACTCCTACTACCCGGAGCCCGAGGAGCCCAGCGACCTGCTCGGGGTCTCGGACTACGGCGGAGCTTTCTGCGCGGCGGCCGGGCGGGAGAACCTGGCGGCCGTCCAGTTCCACCCCGAGAAGAGCAGCCTGGCGGGACTCAAGCTCTACGAGAACTTCCTCGGGTGGGCGCGAAGCATTTGACGGGCTTCACCATCTACCCTGCGATAGACCTACGCGAAGGACGTTGCGTTCGACTGAAACAGGGCGATTTTGATCGCCAGAGAGAGTACGACGCGGACCCCGTGGGGCGTGCCAGGGAGTGGGAGCGCCGGGGGGGCCGCGCCATCCACGTCGTGGACCTCGACGGCGCGAAAGAAGGCCGTCCGGTCCAGCTCGACCTCGTCCGCGAGATCGCCGGCTCCGTCGGAGTGCCATTGCAGGTCGGAGGTGGTGTCCGTACGCTCGAGGACTTGCGGGCTTTGCGGGAGGCCGGGGCAGCCCGCGTCGTGATGGGCACGGCGGCGGTCCTCGACCGCGAGCTCAGGCTGCGGGCGGTAGATGCTCTGGGCGAAGCTCTAGTAGTGGCCGTGGACGCGCGCGGCGGGATCGTGGCTACCCACGGTTGGCAACGCGAGAGCGGCCGGGACGTCCTGGACCTTGCCGGGGAGCTCAACGAGGACGGCGTGGGCTCCGTGCTCTACACCGACGTCGCCCGCGACGGCATGGACGCGGGTGCGGCCCTCGAAGGAACGGCCGAGGTCGCCGCTATAGTACCCGCGATCGCCAGCGGCGGCGTGCGGGACGCGCAGGACATCGCTGCCCTATCGAACATTCCCGGTGTCGCAGGCGCCGTCGTGGGCACCGCACTCTACGAAGGGCGCGTAACGCTAGAGGAACTCTTGGAGGCAGTGGGGGACCGTTAGGGAGGGCGCGGGGACGAGTACCGGGGGGAGTTCCCCGGCGCGGCTCTTGCCGCTACACTGGAATAGTCCAGTTCTCTGGGTAGGGAGAGGAGACCGTGTGGACTCGGGAAGTGGTGCCGGAGGCCGGGCCTACGAGAGAGGTTCGCGCGAAAGCGAAGGGTTCGATCTGTCGAGACCGGTGCGCAGCTTCGTTAGCACGGTCCGCAGGGTTTTCTTCGAGCCGATGGGGTTCTTTCGGCGTCTTCCTCGCAAGGGCAGGGACCTGAACCCAGTAGTGTTCGCGCTAGTGTGCGCCCTGATCTCGGCTCCTCTCTCGCTCCTCGCCGCTCCGTTCGATCCCCTGGTGGGAGACGACACGTCGGACTTGCGCGATTCACTGGCCAGGCTCGTCGCCGAACCGGGAGGGTCTGTGGCTGCGGTGATCGTAGTAGTCCTGGCAGTTCTCGTCCTCGCGCCCCTGTTGGCGCTTCTCGTCTTGTACATTAGCGCTGCCGTTTACCACGTCCTGGTGTGGATCTTCGTGAGACCCGCGGATACCGGATTCGAGGCAACCTTGCGTGTGGTCGCCTACATCTCCGCCGTCGACCTCCTGACCTGGATACCGGTGGTCGGACTCCTCGCAAGCCTCTACGGTCTCTATCTCGCCTTCGTGGGCATCCGGGAGATGCACGAGACGACGATCGGGCGAGCCCTCGCCGTGATCTCCTTGCCGGTTGTCTTCTTCGTGGTCTTTAACGTCTTACCCTTGTTCCCGCAGGAGGCGTAGCTGCCCAGCCCCGGCATCTCTGATCGTTTCTCGCCCCGCGTGGTGTAGAACTTCCCCCCGTCAATCCTCCCTTTGTCCTTCCCTGGACCCGGGACAAACGCCCATGAGGAATAGGACGAATGTCCTATTGTGGCCCGTGGCGCTGGTTGGTACGTTCTTTTCAAGAGATGAGAAGGTTTTGTCCGACGAATATGCGCTACCCGGAGGGTATTGTGGGCAGTACCTGATCGCAAGGGTCTCTACGAGAAGGGCCAAAGAGAGTACCCGGATTACCGGGAGAAAGAGAGGACAAGATGATCCAGGTTCAGCTCGAGGTTCGCACCGGCGCTACCCGTTTCCGGGTGTCGGCCCGGGCCGCCAGCATACAGCGGGCCGTGAGTGTCGCGGGGGCGAGGTACCCCGGCGGCGAGGTGCGGTTGGTTCTCCCAGTGGAGCCGGAGACGTTCTTAGCCGAGGCTGCCCTCGGCGAGGCAGAGTCGGTCGGGGTCCAGATGCCGGAGAGCGCTGCCGGGTGACGGCAAGCACGCCCGAAATCCGTCGAGACGCGCGGGAGATTCAGGGGCGAAGATCTAATGGCTGAGGAGCCGTCGTCGCCGGATCGAAGCGAAGATCGGCGACCGCCGGTTTAACTAACGCCTACCGGAACGAGGGAAGAAGGGGAACCCTAGAGGTTGGCGTAGGACTAGAGCGCGAACCGCACCTGGAACATAGGGCGCGGAAGTACGAGGTTATTGCTCCGGTTGGCATACCATGAAACGTATCTTGTTAAATTTGGGCTAAAAGGTTTGCTATGCCTCTACTTTGGGAACAGGGCTTACCGTAGAAGGTTCTCGACGCGGAGGTTGGAGCATGAGTATATTGGCCTGGATCGTGGTCGGGCTCGTCGCCGGATTGTTGGGCAAGTTGATCATGCCGGGAGATGACCCGGGGGGTATCATCGTGACCATCATCATCGGCATCGTCGGCGCCTTGGTCGGTGGATTCTTGATGAGCCTGCTGGGTTTCGGCGACGTGAGCGGCATCAACGTGTACTCCATCCTGGTTGCTACCCTGGGGGCGATAATACTGCTCGCGATATACCGGGCGGTAGTCGGCAGTAGAACCGCATAGGGCCGCGCAACGTTGCATCCGGGAGGGCCGGGGACGTCGGGATCCCGGCCCTCCGCGTGCGCCATCCGGTCTGGAGCAGCGTAGCGCCGGATTCCCTACAGCTCGAGGGCGCGGGTCTTTGGGGCGCCCTCTTCGTACTTGGCCGACTGCAGGGTCTTCCAGGAGAGCTGGAAGAGCTGCTCTTCGGTCGGTTCCTTCGCCAGGTCCGGGGTGGTCTCGGCGATGGCGGCGCGGGCGGCTTCGACGCATTGGTCGAGGGCTGCGTTGATTTCGTAGGCCCGGGCGGCCTGGTACTTTATCCGGAGACCCTTCGGTGGCGCTTCGCCGACGGCGAAGGCGAGTTCGTACTCCTCGGTGCGGCTCTCGTAGTCACCGATGCGGCGGGCGGTGCAGAAGAGATCTGGCATGGGATCTACTCTATCAGCCCCTCCTGGTGCTTTCACAGACGGCGCCCCCGTGTTGCGGTATCTTTGTTCCGCAGCGAATTCGAACGGAAATGGTGGATGCTCTATGACTGATCGCACGCAAGACGTTCCCACGCGCACCATCCGGGTCGCCCACAGCCCGGACTCGGACGACGCGTTTATGTTCTACGCCCTCTCGCAGGACAAGTTCGACACGGGCAACCTCCGCTTTGAGCACGAGCTCTCGGATATAGAGAGCCTGAACCGCCGGGCGTTAACGGGCGAGCTCGAGGTCTCGGCGGTCTCCATCCACGCCTACGCATACATCTCGGACAGGTACGCGCTGCTCTCCAGCGGGTCCTCGATGGGGGACAGGTACGGACCCCGGCTCGTGGCTAGAGAGAAGATGGGGCGCGGGGACTTGAAGGGGAAGACGGTCGCGGTTCCGGGGGAGTGGACCACGGCCTTTCTCACCCTCAAGCTCTACGAGCCCGAGGCCGAGCATGTCGTAGTGCCGTTCGACGAGATCATGGGCTTCGTCGCGCGCGGGGAGGCGGACATCGGGCTCATCATCCATGAGGGCCAGCTCTACCACGAGAGAGAGGGATTGCACCTGATCGAAGACCTCGGCGAGTGGTGGTACGGGGAGACGAACCTGCCGCTGCCTCTGGGCGGCAACGTCGTCCGCCGCGACCTCGGCGAGGAGACCATCCGCGAGGTGGCCCGTCTCATAAAGGCGAGCATCCAGTACTCCCTCGACAACCGCGAAGAGGCCCTGGCCTACGCTCTGGGCTACGCCCGCGACCTGCCCCACGAGCTGGCAGACAAGTTCGTCTCCATGTACGTGAACGAGTGGACCGTGGACTACGGCGAGACCGGCCGGGAGGCCGTGCGAACCCTGCTTTCGCGAGGCTACAAGGCGGGCGTCATACCGCATCAGGTAGAGGTCGAGTTCGTGGGGTAGTCCATATCGTGGATTGCCTCGTGAGGGACGCGCCCCTGCTAAACTGGCCCGAAGTTCGTGGAAAAACTGTTCGAAACGGGCAAGAAGGCGTCCAGGAGGCCGTTGGGCGGGGGCAAAAAGCCGTCCAAAAAGCGTCTGGGCTGGGCTTTGCGCTTCTTGCGGTTCCTCTTCAACCTCGCCCTGATCCTTGTCGTTGTCACGCTCACGGTCGTCTCGGGGCTCTACCTGTTCGTGATCTACACGTACGACGACCAGCTCGATAGCAGGTACCCGGACCTCGTCCAGAACTCCTCGGTCTACGACGCGGACGGCAACCGAATAAGCGAGTTCAAGGCGGACGAGAACCGCCGCACGGTCGGCGAGGACGAGTTCGGCGAGTATCTCCCCCAAGCGGTCGTCGCCGTGGAGGACAGGCGCTTCTACGAGCACTACGGCGCGGACTTCGCCGGCATCGGGCGCGCGGCCTGGGAGGATCTGCAGACGCTCACCGTCAGCCAGGGCGGTTCGACCATCACCGAGCAGCTCATGAAGAACCTGTACATCTCCGAGGAGCGGCGGGGCAACATCTCGCTTTGGCGCCGCCTGGAGCAAGCCGGGCTCGCTTTCGCCTACGAGCGGCGCCATACCAAGGACGAAATCCTCACCGCCTACCTCAACACCGTGTACTTCGGCGATGGCGCCTACGGGGCCGAGGAGGCCGCCGAGACCTACTTCGGCAAGAGCGCCGCGGACCTCAGCCTCGACGAGGCCGCCGCGCTCGCGGGATTCCTGCACTCCCCCTCGACCTACCTCCCCGAAGAAAGCGGGGAGGGTTCAGAGATCGCCACCGAGCGGCGCAACGCGGTTCTGGAGATGATGTCCGAGCAGGCCATGATCTCCTCCGAGGAACTGGACGAGGCCGAAGACGTCGCCCTGGCGTTCGCCCCCGACCAACCGCCCGACGACCCGGTCCACGAACCGTTCGTTGAGGCGGTGCGTAGGGAGGTCGAGACGGAGATCGGGGCCGAGGCCCTCGAGCGCGGCGGACTCACGATCTACACCACCCTGGATCCCACCCTCCAGCAAGAGGCTGCGGACTCGGTGGAGGAGACCCTGGACGAGTCCGGTGACCCCTCCGGCGCCGTCGCGAGCGTCGAGCCCCAGAACGGGGCGATAAGAGCTCTCGCCGGCCAGAAAGACGACTTCAACCTGGCGCTCGACGCTCGCCGCCAGCCGGGGAGCGCCTTCAAGCCGTTCGTGCTCGCGACTGCACTCAAGGAGTTCGTCTCGCCGGACGCTACCTACTACTACTCGCGCAACCTGAGCATCGATTACGAGGGGGAGGCATACGAGGTCCAGAACTACGACGGGGTGGAGAGAGGTAGGATCCCGCTAAGTCAGGCCGTGACCGAGTCGGACAACTCGGTCCACGTCCAGCTCGCCCTGGACCTCGGCCTCGAGAACGTAACCGGGACTGCCGCGGCGATGGGCGTGACTACCCCGGTAGACCCGTACCCCGCGACGGCCATTGGGGGATTGGGCACCGGCGTCTCCGCGCTCGAGATGGCCTCAGCCTACGCGACCTTCGCCGCCAGCGGCATCCACCGCGAGCCCTACGCGGTCGAGCTGGTTGAGAGGTCCAACTTCGGCGAGAGCGAGTCGGTCTACGACCACAAGCTCGAAGGGAGGCGCGTCCTCTCCGGCAACCAGGCCGCCGTGGGCACGGAGGTCTTGAGGAGGGTAGTCCAGAGCGGCACGGCCAGCTTCTACCACAACCTGGACTCCGAGATAGGGCGCCCCTCCGCTGGCAAGACCGGCACGACCGACGACTTCGTAGACGCCTGGTACGTCGGCTATACTCCCCGGCTCTCGACCGCCGTCTGGGTCGGCTACCCCGAGGGTCACAAGCCCATGCTCGATGTCCACGACGAGTCCGTCGTCAACGGCGAGACCCTGCCCATGGATATCTGGTCCACCTACATGGCCGAGGCCACCGCTGGAGACCCCGTCTTCGACTTCCCGCGCCCCGACCGGCGCGAGTTCGTCCCCCTCTTCCGTGGTTACGCGGCGAGCCCGGCTCCCGCCCTGGGTGGGACTCCCGCCCGGATCATCCCGCCGCCCCGCGAGAGACGTGCCGGATCGGGCTGACACCGATCTCTCCCGCGGATGGTATAAAACTCGCGTGGATCTCGAGGGCCTCTACGGCGCATCTTTCATAGATTGGGAGGCGGTCGCCGCCTCCTGGTCGAAGCGCACCGTCCCCAGCAGGCTCCTCCTCTTCGCCGCCCGCCGCTACCTCGAAGCCGAACCCGGCCAACAGAAGGCGGAGCGCGCCCAGGTCGTAGAACCCGCCCCGCTTCCGGAAGAGATCAAAGCCGCCTTCGCCGCCCCCCCCGATCCCGAGAGCACTGCCTCACGCTCCTGGGGCGAGTTCGTGGACGCCGCCCTCGCCGCCGAGCTGGAGATGGTCCCCTACGGAGAACGCCCGGTCCTCTTGGGCGAGCTGCGCGCCGGCCTTACTCAAGCCGCCGAAGAAGCAGATCCAAGGACTCCTCTAGGCCGCTGGTTTCTAGAACGTCGGGACGCTCTCCCCGGCGAAGATCTCCCCGAGAACCTGGAGTACCTGCCTGTTTGAGATGGTTGGCTACTCACGCCGACCAGCCGAAATGCTGACAAGCCGATAGACACTGGAATAGAATCCGTGCTACGGACGAACGACGGTATCGAGGGGAAGGTTTTTAGACGTGGAAGCGATACCCAGCGCGAGCTACAGTATGACCTTGAGGGTGGAGTTCCCGCACCGGGGCGGGACGCTGGGCGCCATCCTGACGGCCGTCGGCGAGGCCGGAGGTATGGTCGGGGCGGTCGACATCGTCCGGATGCGGGACGACCGGAGCATCCGGGACATCACGGTGAACGCCAGCGACTCAGAGCACGGGCGCAGGATCGTCGAGACGGTCGAGGCGCTGCCGGAGACGCACGTCGTAAACATATCCGACCGCACGTTCTTGATGCACCTCGGCGGTAAGATCGAGGTTCGCTCGAAGATGCCGATCCGGACACGTGATGACCTCTCGATGGCCTACACTCCCGGTGTGGCCCGGGTATGTCGCGCGATCGCCGAGGAGCCCGAGCGTGCTTTTAACCTGACGATCAAACGAAACACCGTCGCCGTAGTCTCCGACGGAACGGCGGTTCTGGGCCTCGGGGACATAGGCCCCCGGGCTGCGATGCCGGTGATGGAGGGCAAGGCGATGCTCTTCAAGGAGTTCGCGGACGTGGACGCCTTTCCGCTGTGTCTCGACACGAAGGACCCGGACGAGATCGTGGAGACCGTCAAGCGCCTGGCGCCGGGCTTCGGTGGAATAAACCTGGAAGACATCTCCGCGCCGCGGTGCTTCGAGATAGAGGAGCGCCTGAAGGAGGAGCTCGACATACCCGTGTTCCACGACGACCAGCACGGCACGGCGGTCGTGGTCCTCGCGGCGCTGATCAACTCGCTGAAGATCATCGGCAAGCGGATGAAGGATCTGAAGGTCGTGGTAAACGGGGTCGGGGCGTCGGGGGTGGCGTGCGCGAAGATCATGCTCGCCGCCGGTGTGGAGAACGTCGTCGGCTGCGACAGCAGGGGCATCGTTCACCGCGACCGCGACGACCTGAACCCATCCAAAGCGTGGTTCGCTGAGCACACGAACCCCGAAGGGCGCACCGGTGGCCTCGCCGAGGCGGTGAGGGGTGCGGATCTCTTTCTGGGGCTCTCCGCGCCGAAGGTCCTCACGCTCGAACTCCTGAAGTCCATGGCCGACGACCCGATCATCTTCGCGATGGCCAACCCGGAGCCGGAGATCATGCCGGAGCTCGCGATGGGACACGCCCGGATCATCGCGACCGGCCGCAGCGATTACCCGAACCAGATCAACAACGTCCTCTGCTTCCCGGGCATCTTCCGTGGCGCGCTGGACGTCCGGGCCCGCGAGATCAGCGAAGACATGAAGCTCGCCGCCGCCGAAGCCATAGCCGGCGTGATCTCCGAGGATAGCCTGGCCGAGGACTACATAATCCCGAGCGTCTTCGACGAGCGCGTCGCCTCCGCCGTCGCCGAAACGGTCGCCGAAGCGGCGAGAAAGAACGGCACGGCCCGCCGCATGAACAAGCAGGAGCAAGAGACCGGCATCTCAACTCCGTTGTTGTTTTAGTTTTCAGTTTTCAGTTGTTAGTAGTCAGTCGAGCCGTGGGTAGTGTGACGGTGTCTTCGAGCAGCGCTTTGTAGAGGTGACACGGGTCCCTGTAGCTGATGGCCGACGGTCGAAAGCCGATTGCCATACGGCTCGCGCGGCATAGAATATGGGGGTGGGAATACTGCGACAGATCTTCGTCTGCGCCACGCCCGGGGAGGGTAGGTGCGGGGCCAAAGGCGGTAGCGAGCTCTTCGAGAGGTTCCGGGAAGAGGTCGTCCGCCTGGGATTTTCGCCGTCGGCCGTTCTGCGCAACGCCTGCACCCGCCGCCACGAGGAGGGGCCGGTCGTCTTGGTGTTCCCCGATGACGTCTGGTACACCCGCGTAACCCCCGAAGACGTGCCGGAGATAGTAGAGAAGCACCTTGTCCGGCAGACGCGGGTGTAGGGGCAGGTTTCAAACCCGCCCCTACATGCCAACTGCTGACCGCTGCTCGCTGACAGCTCGACGCCCCGAAGGGGAGTCGAACCCGACGCGTCCTAGGGTCCGCTCCATCGCCCAGTCCGCACCCGTCAAGAGGCGCCCGCGGCTGCTCTTCATGTAGTAGAGGAATATGCTCCTGTAGAGCGCCTGGGCGGCGCGGCCTTTGATCTTTACGCCCACAGGGTCCGCCACGCCGCTCTCGGGACCGAGACTCACCACGTAACCCCGATTGAAGAACTCGAAGGGCCTGCGCCTCTCGTCGGGCACGCCTCGCAGCCTCCGTTCGACATCTCGGGCGGCATAGGGGCCCTGCTGGACCGCGACGGACGCGGTGGGGGGCAGGGGACCGTGCCGGGGATG
>Ga0136616_10001793_pt1 | contig 11328 bp, 9 predicted proteins | sample AntDrymUQ2992106_2_FD_106648 | JGI IMG/M metagenome (GOLD analysis project Ga0136616, IMG submission 106648) | Polar desert sand microbial communities from Dry Valleys, Antarctica - metaG UQ299 (21.06) | ecosystem: Environmental > Terrestrial > Soil > Desert | place: Antarctica: Dry Valley... | reverse complement strand
TACTCGAGAAGGATCGTGGGCTGGTCCATGGCGAGCCACCTCGGAACCGGACTCGTGGTCGACGCCCTGGAGATGGCGGCGTGGAGAAGGAAGCCGGCCGCGGGCCTCGTTTACCACTCCGACCGCGGTACTCGGTATACGGCGCTCTCCTTTGGCAAGCGGCTCGAAGAGGTGGGCATCGTCCCTTCGATAGGGAGGACGGGCTCGCGGCGCTGGACAACGCCACCTCGGAGAGTTTCGTGTCCACACTCAAACGCGGACTCGTCCATCGCCGGCGCCTTCCCACCAGGGAGGCCGCAAGGAGTGCCGTCTTCGAGCACCTGGAGGCGTTTACAACCGAAGGAGGCTGCACTCCTCGCTCGGTTACGTGAGCCCAGAGAGCTACTAGGAGCTCATGGCGAAGGAGGTTGCCGTGGCGTAGCGAGAAAGCGTCCACCGAACCGTTGTAATTCCAGGCGCGGTTTCGGCCGGGGTGTAACCGTCCTGGCCCTTCTCTCGTCTAAGATGATACGTACAGAAGAGCGGGCAGGACAAGAACGAAGGGGCGATGGACAAGGCCAAGGGCCGCGTCAAGGAGGCCGCCGGGGAGGCGGCGGGTCACAGACGCAAGACGCCACAGGGCAGGCGGCCGACCAAGCCAGCCAGACGGTAGAGAACGGAGGAGGTGGGGAAACTCCGAATGCTACGGAAGCCGCCGAACAGAAAGCTGAGGAGTTGGGCGTGGATCTTTCTTAGGTGACGGGCTTGGGCGCCGAAGGGCGCATTACAGTCAAAGACGTGATGAACGCCGCAAATCGAGGCTGACGAAGCAGAGGGAGATCTTCCTTTAAGGAGTGGACGGGCGAATCGATCAAGGCTAGCTTTACTGCTCCAGCGAAGGCCCGCGAGTTACGCTTCGATGAGCGAGGTTCAGCGGGTGCTACGCCGACAACGCCAGCGTCCAGCTACGGATCGACGGCGGGCTGGCCGTCGGATAGTTCCGCTCCTAAGAGTATGGTGTGAAGATGGCCAACGCACGAGATCCTAATTAATAGGTTACCCCTTCCGATAGGAGAGGAGCTAGATGGCCGATAGGAGAGGAGCTAGATGGACGACGACGCAAAGAAACTGCTGGTCAAGTCTGCTCGAATGTATGCAATGTGCCAGAAAGCCGAGGTCGCCGAACCTTTCGATGTCATGGGGTTGGCGCTGGCCGCTTTCGAGGACATGCCCCTGAGACAAGCCCTTGTATTTATCCGATCCAATCAGCAGAACATAGAGGACCTGGCCTGGGCGTTCAAGAACTCGAACTCCCCGGAGGAGTTCGAGCAGAGGGTCAAAGAGTTAAAGGGGCTCCCGAGAGAGTAGGGGAGAGATCGGCGGAAGCAGGACAGCAAAGATCGGTGCCGGGCGCAAAGTCAAAAAGTACACCGAACGCGACGGTTGTTAGCAGCGCGTCGGTCTTTGGCAGAGGGGACTCGCGAACAGAGCAGTCGACAACCCGCTGGTAGGAGGCGGGATGAAGGAGAATGTTCTATGGTCGAAGAGAACAAGATCCTGGTCCGCCGGTGGCTCGATGAGGTTCTTACTCAGGGGGACCTCGGACGGATAGACGAACTTTTCGCGCCCAACTACGTCCTTCACGATCCAAGCGCTTCCCAAGAAGTGCATGGGCGCGAGGGCATCGAACGGTACGTGGCGACATACCGTGCTGCTTACCCCGACGCCTGCTTCGCTGTCGAGGACCAGCTCTCCGAAAGAGATATGGTGGTGACCCGCTGGACAGCCTGTGGCACCCACCAAAAGGAGCTTTTCGGGATTCCTCCCACCGGCTCCTGGGCGACGATAACCGGCATCGAGTTCGACCGTGTCGTCGGCGGCAAGATCGACGAAGCATGGGTCAGCTATCACCTCTCCACCGACAGCGTGCTCGATCCGGAGCGGGTCAAACGAGCGTTCGCCATGATGCACCACGCTTTACCCGACCTCCGTATAACTCAAGCGGACAGCATAACCGAAGGGGACAAAACGGCTTTTCGCTGGATTATGAGCGGTACTCACGAGGGTGAGTTCATGGACGTCGCTCCTACCGGGAAGCTGGTTACGGTGATGGGGATCGACATTGTCCGCATCGTGGATGGTGAGATACTCGAATACTGGGGCGAGTTCGACGTAATGGGTATGCTGAGACAGATAGGCGTTACCACTTGACCAGGGTATGCCAGGGTTTTAGGTTCCAAAGGGAGGCAGAGCATGAGCGTACGCGAACAGGAGCGGCGGCAACGGGAAACCGAGCGCAGGATAGACGAGGCCATGCGCAGGGCGGACAGAGAGGTCAAGGGAAGGATCGAGGCGCGGGCAAAGGCAGCCGACCGCAGGAAGGAACAGGTTATTAGGAGGATCGAAAAGGGCGACGTTCAGCCGCGTCCCCTACCCAGCCTCAGGGAAGACTCCATGGAGTCCGCGGAGTCGATGGAGTCCATGGAATCGGCGGAGTCGATGAAGTCCATGGAGTCAGCCGATTATGCGAGTGCGGTGACCGAGGACGAGGCGGACGCTGGCATGATGGAGGACATGCCTCTAGAGGGGCACATGCCCATAGATCCCGCGCGCGCGGAGGAAGACCTCGCGCAGAGGGTGACCGAAGATACGGGCGCCGGGGGAGATCCACATCAGCACAACGAGCGCAAAGCGGACGAGATGGCGAAGCAGATGACCGAGGATACGGGCGCCGAGGGGGACATGCAGGTACATGCCGAGCACAAAGTGGACCAGATGGCAGAGGAGATGTTTGAAGACTGAAGGCGGCTAGCTCACGGCGGTTCGAAGGGTCAGTCGCCATGTAGGGGACCGGCTCCCTCTTTATGCCCTCGTTTTCTCGGAAGCTTGGCGCTTCAAGAGAGGCGGGAGGTGCTCATCATTGGCCGCTGGCCCCCGCGGGGGTCACTATTATGGCGGCCACTTGGTCGAATCGGAGGTAGATCGGTGTGTCGTGACCGTTGGCGTCCTTGTAAAGGAACCGCTTGGGCTTCGCCTCCGTCGGGAGTTGACCCACGTTGATGTCGAACTCGCGCGCCCTAAAGCGTATAGAGGTCCCGTCGATGAAGCGTATGTACACGTCGTACACGGCTCTTCCTCTCTGCTCCGACCCATCCCCTCATCAGCGGGTACGTGAGGCGACCTGCGGGCCGTGCTCTGGATGTGCCGGCCCGCAGATTGCCATCGCGGGGTAAAGTTCCTAGATCGACTCCTTGAGGACGTTACCCGCGCTGAACGAGGGGACCTTCTGGGCAGGGATATTCATCTTCTTCCCCGTCTGCGGGTTTGTGCCCTCCCTGGCCGTGCGCTCCTGGATGTAGAACTTGCCGAAACCCGTGATTTGGACCTCCTCGCCATTCTTGAGGGCCGAGGTGATCACGTTCTCGACCGCATCGAAGTAGCGCTGGGCCTTGCTTACGGGGACGTCGGCCTCTTCGGCTATCCTCTCGATGAACTCCGTCTTGTTCACGGATACTCCTCCCTCCCGCCTGTGAGGGTCCCCTCGGGCGGGTGTCAGTTGGCTTACCCTACTTATACATGAGTGTGTCCCCCTTCCCAACCCCCATCTTCCCGCCAAACCTGAGCCGAGCGGATCTGACCTGATGGCCTCGGACCTGGAGCGGGTGCGCGGGCTCCCCTTGGAGGTTCTCGAAGCTCGGAGGTGCTCGGTGTAATCGAGCAACGCTCGCGGGCGCGGCCCGCCGAGACCGCCTATGCTATCGAGGCGGGCGAGTCGCCGGAGACCGTTTGCGATAATCTCGTGGCGCGCATTCGCCCCGATGACCCGGTTTGCGTCATCTTCCGCTCGCGCTTAAACGTTGTGGAGTGCTCGACCGAGAGCAAACAAGCCAGACAGACAAAGGCGCCCTCTGAGGCGGGTCTTGGGCTCATGGAAGTTCCCTACTGGTGGCCTGCGTGACGCACGCCGGTAAGCCGTATGTGGACACGTTGCCGGCTTCGCTTCTCTAGGTGTTGTGGTTGTCTGGAAACAGGCTTTACAGCACTCTCCGGGCAGCCATAGAATGCACGGAAAACGAGGGAGGTCCTTCAGGTGGCTGAAGTAGGGGGTGTTGATAGGCTCGCGCCCTTTGAGGATAAGCGCATGTGGCGGTTACTCCTGGCGCAACTACACCCGGATGCCGGGGGGGATCACGAGCTATTTACCTTCGCCTGCGCCGTGAAGGAAGAGGTGTGCAACAGGGAACGCGCCAGAGAGGAGCCTCCTTCCCTTCGCAGGCAGCGGACGGAGCACTTCCTCCGGGCGTGGCAAGACGAGATGAACCGTTGGGCATCACGCAATCGTAACGCCCTTAGAAACTCTCGGGCCTATCGTAGCGGTGAGCCCGACGTGTAGTTCCTTAGCCAGACGGCCCTGGCTGGGAGAACGTCGCCTTAGATCGCGATTCGTTCTCCGGCGTTCAAGCGCCAAAGTTCTCAGCTATCGGGAACCCTACTGCTGACCTTGTTGCTGCTGCATCCTCTGTACCTCTGCCCACACCAGGTCGCCCGCTTCTCGCAGCATGTGGATCGCGTCACCCTGGTTCGGGTAATTGAGCTCCACCATGTTCTGCACTTTCCTGATGTTGGTCACGGCGCGCGCCAACTGCTGCGCGGGACTCTGCTGCTGCTGCTGCTGCTGCTGCTGCTGCTGTTGCTGGTTGCCTTCAGCCATGGGGTCTCCTGTCCGTTGCTCTCGCCTTGACTCCAGAGGTTGCGTTCCGCGCTCGGTTTGATCGAGAACCAGGTGCTGTTCTTCAATTGCCGGTACCGCAACCTAATCTATAGACGCGTTATGCTGTAGATGCGTTACGTCCGATAGTGGTGTATGGACTCCGGTGTCGTTGGTTTCCTTGTTTACTGTGCGAACGGGGAGGGCACGAGGGATACAATGATGGAGAGAATTACGCAAGGGGGTGCAGGGTGTCACCCGAGAGACCTGGATCGCAAGAAGCAAACGAGTACTCTTCGGGCAGCGCTGGCGAACAGGCTAGCTTCGAACAGGAGTATGACGGTTACACGGTGAATCAGAACGAACGACCCGGCGGCAACGACCCCGACGTGGTGCTGGATGTGCCGGTACTCAACATCGACGAGCTCGACCTGGAGGTCGAAGATCTGGCGGCCCACGTGTCGGTGCGGGCGGAGTTGGCCGACCTCGTGAAGGTAAACGTTGGGGTGGATGTATATCTAAATAACGTCAAACTAGAAATCAAAGGCGTGGAGGCTCAAGCGCTCCTGACGGTGAGGCTGGACAGAGTACTCAGCACCATAGATCGGGCCCTGGACGCTATCGATAATAACCCGCAGATCCTCGGCGGAGCTGCTCGAGGTGCGGACCAAACGCCGAAAGACGCGGGCCAGGCTGCTCGAGACACGGGACGGATGGCCCAACTAGCGGAGGCCACGCCGGGCTGGGTCGACGACTCGGCGACCGAAGAAGCCGGCGACAGGCTCGATCTGGCATCGGACCAGGCCGGACGGGCGGGCGAGTCTGGCAACGTAACGGAGACTACCCCGAGCAAGTCCAAAGAAGAAGTAGGTGGCGAGGAGACAAAGAGCAGCCTCGCCGATCTACAGATCGAGGAGGAGTACGTAAATGAGCGTGGCCGGATCGTGGGACGGGCGCGAGACGCGTCCGGGAATGTCGTCAAGGAGGTGCTCGACGAGGAAGGCGACGTTCTGGATCCGGGAGAGGCAGAAGACAGTAGGGAGCGTGAAGACGACAGCAACGTGGAAGCTACGGAAGCCGCCCGGCGCAGGGCGAACGAAACGGGTGTGAAGCTCTCGGGAGTGAAGGGCACGGGCTCCGACGGACGCATCCTCGTCAAGGACGTGGAGAGAGCCGCGAGAGCATCGGCGGCAGGCTAGATCCGAGACGAACCCTCGCCGCGTACTTTTCGTCGGCCTTTACAATGTATGGAGCGGCAGAAAAGGAGGCTTCGGTATGGCCGACAAAGACAAGGACCTGAAGAGTAGCTCGGCGGAGATCATAGCGGATCTCCTCACGGACCCGCGTGTGCGACGGGGACTCAAGTACCTGGGGGGCGAGGAGTTCAAGGCCGACCGGGAACGCATCCGTCAGGGGGCCGGCGAGCGCCTGAGGAATATTCGCAACCGCTACCGGCCGAACAAGCGCACCCCCGAAACCGCGGCCCGCGAGAGGGAGCTCAGCCTGCGCCTGGCCGAGGTCGAGTCGGAGGCGGCGGAGCTACGCTTGCGCCTCTCGGAGCTGCTTGAGGAGGAAGAGCAGCTCCGCGGCGCTCTAGAAGGCTTGTAGCTTCCGGGGGACCCGCGTTCGGGTCTTCGAACCGGCGGACAGTCGAGTGTTGGCGTTTGTGAATTCTTTTGTACAGATGTACAACACTCGGTCGTTCCCCTTGTGTTTTGGGCTCGACTCGTGTAAAAAGCAAACTGCTATCTTGGCACCCTTTTTCGTCTGAGGAGGCGGTTTGGCAACTTCCTATACCGGTCTTTACGACCCCACATACCAGCGGGATGCTTGCGGGTTCGGATTTGTGGCGCGGGTAGACGGGAGACCTACCCGGGAGACCGTGGAGGAGGGCCTGGAGGTACTGTGCAACCTCGACCATCGGGGTGCGAGCGGGAGCGACCCCGAGACCGGCGACGGAGCGGGAATCCTCCTGCAGGTCCCGGACGCGTTTTTGCGTCAAGAGTGCGCTTCTTTGGGCCTCGAACTGCCGCCAGCCGGGGGGTACGGGGTTGGGGTGCTCTTCGAGTTCGGCGACGAAAGGGAGACCGGCTGCGAGGGCACGTTGGAGCGGATCGTGGCCGAGGAGGGACAGCGCTTTCTGGGTTGGCGGGACGTCCCCGTGGAGCCGGACGCGGCCGGAGAGCTGGCCCAGAGCGTAATGCCGCGCGTCCGGCAGTTCTTCGTCGAGAACAGGATAGGGGACGAGGGAGCCTTCGAGCGGAAGCTGTACGTGATCCGGCGCAGGCTCCACAAGGAGGCCGAAGGTAGCTGCTACGTGACGAGCCTCTCGGCCCGGACGCTGGTCTACAAGGGCCTGCTCAAGGGCAAGCAGGTCACGGGGTTCTACCCCGACCTCAGGGACCCGGCGGTCTCTAGCGCGCTGGCGCTGGTCCACTCGCGTTTCTCGACGAACACCCTGGGGACGTGGGACCTCGCACACCCGTACCGCTACGTGGCGCACAACGGCGAGATCAACACGCTGCGCGGAAACATCAACTGGATGCGCGCCCGCGAGAGTCGCCTGGAGTCGCCTCTCTTCGGGGAGGACATAAAGAAGATATCGCCCATCGTCCAGCCGGACCAGAGCGACTCGGCGACCTTCGACAACGCCCTCGAACTCCTGTACCTCGCGGGGCGTAGCCTCCCGCACGCGGTCGCCATGATGATGCCGGAGGCCTGGGAGAACGACGACCTGATGGACGAAGAGCGACGGGCCTTCTACGAGTACCACAGCGCTCTCATGGAGCCGTGGGACGGTCCCGCCGCCATCGCCTTTACCGACGGCAAGGTTATAGGCGCGACGCTCGACCGCAACGGCTTGAGGCCGGCCCGTTACTCCGTCACCCGCGACGGCCGGGTCGTGATGGCTTCCGAGGACGGGGCCCTGCGCTTGCCGGCGGAGGACATCGTCGAGCGGTGGAGGTTGCAGCCGGGCAAGATGCTCGTGGTCGACACCGAGAAGCACGAGGTGTTGCACGACGACGAGGTCAAGAAGCCGCTCTTCGCGCGCAAGCCGTACAAGCAGTGGATCGAGGAGGGTGAGATCCACCTGGACGAGCTGCCCGAGGCCGCGCCGAACGGGCGCAACGAGACCGCCTCGCTCTTCGAGCGGCAGCTGGCGTTCGGGTACACCAACGAGGACCTGCGGATAGTCCTCTCCCCGATGGCCAGCGACGGCAAGGAAGCCGACGGCTCGATGGGCACCGACACGCCGCTCGCGGTCCTCTCCGAGCGGCCGCAGCTCCTCTTCTCGTACTTCAAGCAGCTCTTCGCCCAGGTCACCAACCCGCCTATAGACCCGCTGCGCGAGGAGCTGGTCATGTCGCTCAACATGTCTCTGGGGCCGGAGCAGAACCTCTTCGACGAGACGCCGGAGCATTGTCGCCAGATCTCCCTCACGGGCCCCGTCCTGAGGGCGGCCGACCTGGAGAAGATACGGCACCTGAGCTCCGAACCGTTCCGCTCGACCACGCTCCCAATGCTCTTCCCGGCGAACGAAGAAGGGGGCCTCGAGAACGCGCTCGAAGGGCTGTGCGAGAGGGCCGAGAAGGAGGTTCAGGATGGTTCGACGGTCCTGGTCCTGAGCGACAGGGGCGTCAGCGCGGAGCAGGCCCCGATACCGAGCCTGCTCGCCACCGCCGCTGTCCACCACCATCTGGTGCGCGCCGGCATCCGCACCCGGACGACCCTCATCGTCGAGACGGCCGAGGTCCGGGAGGGGCACCACTTCGCCCTGCTCGTCGGCTACGGCGCTACGGCGGTCAACCCCTACCTCGCCTTCGAGACCATCGAGGATATGGTCGAGACCGGCCTGATAGGCGACGTTACGCCGGAGGAAGCAACGAAGAACTTCGTCAAGGCGATCGAGAAGGCGCTCTTGAAGATCATCTCCAAGATGGGCATCTCGACGCTGTTCTCGTATTGCGGCGCCCAGATCTTCGAGATCGTGGGTTTGAGCGACGAGGTCGTCGAGAGGTACTTTACCCGCACGCCCTCGCGCATCGGGGGCATCGGCCTGGAGGAGATCGGAGAGGAGGTCCTCCAGCGTCACCGGCGGGCCTTCGCGCAGATCGAGGACGGGCCCGAGGAGCTAGAGGTCGGGGGCGAGTACCAGTTCAGGATCCAGGGCGCGGCCCACATGTGGAACCAGTACAGCATCCCCCCGCTGCAACGTGCCGTCGAGACGGGCTCTTTCGAGACCTACAAGGAGTACTCGGACTACTTCAACGAGCGCAGCGAGAATCTCTTTACCCTGCGTGGGCTGCTCGATATACGCCGCGACCCCATCCCCCTGGAGGAGGTCGAGCCGGCCAAGGAGATCGTCAAGCGCTTCTCGACGGGGGCTATATCCTTCGGCTCCATCTCGAAGGAGACGCACGAGACTCTGGCCATCGCCATGAACCGCATCGGTGGCAAGTCGAACACGGGCGAGGGTGGGGAGGACTCCGAGCGTTACACTCCCGATCTGACCGGCGACATCAGGCGCAGCGCTATAAAGCAGGTGGCTTCGGGGCGCTTCGGGGTGACGACGGAGTACCTGGTCAACTCGGACATGCTGCAGATAAAGATGGCCCAGGGCTCCAAGCCCGGCGAGGGCGGCCAGCTCCCGGGCCACAAGGTCTCCGAGGACATAGCCAGGGTGCGCTACTCGACGCCGGGGGTTGGGCTGATCTCCCCGCCGCCGCACCACGACATCTACTCCATCGAAGACCTGGCGCAGTTGATCCACGATCTGAAGAACGCCAACCCGTACGCGATGGTGAGCGTGAAGCTTGTCGCGGCGGAGGGCGTGGGGACCATCGCGGCGGGCGTCGCCAAGGCGAAGGCCGACCATATAACCATCTCCGGGCACGACGGCGGCACCGGGGCCTCGCCGCTCTCCTCGATCAAGTTTGCGGGGCTGCCGTGGGAGCTTGGGATCGCCGAGGCCCAGCAGGTCCTGGTCGAGAACGACCTGCGCGGGCGCATCGTCCTGCAGACCGACGGCCAGATGAAGACGGGGCGCGACGTGGTGATGGCGGCGCTCCTGGGGGCTGAAGACTTCGCCTTCTCGACCGCGCCGCTGGTCGCGACCGGCTGCATCATGATGCGGGTCTGTCACCTGAACACCTGCCCCGTCGGGATCGCAACCCAGGACCCGGAGCTCAGGAAGCGCTTCACCGGCACGCCGGAGCACGTCGTCAACTTCTTCTTCTTCGTGGCCGAGGAGATCCGACAGCTCATGGCCGAGCTCGGCTTTCGCACCTTCGAGGAGATGGTCGGACGCTCGGACAAGCTCGTGGCCCGCGAGGGCATCGAGCACTGGAAGGCCAAAGAGGTGGACCTCTCGGCGCTCCTGTACCGTCCGAAGGCCGGCGAGGACGTGGCCATTCATCACGCCGAGCAGCAGGACCACTACCTGCACGACTCCATGGACAACGAGCTGATCGAACGCTGCGAGCGGGCCCTCGAAAACAAGGAGTACGTCCGCTTCTCGACGCCGATCGAGAACACGCGGCGCACGGTCGGTGGGAGGCTCTCCGGGGAGGTCGCGCGCCGCTACGGCGAAGAGGGTCTGCCGGACGGCGCCATCCGGATAGACTTCGAGGGTGTTGCCGGGCAGTCCTTCGGCGCCTGGCTTACGCGTGGGATCACGTTCGACCTTCAGGGGACGACGAACGACTACGTGGGCAAGGGCCTCTCCGGCGGCCGCATAGCCGTCTACCCGTCCGAGAACGCCGCCTACGATCCGAAGGAGAGCATCGTGGTCGGCAACGTAGCCCTCTACGGGGCGACGAGCGGCGAGGCTTACTTCCGGGGCTTCGCCGGCGAGCGCTTCGCGGTCCGAAACTCCGGCGCCCAGACCGTCGTCGAGGGGGTCGGGAAGCACGGTTGCGAGTACATGACCGGGGGAGTGGTCGTGGTGCTCGGTCCGACGGGCCGCAACTTCGCCGCCGGGATGAGCGGCGGCATCGCCTACATTCTCGACGAAGAGGGTAGCTTCGAGAAGCTCTACAACCCGGAGATGGTCGATCTGGAGGCGGTGGATTCCGAGGAGAATATCTCTCACCTGCGGGGACTCATCGAGCGGCACCTGCACTGGACGGGGAGTGAGGCAGCCGAGCGGGTTTTGGAGAATTGGAAGGAGATGCTGCCTAAGTTCGTCAAGGTGATGCCGAAGGATCTCAAGCGCGTTCTGCAGGAGCGCCAGGAGGCGGAGTTGGAGGTGGTTCAATAGTGGGAGACCCGAGGGGGTTTTTGAAGATCGGGCGCAAGCCGATCCCGAAGCGCGACAAGGTCGAGCGGGTGCAGGACTACCGCTATATCTACAAGCCGATGCCGGAGGACGACGTCCGGGACCAGGCCGCCCGCTGCATGGACTGCGGGGTGCCGTTCTGCAACGTCGGTTGTCCTTTGGGGAACCTCATCCCGGACTGGAACGACCTGGTCTACCGGGATCGCTGGCGGGAGGCCATAGACCGGCTGCACGCGACCAACAACTTTCCCGAGTTCACGGGGATGCTGTGTCCGGCGCCGTGCGAGCCGGCGTGCGTCCTGACGATCAACGACGACCCCGTGACGATCAAGGAGATAGAGCTCTCGATCATCAACCGGGCCTT
>Ga0136616_10001791_pt1 | contig 11331 bp, 9 predicted proteins | sample AntDrymUQ2992106_2_FD_106648 | JGI IMG/M metagenome (GOLD analysis project Ga0136616, IMG submission 106648) | Polar desert sand microbial communities from Dry Valleys, Antarctica - metaG UQ299 (21.06) | ecosystem: Environmental > Terrestrial > Soil > Desert | place: Antarctica: Dry Valley... | reverse complement strand
TGCGCGGGTGCGTCGATGCTGCTCGTCATGTGGTGGGAGGCTCCGGTACGGGTGGAGGTCGTGGCGTCCGCGCGGAGGGCCCCTTTCGACGTGCCAGACCTGGAATCGAAAGGAAACCGGGGGGTTGACGAGTCGAGCGAGCCCACTCGGTCCGAGACGCGCAGGCCCACAGCGCGTCGTCCAGAGTACGCGCGGACAGCGATCGTGGTCAATCGATGGGGCGGAGTTCACGGGTGGGTGAGTAGAAGTCCCCACCCGAGGTGGGTAGCTCGACGGATTCGCCGGCCCGTCGGCCGGACGAAACTCGGCGAGCGGCTGGTCCTGAGCCGCGCCGCCAGGGGTGGCAGCATGGGCGGATGTCTCTCGCTCCCTCCACCGGGCTCGATGACCTCATCGCCGACGTGCACCACGAGGCCGATGGGCTGTGTGCGTTCGTGGATGCGTCGCCGTCGCCATTCCACGTCTGCGCGAACGCCGCAGCAGCGCTCGGCAGCGCTGGCTTTATCGAGCTGGCCGAGCGGGACCGCTGGCCGACCGAGCCCGGACGGTACGTGGTCGTCCGGGGAGGCTCGCTCGTCGCCTGGAGCACCGAGCCCGCGCGCGGGCCGACCACGCCGTACCGAATCGTCGGTGCCCACACCGACAGCCCGAACCTCCGGATCAAGCCGCAGCCGGACTTCTCCCGAGCCGGCTGGGCGCTCCTCGGCGTCGAGGTCTACGGCGGCGCGCTGCTCAACTCGTGGCTGGACCGCGACCTCGGGCTCTCCGGTCGGATCGCGGTGCGCGTCCCAGGTGGCGTCGAGCTGAGGCTGTTCCGTACGGACGAGCCGTTGCTGCGGGTGCCCCAGCTCGCGATCCACCTGGACCGCGAGATCAACGACCGCGGCCTGCGGCTGAACCGCCAGCAGCACCTGAGCCCGTTGTGGGGCGTCGGCGCCGGCCAGCGTGACTTCTGCGGCTATCTCGCCGACGAGCTCGACGTCGATGTCACGGACGTGCTCGCGTTCGACCTGATGACCCACGACCTCACCCCGAGCCGGCGGATCGGCGTGGACCGCGACCTGGTCAGCGCCCCTCGGCTGGACAACCTCGGCACCTCCTACGCCGGGGTGCGCGCCCTGCTGCAGGCCGTGGAGACCCCCGGCGCGTACGTCCCGGTTCTCGTGCTGTTCGACCACGAGGAGGTGGGCAGCCTGTCCGCACGTGGCGCCTGGTCGACGCTGCTCCCCGACGTGCTCGAGCGGATCGTCACCGCGTCCGGCGGCGATCGCGAGGACCTTCGTCGGGCGCTCGCGGACTCGATGGTCGCCTCCGGCGACATGGCCCATGCGACGCACCCGAACTACCCCGATCGGCACGAGCCGCAGCACCTGATCGAGATGAACCGCGGACCGGTGCTCAAGATCAACAACAGCGGGCGGTACGCCAGCGACGCCCCCGGCGCGGCGGCGTTCGTGCTGGCCTGCGAGCAGGCCGAGGCCCCCATGCAGCGCTTCGTCACCCGCTCGGACCTGCCCTGCGGCGGCACGGTCGGCCCGATGACCGCGGCCAGCCTCGGCGTCACCACCGTCGACTTCGGCGCGCCCACGCTGGCGATGCACTCCGCGCGCGAGCTGTGCGGAGCGGCGGACATGACGTTCTACGTCGCCGCGCTCGCTGCCTTTCTCGCGCCTGCCGCCTGACCACGACCAGGCTTGATCGAGGACCGATGACGAGGGGCGGGTGTGAGCGATCCGTACGGCGTCCCGGCAAGCCGGGTCTCGCGGCGGCACGTCGGCGCCAGCGAGAGCGCACGAGCCAACCGGGTCTGGTGGGACCGGGCCGCGGACGCCTACCAGGCCGAGCACGGCTCCTTCCTGCGCGACGACGGTTTCCTCTGGTGCCCGGAAGGGCTCGACGAGGCCGACGTGCGACTGCTGGGAGATGTCCGCGGGCGACGCGTCCTGGAGGTCGGGTGCGGAGCCGCCCAGTGCGCCCGCTGGCTAGCCGGCCAGGGCGCGCAGGCGGTCGGGATCGACATCTCGGCCGCGCAGCTCTCCTGGTCCCTGAGCCTGGACCACCGCACCGGTGCATCCGTGCCCACGGCGGTGGCTGACGTCGGCGCGCTCCCGTTCCTCGACGCGTCGTTCGACCTCGCCTGCTCCGCGTTCGGGGCGATGCCGTTCGTCAGCGACGCCGGGGCGGTGCTGGCTGAGGTGGTCCGCGTGCTCCGACCGGGTGGTCGCTTCGTCTGGTCGGTGACCCACCCGATGCGGTGGGTCTTCCCGGACGACCCCGGGCCTGGCGGGCTCACGGTCTGCCAGTCCTACTTCGACCGCCGCCCGTACGTGGAGGAGGACGAGCGTGGGCAGGCGAGCTACGCCGAGCACCACCGGACGATGGGTGACTGGGTGCGGGCGATCGTCGCCGCCGGGCTGCGGCTCGACGACGTGGTCGAACCGACGTGGCCGGATGGGCTGGAACGCACCTGGGGGCAGTGGAGCCCCTTGCGCGGGCGGCTCATGCCCGGGACGGCGATCTTCGTGGCCGCCGTCCCCTCCTGAGCCGGCCGCGTCTAGACGACCTCGGTCCGCCGAGTCCGGCCCAACGCGACCCACGCCGCGACTGCGCCGAGCGCCACGAGCGCCGCAAGGACGTCAGCGACGATCACGAGGAGGCTCGGTGGCGCGTCGAGGTCGACGTCCGCCGCGGTCACGTCGTCCGGCAGCGCGAACACCACGAGCTGACCACCGCGGTGCACACGCTCGCCGAGCTCCACGTTCGGCGCCCCTGGCCCAGCGACGTTGCGCTCGATGAGGACATGGTCGATGCCGTTGTCGGCCAGGGTTGCGAGGAAGTCGTCCGGGTTGCCTTCGAGGGATTCCCTGATCGCCTCGGCACGCGGGTCGGTGCCTGGCACGGTGACGCCGTTGACGACCCGCTGGTCCTCGGTCACGAAGTCACCCGGGAAGTAGTTGCGAGCTGCGTCCACGCTCCACCGCTGGTCGTTCCACTCGTACTCGCGCTCGGCGGTGAACGGGAGCACCAGGACACCGGCTGCATCGCGTTCCTCGAGCACCTGGCGGGCCGTCCACCAGTCCCCGGGGTAGCGCGCGTCGTCGAGCTCGCCACCGAGGCCGAGAGCCAAGCTTGGCAGCAGGGCGATCGGGATCGCGACCGCGACCAGCCCGATGAGCGCCACCAGGCCCCCGCCGGCTCGCTCGCCGACCTCCGTGGCGACCAGTCCCGCCAGGGCGCCGAACCCGACCGCCAGGAGCAGTGCGAGCGGCGCCAGCCAGACGTGCCCGTCGGCGAGCACCGCTCCACCAGGAACGTCGTCGGCCAGGCTCTCGATCAGCGACCTGGTCGCTTCGAGCCCGCCGAGAAGGGCGATCACGAGCCCGATGACGGCGAGGACCGCGATGGCACCGACCGTGCCGGCGTCCCAGCGGCGGGCCGCGAGCGCGGTCCCGGCAAGCGCGGCCAGGGTGAGGAGCAGGGCGACGAGGGCGACCACGATGTTGTCGCGGCCGGGCACGTACGCCGCGGAGTCCCAGACCCCGCCGAGGGTCAGCGCGCTCCCGATGACACCCAGTGGGGTCTCGGCGTTCACCGCGAATGCCTCGACACTCTCGGCGCTGCCGGTGGGGCCGCCCGGCCGGAAGAGCCCGGGGATGATCCACGGGAGGTTCACGACGATGCCGGCCAGGAGCACGACCAGCGCGGCCCGACCGTTGCGCCGGGCCAGCACCAGGACGGCGAGGACGAGGCCGAGCACTCCGCCGACCGGGCTGGTCCAGCCGGCGATCGCGAGGAACACGACGACCGGCGCCACCTCGCCGATCGATCCGGTGGTCACCCGGCGTGCGGCCCACGCGATCCACGGCAGGCACGCGTAGCCGACCAGGAAGGTCCAGTCGCCGACGAGGAGGCGCTCGTAGACGAACGGGTTCCAGATGTAGAACGTGGCGGCAGCGAGCCGGGCCACCACGCTGAGGTCGGAAAGCAGCGCGCCGGCCCCGGTGCCCGCCAGGACCACGATGACCACGAGCGCGACCTTCTGGAGGAGGTCGCCCGGCGCGACCACGGTGCCGAGCGCAACCAGGAAGTCCGCCGGCACGGCGCCGGCGACCCAGCCGTCGAGACCGAGCCAGGCGCCCTTGAGCGGTTGCCGAGGGACGAAGACCATGTCACCGCGAAGCGCAACGCCACGGCTGGCGAGCAGTGGCGCGAACGCGACCACCGCGAGCAGGAGCGACCAGATCGCGACGACCAGGCTGTCCCGGCTCGGTCGGCGTTCCACCGGGCGCCCCGCCGGTGGCGGGGGTGGCGGGGGCTGCGATCCGGGCGGTGCGTGCGTGGCCGGAAATGTCATCGTCGGGTCGGAGCTCATGCTTGACCGGCCTCCTGAGCCGTCAGGCGTCTGGACGCGTGCTCCAGACGTCGGTACGGGTGGTGTTCTGCCTTGCAACGGACCAGGGCCACGCAGGGTGCCCGCCGGCCATCGCGAATTATGCCGTGGTCAGACGCCTGCGCGTCCCACCGGGGCGTCTCGTGCAGGATCCAGCGGCGCGCGCAGCCCCATCCACGCTTGCTCGGCGCTCAGTGCGCCGCCTCCTGCCAGGTCCGGCCCCAGCCCACCGAGACGTCCAGCTTCGCGCGCAGCGGGTAGGCGTTCGCCATGCGCGTCCGCACCAGCTCCTCGACCGCGGTCCGCTCGCCGACGGCGACCTCGAGCACGAGCTCGTCGTGCACCTGGAGGACCAGTCGCGAGCGCAGTCCCTCGTCGCGAAGCGCTGCGTCGATGTCCAGCATCGCCACCTTGATGATGTCCGCGGCCGACCCCTGGATCGGCGCGTTGAGCGCCATCCGTTCGGCCATCTCGCGACGCTGGCGATTGTCGCTCGTGAGGTCGGGTAGGTAGCGCCGGCGACCCAGGATGGTCTCGGTGTACCCCTCCCGGCGCGCCACCTCGACGATCTCGCGCAGGTAGTCGCGCACCCCGCCGAACCGCTCGAAGTACTCGTCCATGAGGCCACGCGCCTCGTCCGGGCTGATGCCGAGCTGGCGGGACAGCCCGTACGCGGACAAGCCGTAGGCGAGGCCGTACGACATCGCCTTGATCTTCGCCCGCATCTCGAGCGTCACCTCGCCAGGTCCCACCTCGAACACGCGGGAGGCGACGGTCGTGTGGAGGTCCTCACCCTCCTCGAACGCGGCGAGCAGGGCCGCGTCGTCGGAGAGGTGAGCCATGATCCGCATCTCGATCTGGGAGTAGTCCGCGGTCATCAGCGCGTCGTAGCCGGAACCCACGACGAACGCCGTCCGGATCCGCCGGCCCTCCGCCGTCCGGATCGGGATGTTCTGCAGGTTCGGGTCGACCGACGACAGCCGGCCGGTGGCCGCGATCGTCTGCTGGAACGTGGTGTGGATCCGACCCACGTCGTCGATCATCGGCAGCAGCCCGTCGATGACGGTCTTGAGCCGTGTCACGTCGCGATGTCGCAGCAGGTGCGCCAGGAACGGGTGGTCGGTCCGCGCCGCGAGCTCGATGAGCGACTCCGCGTCGGTGGTGTACCCAGTCTTGATCCGCTTCGTCTTGGGCAGGTCGAGCTCGTCGAACAGCACGACCTGGAGCTGCTTCGGCGAACCGAGGTTGACCTCCCGACCGATCACGGCGTACGCGGCGATAGCGGCCGCGCTCACCTGGTCGGCGAACTCGGACCCCAGCTCGGTCAGGTAGTCCGCGTCGACGGCGATGCCGGTCCGCTCCATGGACGCGAGGACGTCGACGAGCGGGAGCTCGACGGTCTGGAGCAGCGTGGCGCCACCGAGCTCGGTGAGCTTGGCGTCGAGCGCCTCGGCGAGGTCGAGCACCGCCCGCGCCTTGATCATCGCGCCGGTGGCGAGGTCCTCCTCGTCACCGCCGTCGAGCGAGAGCTGGCCGGTGCCGCCGGCACCGGTCACCTCGTCGACTCGCAGGTCGCGCTGGAGGTGCCGGACGGTGAGATCGGCGAGCTCGAACGACCGTTGGTCCGGCGCCAGCAGATACGCCGCCAGGGCGGTGTCGCTGACCAGGCCGGCCAGGCTCCAGCCGTACGCCGCGAGGGCCAGCAGCGGCCCCTTGGCATCGTGCATCGCCTTGGGCCGGGCCGGGTCGGCCAGCCATCTCGCGAACGCGGTGTCGTCGGCCTGGTCCAGCAGCTGCGGGTCGAACCAGGCCGCGGAGCCGTCGGCGGTGGCCAGTGCGATGCCGCCCAACCGGCCGGTGCCGCGACCCCAGGTCCCGGTAAGCTGCAGGCCGAGGCGCGCACCGGGTGGCGCGTGCTGCTCCAGCCAGGCAGTCAGCTCGCCGGTCGTGAGTCGTACGGTGTCGAGCTCGAAGCCCTCCTCGGCCTCGGGCTCGGCAGACTCGACCGTCGCGTAGAGGCGTTCGCGCAGCACCCGGAACTGGAGGGCGTCGAACACGTCTGCCACCGCGTCGCGGTCCCAGGCGCGGCGGCGCATGTCGTCGAGCCCGACGTCGATCTCGACGTCGCGGACGAGCTCGGTGAGCCGGCGGTTGCGCATGACGCTTGCCAGCGCTGCGCGCAACGCGTCGCCGGCCTTGCCCTTGACCTCGTCGACCCGGTCGACGAGCGCGGCCAGGCTGCCGTACTCGCGGACCCACCTCGCCGCGGTCTTCTCCCCGACGCCGGGGATGTTCGGGAGGTTGTCCGACGGGTCGCCCCGGAGCGCTGCGTAGTCGGGGTACTGCGCGGGCGAGAGGCCGTAGCGCTCGACCACCGCCGCGGGCGTCATCCGGGAGATCTCGGATACCCCGCGCTTGGGGTAGAGCACGGTCACCTGGTCCGAGACCAGCTGGAAGGTGTCCCGGTCGCCGGAGACCACGAGCACGTCGAACCCCGACCGCTCGGCGATCGTCGCGATCGTCGCGATGATGTCGTCGGCCTCGTACTGGTCCTTGACGATCACCGGGATGTGGAGCGCGCCGAGCACCTCCTTGATGAGCGGCAGCTGGGCGCCGAACTCGTCAGGCGTCTTGGACCGGCCGGCCTTGTACTCGGGATACTCCGCGGACCGAAACGTCGATCTGGAGAGGTCGAACGCCACCGCGATGTGGGTCGGCGCCTCGTCCCGGAGCGCGTTGATGAGCATGGACGTGAAGCCGAACACGGCATTCGTGGTCTGACCGCTCGTGGTGGAGAAGTTCTCCGGCGGCAGGGCGTAGAACGCCCTGTACGCGAGCGAGTGGCCGTCGAGCAGAAGCAGGCGCGGTGGCACACCGTCAGGCCCGTCACCAGCCGGCGCGGTGGACTCGGCCACGAGCTCGTCGGCCGGCACGCTGTCGGTGCTCGTCCCGCTGGCCACGGCCGCGAGCCTAGTGTGATGCCCCGACAGCCCAGGTCCCTGCGGAGGCGTGATGACGAGCGGCCCGACCAGTGCTCGGCGCGTGGACCAGCGCCTCGACGTGACCATGGGCATCGAGATCCTCGAAGCATCTGCAGACCGGGTGGTCGCGACGATGCCGGTCGCCGGGAACACGCAGCCGTACGGGCTCCTGCATGGCGGCGCCACCTGCGTGCTCGCCGAGACCGCCGGATCGATCGCCGCGACGTTGCACGCCGGGGACGGCCGGATGGCCGTCGGGGTCGACCTCAACGCGACCCACCACCGGGCTGTGCGCGACGGGGTCGTCACCGGCGTGGCCACGCCGGTGCACCGTGGCCGCTCGGTGGCCTGCTACGAGGTCGTGGTCAGCGACGCGGCCGGCCGGCGCGTGGCGACGGCCCGGCTCACCTGCCAGCTCATCGACGCACCCGGCGTCACCCACGCCGCGCTCGTGCCGTGAAGGTCAGTGCTCGCCGGAGGTCTTGACGGCGCGGAAGGCTCGGGTGCGGGTGAGCACGGCCCGGGCGCGCCGCCGCCGCGCCACCACTTCTGAGGCTCGATCGCGAGACCCTCCCGGCGTGACGAGCTCGCCGGAGAGCTGGCGGCGCAGCACGCCCGTCGGCACCGTGCGGTGGGCGATTCCGGGCGTGAGCGCGAGCCGGGCGTAGAACCGGTTCGCCTCACGCAGGGTCGGCGGCACCGCGACCATGATCTCCGGCGCACCCACCTCCTCGGCGAACGTCGCGGCCGCCTCGACCAGCGCCGAACCGGCGCCGCGCCGGCGGGCGGACTCGGCGACGTGCAGGTAGGCGACCCGCACGCAGGTGGCGTCCTCGAACGGCGCGATCGGCTCGCAGCTCAGGCAGGCCAGGCCGACGACGACGTCATCGAGCTCGGCGACCAGGAGCCGTACGTCGGTGTCGTGCGCGGCCCGCTCCACGCGGGTGCGGATCGCGTTCTCACTCGCCGATCCCATCGCGCGGGCGGCTGGGCCGGCCGCCCGGCGGGCCTCGGCCCACAGCCCGACCAGCTCTGGCACGTCGGCCGGCCGGGCATCTCGCACCGTGATCCGAGGTCCCCGCACGCCCGCTCCCGTCCATAAGCCGTACGTGAGGCATCGCCGGCGGCGGCGCCATCGGTCCTCGTACGCTCCGGCGTCCAGGACCAACCCCGAGTCGCTCCGGAGCGTAGGGCCTCCCGCGACGGCGTGGGAACCCCTTGCGATCATGGCGTGCGCGGGCGCAGCGAGGAGCGAGGCACGAGCGAGGAGCGGAGCGCGCCGGACGACTTGCGCGGCGCAGCGACGAGCGAGGCACGAGCGAGAAGCGGAGCGCGCCAGAGAAGGAGCGCGCCAACAGCGAACGAGCGACGACGAGGTGGGCATGTTCCCCGGATTCGGCACGCTGCTCAACGTCGGCGCCGTCCTGGTCGGCGCCAGCGTCGGCGTGGTCGTCGGGCACCGCCTCCCCGTCCGCACCCGTGACGTCGTGACCGATGCACTCGGGCTGGTGACCCTGCTGGTTGCGGCGACCAGCGCGGCGGCCGTGCTCGGGCCGGACCTCGGCGGCCTCGTGGGCGACCGCGCCACGATCCTGGTCGTGCTCGGCGCGCTGCTCATCGGCGGCATCGTCGGCTCGCTGCTGCGGATCGAGGAGCGTCTGGAGGGTCTGGGCGCGGTGCTGCATCGCCGGTTCAGCACCAGGCCGACGCGGACGGGACCAGCCGCGCCTGAGATCGGGGCGGCGGACTCGGGCGAGGAGCGCCGGCGGTTCATCGAGGGCTACGTGTCCGCCTCGTTGCTCTTCTGCGTCGGGCCGCTCACCATCCTCGGCTCGCTGTCCGACGGTCTCGGCCGCGGGATCGACCAGCTCGCGCTCAAGTCCGTGCTGGACGGGTTCGCCTCGATCGCGTTCGCGGCGTCGCTCGGCTGGGGGGTCGCCGCGTCGGCGCTGACCGTGCTCGCGGTGCAGGGGTCGCTGACGGTGCTCGGCGTCGCCCTGGGCGATCTGCTCCCAGACGGCCATGTGGCGGCGATCACGGCCACTGGTGGCCTGCTGCTGGTCGGGGTGGCGCTCCGCCTGCTCCGGATCAAGCAGCTTCCGGTCGGTGATCTCCTGCCGGCACTGCTCGTCGCGCCCCTGCTGGCCCAGCTCGTGTCGTCGCTGCGCTGATCACCCGCCCCCCACCCCATGCGGTGGGGGCAGGGTTAGTCCTCGCCGAGGTAGGCCTTGCGCACGTCGTCGTTGGCGAGGAGAGCGGCGCCGGTGTCGTGCAGCACGATCTTGCCGGTCTCCATGACGTACCCGCGCTGGGCCAGCCGGAGTGCGGCCTGGGCGTTCTGCTCGACCAAGAGGATCGTCGTGCCCCGCTCCTGGAGCTCCTTCACCGTGCTCATGATCTTCTGCATCATGATCGGCGAGAGCCCCATCGACGGCTCGTCGAGCATGAGCAGCGTCGGCTGGCACATCAGCGCTCGACCCATGGCGAGCATCTGCTGCTCGCCACCAGAGAGCGTGCCGGCGCGCTGCTTGCGCCGCTCGCCGAGCACCGGGAACAGCTCGTACGCGCGAGCTATGTCTTTCTGGATCGCCGGCCCGTCGCGCCGGATGAACGCACCGAGCAGGAGGTTCTCCTCGATCGTCATCACCGGGAAAATGTGCCGGCCCTCGGGCGAGTGAGCCAGCCCCCGCTCGACGATCATGTGGGCCGGCACGCCGTTGATCCGCTGTCCCTTGAACCGGACCTCGCCGGCCACGGGGGTCAGCAGGCCGGAGATCGTCCGCAAGGTGGTCGTCTTGCCGGCTCCGTTGACGCCGATGAGCGAGACGACCTCGCCCTCCTCGACGACCAGGTCGATGCCCTTGACCGCCTCGATCTTGCCGTAGGCGACCCGGAGGCCGGAGACCTCGAGCAGGGAGGTCACGGCGTCGCCTCCCGATCATGGTCGGGTGTGGATTCGGCGGTGTGTGAGCGTTCCTCGGCTGCCAGCACATCGAGGACCTCCTCGTCAGGTTCGTCGGTTTCGGTCGGCTCACCGAGGTAGGCAGCCACCACACGTTCGTCGCGCTGCACCTCGACCGGAGTGCCCTCGACCAGCTTCTGGCCCTGGACCAGGACGGCCACGCGACTGCAGAGGCTGAAGATGAAGCGCATGTCGTGCTCGATGACGACGACGGCCAGACCGCGGTCGCGGATGGCGAAGACCAGGTCGCGGGCGTCGGTGGTCTCCCGGTCGTTCATGCCCGCGGTCGGCTCGTCGAGGAGCAGCAGGCCAGGGTCGCTGGCGAGGGCGCGGGCGATCTCGAGGCGCCGCTGGTCGCCGTACGCGAGGTTGCGGGCGAGCGTGCCGTGCTTGCCCTTGAGGCCGACGAACGCCAGCAGTTCGCGGGCTTTGTCGACGCTTCCCTTCTCCTCGCGCTTGAAACCGCTGGTCCGGGCGATGGCCGAGCCGAGCCCGGACTTGGTCCGAGTGTGCGAGCCGACCTGGACGTTCTCCAGCGCCGTCATGTGCTGGAACAACCTGATGTTCTGGAAGGTCCGGGCCACCCCCGCTTCGGTGACCTTGTAGGACACCGACGGCAGCGTTGTGCCGCGGTAGCGAACCTCGCCCGACGTCGGCTGGTAGAGGCCGGTCAGGCAGTTGAAGAACGTGGTCTTGCCGGCCCCGTTCGGACCGATCAGCCCGACGATCTCGCCCTCGTTCACGACCAGGTCGACCTCACGGACGGCGACCAGTCCACCGAAGCGCATCGTGACCCCAGCGGCCTCGAGCACGGGGACCGCCTGCTCGGGGGCGGCAGGCGCCGGCGCGGCAGCGGTGGCGGTCATGGCTGGCCGCCCTTGGAGCCAGCGACCTGTTCTCGGGCCAGCTGCTCGGTGATCTCCTCCTCGTGGAACTCCCGCGCGCGGCGGGCGCTGGGGACCAGGCCCTCGGGCCGGAACCGCATGACGAGGACCAGG
>Ga0136616_10001790_pt1 | contig 11335 bp, 8 predicted proteins | sample AntDrymUQ2992106_2_FD_106648 | JGI IMG/M metagenome (GOLD analysis project Ga0136616, IMG submission 106648) | Polar desert sand microbial communities from Dry Valleys, Antarctica - metaG UQ299 (21.06) | ecosystem: Environmental > Terrestrial > Soil > Desert | place: Antarctica: Dry Valley... | reverse complement strand
CCCCCCAACGCAGCGGGCCTCTCTCGCCGACCGCCCCCTGGGTCGCTCTGCAAGCTCCCTGCGCTTATCATCGAAGATGACGTCGTGAGTGCGGAGAACCAGGCCGTCTTCCTGAACGCGGTGCCGCTGCTCGTACTCGCCGTGCTCTACCTCGTTGCCACCGGCACGCTTGCTCCCTCCTTCTGGCGCGAGCGGCGGCGTATGGGCGAGGTCGAGTCGGCGCTCGCCCTGATCTTCCCGTGCTGCGGCCTCGCGGCAGCGGCCGGAGGCGTCCTGCTGCTTCGGGATCCCAAGCCGCTCGGGAACACCTGGGTCGCTCTCGCCGCCATCGTCGTGGCAGCGCTTCCCGCCGTGCAGTTCCTCTCGCGCGGCGGCGACCGGACGCTGCTCCTGACCGGCTCCCGCCGGGCGCGCGAGGCCGAGCAGCAGACGACCGCGCTCACGCGTCGACGGGAAGCGATGAACGCGTTCACGGACACCCTCGCGCGCACGGACGAGACGGAGAGGGTCGCGCGACTCGTCCTCTCCGAGGTGCAAGGACTCGTCGGCGTCGAGTTCGCCGCGCTCGCGCTCGTCGAGGAAGGCGAGGCGCGCGGGCTGATGGCGCTCCTCGGTGCGGACGAGGTGGAGTGGTGGCGCAACCTCCGGCTCGAGCTCGACCGGGAGGCATCTGCGATCGGGGCCGCGGTGAGCGAGGGCGTGCCCGTGACCGTCCACGACGTCGCGTCCTCCCCGTACGTCAAGCGGGAGGTGGCCGAGGCGCTCGGGGTGAGGAGCGGCGTCTGGCTTCCCGTGAGCACGGGCGAGGCCGTCATCGCCGTCCTCGTCGCCGCGAGCACCGGCGCGCCCCGGACATTCGACAACGACGACCTGGAGCTGCTGCGGGAGATCGCCGCGGAGACGGCGCTCGCCCTCGAGCGCACGCGCTCGGCCGCGGCGCTCGCGGAGGCGCTCGCGCGCGAGCGCCTCGTCGCGGAACTTTCGCGCCGCCTGCGCGCCCTCGACCACGACGCCGCCCTCCAGCTCGTCGTCGAGGAGGTGGGGACCGCGCTGGGCGCCTCACGCTGCCTCCTGCGGCTCGGTGAGGGTGAGACGGCCACGACCGGCGCGGAGTGGACCGCACCCGGGGTCGAGCCCGCGGGGGCGCACGCGCTTCGGCTCCCGACGCCGATTCTCGCGGCCCGTGAGCGCAAGACCGTCGAGATCCCCGACGTCGCAGCGGCCGCCGAGCGCCTCGGCGACGGGGGGTTCCTGACCCAGCTCGGAGTCCGGGCCGTGCTCGCGACCCCGATCATCGTCGCGGGCGAGCTCTTTGGGGTGCTCGTCGTCCACCGTCCGGAGACCGGGAACTGGCGCGGCACGGCGGTCAGGCTCGTCGAGGGGGTCGCCCGTGAGCTCGGTCTCGTACTCGGGACGGCGCGCCTCCTCCAGGAGAACGAGCGCCGCCTCGAGCAGCAGGCTGCCCTGCTCGCGGCGGGCGAGGCCGTCACGAGCGAGCTGCGCCTCGAGACGGTCCTGCAGCGCCTCGTCGACGAGGTCGTGCGTCTGCTCGACGCCGACGCGGCCGACTGCTGGATCCTGGACGAGGGGCGGGGGGTGCTCCGCTGCCGAGCCGTGAGCGGCGTCCCCGCGTCGGAGGTCGGCCGCGAGACGGTTCCCGAAGGAACCATCGCGGAGGCGCTGGCGCTCGGACGGCCCGTGCTCAAGCGCGACTTCGGGCGCAGCGAGCGCCCCCCGCCGTCCGCGAGCTACGCGGGCTTCGAGGAGGTGGTCGAGGGTCCGATCACCTCGGGCGGCCGACCGCTCGGCATCCTCGGAGTCTGCTCCCGCACCGCGGGTCGTTTCGGCCCGACCGACCTCGACCTCCTGCACGCCTTCGCGCACCTCGCCTCGCTCGCCCTTCACAACGCGGAGCTCTTCGAGGAGCGATCGCGGCAGGCTCGGATCCAGCGCGGCTTCTACCGGGTCGCGTCCGTGCTCGGCCGGCCGATCTCGCGGCCCGCGACGCTCGACGCCGTCGCGGAGGCCGCGAACGAGGCGCTTGGCGGTTCCTTCGCGGCGGTCCTGATGCCGCTCGGGACGACGCTCGAGCTCGCGGGGTCGGAGGCTCTCCCGGAGCCGCTCGCCGAGGCCCTCCGGCGAGGGGTACCGACCGGTGACGGCGCACTCCGGCTCGTGACGGGTGAGCGCAGTGTGATCGCTTCCCCGGCCGTCGACCGAGACGATCGCTTCGACCCGGAGTGGCGCGAGCTCGCGCGGGAGCTCGGGTACCGCTCGCTCCTAGCTATCCCGGTCGAGGCAGCGCGGGAGGAGAGGTTCGCGGGCGCCGTGCTCGTCTTCTTCTCCGAGACGCGGCTCTTCACCGACGACGATCTTGAGGTAGCGGGTCATCTGGTCGGAGCGGCCCGGGCCGCCCTCGAGCGGAGCGGCGCCTACGAGGAGGAGCGGCGAGCCCGCTCACTCGCGCAGCAGCTCGCTCGCACGGGGGGTTTGCTCGCGAGCGAGCTCGATCCCGCGGCGGTTCTCGACGAGGTGGTGCGGCAGGCGCCCCGGCTCGTCGGCGTCGACGCCGCCGCGGTTCGCGTGCTCGACGGCGACGAGCTCGTCGTCACGGTCACCGAGGGTGCGGCGGCGGAGCGCATGCTCGGAAGCCGCTCGCCCGTGTCCACGCGCCTCTCTGGCGACGTCGTGCAGTCGCGGGGGCGGATTGCGGTGGAGGACGCCGAGGGCGACGAGCGCCTGCTCGCCGCAGACCCGTTGCTCGGACTCGGCTTCCGCGCCTACCTCGGCGTCCCACTCGCGGGTGCCCAGGGAGCGATGCGCGGGGTGCTCAGTGTCTACTCGACCCGGCCCAAGCGCTGGCGGGCGGAGGAGGTCGAGGCGCTCGAGGCTCTGGCCGGGAACGCCTCGGCCGCACTTGCGAACGCGGAGCTCTACCAGCGCGTCGCGCTCGAGAAGGAGCGGAGCGTCGCCATCCTCGCCAACATCGCCGACGGAATCGTGGCCGTCGACCGCGAGGGAAAGGTCGTGCTCTGGAACGCGGCGGCCGAGCAGATCACCGGCGTCCCCGCCGAGGCGGCCGTCGGCCGGACACCCACCGAGGCTCTCGGTCGAGCCCTCGGGCCCGAGTCCGACACGCCGGCGGGAAACCGTCTGGTCGCAGTCCCCCGGGGAGGCGAGGAGGTCTGGCTCTCGCTGACCGAAGCGGTCATGCGCGACCCGGCCGGCGCGGTGGCCGGGCGGATCTACGCGTTCCGCGACATCTCTGCCGACCGGCAGGTCGAGCAGATGAAGACCGATTTCGTCTCGAGCGTGTCGCAGGAGCTGCGCCGTCCGCTCACGTCGATCTACGGCTTCGCCGAGACACTCCTGCGCCGCGACGTCCTCTTCGGGGAGGAGGAGAGGCGGACGTTCCTGCGCTACATCGCCTCGGAGTCGGAACGCCTGACGCGGATCGTCGATGCGCTGCTCAACGCCGCCCGCCTGGATGCGGGCGATCTCCAGATCAGCCTCGCGCCGATCGACGTGGGCTCACTCGTCTCCGAGGTCGTGTCCGGCTTCGAGACGGCTGCGGCGAACGGCCACCGCTTCGCCGTCGAGGTCGGCTCGGCGCCGGTCGCCCGGGCCGACGGCGAGAAGCTGCGTCAGGTGCTCGTCAACCTGATCGAGAACGCGGTCAAGTTCTCGCCTGCAGGCGGCACGGTGACGGTGGCTGCACGACGCGACGGCGAGACCGTCGAGGTGAGCGTCGCCGACGAGGGGCTCGGCATCCCGCAGGCCGAGCAGGCCCGCATCTTCCGCAAGTTCACGCGCGGGGACGTAGGTCGAGGAGGGCCGGCGGGTGGAAGCGGGCTCGGGCTCTTCATCGTGGAGGGGCTCGTGACCGCGATGGGGGGGCGCGTCTGGGTCGCCTCGACCGAGGGCGCCGGCTCGAGCTTCACGCTCGCCCTTCCCGCGGCGGAGGCCGTGAGTAGTCCGGCAGGGGAGTGGGTAGAAGCCGAGTAGATGCCCTGTGACGCGGGTTCTGATCATCGACGACGAGGCTCCAATCAGGCTGCTCTGCAGGGTCAACCTCGAGGCCGAGGGGATGGAGGTGCTCGAGGCGGGAGACGGATACGTGGGGCTCGAGCAGGCGCGGCAGGATCGGCCGGACCTCGTCCTGCTCGACGTCATGATGCCCGGCCTGGACGGGTGGGCCGTCGCGGCGAGCCTGCTCGCCGACCCGCGCACGGCGACCATCCCGATCATCTTCCTGACTGCCCGCGCGGAGTTCCGCGACCGGGCGCGCGGGCTCGACATCGGCGGCGTCGACTACGTGACGAAGCCTTTCAATCCGCTCGAGCTCGCGGCCCTCGTCCGGAGCCTCCTGAACCGGAGCGACAGCCGCGGGCGAGACGATCGGCGCGGCGAGAAGCTCTCTGCGCTACGCGCGTCGCTCGGCGCGTGAACAGCACCGTCGTCCCGCTTCAGCGCGCCGTCTGCGCCAGCAGAATCGCTGCCAGCACCACCGCACCTCCCAGCAGTTGCGGCGCCGTCAGCGCCTGGTCGAGCCAGACGTAGGCCACGAGCGTCGCTGCCACCGGTTCGAGCATCGCGACGATGCCCACCTTCGTCGCCGAGATGTGACGAAGCGCGGCGACGATCAGGACGAACGGGGCGAGCGTGCCGAGGAGGACGACCCAGGCGGTCAGGCTCCACAGCGGCAGCTCGGAGGCCGCGAGGTTGCCGAGTAACGAGACGTCGTCGCCGAGGAGCCGGCCGGGAAACCTCCAAACCGGCTGGACGACAGCCCAGAAGAGGGCCGCGAAGAGGAAGCCGTACAGGGAGAGCGAGAACGGATCCCGGCGGGCGACGGCATGCTCGCCGAGCAGGATGTAGAAGGCGAGGGTCAGCGCGGCGAGCAGTGCGGCGGCGATGCCCCAGCGATCGAGTGCGAGGCCGTTCCAGATCTGGACGACGAGGGCGAGCCCGGCGAGCGCAAGCGCGAGCGCCGCCCAGATGCGGTTGCGGACAGCCTCCCGCATGACGTAGCGCGCCCACAGTGCGACGAGGAGCGGGGCGAGGTACTGGATCAGGAGCGCGATCCCGATCGGGAGCCGCTGGATCGCGAGGAAGTAGAGGAGCTGCACAGCGGCCACGCCACCGATTCCGAACAGGGCCAGGAACGGCAGCTCGCGGAGCCTCACCCGGAGCGTTCGACGCGCGAAGAGGAGCAGCGCGGGAGCCAGGCCGATGAGCGCGCCCGTGGCGCGCGCCTGGGCGAGCTGGAACGACGAGAGGCCCGACTCGAGGATCACCTTCGAGACGGTTCCGTTGACGGCGAAGAGCGTGGCGGCCGTCCAGACCATCACGTAGCCGAGGAGGGGGCGCCGTTCGTGGACGCCGAGGTCGAGCGCCTGAGCCACGGCCGGCGACGGTACACGCGCCTCGCTCGTACACTGTCGGTTCTCGGGACGTGGCGCAGCCTGGTAGCGCACCTGCTTTGGGAGCAGGGGGCCGCCGGTTCGAATCCGGCCGTCCCGATTCTCTGCATCTACGCGCTTGCGTACTGGCGCGGTTGCGGTCGCACCAGGCGCCCGCTTGGGCCGGCTGGGCGCCACGCCGCCAGGATGCTCGTCGGCCAGCCCGACCGTGTCGACCCCGGGTACCGCCCGGCGATGATCCGTCCGGGTGCGGCACAGTACCGTGCGAAAACGCCGACGGAAGGGAGCCGAGAATGGGTGCGGTAGCGGACACGGAGCTGGCGATCTTCCAGTTGAAGATCAGCCTGGTTGGGACGTCGAAGCCGTCGGTGTGGCGGCGCCTGCTCGTCCCGGCCGATATCCGCCTCGACCGCTTCCACGTGGTGATGCAGGCAACGATTGGCTGGGAGGACTACCACATGCACGTCTTCACGAACGGCTCAGCCGAGTACGGCCTATGACTTCGGCGACGACTGGGAGCACGACATCGTTCTGGAGGAGGTACTAGGACTCGACGGCGTGTCGGAGTTCGATCCCGCCCACTTCGACGTGGACGAGGTCAACGGGGCGCTCGGCCCCGTGGGCGCCGAGCGCCGCTGAGCCCGGGCCGGGCCAATCCGCTGGTACCCGAAACCGCTTGGCAGGCTGAACCGTGGCACGGACTCAGGCCGTCTACTACCGCGACATCCGCGGCGTCGAGCCGGTCAATCGGTTCATCGAGGCGCTGCCGCCCAAGCGGGCCGCCAAGATTGATGACTACGTCGAGGAGCACCTGAACGGCAAGCCGCCAGACGCGCCACCGCCCGTGTACCCGATCACCTCACAAATCGAGGGCGGGCTGCGAGAGCTGCGTGTGCGCTTCGCCAACACCCGCTACCGCATCCTCTACCAGCGCTCCGGCAATCTGATCGTGCTTCTGCACGCGCTCGAGAAGGCGACCGAAGCGGTGCCAGACGCCGATATTGAGCTGGCCGGGGTGCGCATGGCCGACTTCAGGCGCCGCATGGACGTTGAACGCAGGATGCCGCCGCGGGCAGCGGGTAAAGATGCGCCGTCGAAGAGCCGGAAAGGAGTTGACGAGCTTATCTAAATGGATAAGCTTAGTTCCGTGGACACCAAAGCCAGCAACCGCATCAGTCCGAAAGGAACGCCTGCCGCCGTGGCGGCGAGTGGGCGTGCGCGTCGCAGCGAGGAATATCGGGAAGCCCGCGACGAGTACGCCGCGGTCCGCGCGCTGCGCGAGAGGAACTGGATCGCCGCCCACATCCGCGAACGGCGCCACGAGCTCGATCTAACGCAGCAGGAGGTGGCCGAGCGCGCCGGCACATCGCACTCCTTCATCTCGAAGCTGGAGGGCGGTGAGCACATTCCGACCATCCCGGTGCTCAAGCGCATCCTCGCCGTGCTCGACGAGGAGCTGCTGATCGGCATTGAGCGCCAGGTTCCGAACGAGGAGCCCGAGCGCGAGGTAGCGCCGGTGCCGGAGCTCGTCTCTGCCTGACCATGGGGCCGGCCCGGGTATCCGGGCTGCGGTCGAGCCCAAGCCTCCAAACGTCTCACGTTCTCACTACGTCCGGTCAAGGCGACTGGCGGCGCAATGCATCGCCCGTAGCCGCGAGACCCCCGACACTGTTACAAACGGGGGCGAGCCGGGCGAATCGGTCAGTCGACCAACCGGTCGGCTGGCCTCCCCCACCGATCGCCCGGCTCACTCTCTCAGTGTCGACCGTTCCGGCCGACGTCTTGAAGGACGCGTCCCGCGCCCGGATCTTGCGGTGCGCCCGCCTCTACAGGCGGTTCTTGAGCGCCAGGATGTCGGCGATGTAGAGCCGCGACTCGGGCAGGACGCCCCGGTTGCGCACGGACTGCGGGCCCTGGTAGTAGCCCGCGAGCGCGAGCTCCTCGTTGCCGGCGAAGCGGTCGAGCAGGTGCCGCAGGAACGCCACGCCGACCTGGACGTTGCCCTCGAGCGTCGGCGGGATCCGGTGCCTGAGCAGTGCGAGCTCGACCCAGGTCCAGGTCGAAGGCGTCACCTGCATGATGCCGCGCGCGCCGTCGCGTGAGACCACATGCGACTGGTAGCCGGATTCCATCCACGCGAGCGCGCCGACGAGCCGCCGGTCGACCCCGTAGAAGCCCGCCCAGAAGGCAAGCGCCTCCGCTACCCGCCGGTGCGCAGGCGAGCTCGCCGTCCCCGCAGCGCGTTCCGGTCGAAACCGGGGGATGCGGAGCCGGGCTGCGGCGGGTAGGACGTCGCTCGGATCGAGTCCGTTCACGCGCGCGAGGGCGGCGACCGAGACGCCGTAGCGCTCGGCGATCGTCCCCAACGTCTCGCCGGTCTGCACCCGGTGCCTGGGGCGGACGTACGGGCGGAGCGCGGCGAGCGTCGCCGAGCCTGCGGCTCCGTCGATCGGGAGTCCGGACAGGACCTGGAACCGCCGAACGGCACGTTCCGTCTCGTGCCCGTAGGCACCATCGGGCGCGCTCCGCAGGAGACCTTTCCGGACGAGCAGGAACTGGAGGACGGAGACGTCCCACCCGCGCTTGCGCAAACCGAGCGGGCGTCGGCCGAAAAGTGGATGCCCGAGGCGCCCGAGCGCCCAGCGGGTGCGGCGTCCGGCGAACCCGCTGGGAGTGAGTCCGACGCTGCGCTGGAAGCGGCGGAGCGCCAGAGTCGTCGAGGGGCCCGGAATCCCGTCGACCGGGCCGGTGTAGAGACCCCGTGCCTGAAGCGCCACCTGCAGACCCGCAACCTGGATGCGGTCGAGTGCCTGCGCCTCGCCGGTCGAGAGCGCGGCGATGAGCACCGTTGCGAGCACGGCGAGAGAGCGAAGTGCCACAGCGACGGAGGTTTTCCCTCGGGCCGCGTGTCTTCCTGCTCAGGCCTCGGTGGCGTAATTCTCTTGCCGCTCCTCGCTGGCGAGGAAGCGTGCGAAGTAGAAGGCGGCCACGACGAAGAAGACGACCGCCTGTTCGGCTGCCATGGTGATGCCGGCGATCTGCTGGTCGGTCAGGGGTGAGAGGCCCCAGAGGCCGGCGCCCTCGACGTAGAAGTCGTAGATCGCATTCGGCAGCAGGGCCAGCAGGAGTCCGATCGGGCTTGCGAGCACGAAGGCCGCGAAGACGTACCCGGCCCGCTGGCTGGGCGGGAGGCGCCAGGGGTGATCCTGGAAGACCGGCCACCAGAAGAGGAGACCCGCGGCGACGTAGGAGGCGTGCTCGAGATGAAGCAGCGTCAGCGGGTGCTCGAGCGCCGCGTCGTAGGCGGGCGGCAGGTGCCAGAGGAAGTAGGTGCCGAGCCACAACGGCAGCGCGACGAGCGGGCGTGTGAGTACTCGCAAGACGCTGTTCTCGGTGAGGCGCTCGCCCAGAGCGGGTGGGATGCCGAGCACGAGCAGCGCGGGCGCCCACTCGGCGAGCACGACGTTCTGAAGCAGGTGCGCCGAGAGCAGATGGAAGGTGAGCGAGTCGAGCGGAGTGACGGCGGTCGCAAGCAGCAGGAGAAACCCGAGGGCGAACGCGACGACGCGCCAGGCAGGGGGGGAGTACCGGCGCAACGCGAGCCCATAGGCGGCGACCGGGAGCGCGAGCGCGGCGACGGCTTCGGGGTGCAGCGACCAGACATAGGGCTCCGGGCGCACGCGTCTACGCTACTCGGGCGACGGCGAGTATCGTGACTCGTCTCGCGCGTCCGTGGTGTAGTGGTAACACAAGAGCCTTCCAAGCTCTGGTCACCGGTTCGAATCCGGTCGGACGCTCTAGCGGAGCCGGTCGGCGAGCGACTCCAGAGCTCCTGCCGTCGGCTCCAGGCGGCCGGAGCCGAGCCCGGAGACCACCTCGAGCACGAGCTCGCGCGCCGCGTCGTCGTCGTCGGCCGACAGCACCGTGTTGACCACTCCGGCGAGCTCGCCCGCGACGTGCAACTCGATGGCGACGGTGTCGAGCTCCTCCCGCGCGATGTAGTCGTCGTCGGGGACGGCTACGCGCACGAGAGCCGACCGTCCGTCGAGGAGGGTCACCGACTGCTCCACGGGGTTCTGGCGCAGGCTCATCGCCTCTGCATACCAGCAGGCGGCTTCGCTAAACGTCGCGTCCACCCTATGCTGCCGCGCGTGCCACCCGAGCGGATGATCCCCGATCTGTCGGCGCGCGACCGTGGCCAATCGGAGCGGGTCATCCGCTTTCGCCCGCGCACCGTCCTCGTCGTCCTCGGGATCGTGCTCTCGGTCGCGGCTCTGCTCGAGATCATCCTGCTCGCGCGGCAGGTGCTGACCTGGATCTTCATCGCCATCTTCCTCGCCCTTGCCCTCAACCCGCTCGTCGACTACTTCCAGCGCGTCGGCATCCGGCGGCGGGCTTTTGCGACCGGCCTCGCGTATCTGATCGCGATCGGCGTGATCGTCGCGATGGGGAGCCTCTTCATCCCGACACTCGTGAGCGAGATCGACGACTTCGCGCGCGGCCTTCCGGACGTCGTGCAGGATCTCACCGAGGGACGCGGGCGCCTGGGCTTCCTCGAGGAGCGCTACCAGATCGTCGAGCGCGTGCGCGAGCAGGTCGGCGAGGGTGGAGCGACGAGCCTGCTCGGACTCTCGGACACCGCGGTCGCGCTGACGCGCAGCATCATCACGGTTGTGATCGCGACCATCACGATCGCCGTGATGACGTTCTTCATGCTGCTCGAGGGGCCGGTCTGGATCGAGCGCATCCTGTCGCTGCTGCCCGCACGCTCGCAGCCGCGCTGGCGCAACGTCGGTCATCAGATCTACCGCACGGTGGGCGGCTTCGTGACGGGAGCGCTGACGATTGCGCTGATCGCCGGCGTCGTCACCGCGATCCTGCTCAGCGTGCTCGGGGTGCAGTACGCGATCGCCCTGGGCTTCGTCGTCGCGCTGCTGGATCTGATTCCACTCGCGGGGGCGGTCCTCGCGACCGTTGTCGTGGCCACGATCGGGTTCCTCGACTCCCCGGCGATCGGCATCACGCTGCTCATCTTCTTCATCATCTACCAGCAGGTGGAAAACCACGTTCTCTACCCGCTGATCTACTCGCGCACCGTGCAGCTCTCTCCGCTAGCGATTCTCATCGCCGTCCTCATCGGCGCATCGCTCGCGGGCATTCTCGGCGCCCTTGCCGCCATCCCCGTGGCGGGGGCGATCCAGGTCATCCTCGTCGACGTGCTGAAGCAACGCCGCAGCGCGGTGGAGCTTCCCGAGGGGGCGGACGCCGCGCCCGTCGTGCCCGCAGCGCGCTCCTCGGAGGCGGGCCTCGCTTCGTAGGCCTCGACGGTTCGGGCTGCGTCCTCGCCCGCGGTTGGCTCGACCCCGGGAGGCATTGCCTCGGGAACGGCGGGTTGAGTTCGTCGCCGCTCTGTGATCGAGCCGGCGGGCCTGCAAGATGTGAGCGGCGAGCTTGAACGTCCGTCGTATCGCACGATACGATCGGCGCTGACGTGATCCGTCCCTGGCTCGCAATCATCGTCGCTGTGGTCGTCGCCGCTCCAGCTGCGGTCTCGGCCCGCGCCGGCGCCCCTTCGGCCGGTTCGCAGGAAGCTCCAGCCCGTGAGGTGCGGGATTGCCGATCGCGCGGTGAAGGCCGTTCGCCTCAGAAGCTTCCCGGGGCCCGAGGGGTGCGGCTCGGCCCGTTGGTGCTCTGGCCATCGCTGCGAACGGCCCTCGGCGGGCCGCCGAGCGAGGTGAACGAATGGCCATTCGTCGTGAAGGCGCCCGTGGTGCTTCCGGCCCGGGCGCGGGTCGTCCTGGCAATCGCCTCCGAAGCTGGGTCGCTCGCGGCATTCCAGCACCGGGGCGGCTTCGTGTCCGCGGTTCGGTTCGAGGCGTGCCGGGAACGCGTACCCGCCTTCGCCTACCGTG
>Ga0136616_10001788_pt1 | contig 11337 bp, 12 predicted proteins | sample AntDrymUQ2992106_2_FD_106648 | JGI IMG/M metagenome (GOLD analysis project Ga0136616, IMG submission 106648) | Polar desert sand microbial communities from Dry Valleys, Antarctica - metaG UQ299 (21.06) | ecosystem: Environmental > Terrestrial > Soil > Desert | place: Antarctica: Dry Valley... | reverse complement strand
GCAGGCCGTCTGCGGTCTTCCAAGCCCGGCTCGACCACGCCGAGTACCTCTTCTCGGAGGAACTCGCCCCGCGCATCTTCGTGACCGGTGGCAAGCTCGAGGGCGACCGCATCACCGAGTCGGAGGCGGGCCACGACTACCTCGTGTCCCAAGGCGTTCCGGCCTCCGTGATCCTGACCGAAGACGAGGGCGCGACGACACTCGAGAGCCTCTCCAATGTGTACGACATGGCCCCCGACTTCGGCATCGACTCCGTGCTGCTCGTGAGTGATCCCATGCATTCCGAGAGGATCAAGACGATCGCCACCGACCTCGGGTTCGACGAGGCCTATGCGAGCTGGACTTCGTACCTGCAACTCGATCGCAGTCGTGAGACGAAGCTCGAAGAGCTGCTCCACGAGGTCGCGGCCCTCGCCGCCTACGAGGTGCTGGGCCGCTGACCTTCGCCGGGTTCCCTACGGCAGCTTGGCGGCGAGCACGTCGACCTTCTCGATCGTCGGCGGCCCGGTGAGCAATGCCTCGGCGTTCTCCATCAACGCCGAGGCGATGGCGCCGTTGAGGTGCGCGTCGCGTCCCGAGTCGTCGGCGAAGGCATCGAAGATGCCAAAGGTCGAGGGGCCGATCTGAATGGCGAACCAGGTGGTCGTGTCCTGCTCATCCTGAGCGAGCGGCAGTGCGCCCTCGAGAAAGCTCTTGACGTCCCCCTCTTTGCCGGGCTTGGCCTCGACGCGCGCGAGCAATCCTACTGTGACCATGACGTTTCTCCTTTCATCGCAGACGAGAAAACGTCCCGCCGCCGCTTCGTCTGAATCAATGTCATTGCCAGACTAGTGGCGACGCTCGTTTAATCCTCGTGGGACCCGCCGAGGCTTCCGGGACGCAGCTCGGCGTCGAGCTTGCGACCGACCTCGTCGGTGACGGCGAGGACATCGTCGAGATGCTCAGCCTCGGTGCGGAAGTTCACGATGCAGGTTCGTAGCACGAAGCGCCCTCCCAGGATCGCGTTCGAATAGTAGACACGACCGTCCAGCTGCACCGCGGCCATGATGCGCTCGTTGAGCAGGTTGAGGTAGCTCTCTCTGCCCTCGCCGTGGCCGAGGTCGGGCGGCACATAGCGGAAGCAGCAGATCGAGAGCTCGACCGGAGCGCTGAGCTCGAAGTACGCGTGCTCCCGCACCCTGCCGGCCAGGTAGTGGGTGAGCGCGACGTCATGCGCGATGCGCTTGCTGTAAGCATCGGTTCCGTGCGCCAGCAGCGAGATCCACACCTTTAGCGCCCAGAAGCTGCGCGACAACTGGGGGCCGAGCCAGCCGAGGTCGATCCCGCGGCCCGTCAGCTCCTTGTCTTCATAGGTGTAGGTCGCATGAGCCGAGAACGAATCGAACAAGCATCCGACGTCGCGCACGAGTACGCATCCCCCCGAATGGGGCGTGTACAGCCACTTGTGGGGATCGAAGGCGATGGAGTGCGCTCGCTCGACTCCCGTCGCGAGATGCCTCAGGTCCTCGCTCAGAACGATCGGGCCCCCGTACGCACCGTCGACGTGCAACCACAAGTCGTGCTCGTCGCAGAGATCGGCAATACGCGGCAGTGGATCTATCGCTCCCGTCCCGACCGTTCCCAGCGAGGCGATGACTGCGAAGGGACGAAGCCCCTGCTCCAGGTCTTCTTTGATTCGTCGCTCGAGCGCGGCGACGTCCATCCGGTAGTGATCGTCGACCTCGATCATCCGCACGGCGTCGGTGCCTATCCCGATCATGTCGGCCGCGCGCGTCGTGGCGAAATGGACCTCCGATGACGTGTACGCGACCAGCGGCGGCGCTAGGGCGACGCCCGTCTTGCGAACCCCGAGGCCGGCCTTGGCGTCGCGCGCCACCTTGAGGCCGACGAAGTTGGCGATCGACCCGCCCGACACCAACAGCCCACCGGAGCCCTCGGGTAGTCCGAACTGCTCGGCGAAGAAGCGCACGAGATGAAGCTCGATCTCCGTGGCCCCCGGACCGAGCCGCCAACCCCCGACGTTCTGGTTGATCGCGGCGGCCAGGAGATCGGCGACTGCTCCGGGCACGGTCCCGGCTCCCGAGATGTAGGCGAGAAACGCCGGATGGCCGGTGTACATCGAGAAGTCGAAGACGACCCGGCGAAGATAATCGACGAGCTCATCGTCGCTCATTCCGTCCGCCGGGATGTCGAGAGCCACTTCCTCGCTCAGTTCCGAGGCCTTGAAGCCGCGGTCCACCGGTAGATCCGGCAGGCGCCTGAGAAACTCCTCCCAGAGCTCGACCGCGGCATCGCCCAGGGCGCGCGCCCGCGCCGGATCCCAGTCGAGGTCTCGCACCGGGTCGGGGCGGCGGGACGTGGTCACCGCGGAACGACGCTCATCACGGTCACCCGGCTCGTCAGACCCTTGATCTTGATGCGCTTCGGCTTCGTGAAGGAGATCTTTCGAAGCCGCTTCGCCGCGAGGTCGCCCGCCGCCTCGGACACGATGATGTCGCCTGGACTCCAGTGATCGAGCAGGCGCACGGTCAGGTTCACGTCGTGGCCCAGCAGGTCGTCGCCCTCGATCTTCGAGCCCTCGTCCTCGACCGCGATGCCGGCCAGGAGGTGAGCGGTCGAGAAGCCAAGGCGCGCAATCCGAGAGGGATTCTTGGCAACGGTTTCGGCCAGGATTGGCTCGAGCGCGCCGGCCACCTGTAGCACGGTGCCGATCTTGGTGTCGTCCTGATCGATGCGACTCAACGTTTCGCGCAGGTTCATCGTCAGAGACTCTACCGAGTGCGATACTGCTCGGGTTCGGACCTGCGACATTCATCGTCTTCCCGGGAGGTCCTCGATGCGCGTCTGGCTCGCTGCTTTCAGCGCCGTGGCTGTTGCTAGCCGGCTGCACCGACGAGACTGCTGAGTTCTGCGATCTCACCGATGACCTCGAGCAGCAGGCGGAGGACGAAGAGCTCGAGCTCGGCACCGAGGAGTTCCAGGACAGGTTGGACGAGATCGCCGATGAGGCCCCCGACGAGATCGAAGACGACGTCGATGTGATCGTCGAGGCCAGCGAGGACTTTGAGAACGCCGATCCCGACGAGGTGACCGAGGCGTCGGAGAACATCGAAGAGTTCATCGAGGAGAACTGCGAGGAGGACTAGCTTCCGGGCACCCGCATCCGGAGTCGGTCGATCAGCTCGAAACTGACCGGGCTGCTGAGATCGATTAGCTCCCCGTCGCAGTTGAACTCGATCGAAGGGTCGGCGCGGATCTCGAAACGCGGAGCGCGCCTGGTCTCGACGCCGTCGATGCCTCCATGCGAGCCGCGCCTGACGGTCGCCACCAGCTTGAGAGCCGCGCCCACTCCTTCCGCCGGCAACACGCAGAGATCAAGGGCGCCGTCACCAGGATCCGCATCCGGCCACACCTCGATGCCACCACCGGCCGTTCGCCCGTTGCCGACGCCGGCGGCCACGACCTCGGTGAACTCCTCGCCGTCTACGACCAGGCGCCAGCGAGTGAGATCGGCCGCCACCTTGGCGCCTCCGACCCAGAACGCAAGAGGGCCGAAGCGCTCCTTGACGTCGCCCTCGATCGCCTCGTTGACCTGGACGGGAAACCCTCCCATGCAGCCGTTGACGAACAGCCTGCTGACGTGGGGGCTACTCGCGCGGCCGACGTCGAGCATGATCTCGGTCCCGCCGACGAGCTGCTCCGCCGCGGTCACCGGGTCGGGATCGATACCGAGGGTGCGAGCCAGGTCGTTGCCGGTGCCCATCGGAACGAGCGCGAACCGCCGGCCCTCGAAGTCGTCGGCGAACCCGTTGATCGTGCAATTCACGGTTCCGTCTCCACCCGCGACGACGATGAGCCCGTCGTCGTCGCCGAGGGTAGACCGGATGTCGTCTCCGAAGCTGGACGCGTCGTCGGGTTCGACTCGTTCGACTGGTCCCAGCGACGAGAGCCTCTCGGAGACCGCCGCGAGCAACTCGTCGTCGGAGCCGCCCGACGACGCGTTGGTAACCAGCACCACTTTGCTCATGTCCGGAAGCTACCCCGCCGGGGGGAGATTAACTGTGAAGGATCTGGAGTCCGGTGGGACTCTCCGAGCCCCCCTTGGGCTCGACCGTTACCGCAACGGCCTCGACATTGGCGAGCGAATGATCGGTCTGCAGCGTGCCGAGCCCGGAGTCGGGATCAAACGTTCCCGCGCTGATCGGCTTGTCGTCCTCGATCAGCCATACCTGATAAGTACGGTCTTTGGGCGCATCCCTGAGTCCGTGCACCACGAAGACACCGCCTTCGTCCGTGGGGAGCATCGCCGCGACCGCTTCTCCACCGGGGCTCCCGAGGCGGATGGCGCCCTCGGAATCGGCGAGCTGGGCGATCCGGTCTCGCTCGCGCGCGAGATCGGTTCGGGTGTCGTTGAGGTCGTTCGTGGTCGAGATGAGAGCTCCGGCCAGCACGGCGACGATCAGAGCCACCGCCGCGGCGGCCATGAGGGCGTAGGCCGGCCGTAAGCGCGGGAGTTGCGTGACGGTGGCCTCGCGCCCGGAGTCGGCCCGCTCGGCAGGAGCGTCGGTCTCGCCGGGAGAGTCCAGGCGCGACTCTGCGGTTCGCGTCGCCACTGTGGCCATCACGCCCTCGACAAACCCAGGCGGGAGGGGCTCGGGGTCGACCGACAGCGCCAGAGCCGACACGATCTCCGCGTAGCCGTCCGCCTCCGCCATGCACTCGTCGCAGGAGACCATGTGAGCGCGCATCTGCTCGGTCTCATCGGGCGACACGGCGCGGAGCACGTAGGCGGCGACCAGGCCCTTCATGTTCTCGTGGTTAGGTCTCATTGAATTCCGTCAGACTCGATAACACTTGGCGAAGCTTCGACAGGCCGTCTCGCAGCCTCGTCTTGGCGGTGCCCTCGGGGATGTCCAACTCCCGCGCAACCTCTCGGTAGGTGCGGCCCCCGAAATAGGCGAGGACCACGGCCTCCCGCTGCACCTTCGAAATCGACGACAGAGCCGTTTTCAGCTCCTCTCGCTCTCCCATTCCTGCTGCTAGTTCGGGTGTCGAGGGAGTCCCGGATGCTGCTTCGGCCTCGGTAATCAACGCATCTTTGGCCTTCCGCAGCGACTCCTCGTGGCGCACCAGATCGATGGCCTTGTTCCTGGTCACGCCGAGCAAGAATGCCTGAAGGCTCCCCCGCTCGGCGTCGTAGGCGCCCGGGCGCCTCCACAGCGCGAGAAAGGCATCCTGGGCGACCTCTTCTGCCATGGTCGGATCGGCGACAACCCTCTTGGCCAACGCGTAAACAATGCCGCCATAGGTGTTCATCACCTCGCGCAGCGCCTGCTCGTCCTCTTCAGCCAGCCTCCGAACGAGCGCATGATCTTCTGAGCGGTCCACGCAGCAGAGACTATCTGCCGCCGTGATTGAATTCGTCGATTGGCGCTCGTCAGGATTACCTCAACTTATGGATATTTGATGGAAGCGCGGGTTACGGAGCGCAACCGCCGGGGACCTAAGGGGCCACGGGGGAAGTACGCTTCGGTCATGAGAGCCGATGTGATCAGACCCAGGAGGCCGTTCGCAGTGGCTCTCATCGCGCTTGCGCTCGTCGCCGTGGCGGTCTTTCGACTCCCCGAGGCGCTTATCCTCCAGATTCAGAGAAACGGTCCGTTCACAAGCGAGCAGGCGGACTGGGCCTACCGCCTGCTCGCGATCGCCGCAGCGGGACAGGCCGCCTTCGTCGGCTTCGTGGTGCTGCGCATCGAGAAGGTCAAGAGCTCCATCGAGCGCGATCCCAAGCTGGCGGAGATGTCGAAGAGCCAGATCGCCGCGTCTCTGGGGCGGGCGGCCGCCGGAATGGCCATGCTGACGGTCGTCTACGGGCTCTCCGCCCTATTCATCGGCGGCCAGAGGGCCGGGTTCTGGCTCTTCGTGGCCTTCACATTGGTCCAGCTCGCCTGGTACTACCGCCAGACCGGCGCGATCTCACAATGGCTCGAGTTCCAGCCCGAGCCCACCCCACAGCGGATTCGAAACGTGTGGCGGAGAGAACCGCCCGACTACTGTCCTCCGCTGGCCAGGGGGTTGACGGGCGGCGACAGGACTTGAGCGGGTTCGGGGGCGCCGCCGCCCCCGAGACCCCGGCGCTCATCTCCGGCCCTCGCACGCTCTCCTTCGGCCCCCTCGAGGATCTCCATCACCTCCTCGCCGGGCGCCTCGACGAGCGAGGCCTGGGCGAGGGCGACAGGGTCGCGCTCCTGTCCCCGAACCGCATCGAGCTGCTCGCGGTGACGACGGGAGCTCTCCGGGCCGGCATCGTGCCCGTACCGATCTCGCCGCTGCTGAGCGCGGCCGAACGAGCGCACTTGCTCGAGGACTCGGGCGCCTCGGTGTTGTTCGCCGGCGTCGACGGGCCCCCGCGCTCAGGCAACGACGAGGTCGTCATGCTCGACGGTCTCGAGTCCTGGCTCGAGGGCGCCGTGCCCGCCCACTCGCTCGCGGGTGTCACCCTCACCCGTCCCCTGCACTACAGCTCGGGCACTACCGGGCGTCCCAAGGGGGTATGGGTCCCGCCCGCCCCTGAGGCGGAGGCGCAGGAGCGCTCGAAGAGCTACAGGAGGCAATGGGGCATCACCGGCGCCGACGTGCACCTCGTGTGCTCGCCGCTGACGCATTCCGGCCCTCATCGCTTCGCGGTCCGCACCCTCGAGGCGGGGGGCCGCGTCGTGATCCAGGAGCGCTTCGAGCCCGAGGCGACGCTCGCCACAGTGGCGCGCCACCGGGTCACGACCACGTTCATGGTGCCGACCCACCTCGAGCGCATCCTCGCCCTGCCCGAGGCCACCCTGCGGCGCTACGACCTGGCCTCGATGAGGCTGCTGGCGCACGCCGGCGCGCCGATCAGGCGGGCCACCAAGCGGCGCTCTCTAGAGCTCTGGCCCGAAAACAGCGTGTGGGAGTTCCTCGGCTCGACCGAGGGCGGCTTTACCCGGATCTCACCTCACGAGGCCGAGACGCGCCCCGGAAGCGTCGGCCGCCCCGAGGATGGAGCGCAAGTCGAGATTCGTGATCAGGACACAGGTCGCGTCCTTCCCGCCGGCGAGGCCGGCGTGGTCTGGCTGCGGGACCAGGGGGCCGAGCGCTTCGAGTACTGGGGCGACCCGGCCGCGACCGCAACCGCGTGGGACGGCGACGCCTTCACCGTGGGTGACCTCGGCCGCCTCGACGACGACGGCTACCTCTACCTCTTGGGCCGGCCCGGCGATCTCATCATCACAGGCGGGATCAACGTCTATCCGCAGGAGGTCGAGGAGGGGCTGGCGGCCCACGCCGACGTCGCCGAGGCCCTGGTCTTCGGGGTCGATGATCCCGAATGGGGTCAGCGGGTGAGCGCCGCAATCGTCCCTACGCCCGGCCGGACCCCCGATCCCGAGGCGATCCGCCGGTGGCTCAGGAACCAGATCGCAACCTACAAATGCCCTCGCACGATCACCGTGGTGGCAGAGCTGTCCCGCACCCCAACCGGCAAGGTCAAACGTGGCGGCATCCCTCCACCCTTGGGAAAGTCAGCGATTTCGACGGGTTTCAGATGACACTCCTATAGCACTCCTGTAAGAGTGTCGCAGCGACTACGTCCAGGCGATGCATCTGAGGCGCGGGAAGATGAGCGTTGAGCGCCCTCCACACGAGTCCGCCGCGCCCGGCATCCGCTGCCGCCTCGGTGAGCAGGCGCGCGTAGAGATCGGAGCCGAGACGCTCGCACCATTCCGCCTGCCGCCGGAGCTGCTCGGCGAGCTCCGCTCGCTGGTCCGCTGAGTTGTCTCCGTCGGACCGCAGAGAGTCGGGATGAGGAGGGCTAGTCACGAATCTAGAAGAGCACGAGCGAGAGCGATCGCCGCGACGCCAGCGCACGCGGGTCGTCGGCGGGGAGCGCTTCGAGGAGCCCCAGCAGGTGCGTGCGGGATCGTTCGCGTTGTTCTCCGGCCGTCACGCGCACGGCCTCGATCAACACCTTGGACGCAGCATCGAAATCGCCGCGCGCCGCGAGGATGTCGGCGAGCCCCGTGGCGGCGTCGACGTCGGCCGGATCTCGAGCCGCGCGTCGACGGAGATCGTCCTCGTCGCCGCCCGCTCGCAATTGGAGATCGACCCGGCTGAGGGCGGAGCGCGCCGCTGCGTTGGCGGGCTCGGCCGTCAGCGCGGCCCGGTAGCGGTCGGCGGCGAGCTCGAGGTTTCCCGCGGTCTCCGCCTCGGCCCCCTCGGCAACGAGCAACTCGGCCGGGGTCGGGCCGAGCTTGTCGAGCCAGGCTCGCACCTGCGGCTCGGGGAGCGCGCCGGTGAACTCGGCCACGATCTTGCCGTCCTTGATCGCCTTGACCGCAGGGATGCCCTGAATTCCGAGAGCTCCGGAGAGCTGCTGATTGGCGTCGACGTCCACCTTTGCCAGCAACCATGCCCCGTCGGCTTCGGAGGCGAGCTTCTCGAGCACCGGACCCAGGGCCCGGCAGGGGCCACACCACTCGGCCCAGAAGTCGACGACCACGGGGGCGGTGTGGCTGCGGTCGATGACCTCGGTCTGGAAGGTCGATTCGGTCACGTCGATAGAAGTGTTCATGTCCCGGTCAACGCGCTCGGGTGGACGGCGCTTCCCGGGCGCACCCGATCCGCGGGCTCGGTGCGCGTTCGGCGCGCGCCGGGAGAGGGGTTTCTGGTCTTCCACGCGGTGCAAAGGCTTCGCCGGTGATGTCTGATTGCGGTTGGGGGAAGAAAGGCCGCCGCCGTGGAGCACATGATGCAACTCGCGCACGAAAAGTGGTTCGTCGACGACCCCAGTGCCTTCGGGGCCGACTGGAGCTTCTTTCTCCGGCCCATCGGAATCGGGCTGGTCGTAGCCTCGCTGGCCTACACCTTGTTGTGGCGACGGATCGCACTGCACTTCGGCTCACCTGAACTGAGTTTCCTTCGTCCCTTGGGACGGCTCGCTCCCTGGGTTCCCCGCCTGCTGGCGATCCACCTGGGGGTGAAACTGTTGTCGCTCGCCGTTGACAACGCCTACCTGGCGCCGTCGCTCGACCTTCCCACCAACCCGGTCGGGACGATCGTCGCCATCGGTGAGGGCCTCGTCGGCGTGTGGCTGATAAGCGGGGTCGGGCTTCGTCCCGCCGCTCTCGCCGTCGCGCTCATGGGGCCGGTGGCCCTCATCCTCGCAGGGCCCGTGGCGATGCTCGAAGCGGCCGACGTGCTTGGCATCGCGCTGTTTCTCGCCGTGCTTCCCCCGGGACGCAACGGCTGGGGTCGAGTCGATGCCCATCCCGAGCGCGTGGGCGTTGCGGTGTGGGCGTTGCGGATGGGGGTCGGCGGTGCGCTCGTGGTGCTCGCCTTCAGCGAGAAGTTCGCCAACTTCGGCTTGGCGGAAGAGTTTCTCGACCGCTACCCGGCCTTCGATCTCTTCTCCGCACTCGGGTTAGAAGTCGGCGCCGAGACCTTCGTACTGATTGCAGCGGCTCTGGAGCTCACGCTGGGGCTTCTGTTGCTCTCGGGGGCCGCGCCTCAGGTCCTCGTGTTGGTCGCCGCGATCCCGTTCAACGCCGGTCTCTTCACGCTGGGGCGCACGGAGCTGATCGGCCACCTGCCGATCTACGGGGCGATGCTGGCCCTGCTCGTCTACGGCTCCTCCGAGCGTCATGCGCCCGAGACGGCCCGGCTGTGGCCCTTCAAGAAGCACGCGGCGAAGGGTGCGAGCCGGTTGAGCCCGAGCGATGCCGAGAGCGTGCCGTCGCTTGCTTCTCGGCCCCCATCCGAGCCCTCATCCCCAATCGTTCCCTGAGGGCTTCGTCGGCGAGTGACCCCTTGGTCCATTCGACGAGGCGGGCATTGGTCGAGCTTGGTCGGCGAATGTCTCCTTGGTCTACTCGACCAGACGTCCCTGGGTCTCTATCTCATCGCCGGGCCTCGCCCACCGCTCGAGTTCCTCGGGCACGCGAGGGACCGGCTCGGACGCGAGCTTCAGCTCGCCGTCGCCGGTCAACTCGCACTGGACGTTGACCTCGAGTGACTCATCGAGCTCTGGATAGTCGGTGCGGATGTGACAGCCGCGCGTCTCCCGGCGCTCGAGAGCACCCAAGAGGCTGGCGCGGCCCGAGACCAGTGCGGCGCGCAGGTCGAGGACGTGGGCGAGGTCGGCGTAACCCTCGCTCGAGGGCCGGACGTCGACATCTCCGATCGAGGACGCGATGTCATCGAGCTTGGTCACGCCCTCGGTAAGTCCGTCGGCGCTGCGCACGACGCCGCAGTGTTCCCACAGCGCGTTGCGCACGGCCCTCTGCAGGGGACGCGCAAACTCCTCCCCCGGTTTGATGAACGAGTCGAGTTCAACACCGGCGGCTGCGATCGTCGCGCGCGAGCGAAGCTGCACGTCGCGACTCTGTGACAACGACGCCGCGGCCTCGCCGGCTCTGCGTCCGAAGACGATGGTCTCGGCGAGCGAGTTGCCTCCGAGCCGGTTCGCGCCGTGCAGGCCCGCGGTGACCTCTCCCGCCGCGTACAGTCCCTCGACGCCGGTGGCGTGGGTATCGGGATCGACCACGACTCCACCCATCGAGTAATGGGCCGTGGGCGCGACCTCCATGGGTGAACTCGAGATGTCGAGCATCTGATACTCGATGAACTGCCGGTACATGCGCGGGAGCTTCTCGAGAATCGTGTCCTTGCCGACGTGACTGATATCGAGGAACACTCCCCCGTTGGGACCCCCACGTCCCTCGGCTATCTCGGTGTAGTTGGCGAGCGCAACCCGGTCGCGCGTCGACAACTCCATCCGCTTCGGGTCGTAACGTTCCATGTAGCGCTCGCCATCGGCATTGAAGAGCCGCCCGCCCTCACCGCGCACCGCCTCGGTCACGAGGGTCCCGGCGACCTCCTCGGGCATGACCATGCCCGTGGGATGAAACTGCACCAGCTCCATGTCGGCGAGCCGGCAGCCCGCGCGCAAGGCCAGGTGCATGCCGTCACCGTTGTTCTCGTCTCGACGAGATGAGCTGCGACGCCAGTTACGCGTGTGGCCACCGGCCGCAAGCACGACCGCATCGGCGAGGAAGACCGTGCGATCGCCGGTGTTGATGTCGAAGGCGTAGGCGCCGAAGCAGATGCCGTCGTCAACCAGCAGGCTGGAGACGTACTGCCCCTCGATCACCTCGATCCCGAGATCGAGCACCTTTTGTCCGAGCGCCTTGATCATCGCTCGTCCCGTGAAGTCGCCGGCGTAACAGGTGCGGCGGTACGTGTGCGCTCCAAAGAAACGCTGGTCGATCCGCCCGTCGGGGGTGCGAGCGAACTCGCAGCCCCATT
>Ga0136616_10001787_pt1 | contig 11338 bp, 10 predicted proteins | sample AntDrymUQ2992106_2_FD_106648 | JGI IMG/M metagenome (GOLD analysis project Ga0136616, IMG submission 106648) | Polar desert sand microbial communities from Dry Valleys, Antarctica - metaG UQ299 (21.06) | ecosystem: Environmental > Terrestrial > Soil > Desert | place: Antarctica: Dry Valley... | reverse complement strand
GGGGCGGTCGGACGACGGGTCGCCTACGGCTGCGATCATGCCGCGCGCAGCAGTGAGGAAATTGCGCCCGCCTCCGGTCTGGGTCTCCCTGGCGGCACTCGTCGGACTCTCGACCGTCGTTCGCGCCGCCGCCGCACGCAGCGTGCCCGGGCCGTTCATCGCTCCGGACGAGATCATCTACGGCCTGCTCGGCCGCTCTCTCTGGGCTTCGGGGAAGCTCGAGGTGCTCGGGGGGCCGACGCCGTTCTACAGCTTCTTCTACCCGGCCCTCGTGGGACTCCCGCTCAGTCTGGAAGACCCCCTGCTCGGCTTCGAGCTGCTGCAGCTGCTCCAGGCGCTCGTGATGTCGCTCTCCGCGCTGCCCGTCTACCTCTGGGGCAGGAAGTTCCTGCCGGCGCGCTTCGCCCTCCTTGCGGCGGGCCTGACCCTCGCCCTGCCGGGCCTGGCCTATTCCGCCCTGATCATGACCGAGGTCCTCTTCCTTCCCGTCACCGTGCTCGCCCTCTGGGCGCTCGCGGAGGCGCTGGCCCGGCCGACCCCGCGGACGCAGGCGCTCCTGCTCGCCGCGGTCGCCGTAGCCGTCACGACCCGGCTGCAGGCGCTCGTGCTCGTGCCGGCGCTCCTCACGGGCCTCGTTCTGAAGGCGGTGCTCGATCGGAGTCTCGACGTACCGCGCCGGTTCTGGCCCACCCTCGTCGGCCTCGGGTTGCTGGCGGGACTGTGGAGTGCCTGGCATCTCCACGACGGAGGCCCTTGGACGAAGCTCCTCGGTGGCTACGGCTCGATCGCCGAGGCCTCGTACGACCCGGGCGAAGCGGTGCGCTTCGTCGCCTACCACGCGGGCGACGCTGTCCTCATGACCGCCGTCTTCCCGGCCTGCGCCGTCGGCGTGGTCGCCGCTCGCGCCTTCCGCCGCCGCGACCCCTCCGACGACGTGCGTAGCTATCTTGCGGTCGTCGTCGCCTATGGCGGCTGGCTCGTCGTCGAGACCGGCGTCTTCGCCTCCCGCTACGTCGAGCGCCTCGCCGAGCGGGATCTTCTCACGCTCGCGCCGGCCCTCTTCCTCGGCTTTGCGCTCTGGCTCTCGCGCGGCGCGCCGCGGCCGCGCCTGGCGGCTGCACTCGTCGGGATCGGCGCAGCGGCTCTCGTGCTGGTCGTTCCCTTCGAAGAGTTCGCGTACGACTGGGCTGTCCACGATGCCTTCACCCTCGCCCCACTCTGGCAGCTTCGCCAGGCGGCGCCGACACTCGATCTCGAGCTCGTCGTCTCCGCGGGTGTTGCGGCCGCGGTCATCGTCTTCGCCCTCCTTCCCCGCCGTCTCCTCCTCGCCCTCCCCGTACTCGCGGGCGCTGGGCTCTTGGCGACGTCGGTGCTAGCGAGCCGCGAGCTGGCCCAGCTGGCGGGCGTGCACGATCGGCGCTCGTTCGGCGTCGACAAGCGCTGGGTGGACGACGCCGCAAATGGACCGGTCGCCTACCTTTACGGTGGCGAGCCATACTGGAACTCCGTCTGGCAGCACGTCTTCTGGAACCGGCGCGTCGACCGCGTGCTCTCGCTTCGCCGCGCGTACGCCGGGCCGATTCCGCAGCTCGCGGTCGACCCCGGCGCGGACGGCAGGCTTCGGGGGACCGGTTCGCCCCGGTACGTCGTCGCCTCGGCGGTGCTGACGCTCGACGGGCAGCGCGTGGCGGAGAATCCTCAAGAGGGCAACGATCAGCGTGGCGTCGCGCTCTGGAAGGTCGAGGGAACTCCCCGGCTGGCGACGTGGTCCTTCGGGGTCGCGCCCAACGGGGATATGTCCGCTTCCGCCGAGCTGACCGTGTTCGGCTGCCGCCGCGGCGCCTTCCACGTGGCGCTGCTCGCCAAGGGCAGCCGCACCGTGCAGCTCAAGCGGGACGGGAAGACGGTGCAGACCCTTCACTTCCGTTCCGATTCCGACGGCTGGAGTGGCTCCCTGCCGGCCCCGCCCTGGGCGGACGGAACCCGGATCTGCAGGTTCGAGGTCACGAGCGACGGCTTCCTCGGCTCCAGCCGGTTCGAGTTCCTCCCAGTCGACGCTGGCGCGGAGCGAGCGCCCTCATAGGCTCGCGGCGGCCTCCGCCGGAGGCGCCGCCGTCGCGCCGCGCTCGGAGCGCGCCCCCCTGCGGATGAGCCGAGGCTCGCCCCGCTCGCGGTAGGGCACGTCGATCACGTCGAAGTCCCTCGGCACTTCGGTGCGAAGAAAAATGCTGCGCGCCTCCTCGGCCACGTCCGGTCCGAAGTAGCGGTTCGAGAGGTGCGTCAGCGCAAGGAGGCGGACGCCCGCGGCATGGGCGACCGTCGCTGCATCGGCCGCGGTCGAGTGGAGCGTGTCCGCGGCCCGCTCGCGCTCCTCCTCGCAGAACGTCGCCTCGTGGACGAGCACGTCGGCCTCGAGCGCCGCCTCGATGACCGAGCGCGTGGGGGCCGTGTCGCCCGTGAGCACGATCTTCCTGGCAGGCCGCGGCGGCCCGAGGACGTCACCGGGGACGACGGTGCGTCCGTCGGCGAGCGTGATCGTCTCCCCACGCTGGAGCTGTCCCCGCTCGCGGCCGGGCGGCACACCGAGCGCGTCCGCACGGAGCACGTCGAAGCGGCCCGGCCGCGGTTGCTCGACCAGCGCGTAGCCGATCGCGGCGACGCCGTGGTCGACCTCGAAGGTCTCGATCCGATGGTCACCCCGCTCCAGCACCTCTCCCGGACGAAGCTCGACGAGGCGATGTGGGAAGGGAAGACGCCCGAAGATGCGGCGGAGCGAATCGAACAGGTTCTCGAGCCCGTGCGGCCCGTAGATGGTGATGCCGAGCTCGCGACCGCGGAGCGCGAACGTCTTGAGCATGCCGGGAAGGCCGAGGTAGTGGTCGGCGTGGAAATGCGTGAGGAAGATCTCCTCCAGCTCCACCAGTCCGACGTCCGAGCGGAGGAGCTGCCTCTGCGTTCCCTCGGCGCAGTCGAAGAGGAGACGCTGGCCGCCACGCCGGACGAGGGTCGCCGAAGGCGCGCGCCGGGCGGTCGGCAGCGAGCCGGACGTGCCGAGGAAGACGATGTCGAGATCCACGCGCGCTGAGTCTAGGCCGCCTCCATCAGGGAAGAAGGAGTCGTTGGCCCGGACGCAGCAGCGCGCCCTGCAGTCCGTTTCGCTGCTGGAGGTGCCAGACCGCTTCCCGTGGATCCCCGCTGTAGCGGGCACTCGCGATCGTCCACAGCGTGTCTCCCTGCTTCACCGTATAGATGTGTGCCTTCGCCCTGCCGGCGGAGGGCCGGGCGACAGCGGCCACCACGAGGACGGCGAGGAGCGCGATGAGGGCCAGCCGAAGGAACATACGTTCGTAGCCTACAGGGAACGTATGTTCGTGTCAACCTCCGGGGCTCTGACCCGGAGGAAGGTGTTACGGCGTCGACAGGCGGATGAGCTCGGGTCTGATCGAGTGGCCGGCGATCTCGAGCATCAGCATCGTGTGTGTGGGCGCGCGGCGCCGCTCGGTCGGGCTGCCCGGGTTGAGCATCCACACGCGCCCGCGGCGCTCGCACTCCGGAACGTGCGTGTGGCCGTACACGACTGCACCGCACCCGGGGAACCGCTGCACCAGCCGCTCGTGACGTCCGAGGCTCTGGCCGGGCACGTGCACGAGGCCGATCGTCACCCCTCCCACCTCCACTCTCAGCTCCGAGGGCAGCGCCTCTCGCACCGCGGGCTCGTCGACGTTGCCGTGCACGGCCTCGACGGGCGGTCCCAACCCTCGCAGCTCCTCGAGGAACGCGAGCGAGACGAGGTCGCCGGCGTGCAGGATCAGATCGGCGCTCCTCAGGCGCTCGACGCATGCCGGAGGCAGGCGCCTGGAGCCGCGCGGCAGGTGCGTGTCGGCGATGACGGCGACGAGGCTCGGCGGAGGCGGCATGCCTCCCCCTTCCCCGAACGCGCGGGGTCTACCCGACTCTGAAGGGCGGGCTCGTGAACCTCGCGACCCTGCCCGTGTTGGTCGTCGCCCTGAGCGTGATCGCGTAGACGTAGGAGCCGGGCTTGAGCTTCCGCTTCGGGAAGCGAACCAGCGGGGTGTGCTTGGCCTTGACCTTGCCTTTGGCCGTCAGCACCGCCCGCGTCGAGCCCTTGCGACGAATCGTCGCGGTGTACGTTGCTTCCTCGGCAGCGGTGACGTGGAACGACCAGTACGTGCGTTTCGGGGAGCTTCGTCCCTTGAGCTTGCCCCATTTCGGCGTTGCGCCCTGCACCGTGATCGAAGGCTGGAAGGCGACCGGCCGGCGGCAAGGAGCTCCGGCGCCCGCGATCGCCGACTTGACGGCATCGAAGGAGGGCCGCCGGCTGCGATCGGCCCGCAGGACGCCGCTTTGCCAGCGGTCCCGGTCGGCCTCGTCGACGAGGTGGAAGAAGCTGATCGCCTCGACCGCGGGATCGCAGCGTAGGAGCTCGATCGCCTCGGAGTAGTACCGGGCCTGTGTCGCCTCGTCGACGGTCGGGACGTTCTCGACGCCGTTGTAGGCGCCGGACGACGCCGTGTCGGCCTGCCAGCCGAGCTCGTCGACCGTGATCCGGAAGGCGCCGCCGAACGTCGCGGGCTGACCGGTTCCGTTGAAGGCGTCGTAGAACGCCTGCTTCATCCGGTCGAGGTTGGGAACGCCCACGTTCGGCCAGACGTATCCGCGGCTCGGAGGATCGGTGTTCACGTTCGGGTAGGGGTGGAAGCTGAGGCCGTCCATGATCGGGGTGCGGCGTCCCGACACCCGGTACGCCTTGCCGAGCGCGATGAGGAAGCGCACGGGCGAGGTCGAGACGTTGCTCGGGGCGGAGCAGTCGTCGTTTCCACGCGGAGACAGCGCGAGACCCGTCACCTTGATGCCGCCGTCCACGCCCTTGAGCGCGTCGTACATGGTCGCCATAGCCGCAAGATAGGCCGCGGCAGAGGCGTTCGTACAGTCGGGGTTGAACTGCGGCTGCCAGAAGCGGGGTTGGTTCGGCTCGTTGGGGCCGATGAACTCCCGTACCGCCGGAAAAGTGCGCGCGACGGAGGCGATCCAGGTGCCGAACTGCGCCAGCGCGGCGGGCGAGCTGAGGCCGGCCGCCTTCTTCTGGTAGACGGCGAAGGTCACGCTCACCCCGTTCGCGGCAGCAACGGGCAGGAGCGCCGCGATCTGCCCGGTGTCGGGCGGGAGCGCCGTCGGGTTGTCGGCATCCCAGGAGATCGAGATGACGCTCTTCGTCGCCCCGATCTCGGCCATCTGGGCATAGAGCGCGCCCGGTGTCGACTTCACCTCGTCCTCGGTGAAGCCGATGTCCACGGCCGCGGCCGGAGCGGCGGTGCCGAGCGCGAGCGCACCGGCAAGGAGGAGGAGGAGGGGCTTCGCCATCGCTCCTTGTGTGTCGGAGGGGTTACCTCGAGTGGGTATCCCTCGTTCGAGTCACGACGGCGTCGAGAAGCCTTCCCGCTCCGAAGCGGACGGGGTCGTCGGCCGGGAGGCCCGTCTCGCGCTCCGCGTGCTCGATCGCCTCGCGCGCGGCTGCGTCGTCCAGCTCGCGCGTGTTGAGGGCGATCGCGGCGACCCGCGCCTTCCGGGCCGGCAGCGAGGCGCGCTCGTGCAGCTCGACGAGCTCCGGCAGCGAGGGCAGCGGATGCCCGGGGTACCCGTCCACCTCCGTCGCCCCCGCGAGGTGGCAGAGCACGAAGGCGTGCGGCGCCGAGCCATGCACGAGGCCGAGGGTCACGCCCGAGTAGGCCGGGTGGACGAGCGATCCCTGCCCCTCGATCCACAGGAGCTCGCCCCCCCGCGCCGCCCCCTCGACGACGAGCCGCTCGACCGCACCGGCGATGAAGTCGGCGACCACGGCGTCGACGGCGATCCCCCAGCCCGCGATCGCGATGCCCGTCTGCCCTGTCGCAACGAACTGCGATGCAAGCCCGCGCCGAGTCGCCTCTCGGTCGAGCTCGAGCGCCACGGTCATCTTCCCGATCGCGCAGTCGGAGCCGACGGTGAGGATCGTCGTCGCCGCGAGGCGCAGGTTCTCACCGGTGGGCACGTTCAGATCCGCCGGCGGGCGGCGCAGGTCGCGGAGCTCCACTCGGTGTCGGCGCGCGTGCTCGGCGAGCTCGGGATCATCGGCGATGAACTGGTGCAACCCGTTCTCGAGATCGAGGCCCTTCGCGATGCAGCTCTTCAGCAGCGTCCGCCAGGCGGGCGGGAAACGGCCGCCCTGCGTCGCTACGCCGACGAGAGCCGTCGTCGGACCGAAGCAGAGGGCGTCGTTGACCGTCGCGACGACGGGGATCCCCTTGTAGGTCTCCCCCGCTCGCTCCGAATCCAGGAGTGCCACGACCGGATGGGCGCCGTAATCGACGACACCGCGAGCGGTCTTGCCGTGGTGAGGGTCGCCCGAGTACCCCTCGGCCAGGATGAGATATCGCTTGCCGGTCAATCGTCGCGGTCGGAGTCGCCGCCGCCCGAGCGGCCGCGACCCCGTCCTCGTCCTGAGCCCGAGCGGTCATCGGTCTCGGTCCGCGTCTCCTCGGTCGAGCCCACCGTCGTGCGCACAGGCGCCTCAACGGTGGAGGTTCGCGTCGCGGTGATCGTCGCGGGCGGTGGTGGGGTTGCGGGCACTGTCCGATGCCGGATCGAGACCGGCGCAAGGGGCGCGCCGCCCTCGAGGTCGGTGACGGCAAGGCCGATCGTGTCGCGGGTGAGCAGATATGCGCCGCCCCCAAGCCCGGCCGACAGCACGAGGCCTGCAAGCCCGAGTCCGACAACTTTGAGCCAGTCTCCGCGCATCGTGCTCCCAGACTAGACAGGTTCCGAGACCCGTTCAGATCTCCGCGACTCGGCGAGCGGAAGCCGCACCTCGACACGGGCACCGCCGCCGTTCCGGTTCGCCATCGACGCCGCCCCGCCCCAGCGGCGCGCGAGCGTCTCCACGATGGCGAGCCCGAGTCCGGAGCCGGGAGCCTGATGGCTCGAGTTGCCGCGAACGAAACGGCCGAAGAGTGTCCGCTCCTCGCCGGGATCGAACCCGGGCCCCTCGTCGAGGACGGCGAGGTACGCCGTCCGGTCCTCGACTCCGAAGACGAGCGTGACGGTCGTTCCGGCCGGCCCGTACGCGAGCGCGTTCTCGACCAGGTTGTCGAGGATCACGGCGACATCCTCGGGAGAGGCGAGCGCGTGGACATCGTCCTCGCAGCTAAGGCCCAGCTGCTTGCCCGCCTGCTCCGCGGGCGCCCTCCAGCGCTCGCGGGCACGGTCGATGGCTTCTCGCAGCGAGACCGGCCGGCCGCTCGGTCGCTCGCCCTCGCGTGCGAGCGTGAGCAGGTCGGCGAGCAGCCTGGCGAGGCGGTCGGTCTCGTGCTCCGCCGCCGCGAGGTCGCGCTGGAGCTCGGGATCGTCGGCCCGCACGCTCGCCGCTTCCAGCCGGAGCCGAAGCCCGGTGAGCGGGGTCCGCAACTGATGTGAGGCATTCGCGACGAACTCGCGCTGCGCCGCAAGCACCTGGCCCAGCCGATTCGCCATGTCGTTGAACGCGCGGGCGACCTCCTGCTGCTCGCTGGAGCCGGTCACCACGGCGCGCGCCTCGAGATCGCCGCGCCCCACCCGCCGGGCCACGTGGGCCAAGGCGTGCAGCGGCCGGGCGAGAGAGCCTGCAAGCAGCCAGGCGAGCACGAGTCCGAGCGCGAGCGCGAAGCCTCCGAGCCCGAGCAGCACGAGGACGTCGCGCCGGACGCGCTGCTCGAGCGCCTCGACGCTCTGGGTGACACGCACAGCACCGACGCGCTGCCCGCGGCTCACGACTGGCACGGCCGTGTACAGAAGGTTCTGACCGAGCGTGACGCTGTGACGCCTCCCCTGTTCCGTGCGCCCGTCGGCGAGCACCGCCGCGATCTCGGGACGGCCGGCGTACGACGAGCCCGGGCGCTCGCCTGCGGAGTCCGCGAGGAGACCACCCCGCGCGCCGACCACGATGACGCGCCCCGAGAGGTCGCGCGCCGCTCGTTCGACGACGCGGTCGAGCGCGGTCAGGTCCTCCAGCCGCCCCGACGCGCTCGCGGCGATCAGGTGCGCCTGGGCCGCCGCCTGGGCCTCGAGCTCTGCATCCGCGCGATCCGAGACGGTCAGCGCGAGCGGAAGCTCGAGAGCCACGAGGACGAGCACGACGACGTACGCGAAGGCGGCGAGGAGGCGAAGTCGAAGGCTCATCGCTCGCGCAGCTCATCCGGGCCGGCGAAGCGGAACCCGACACCGCGAAGCGTGTGCAGATAGCGCGGTGCCTCCGGGTCGTCTCCCAGCTTCTTCCGCAGGCCGCTCACGTGCACGTCGAGCGTCTTCGTCGACCCGAACCAGCTCGTCTCCCAGACGTCCTCGAGCAGACGCTCTCTCGTCACCACCGCCCCCGCCTCCCGCATGAGGAGCGCGAGCAGGTCGAACTCCTTGCGGCTCAGCTCGAGGGCCGTGCCGCCCTTGGTGACGGTTCGGCCCCTGAGGTCGAGGCGGACGTCCCCGATCTCGATCCCGTCGGACGCAGGCGCTTCTGCCTCGACCCTGCGCAGCACCGCCCGGATGCGGGCCGCGACCTCACGGGCGCTGAAGGGCTTGACGACGTAGTCGTCGGCGCCGAGCTCGAGGCCGACCACCCGGTCGGCCTCCTCGGCCCGGGCGGAGACCACGATCACGGGCACGGCGGAGGTCCGCCGCAACTCCCGCAGGACGTCGAAGCCCGACCCGTCGGGAAGCATGAGATCGAGCAGCACGAGCTCGGGCTGCAGGCGCTCGGCGAGCTCGAGCGACTCCGCCGCCGTGCGGGCGACCGTCGCGTCGAAGCCCTCGCGGGCGAGGGCTTCGACGAGCGGTGTGGTGATCGACTCCTCGTCCTCGACGACGAGGATGGTTCGGCGGCCGGGCGCCATGTTCTTCCCCTCTTCCCGCTCGGCGGCCGTTCCAAGCGAGGTCAGCGGGCCACGAAGCTTCCGCTCATCCCGGCCTGGGCGTGCGAGCCGACGGCGCAGAAGTAGCGGTAGCGGGCACCCTTCTTCAGCGTGGCCGTGATCCTCTGCGTGCCGCCGCCGTCGAGCCGCTGCGTGCGGAGGGTCTTCCCGCCGCCGGTGAGCCAGAAGTCGTGGTCGTCCCCGGAGGCGTTACTGACGAGGAACGTGGTGCGGCCCGCCCGCGGCTTGGGCGAGAAGGAGATCGAGTAGCTCCGCTCGATCACGCGCACCGTCCGAGCACCTGCGGAGCTGTTCGCGGTCGTCGTCGGGGTCGTCACGGTTCGGGTGGTCGTCGCCCGGGTCGTGGCGGTTCGGGTGGTCGTGCTCCGCGAGCCCGCGCAGCGCGGATCACCGGCGTGCTCGGCCTCGTCGCACGGGCCGCGGACGTCCTCGCCTGCCTCCCGGCGATCGTCGTCGTCGCGACCCCTGTCGTCGTCGCCTCCACGCCCACGCCCACGGCCGTGGTCACCGTGGCCGGGCCCGTCGTCACTCGTCGTTCTGCTGAGGTTGGTGTCCCCTCCGCCCCGACGGTCAGATGCGGCGAGAGCCGTGGCGGCGAAGGCGAGCAGTGCGAGCGCTGCCATGCTGATCAACAGCTTCTTCATGAGACCTCCCTGAGTCGTTTTGCCCTGCGCTCCACGGTTGCACCGCGAGCGCAAGCGGCGGGCAAAGCGGGGTTAGGGAAGCCCCCTGGTTGAGTTAAGCCTGGGTCGCCGGCCGCACACCGAGCCCCGGCGCCGAAGAGGGCCGTTGCACGCCCTCGACGAGCTCGATGCCGGGCCAGGGGTCGGTTGCGATCAGCAGGTTGCCGTCCAGGTCGACGTGATCGCACAGCCCCGCCATCTGCACGGCGGGAGCGATGCCGAGACCGGATTCGACCATGCATCCGAGCATCACGCCGAGGCCGAGGGCACGAGCGGCGTGGGCCATCCGCACGGCCTCCCGCAGCCCGCCCGACTTGGCCAGCTTGATGTTGATCCCATGCGCCCGCTCGGCGCAGGAGGCGACGTCGGCAAGCGTGTGGCAGTCCTCGTCGACGTAAACGGGAACGGGCGAGCGGCGCCTGAGCTCAACTCCACCGGGGTCTCCCTCCGGCAGCGGCTGCTCGCAGAGCTCGACGTCGAGCTCTGCGAGGCGGGGCAGCGACTCGAGCGCCTCTTCGAGCGACCAGTACTCGTTGACGTCGACCTGGATCGGCAGGTCGGTCACCGAGCGAACCGCACGCACACGCTCGATGTCGAGCCCGTCGCGCGCGCCGAGCTTCAGCTTCAGGCGCCGGAAGCGGCTCCGGGCACGCTCCGCCTTGCGGGCGGTCTCGTCGGGATCGCCGATCCCGAGCGTCCAGCACGTCGCAGGCCCGGTCGGAGCCAGTCCGAGCAAGCGCCAGACGGGCACGCCGAGGAGCTTGCCGCAGAGGTCGTGGAGCGCCGCGTCGACCGCGGCCTTCGCCGCCTGCTCGCCGGGACGGGTGGAGAGACGCACGCCGATCTCCTCGAGCGCGAACGGGTCGTCGCCGAGGAGGTCGGTACTGGCTTCGACGAACGCGAGCGCGGAGGCTGCCGTCTCGTCGTAGCGCTCGATCGGAGCAGCCTCGCCGAAGCCGCTCGAGCCATCGTGCCGCACCTCGAGCTGAACGACCTCCGCCGTGTCCTGCGACTCGCGCGCGATCACGAACGTCTCGGCGAGCCGGAGCTCGACGATGCGGGCGGCGACCTCCACGGTGTGAGCCTAGAGGCTCGCGCGTTTAACCGCCCCCGCAGCGGAAACGTGTCGGTACCGACAACAAGAGGGGGTCAGCACCATGTTCGACCATGCGGCAAACGGCGCGGAAGAGGTGAGCCCGGAGAACGGACTCGGGCAGACGAGGCGTGCGCTGCTCGAGCAGGCGGGCGTCGGACTGCTCGCCGCGGGCGGCGCGCTCGCCGTGGCACGCGAGGCCTCCGCGGCGGGGACGGCGTCGACCGTCGAAGTCCCGGCGGTGATCGCGTCGACGATCGTCACGGCGGAGCACTTCGGGGTCACATTCCTCACCCAGGCTGTCCGGCAGGCGCCGGGGACGCCGTCGGAGATGTTCGTGAACGTCCTCAAGGCGGCAAATACGGCCGAGTTCGACCACATCCCCGCTCTGCGGGCGATGGGCGGGCGGCCGCTGACGACCCGGTTCTGGATTCCCGACGCGGCCTTCGGCGGCGGAGGAGCGGGTCTCTTCGCCACGATCGAGATGGTCGAGAACATCGAGATCAGCGCGTACCTCACCGCCGTGACCGCTTTCTCGCACGTCCGACGCGCGCGGGATGCGCGGGTGCTCGCGGCGGCGATGGGTACGGAGGCCGAGCATCGTG
>Ga0136616_10001786_pt1 | contig 11339 bp, 10 predicted proteins | sample AntDrymUQ2992106_2_FD_106648 | JGI IMG/M metagenome (GOLD analysis project Ga0136616, IMG submission 106648) | Polar desert sand microbial communities from Dry Valleys, Antarctica - metaG UQ299 (21.06) | ecosystem: Environmental > Terrestrial > Soil > Desert | place: Antarctica: Dry Valley... | reverse complement strand
CTGCTCGCCACCGTTCCCGACCGCGGGCGGGCCGTGTGTGACCAGCACGTGCTCGGTGTCGAGCTCCAGCAGGGGCCGCAGGGTGGGGAGGAAGCGGTTGCGATACCAGTCGTCGCGCCGGCCACCGTCGGTGTCCTCCCACACCCGCAGCTCCCCGCCCACCCCCACCACCGCGTCGCCGAAAGCCAGGGCCTTGCGGTGCGGAAGGAAGATCGGAGTCTCCCTGCGGCGCGGGCTGCCGATGGCGAAGGCACGTGCCCCGGCCGGGAGGGACTCGCCGGGCTCCAGGGGCACATCTCGTCCCAGCGAATCCGCGATGCTCGGGTGCCCGTGCACGCTGACCGGCAGGGCATCGCGATAGCGCCGGTGGAGCTTCGCCACGCTTCGCACGTGGTAGTGAATCGTCACGAACAAAGCGATCGCCTGCGTCTCGCGAGCCTCGACCAGCCGATCGAGCTCGGGCCAGAGCGCCTCCGCGTCCGCCGGCGCCAGCGGATCGATCAGGATCAGCTCGGGCGCTCCGGTCACCGCGAAGCTCGCCACCTCGTGCGCCCAAGGGTTCCGGGGCCTCCATTCCGGATGCGGACCGGTCCAGCGGTGGATGCCCGGCGCTACCTCAAGCATCTCACCAACATACCGAGTTTGCCGGTTACGCGCATTGCGGTCGGCCGGTCGGGCGGGCGCCTAGAGGTCGTCGGTCCCGAACGTGTCGCAGTCGCCGGGCTCACCGCTCTGGCGGCCGCGGTTGAACCAGCGGGCGCGCTGCTCCGAGCTGCCGTGGGTGAACGAGTCCGGGTTGACGCGCCCGGTGGCCTGGCGCTGCAGGCGATCGTCGCCCACCGCCTCCGAGGCCGCCACCGCCTCCCCCACGTCGCCCTCCTCCAGGTCGCCCCTCCGGAAGACGGTGTGGGCCCACACCCCCGAGTAGCAGTCGGCCTGCAACTCCAGGCGCACGGACAGAGCGTTGGCCTGGCCGGGGTCCTCGCGGCGCAGGCGTTCCACCTCGTCGCTGGTGCCCAGCTGCTGCTGGACGTGGTGGCCGATCTCGTGGGCGATGACGTAGGCCCAGGCGAAGTCGCCGGGCGCACCCAGCCGGTCGCTCATGTCGTTGTAGAACCCGAGGTCGAGGTACACGCGCTGGTCGGCCGGGCAGTAGAACGGCCCGACGGCCGAGCTGGCGTCCCCGCACCCTGTGGACACGCCGCTGCGGTAGAGCACGGCCGTTGACCGCTGGTAGGGCTGGCCCTGCTGACGGAAGAGCCGCTCCCACACGTTGTTCCCGCGCGTCACGACGTAGGAGGTGAAGTCCTTCAGGTCGCGCTCGGGGTCCTGGGCCGCGGGAATCCCCTGCGCGCTTCCCGGAGCCCGGGGCTGCGGGCCGAACTGGGCGTCCACGCCGAACGGGTCGGTGCCGCCGGCCCCTCCCCCGCCGCCGCCGAGCACCTGGACGAGGATGAAGATGATCACGCCCACCACGCCCACGCCCCCGGGCACCGCGGCGCGGCTCATGCCGCCACGAGGTGACATCCCGCCGCCGCGGGCGTCGATCACGTCACGGCTCTTGCCCCCTCGACGCCAGCGCACGAGGCATTTGTATCGCTCCGGTGAGGTGGGTGGCCTCCGTGAGGTGCGGGCCTGATAGAACGGCGCTCGTGAAGGGACCGGTGGAGATCGCCCCGGGCGTGCACGGACTCGGCTCCGAGATGGTCAATTGGTACCTCGTCGAGCAGGCGGGAAAGCTGACCGCCGTGGACGCGGGACTGCCCGGCTTCAAGCGCCACCTGGAGGCCGACCTCCGGGTTCTCGGCCGCACGCCGAGGGACGTGGTGGCCGTGGTGCTGACGCATGCCGACGCCGATCACACCGGCGTCATCCCGGACCTCCAGCGGGCGGGGGCGCGCGTGCTGGTCCACGGCGCCGACGCCGACTTCCTGCGCCGTCCCGGTCTCAAGGGGGGCGACGCCAACGTCCGCAACATCCTGCCCCACCTGGTGCGCCCCGCCACCTGGAAGATCGGCGCCCACATCGCCCGCGAAGGCGGAGCCCGCCCGCCGAAGGTCGAGGGCGCCGAGACCTTCGAGGACGGTGACGTGCTCGACCTGCCGGGCGCCCCGCGCGTGGTGCACACGCCCGGGCACACCCCGGGCCACTGCGTCCTGTCGTTCGAGCGCGCCGGCGTGGCGTTCACCGGAGACGCGCTGTGCACCTGGAACCCGTTGACCGGCCGGCGCGGGCCCCAGCTCATGCCCACGGCCCTCAACGTCGACACCGACGGAGCCGAGCGGGCACTGGCCCTGGTGGAGGAAGTCGACGCCAGCGTGGTCCTGCCCGGGCACGGAGACCCGCTGCACGACTCCCTGGCGAATGCGGTGGCCGCCGCCCGGCAGGCCGGTCGCAGCTAGGTGAGCTCGTCCACGGCGGCCCGCACGTCCGCCGCCAGAGCGTCCAGGTCGGCCATGGCGTCGCGGTCGCCGACCAGGCCGAAGAACACGTGCCCGTAGTAGGAGAGCACGCCCACCGACAGCGCGTGGCTCTGCGGGGAGAGCGGCACGAACGGGTAGATCTCACGCAGCGGGCGACCCATCAGGTAGAGCGGGAACTGCGGTCCGGGCACGTTGGACACCACGAGGTTCCAGGTCAGGGGCCGGGCCATCGCGCCCGCCAGGGCGCGGTTGATCGTGGGCGGCGCCCACCCCGCCGCCTCCACCACGAGCGAAGCGGCCCGAGCCTGCTCTGAGGCCTTCAGGCGCGCGGTGTCGGCCGCGATCAGCCGCAGGCGCTCCCCAGGGTCCGGCACCCCCACCGGGAGGGGCACGAACAGCGTGGCGATGCGGTTGCCCAACTCGCCCTCCTCCTCCGGGCGGCGCACGCTCATCGGCACGAGCGCCACGAGCCGGTCGGGCACCGGCTCCCCCCGGCGGGCGAAGGCCCGCGCCAGCGCGCCCGCTGCGACGGAGAGGATCACGTCGTTCACCGTCGCGCCGCTGTCGCCCCGGGCGCGGCGGAGCTCCGCCAGGGTCGCCACGGCGAAGGCCACGCGGCGGTCGCGGCCCACGTCCACGTTGAGAAAGGTTCGCGGGGCGCTGGGGCCGCCGGCGGCCATGGACATGAAGCCCTCGGCGGTGCGCAGAGCGGCGGTGGCCGCCTCGCGGGGAGCGCGAGCCTGCCGTGCGGCCCGGCGGGCGAGGCGGAACGGCGCCCCGGCGCGCTCGGACAGGGCCCCGGCCAGCAGCCGCTCGGCCCGCGCCGACGCCGAGTCGGCCGGCTCGCCCGGTGGCGGCAACTCGGTGCCCGCTGGGTCGGGGTCAAGGATCAGGGTGCCCACATCCAGGGCCGACACACCGTCCACCAGCGCGTGATGGGTCTTGGAGATGGCGGCGAAGCGCCCGTGTTCCAGCCCCACAACCAGATGGAGCTGCCAGAGCGGCCGGGCCAGGTCCAGCGGCTCGGACATCACGTGGCCCACCAGCTCGCGCAGCTGGGCCTCCGAACCGGGACGGGGAAGCGACGTGTGGCGCACGTGGCGGCGCCCGTCGAACCCGTCGTCGTCCGCCCAGACGGGGTTGGCCAGCCCCACCGGATCCTTGGCCAGCCGGCGCCGGAAGCGGGGCACGAGCGCGAGGCGGGCGTCGACCTGGGCCAGAAGCTCGTCGAACGCGGGCGGAGCGCCCTCGAATATCGCGGTACCCCCCACGTGGACGTGGATCGGCCCCCGCTCGGCAAGCAGCGACGACATGTCCGACGCCGACAGGCGCTCACCGCTGCGCTCCACGTGCCGGAGTCTCGCCCATCCCCCCGACCGGGGGAGAACGGGGCCCGAGCGGCCTCCGAAGGGAGCGTTGGATACCCTCTCTCGCCGGGCGCCGGCCGTGGTCTTCGGACCAGGCACGGACGTTCGTTACCGAGATGAGCAAGCGCCAGTGACACAGGCTCAGGCCACCGCCGCCCCCCTCCGGGCGGACGACCACGCGCCCGAGATCGCCGACACCGAGCCGGCCGCGCACGAGACCCGGGACCGCATCATCACGGGCACGATCACGGTGCTGCCGTTCGTCGCCCTGGGCGTGGTCTGCTGGCAGGTCTGGTCGGACCTGCTGCGCTGGAGCGACGTGGCGGTGTTCCTGATCATGTACCTGCTCACCGGGCTCGGGGTCACCGTCGGGTTCCATCGCCACCTCACCCACCGCAGCTTCGCCACCAGCCGCCGCATGCGCGGCCTGCTGGCCATCCTCGGCTCGATGGCCATCGAGGGGCCGGTCACGGCGTGGGTGGCCGACCACCGAAAGCACCACGCCTTCTCCGACCGCGAGGGCGATCCCCACAGCCCCCACGTGGACCACGGCGGCGGCTGGGGCGGGGCGCTGCGCGGCCTCTTCCACGCCCACGTCGGCTGGCTCTTCATCCACACCCACCGCGGCAACAAGGCGCGCTACACGCCCGACCTCCAGAAGGACCCGGTGGTGAGCTGGGTGGACCGCACGTTCGTGCTCTGGGTCACGGTCGGCTGCTGCTGGCCTTCGCCCTCGGCTGGGCCATCGGCGGGTCCGTCGGCGCGGGCCTCACCGGCCTACTATGGGGCGGCGGGGTCCGAATGCTGGTGGTGCATCACGTGACCTACAGCATCAACTCCCTCTGCCACTTCTTCGGGGAGAAGCGCTTCGCGACGGGTGACGAGTCCCGCAACCTGCTCTGGCTCTCCCTCCCGACGTTCGGTGAGTCGTGGCACAACAACCACCACGCCTTCCCCACCTCGGCGGCCCACGGTCTCCGGCGGCGCGACCCGGACCCGTCGGCCGCGGTGATCTGGGTGCTCGAGCGCCTCGGCCTCGTGTGGGACGTGGTGCGCGTCGCGCCCGAGCGCCAGGCCAAGCGGGCGGCGGCGCCTGACGTGGGCCACTGATGGGCGACTCCGGCCCGCTGCTGCGCGAGTTGCAGGCGGCGCTGCCCGCCCGCCCCTTCTCGCTTGAGCTGTGGGACGGCAGCGCGCTGCCCTCCACCACCGGCGGTGGGCCGGCCTTCCGCGCCTCGCGCCAGGCCGTGGGCCACATGCTGCGCGCTCCGGGGCAGCTCGGCGTGGGCCGCGCCTACGTGAGCGGGGCACTCGAGGTGGACGACGTCGAGAAGGCGCTCGACCTGCTCGACTCCTGGCAGCCCCCGCCGATGGACCGGGCCACCCAGCTGCGGCTGGCCGTGGCCGCTGCGCGCGCCGCGGGCCCCATGCGGCCGCCCCCGGTGCCGACGGCCGAGCTGCGGCCGCGCGGACGGCGTCACAGCCTGGTGCGCGACGCGCGTGCCGTGCGCCACCACTACAACCTGCCGCCGGAGTTCTTCGCGCTCTTCCTCGACGACTCCATGACGTACAGCTGCGCGCTCTTCAGGGAGAACGCGGACACCCTCGAGGAAGCGCAGTTCGCCAAGCTCGACCTGGTCGCGAGGAAGCTGGACATCACGCCCGGCCAGCGGGTGCTGGACATCGGCTGCGGCTGGGGCAGCTTCGCCATTCACGCGGCCGGCCAGTACGGCGCAGCGGTCACCGGCATCACCCTGTCCGAGCCCCAGGCCGAGCACGCGCGCCGTCGCGTGGAGCAGGCCGGCCTGGCCGACCGCATCGACATCCGCGTCGCCGACTACCGCACGCTCGAGGCCGAGCCGTTCGATGCGGTGGCCAGCATCGGCATGGTCGAGCACGTGGGCGCTCGCCAGATCGACGTGTACGCGGCCCAGATCGCTCGCCTGCTCAAGCCCGGCGGACAGGTGCTCAACCACGGCATCACGCGGCTGCGGCACACCGATCCCGAGGCGGGCCCGTTCTCCGAGCGCTACGTGTTCCCGGACGGCGCGCCGCTGCACCTGTCCCGGATCGTTATGGCCATGGAGCGCGCCGGGCTGGTGAGCGAGCACGTGGAGGGCCTGCACGGCCAGTACCAGCGCACGCTCGCCCATTGGGCGCGGCGGCTGGACGAGAACTTCGAGCGGGCGCTCGCGCTCGCCGGCCCCGACCGGATGCGGGTGTGGCGCCTCTACCTGCGGGTGGCCCGGCGCGGCTTCGAGAACGGGTTCATCTCCGTCTACCAGGTCCGCGCGCGGCTGCCCGGACCCGTCCCTTCGCCCTCTAGGCGGTTCGAGCGCGCGCCCGAGCCGGTCTCGGCGCCGGCTTAGGCGGCCAAGCCGCGCGGCGTGACCCGAGCTCCAGCTCGGCGAGCGCGTCATCCAACATCACCGGCAACCCGCCGATCCGCGGCAGCACGGAGGGATCGGCATGCAGCCCGAAATGCGCGTGGTCGCCGTAGGTCAGGACCCCGATGGCCAGCGCGTGGCGGTCCGGTATCGGTATCACGGGGTAGATCGACCGGACCTGGGCGCCCGCCGCGTGAAGCGCCACCCGCGGTCCCGGCAGGTTCGAGATGGTCAGGTTGTAGAGCCTCGGGCTCACCGCCAGCCGCGCGGCACGCTCCTTCAACGGCTCCGGAAGCGCCCCCATCCCCTGCAGCAGCGTGGCGCTGCCGGAGATCCTCCCCGACGTCTTGAGGTCGGCCATCTGCTCGACCACCGCGGCCAGGCGGTCGGCGCTGCGTGGCCGCGACACGGGAAGGTCCATGAACGCGAAGGTGATGCGATTTCCCTGGGCCGGGTCGTCGGCGGCATCGCGGACGCTCACCGGCACCATCACGCGCAGGTCCCGTGCCTCGTCGCCGCGGCGAGCGGCAAAACGGCGCAGCGCACCCGCGCACACGGTCAGCGTCACGTCGTTGAGCGTGACGCCGAGCCTGCGTCGCAGCTCCAGCATCCGCGAGAGCGGGACCCGATGGGTCACCAGCGTCCGCCCCGGGCCGATGGGCACGTTGAGGTACGAGTCGTGCGCCGGGCGCAGCGCGTCCTCGGCCAGCGACAGCGCCGCACGGCGCAGGGTGTCCGCGATCCGCAGCGTGCGTGCCGGCGACCGCGTCATCGACACCGCCCGCCGCGCCGCACGGAACTGGTCCAGGGCGATGTCGGCGATCGAGTCGACTGCCAGCCTCACCGGTCCGTCCGGCGCGGCCGGCGACCAGTCCACGGCCGAGGGGCGCTCCTGATCGTCCCCGACGTCGAACATCAGCATCCCCAGCTCGACGGCGGCGACGCCGTCCACCATGGCGTGGTGGACCTTGCCCAGCAGCGCGGCGCGGCCGCCGCTGAGACGCGGCACCACGAGGATCTCCCAGAGCGGCCGTCCGCGGTCGAGCGGACGGGAGAGGAACCTGTCGGCCACCGCGCGCAGGCCGTCACGATCCAGGCGGCCGTTCCCCTCGGAGCGGACGTGCTCGGCCACGTCGAAGTCGGCCACGTCCTGCCAGACCGGCTCGTTCACGCTGAGCGGCACCTTGACCACGCGCTGGCGAAAGCGCGGCGCCAGGTGCAGCCGCGCCTCGATGCGATCGGTCAGCAGGCAGGTGTCGAGTCCCGCGGATCCCGGCGGCAGGTCCACGATCGAGATCCATCCCACGTGCATGTGAGCCGTCGGGGTCTCCACGCGCGGAAGGAGGAGTCCATCGCCGACAGCCGGGCCATGTCTCGAGGATCGGCGGCCGGGACGCCGGAACACACCGACACCGGGCCAAAGATCGGGTTGCGCGGTCCGCCACCCGGTCCAGGACCGCGCGGGCGGTCTCCGCGCAAGCACCCGGCTCGGCCGGGTGCGCCGCGACGTTTTCAGGACACCAGGACGGCTTCGTCCACGGCGCGAACCTGCGCTCCCGCCGGCACGTCGGAGCAGAAAAGCTCCGCCATCGCGCCCACCACTCCGGGCAGGGCGGCGTCTCCGCGGGCCAGCTCGAGCTGGCGCATCGCCCCGGTGGAGTCCGCCAGATTCCTGACGGCCAGCAGGTCGTCCTCGCAGCCGAGCGCACGGGCGTGCGGGCGGCAGGCGCGAATCAGGTTGTCCAGTTGCAGGCGAGCCGGCACCATGCGCTCGCTCACCGGGTCCAGCAGACGGGCGTCCATCCCGTCGCGAGCGGCGATGAAGCGGTTCTCCTCCAGCAGCTCGGGCCGGTCGAGCACCTCGTCCGGGAGGTAGCCGTCCTCCAACTCCAGGCGCGCGACGGACTGGACCAGCGCCACGAGCGCCGCCGTCTCCGACACGGTGCTCTGCACGTCGAGGATGCGCACCTCCACGGTCCCGAAGCGCGGCTGCGGTCGCACGTCCCACCAGAGGAAGGTCGGCTCCTCCAGCGCTTCGCAGCGCAGCAGCATGTCCACAGCGTCGGTCCAGTCGCGGTACCCGCGGAAGGCTCGCGGCACCCCCACGCGGGGAAAGGCCTGGAACAGGGGCGTGCGCGCCGAGGCCAGCCCCGTGTCGCGCCCCTGCCACATCGGCGAGTTGGCGGACAGCGCGAGCAGCATGGGCAGGTGCCCGCGCATGCGGTTGAGCAGGTCGATCGCGGCATCCGGATCGGACACGCCGACGTGCACGTGCAGCGCGAAGGTGGGCTCGCGCCGGGCGAGCTCGCGCATCTGGTTGTAGACGCGCTGGTAGCGCGGGCCGGTGGACACGCGCGTGTCCTGCCAGACGGCGAACGGATGCGTCCCGCTGGCCGCGGCCCGCAGTCCGAGCTCCACGAGGTGCGCCTCCAGCGCGGCCCGCAGGACGGTGAGCTCAACGGTCGCGCCACTCACGTCGGCGTGCACCCCCGAGCGCAGCTCCAGCGCCGACTTGTGCGTCTCGGCGGTCACGTGTGCGCCGAGGTCCTGGTCAAGCGCCGGCAGGACGCGGTCGATCTCCTGGGCCAGCGACCACCCGTCGGGGTCGAGGAGCATGATCTCCTCCTCCACGCCGAGCGTCAGGTCGCGCGGCGTGGCCGCAGACCCCCAGCGTGCCCAGTCGGGGAGGGTCATGCCGCCACCGTGTTCGGCGCCCTGGCCTGTTGGCTCGAGGCTTCCACCAGTTCCGAGAACAGGGCCGCCTGCTCGGGGCGGTCCACCAGGCACTCCGCGTGCCACTGGACCCCGAGCACGAAGTCCCGCCCCGGATGCTCGACCGCCTCCACCACACCGTCCGGCGCCCAGCCCACCGCCTCGAGCCCGGCGCCCAGCCGGCGCACGGCCTGGTGGTGAAACGAGTTGACCTTCAGCCGCTCGAGCCCCAGCACCGCGGCGACGCGACTGCCCGCGAGCAGCTCCACGCGGTGTGTCGCCTGTTCCGAGGGCTCGGCCTGCCGATGCTCGATGTCGGAGCCGCGCCGGTCGGGCAGGTGCTGGATCAGCGTGCCGCCCGCGGCCACGTTCAGCAGCTGAAGCCCTCGGCAGATGGCCAGGACGGGCAGCCCGAGGTCCAGGGCCTGGCGGGCCACCTTCAGCTCGAACCGGTCGAGCTCGGGCTCGATGGGCCCAAGCCGCCGGTGGGGTCGCGCGTCGTAGGTGCTGGGATCCAGGTCCGGCCCGCCGGAGAGACAAATGCCGTGCAGCTGGGACATGAGCGGCCCGATGGCGCCCGACTGCATCGGGGGGATCACGAGCGGGATGCCGCCCGCCGCCTCCAACGCGCGCATGTACGCCAGGCCCAGAGCCAGCTCGCGCCGCGGCGGCTCCCCCTCCGGGGTCTGCTCCACGCGCTGCGCCGCCCGCATCTCCGACGTCGTTACGCCGATCAGCGGTCTGAAGGTCAAGCGATCACCCAAGTGTCCTTCCCGCCTCCGTCCTGTGAACTGTTGACTACCAGGGCGCCCGGATCGCGCCCGAAGCGGGTGAGCCCGCTCGGGGGGACGCTCACCTCGTCCTCCGAGCTCACCACGAAGGCCCGCAGGTCCACGTGTCGCGGCGCCAGAACGCCATCCCCGTCAACCGTCGGATGCCGCGACAGCATGACCGTCTCCTGCGCCACCCAGGCCTCGGGCTCGGCCCGGACGCGGCGCGCCGCCACTTCACGGTCCTCCGGGGTGGCGTGGGGGCCCACCACGATCCCGTGCCCTCCGTGACCGGCCCGGGGCTTGACCACGACCTCGTCCAGACGGGCGAGCACCGACTCGCGCGTGGACTCCACTCCAAGGTCGTAGGTGGGCACCGATCTGATCAGCGGCTCCTCGCGGAGATAGAAACGGACCATTGCATCAACGTACCCGTGAATCAGCTTGTCGTCAGCAACTCCCCCTCCGAACGCATTGACACATGACAGGCGGCCGGCGCGACACGGGTCGAGCAGAACCTCGGCCACCCAGGTCGCGCGGCCGTCTCGCTCGAGCAGGCGGTCCTCGTCAGTGCGTCGGTAGATCACGTCCACGTCGCGGCTCCCGCCGTCGAGCATCGCCCGCAGTCGGCCGCGGCTGGGGTAGAGGTCGTCGGGGGTGACCAGGGGAACTCCGAGCCTCCGTGCCAGCACCCGGTGCTCGTACCACGCGCTGTTCGACGGCCCGTCCGAGAGCAGGACCACCAGGGGCTCGCCGTCCCCGCCCGGCACCGCCGAGCGGAGGGCCGCCCCGAGCGTTTCGTACACCCCGTCGAGCGGGCGCAGGTGCTTCGGCGGCTCACAGGGAAGGTGGGGACGGCAGGCGTCCCGCGCGGCAACCGCGTAGGTCAGTCCGGAGGGGGTGCGCAGGTTGTCCTCCAGCACGGCCAGGCGTCCATGCGCGCCGCGCACCAGATCGATCCCCGCCATGCTCATGTACGCCCAGTCCGGCACCTCCACGCCGAGCATCCACGGCTCGAAGTGCTCGGCCCCGTCGATCGCCCGCGCGGGCACGATGCCGTCCGCGACGATCCGACGGTCGCCGTACACGTCTGCGGTGAAGGCCCGCAGCGCGCGGACGCGCTGGGCCAGGCCACGCTCCACCAGGTCCCACTCCGAGCGTTCGAAGATCCGGGGGACCGGGTCGACATGAAAGGGCGAGGTGCCGAAGCTGACCTCCATCTTCCGGACGTCGGCGTCGACGGCCTTCGCCAGCGCGGACAGGTCCGCGCCGGCCAGAGCAGACAGGACCGGTTCGTAGGCGGCACGCGGCCGGCCGGCCGCGTCGTAGGCCTCGTCGTGGAACCGGTCGTCCAGCTGGTAGGCGCCGGGCCCGCGCGTGACCTGCGGAGCTGCCCCCATGTTCCAAGGCTAGTCGGGCTCCCGCCGCGTCCGCTTTAGACGCTCGCCCAACCTTTCGCGGTAGCGATTGGACGGTTGGTCCAGCCACGTGCGAGCATGCACCGGTGGCGCACGACGGGCTGACCCGACGATCGCTTCTGCGCCGCGGCGCGGGGGCGGCGGCGCTGGCGGCGGGCGCCTCCGCGCTGGAGGCCCCGGGCGCGCTCGGCGCGGCGGCGGCCGACTGGCGGCTGGGGTTCCAGAGCCTGCGCAAGGAGGTCCGGATCGGGCGGCTGGGTGT
>Ga0136616_10001785_pt1 | contig 11341 bp, 8 predicted proteins | sample AntDrymUQ2992106_2_FD_106648 | JGI IMG/M metagenome (GOLD analysis project Ga0136616, IMG submission 106648) | Polar desert sand microbial communities from Dry Valleys, Antarctica - metaG UQ299 (21.06) | ecosystem: Environmental > Terrestrial > Soil > Desert | place: Antarctica: Dry Valley... | reverse complement strand
TTGAACTGGGAGCTGCGCAGGGTGGTCCGCGACAACTCGAAGGTGAACTGGCGCCGCCGCCAGACCGCCCGCACGTAGGGGAGAATCGGCGGCAGCCCGGCGCGGTGGGGCCGGTAGACGTGGCGCTCGGAGGTGAACCCGTCGTCGCGGGCGGGTGCGGCCTCGGGCGCCTCCTTGACCACCCCGGCGCCGGTCGGGGCGTCGCGCTCGGGCGCGGGGGACGTCTCGGTCTTCAGATCCATCGCGGTGGAGGGTAGTCGCGGGGCGGGCGGGCTTCGAGCGCCCCCCGGGCAGGGTCGCTCGGCGGAGGGCCGCACGGTCGTCGGGCGGACCGCTCAGACGAGCGGCGGCCTGCCCGCCAGCGTCATGCGCCAGAGCGTGCGCCAGCGTAGCCGCCGCCGCGTCCCGCACGGCTGCGTGAGGCCGTCGCCGTAGCCGCGCAGGGTCTCGCGCGCGTCGGCCCGCGTGCGCAGGCGCGCGCCCGTGCGCAGGAGCCAGACGGTGACGTACACCGCTCCGAGAAGGACGGGAAGGTGACGGCGGGCGAGCCACACTCGGTTGCGCGCGCTCACGTAGTGGAAGAGGCCGTGGCGCACCGCCGGGAGGGCGGGGTGCAGCGCGAGAACGTCGCCGGCGTACCAGACCTCCCAGTCCGCGTCGAGCGCGCGCCAGGCGAGGTCGACGCCCTCGTGCAGGTAGAAGAACTCCTCCGGCCAGCCGCCGACCTCGTCGAACGCTCGTCGGCGCATGGCGACCGCGCCCTCCCAGACCGTCGTCGCCTCGCTGCTGCGAGCCGGATCGCCGACCCGCAGGCGCGGGACCCAGTGGCGAGGCGGCGATGCCCCCGCCGGGTCGGCGACCCTGGGTTGGAGCACGCCGAGGCGAGGCCTCGCGGCAAAGGCGCCTGCGATGCGCTCGAGCGCATCGTCGTCGGGGAGCCGGGCGTCGTCGTCGAGGAAGAGCAGGAGCTCGCCGCGGACGCCCGGAACGCCCGCGTTGCGTCCCGCGGTCGCACCGACGTTCACCGCCAGCGCGAGCGAGCCCACGCCCGCCGGCAGGCCGGCCGGCTCACAACCGTTGCCAACGACCACGATGTCGAGGTCGACGCCGCGCTGGCGCAGCAGCGACTCGAGCCCGAGGTGCAGCTCCCGCGTCCGGTCGCCCTGGGTCAGCACCACGATGCCGAAGGTCGCGCTCACTCGAGACGCTTCGAGGCAAGGATGGCCACCAGGTGGCCGGTGACGGTCACGAGCGCCACCGGGACGAGCGCGATCAGCAGGGTGCGGGTCGCGCTGAGGTCGCCGACGATCCCGTCGACCACGGCCGCGACCAGCGCGAGCAGCGTCGCCTCGATGGCCAGGAAGGCGCGGAAGAAGGGCAGGTAGCGGACGGCGCGCCGAGCCCGGCCGAGCACGCCGGGCGGCGGCCCGGATGCCTCCGCGAGGGCCGGCGCCGCCGGCCGGCCCGAGAGGGCGCGCGTCGCCTCAACCAGGTGGCTCTCGGACTTCAGGAAGAGCACGAGCGCGGCGACGAGCAGGCCGAGCGTCGTCCAGCCGTCGATCGAGCCCCAGCCGCCGTCGGCGCGCACTCCGAGCGCCGCGGCCAGCGCGGCGTCGGTCGAAAGGTGTCCGATGCGGTCGAGGTAGAGGCCCTTCGGCGAGAACTGCCGCCGCCAGCGCGCGACCTCGCCGTCGCAGCAGTCGAACAGCAGCTGGAGCTGGATGAGCACGAAGGCGCCGACCGCCCCGAGCACTCCGGGCAGCGTGAGCGACAGCGCGGCGAGCAGACCGCACACGATCATCAGGGCGGTGACCGCGTTGGGGGTGAGCGGCGTGGCGATCAGCAGCCGCGTCGCGTACGGCGACACGCGGCGCATGTACAGCCGGCCCGCCCAGTGCTCGGCGTCCGCGCGCCCGAGCAGCGACTCCGGCTGGCAGACCGCCCGCAGCTCAGCGATCGAGGGAGTCGACATACTCGCGGACGCGCCGCCGGGCGCCGTCCTCGTCGAGGTCGAGGTGCTCGACGATCGTGAAGCGGTCGGGACGCGTGGCGGGTGCGTAGACGACGGCCTGGGCGAATTGGTCATCGCTCAGGCCGAGGTCGTCGGGCGTGCGGGGGAGGCCGTGGCGGCGCAGGCAGGCGTCGAGGTGCGCGACGAGCTCGAGGTCTCCGCGCAGGTACGACGCGAACAGTGCTCCCATCCCCGCGAGCTCGCCGTGGTTGCCCGAGCGCGGGAACAGGTGGTCGACAGCGTGGACGATCTCGTGGTCGCCGCCGCTGCACGGCCGGCTGCTCCCCGCGACCGCCATCGCGAGGCCCGAGAGGATCAGCGCCTCCGCTAGAGCGGTCAGGAAGGCGCCGTCCTCGATCCCGTCGATGCGGTTGAGGATCGCCTCGGCCGCGGTGCGCGCGAACGTCACCGCGAGCCCGTCGACGGTCTCGCCGCGCTCGCGCTCGGCGAGCTGCCAGTCGGCGATCGCCGACAGGTTGCTCGCGGCGTCGCCGATCCCCGAGCGGCGCATCTCGGGCGGGCTGCGGCGGACGTAGTCGAGGTCGACGACTACCGCGATCGGCATCTGCACGCCGTAGGAGCTCTTGCGGCCCTCGTGCTCGAGCGACGACACCGGCGAGGCGATCCCGTCGTGCGCGAGGTTGGTGGCCACCGCTACCATCGGCAGTCCGGTGAGGCTGGCCGCGTACTTGGCCACGTCGAGCGTCCGCCCGCCGCCGATCCCAACCAGGGCGTCGTAGAAGCCCCCTCGCAACCGCGCCGCGAGGTCGGTGGCCGACGCGAGGTCGCCCTCGGCGATGGCGAACACCGTGCAGTTCTCGAGCGCCGACTCGACGGTCGCGGCGATCTCCTCGCCCTGACCCGGGCCGACCGCGATCGCCACGTGGCCGCCGCTCGATATCCGCCGGTCAGCCAGCAGCGGGGCGAGCCCGGCGACCGCGCCCGTGCGGACGTCAATCGCCAGCGGCGCGCCGATCATCCGCGCTAGTACCGGCATGCGAACTCCCTCGCCCGCGCGAGGTCGGCGTGGTCGTCGACCTCCACCCACTCGACGGCGCCGATCGAGGCGGTGCGGACCTCGCCGCCGCGGTCGGCGAACTCCCGGAAGCCGTCCTCGTAGTAGAGCGACGGATCGCGCCGCCAGGTCGCCTCGAGCGCGTCGGCGAGGCCGTTCGCCGCGGCCGGCTCGATCAGCGTGACGCCGACGTACTCGCCGGCGGCCGTGCGCGGGTCGAGCGCCTTGTTGATCTCGGCGAGGCGGCCGTCGGGCGTGAGCTCGACCTTCATCTCCTCCTGACCCAGCGTCTTGACGTCGTCGAGGGCGAGCAGCAGCTCCGGGCCGCGAGCCGCGAGCATGCGCTCCTCGACGGCGGCGGGGTGCACGGTGTCGCCGTTGACGAGCAGGACGCCCTCGGCGAACGCCCCGCGCGCGCACCACAGCGAGTACGCGTTGTTCCAGATCTCCGCCTTGGCGTTATAGACCAGCTCGAGCCGGACACCGTGGCGTCGCTCGAGCTCCGGGACCTGCGCGCGCACCGCATCGGCGGCGAAGCCCGTGACCACCACGACCTCGTCGAGCCCGACGTGCTTGAGGTTGGCGAGCGTCACGTCGAGGATCGGACGGTCGCCGTCGACCGGGAGCAGCGTCTTCGGCAGCGCGTCGGTCAGCGGATGCAGCCGCCGGCCCGGCCCCGCCGCAAGCACCATGCCGATCATGGCGCCGACCGGGGCGAAAGCTCGATACCCCGCCCGCGCCGCGCCAGGCCGCGACCCGACCGGGGGGCCCGGCCCGGCGACTCGCTCCGGCGCTCACTCATCCTCGTCCTCCTCGTGGTCGAATCCTGCGGGCCGCGGCACCCGGGTGAACCGCAGCCAGCTGGCCGTGCTCTCGGCCACGTACAGGATCGCGAGCACGATCGCCGTGACGAGGTAGCCGGTGACCAGCGACCCGGTAACGAGCAGCACGTAGCCGAGCACGAGTCGCCCGTCCCACCCGCCGCCGGCGACCGACAGCCACGCCGGCGGGGCGACCCCCTGGTGGCGCAGCCGGTAGACGGTGTCGTAGTGGTGGAATGCGAGTACGGCCACGAGCGCAAAGCACATCGGCACCGCTCGCGGGGCGGCGAGGACGGCGAACGAGAGCAGCGAGCCGTACTCGAGCAACCGCAGCAGCGGGGCCACGAGCCAGACGAAGCGACCGGCGTGCGTCCGCCCGCTTGCCACGCCGCCGACCAGCACCAGCCAGGCCACGGCGCCGCCGAGCGCCGCGTCCGAGACGCCGTCGCCGCCGCGGGCGAGCACGACCGGGACCGCCGCGGCCGCGAGCACGGTAAGCACCGCCGCCGGAACCGGCACCGCCGAGCCGAGGAAGCGACCGAGCGCCCGCGCGAGCGGGCCGTCGTCGCGGTACGCCAACAGTCGGCGCTGCGACGCCGGGGCCGCCGTACCGGTCGCCGCCACGGCGCTCATCGCGACAGGGCGCGGATCGTGCGGCCGGTGAGCGCGTAGAGCGTCGCGACGCCTCCCAGCGCGAGGACGACGACGAACGTGACCCGCGGAGTGGCGAGCGCCGCGGTCAGCGAGATGACCGCGAACCGCTCGCCGATCGGGAAGACCAGGATCTTCTTGAGCCACCGGGTCGCGGGCCGGCGCTCGAGCGTGCGGGACAGCCGCGTCGCGCGCCGGGAGATCGCCCTGACGACGCGGCGGGGAAGCGGCACTGCGGGTTCGGCCGGGGGACCGGGCTCGGTGTCAAGAAGCGGGGAGGGCGAGGGCGCGGCCGGCGAGCCCGTCGCGCCGTCGCGGCCCGGCGAGGTCGCCAGAGCGGGAGGCATGCCCGGCCGGCGCGCGGGCCGGTCGCCGGGCTCCTCGACCGCCATCCGCGGCGTCGTCTCGATCGCCTCGTGCTGGGTCGCGCCAAAGGAGAAGTCGAACATGTGGCGCAGGGTCTGGAGGGTCAGCGCCGCCGTGGCGAGCACCCAGACGTCCTCCCCGAAGCCTCGGCTCGCTCCGATCGCCAGCCCGGCGAAGACCACGTACTCCTTGCTGCGGTCGAAGATCGAGTCGAGCCAGGCGCCGAACTTCGAGAAGGTCCGCGTGTAGCGCGCGAGCTGCCCGTCGACGCAGTCGGCCGTGAACGCGGCCTGGAGCAGCACGGCGCCGGCGATCAGACCGGGCCGGCTTCCCGTGGCGAACGCCACCGCCGCGGCCACGCCGATCGCCATCGAGACCGTCGTCACCTGGTTGGGAGTCAGGCCGCGGCGCGCTGCCCAGCGGGCGATGTACTTCGAGTAGGGGCTGACGAAGAACGTCGTGAAGAAGCCGTCGTTGCCCTTGACCGCGGAGTCGAGGAGAGCGCGATCCTCGTCGTAGTCCTCGATCCGCTCCGCGGTGTCTCGCGCAGCGTCGCGTGACAGCGGGCGGGCCCAGAACAACGCGCGCAGAAAGCTGTTGGCGACCGGGGTACCCGCGCGGACCAGGCCGACGACCAGGAGCGCGACGGCGTCCTCGCGCAGTACCGCGAGCCGGCGCTCGACCTCGGCGTCGGCCTCGGGTGAGGAAACGGCGATCCGAGCCTCGCCGGCCTCGTATCTCTCCGGGCCCGACTCGTCCTCGTCCGCCGCGAGCCCAGTCGCCGCCCGCTCGTCCTCGTCGGTCGCGTCCGGCGGCTCGCGTCCGTCCGCGTTTACGGGGTCGTCGGCCTCGTCGGCCGCGTCGGCGCCGACCCCGCCGGACGCCAGTCCCAGCCGCCACCGCGCCGCCTTGCGCTCGAGCTCCTCCTCCCAGCCGGGCGGCAGGGTTCCCTCCGTGAGCGCGGCCAGCCGCTCGCCGGTCTCGATCAGCGTCGGACGGTCGCGCGCGCCCACCTTTACCACGCCGAGCAGCGAGGTGTTGGATGGCGCGGTGGAGTGGTAGGCCGACGAGGCGCTCACGATGCGCCCGCGCGCCGACCGTGTCCGGGGTGCCAGGAACGGAGGAAAGCCGCCGGAGCGGGCCAGGACACCGGTCACCAGGCGGGGGCCGGCCAGGAGTCCGGCGAGCGCCTCGCGGTGGGTGACGATCTCGCCATGCAGGACGAGGAGCGGTCCGCTGCCCTCCCGGGCGGCGTCGGTGACCGCTCGCAGGTCGTCGGCCACCACCGCGCACACGTGCACCCGCGCGGCCGGATCGAGCCCCTCGAGCGCGGGGGCGAGCTCGGCCTCCCAACCCGGCCGGGTGACGACGTGCACGCGATGGACGCCGAGGTCGGCGAGCTGGCCGAGCAGCCGGCGCACCACCGTCGCGCCGGCCCACGGGAGCGCCGCCGCCGGTCCGCCCTCGGCGGCGGGCGCGGTCGCGAGGACGACCGCGGTCGCCGTCTGCGTCTCGGCCTCGCGAGTGCGCGCGGAGCCGGGGCCCGACTCACCGGCCGCGCTTTCACGGCTGTCGCGAGAACTCGCGGCGGCCGTGCCCGACGCCGACTCGCTCGACCCGCTCGTCACCCCTGTGCTCCTAGCCACTTCGTCGCCGACGCCTCGCGTGAGCGCGCCCGCCGCGTCCCCGAGGAGCGGCGCTCTCGCGCGCAGGATATCCCCGCCGCCCGCCGGTCAAGAGGCGCGCGCTGGGAGCCTGCGCGCTACGAGCTCCTCGAGCAGCTCGTCCCACTCCCGGCCGATCACGCTGATGTCGTAGGTCTGCGCCTTCTCGAGCGCCGCGGCGCCGAAGCGACGGCGCTTGCCTTCGTCCTCGACGAGCTCGAGCAGTCCCTGCGAGAGCGCCTCGATGTCGCCGTCCGGCACGAGGATGCCGTCGCGGCCCGGGCTGATGATCTCCTTTGGACCGCGCGGACAGTCGAAGCTCACGACGGGGAGCCCTTTGCTCATCGCCTCGATGAGGACCATGCCGAAGCCCTCGTAGCGCGAGCTCAGCGCGAACACCGACGCCTTCGACAGCTCCTCCCCGAGCCGCGGCGTCGTCCCCATCAGATGGACGTTGTTGTAGAGGTCGTGCTCGAAGATCAGCCGCTGGAGCATGGCCCGCTTGCGGCCCTGGCCGTAGATGCGGAGCCTCCAGTCGGGATGGCGCCGGGCGACCGGCGCGAACGCGGCGATGAGGCGATCGTAGCCCTTGCCTCCCCCGAGCCTCCCCGCCGAGACGACGGTCCGGCTGGCGAGCTTGGAGCGCTCGCCTTCGAGGTCGGGCGGAAGGGCGTTGGTGACCCGCGCCACGCGCGTCGGCGCTGAGGCGAGGATCTCGCCGTAGTCGCGGAGGTCGTCGTGCGTCAGGACCACCAGCGCGTCGAGCTTCGAGTAGTCGCGCCGGATCGCCGCCGCGAGCTCGGATCGATGCGCGACGAAGCTGTTGTGCTCCTGACCGATGCAGATCACGCCCGGCCGTGCGTAGCGGGCGGCGATCAGGTTGTAGGCGGGTCTCGTCGTGACGAGGATCCCCGAGCGCAGGGACCGCAGGTGGCGCATGAACATCAGGTCCGACCACAGCGACGACGCCTTGTAAGCGTAGTCCTCGGGGTGCACGAGCACGCTCGGCGTGGTGCTCAGGCGTCGGTAGAGCCACGCCGAGAGCTGGTTGCGCTTCACCGACCTGCGGCTGTCGTCTAGCGCCGTCACCCTGACACCGGGTGGGAAAGCGAAGACGGGCAGCTCGCGACGGCGCAGGACGCTGATCAGCTCGACCTCGTGGTGCTCGGCCAGGTACGCCGCGAGGTTGAGGACCGTCCGAATCGTCCCGCCGATCCCGTAGGCGTGCCCAAGCACGATGTGGATCTTGGGCCGCTCCCCGGGGCGGAGCCGAGGCGAGCGGCGGCGCCGCCGCTCGCGGCCGCCGCCGGCGATCGTCCGGAGCAGCCACCTCGCGACCTTGGTCGCCCTCGGGCCGAGCTCGGCCTCCTCCCCCGGCCGCAGCGGCTCGAGCGGCGGGTCCGCGTCGGACGGGGTCTCGGCGTCGGGCGTCTCCGGCTCGGACGAGACCGGCGCGGGCGCCGTCTCAGCGCGCTGACCTCCGAGTACCTTGGCGCGGATCGAGAGGTTGTTCTCGACGGTGAAGTAGGGGCGCAGCCGCCACTCGGCGTCGCCCCGGGACAGCTGGCGGGCCGGATAGACGAAGACGTCCTTCTTGTTGCGCACGTCGTCGAGGTGAGCCCCGATCCGGAACGCTCCTCCGCCGGGCGCGTCGAGTCGCAGGTCCCAGATCCCGCCCTCCTCGCCTGCGTCGATCAGCTCGGAGAGCTCGATGCGAGCGCAGAAGCGCGCGCCCTCCACCGTCACGGGCGCGGTGACCTCCGACTCCGTCTGACGCTGCTGCGCGACGAGGCATGTCCCCTTGTAGGTGGCGGCCCCGTTCGCCGGCAGGAGCCCGTCGATGACCACGCTGGCCTCCTCGACCCGGACCTCGACGACCTCGGCGTGGGGCTCGAGCGTCCACACCGCCAGGCTGAGGTTGCGGTTCGCGGTGAGGTAGGGCCTCACCCGGTACAGCGAGCCGTCGACGGACAGGATCGCCGTCGGCGCCAGCCGCGCCTCGGCCGAGGCGGCCAGGCGCTCCTCCGCGCCCGCCCCGCGCGAGGCGACCGCCACGTAGGCATCCCACACGCTGCGCTCGGGGGTAGCGTCGGCCAAACCCGGGATCGTCGCCACCGCAGCGAAGCCGGCCGGCGGCCTGCCGCTTTCGAGCGACAGCGCTACGCGGTGCTCCGCTTGAGTGGAGCGTTCGCGGAGCACGAGCTCTGCGCTGCGGTCGCCGCCGTCCCGCGACGCCTCGCCGAGCACACGCACCCGCGAGCCCTCGAGGAGCTCCACTCGGTGAAAGATCGACCGTGCGCCGGCGCGTCGTGCGGTCACCACGGGAGCGGCACCATAGCAGCCGTCTCGGCCCTGATACCGGATGCCCGGGAGGGGCACGAGCGGGCCGTCCTGGGTCGCAGGGCGGTCGCCCACGCAGACACCGGCGCGGCTGCGGGCGCGGCGCATCACTCCGCCGTCCCCGTGGCCTGATCACAACCCGAGTAGGCGACCCAGGAGCGGCTCCTCGCGAACGGCCGGTAGCTCTCGGGGATGGGTGTCCTGACCCCTCCCCGGCCTCGGTTCTCGCCCCGCCTCGTGGTCCTCACGAGCACACCGCGATCCGGCGGCGGGCCGAGCTCGACCACCGCGACGCTCCCTTCGTCCCGGCCGGTCAGGAAGGCGAACTGGGGCCGCAGGCGAACGTTCGGCGAGACGAGCGGCCCGCAGGCGGCCAGCTCGCGCCGCACCTGAGCGGTCTCGAGGATGGCCGCCAGGTCTCGGTTGATCGCCTCCGTGGCGGTCAACCGATCCCGCAGGTCGGCTACGGCCTCGGGCTGGCGCGGCACCGACACCGCCGCGACGAAGAGCAGGGCGGCGATTCCCGCTGCCGTCCAGACGAGCCTCCTCCGGCCCCGCGGGAGGGCGGACCAGCCGAGCGCCGCGAGCGCGGCGAACAGGGCGAGCACGAGTCCGGCGGGCAGCAGGTACCGCGTGTTCAGCGGAAGGCCCGAGATCGCCAGTCCGAGGAACGCCAGACCGTCGAGGAGGAGGATCGCCACGGGCAATGCCGTCGCGCGGCGAAAGAGGGCGAGACCGGCGGCGAGACCGGCGGCGCTCACGAGCAGGAGGCCGGGCTGCGCGAGGATCGAACGAAGGCCGTCCCAGGTGGTCTCCGGCAGGGCGGCGAGGCCGGTCCGGCGGCCGAGCTCGCTCGCCAGGCTCTGGGTCCCGTGCAGCGACCACAGCGGATCGCCGGTTACCACCAGGTCGCTCAGCGCCCAGAGCAGCGGCGGCGCCGCGGCCAGCGCGGCGAGGCCAGCGCGGGCTCGCCAACCGCGCCCCGGAGCAAGCCAAAGCCAGTAGGCCGCCGCGAACAGCCATGCCTCCGGGCGCAGCAGCCCAGCGAGCAGGAGAAGGACGAGCACGGGGGCGCCGCGGCGTGGCCGGCGGGCCTCGAGCACGGCCGCCCACACGATCAGCGCCAGGGTCAGGACATCGACGCCGGCGCGAGCCCCGTAGTAGAGGAACGTCGTCCGCGTGAGCACGATCGCCGCGGCGAGCAGGCCGACCGGCCACGCGTACAGCCGCTCGCCCAGCCGGAACAGGCCGACGGCGATTGCGCCGAGCCCGGCCATGGCCAGGACCAGGAGCACGACCTCGGCCGCCCGCCCGAGCGGCGAGAGCACGGCGGAGAGAAGGATCAGGAGCGGGTGCGGGGTGGGCGCGAAGGGAGTCTGGTAGTCGGGCAGCTCGCCGGCGGCGAGCTGGGCGCCCCAGAGCAGGGTGTGCCACGGGTCACGCGTGGGGACGCCACCGTCGAAGGCCGCGTACAAGGCCAGGGTGATCGCGGACACGGCGAGCACGTCGGGCACCCCGAGGCGCCGCCACCACGGGGGCGGCGGCAAGGCGGCGGGCTCGGCCGGCGCCGGTCCGCGTGTCGTCGTCGTATCTGTCACGCGGCTCCTGATCCTCGCGTGCCCCGGGCTCTTTGCGGCGCGGCGCGAGCATCGCGACGAGACCACCTCGAGGCCGGTCGCCGGGGCGCTCGGGCGCGAGCCGCGCAGGCCTGCCATCCGAGCGCTCGGGAGGACCTCGCGACACCTCGGGACTCGTACAAGCGCCAGTATAATGCGGCCTCCCCTGACGTCTGGCTCTACGGAGGGCGATGACGTACCTGGCCGCCGGGGCCGGAGCGCTCGGCACCGGCCTGCTTCTGCTCTCTCGCTCGCGCTCGACGCTGCTCGCGGGCTTCCTGCTGCTCGGCGTCGCCGAGGCTTCGCTACTCGCGCGCCAGGGCGCGGGAGGGAGCCTGATCGCACTCGGGAGCTCGGCGACCGGGCTCGTCGCGATCGGCGCCGGACTGGGGATGATCGCGGTAGTCGCGGCCGTGCTCGTCCGCTACCCGATCGCCGTGGCGCCCCTGGCGCTCGTGGCCGCGCCACTTCGCCCACCGCTCGCCTTCGGAGGGCAGGGGTTCCCGGTGGGGTTCGCCTCGGGAGAGCTCGGCCGGCTTCTGCCGCTGTACGCCCTGCTGGCGGCCGCGGTGCTCGCGCTCGCCTGGCGGGTCGCGCGCGGCGAGACCGTGCGCGGGCTCCCAAGCGCCTTCGCCGCGCCCGCAGCCCTCCTTCTCGCCCTCGCCGCGGCGTCGCTGCTTTGGTCCCGCGATCCGGCCGCCGGCGCGGATCAGCTCGTATTCTTCTGGCTGCCCTTCACCGCGCTGGTCGCCGTGATCGCTCGCCAGCCGATAGACGATCCGCGGCTCGGTCGGCTCCTGGCCGCGGCGGTGGTGGTCCCCGCGGCCATCTTTGCGACGGTGGGGATCTGGCAGGCC